>Ga0163144_10005127_pt1 | contig 29219 bp, 41 predicted proteins | sample OliLak19BULKMAT1_FD_123175 | JGI IMG/M metagenome (GOLD analysis project Ga0163144, IMG submission 123175) | Freshwater microbial mat bacterial communities from Lake Vanda, McMurdo Dry Valleys, Antarctica - Oligotrophic Lake LV.19.BULKMAT1 | ecosystem: Environmental > Aquatic > Freshwater >...
AGATCCCAAGCACGTCTTGTACTACAACAACACTACGAAGCAGGGATGGTGGGGTGATTTCAACAAGACACCCTATTCAGAGGATATGAAGTATCGTGTGGGAGTAGCCATTCGCGACCTCAACCGCGTAGGCAGTGTGATGCTATTTACCAGTGAGGGAATTATCTTTAACGTTCAACTTCAAAAGCTGATATAGCCATACATATCCCCGCCGTGGCAACACGGCGGGGATTGCTTTTTTAGAGCATTGCCGTTATTTTCCATAGAAGCTGTCTCATTTTTTCGTAACTCAAAAGAAGAGGGAAATGGAATGACAAAAATGAAAGACACTGTCCTTTCTGTGCCCGAACTCAATATCCTTCGTGCCTTGCTCAGAAATAAAGAAAAGAAACTCCTCAACCGGGAGTATCTCACCATCCACAAAGAAGTACCGCTAACTGCCGTCTGGCGCAATAAGCTTGGTGCAAACCTAGTTTTTAGCAACGGGATCCACCCTAGGTCCCAACAAGACAGGCAAGCCCTAGGGACTTTGATTGCGACGCTATGTGAGAAGGGAATGGTGACATTAACTAATGAAGGAAGGCCCGACTCTAATACCCTAGTAGCGGAGATTAGCGATCTGGGCACATCAGCCTCGTTGGCAGAGTTCAATCGAATTCCTCAAACTGGATAACGATTGACGATAGAGCCTTACAAAACCCCGCCGTGGCATCACGGCGGGGTTGACTGTTTATTGTCACGGAAGTAGTATGCACGTAACGCATTGTTGCGCGTTTTTTATTCTGTGCAGGCGCAATCAGTGAGGGGTCTAAGGGTGCAATCAAAATAGGGCGCATTATTAGTTCGGATGCCGTGCTTATGTGAGGAACCGCTCTCGCGCCTTCACACAAGTGGTCACAGCATCTTATAAATCAAGACACGTATGGCAACTTTCGATCGTTCAAAGCCGCACGTGAACGTTGGTACCATTGGTCACGTTGACCACGGTAAAACGACGCTCACCGCCGCAATTCTTAACGTTCTCAATCTTGCGGGCCACACCGTTAAGATGAAGAAAGTCGATGAAATCGACAACGCACCTGAAGAAAAGGCGCGTGGTATTACCATTTCGCTCTCACACAATGAGTACGAAACATCTGCTCGCCACTATGCGCACATCGACGCTCCTGGCCACGCAGACTACATCAAGAACATGATCACCGGTGCCGCTCAAATGGACGGCGCTATCCTCGTGGTCGCAGCAACTGACGGCGCAATGCCTCAGACGCGCGAACACATCCTTCTTGCAAAGCAGGTTGGTGTGCCTCGAATCATCGTCTTCCTCAATAAGGTAGACATGGTTGACGATCAGGACATGATTGATCTCGTTGAGCAGGAAGTACGCGAACTCCTCACTAAACAAGGTTTCGATGGAGACAACGCACCAGTTATCAAGGGATCAGGACTTAAGGGTCTTGAAGCTACATCTGTAGATGATCCTTGGGCAGTAAAAATTCTTGAACTTACAAAGGCTCTCGATGAGTACATCCCAGTGCCAGAGCGCGATCTTGATAAGCCATTCCTTATGCCAGTTGAGGACGTTTTCTCAATTGAAGGACGTGGAACGGTGGTTACCGGAAAGATTGACCGCGGCACCGTAAAGGTTGGCGAGGAAATCGAAATCGTTGGACTCAAAGACACGATCAAGACCACCATCACCGGAATCGAAATGTTCAACAAGCAGCTTGACCAGGGTATGGCAGGAGACAACGCAGGTATTCTTCTTCGCGGTGTTAAGAAAGAAGACATCCATCGCGGTCAGGTTTTGGCTAAGCCAGGCTCAGTTAAGCCTCACACAGAATTTGAAGGAGAAATTTACGTTCTCACCAAGGAAGAAGGAGGCCGTCACACACCATTCTTCACAGGCTACAAGCCTCAGTTCTACGTTCGTACTACGGACGTGACTGGAGATGTTACCCTTCCTACCGGAGTTGAGATGGTTATGCCAGGCGACACCGTTACATTTAAAGTAAAGCTTGTTGCACCTATCGCGCTTGAAGAGCAACAGCGCTTCGCAGTGCGTGAAGGTGGTAAGACCGTTGGAGCAGGTGTTGTAACAAAGATCATTGCCTAACTACTCCTAATACAACTGATAGAATAAAGGTATGGCAGAGAAGACAGCACCAAAAAAAGAAGCAAAGGCAAAAGCCCCCGCAAAAAAGGCGGCAGCTAAGAAGGCGGCTTCACCCAAGTCTGGCCTTCCTGAGCGCCTGCGCATCCGTGTTCGCGCATACGAGTACAAAGTACTCGACGCTTCAGTACGCCAGATCATCGATACGGCTATTCGCTATGACGCGAAGATCGTCGGACCAATCCCACTTCCAACAGAGATTAAGAAATATACAGTCAATCGTTCCACATTCGTCTACAAAGATGCGCGAGAGCAGTTTGAGATGCGTGTGCACAAGCGCTTGATCGAGATTCTTGATCCCTCACCAAAGGTGATCGAGGCACTCACCAATCTATCGCTCCCATCTGGAGTGACGATTGATGTAAAGATGAATTAAGAAAACCAAAGTTTAAACAAAAAATCTCTCAGAAACGGGAGATTTTTTGTTTATGATTGACAGGACTATTCCCGATTAGCCCTACCGGCTTCCTGGTGATTTCTGATTGTTTTTGCAGTAAGGCCGGCTTAGTGCCGGTCTTTTTCATTCTTGCAGTCAGCATTGGTTTTGTTAAGCTTTACTATAGCTCAGTTGGAGATTGTACAAATCTATACAAGAGAAGGAGTAGGTAGAATGAAAGCCTCCGCTAAACGTACTGCCCGCACCATCGATAAAGAAGATCAGGAACGTCCATCCAAAGCTCTGATCCTCAGATTGATCTCTAAGGCTTTAGGCAAACCGGAAGCGGAAATCTCGGAAACAACGGAAGTGCCGCCCGTGTTGCAAAGACTTATTTTTCGAACTCTAGGCGATAGGTTCAAAGGAATCGCCAGAATATACGCAGTCCATGAAATGACTGTCATTGATCTGATCAATGCGGTTAAGGTCTGCAACTCTACCCGTTAAATTTTGTCGGATTGTGTATCACGAGCCCGCAGTGAATTGAGCCCAAACTCATTCGTGCGGGCTCTTTTCTTTTTGGGGAAGGGTATTTGACAGCTGGACACTCATGTAGCAATGTAGTCGCAGATGAACTCATACTAGGGATGGGAAAATGCTCAAACTTCTTTTTATGCTCGTGGTGTATCTTGTGCCAAGCCTCGAGGTTATGGCTCAGGAAAAGAGGCAGGGAGATCAAATCACGGCTGCGACCTGGAGCGTCACACAGTGTCGTATCGTAAGGCAGAGCGATCCTAAGGACGACTTTGCTTCGAGAGTATTGTCGCAGGAGGGCTTATTACTCTCACTCTGCACGCAAGTCGGCGGCACGTACACAACGGAAACTGCTTGCCAGAAGGCACTCGCCAAGAGGTATCCAAACGACGGGTGTCAACACACCATCAAAGGACTCGATCGATCTCCAGGACGTTCGTTTTATAGCGTTACCGGCAATGACCGATAGTGATTATCGATTTGTTCAAAAAAGGGCGCTCGCATATGTGAGCGCCCTTATGCTTTTTGAACCCCTCGCAAGAGGGGTATATTGCCCCAATGCGAAAACTAAAGCAGTGGCTTCGCCCATTTCTCCCGCACATCTACAAAATTATGAAGGTGTACTGGTTTGTCGTGCGCCCGCGCACTACAGGCGTGCGCTGTATTATCAAAAACGAAGGACAAATTCTTTTGATCCGGATGAGCTATGGCCTCAAACGCTGGACTTTGCCGGGTGGAGGAGTGGGAAGAGGGGAGACACTAGAGGAGGCGGTGATTCGCGAAGTGCGCGAGGAAGTTGGAATTGAAATCAAGACACTTCGAAAATTGGGGAGCGTGTTTTTTGGAGAAGAATATAAGCGCGACACCATGTGGGTCTTTAGTGCGAAGGTTGAATCTCGAGAGTTTAAAATCGATGAATTTGAAATATTGAAAGCCGGATGGTTTTCTCCAGACAATCTTCCAGAACCTCTTTCAGACTTTATTCCCCACTTTTTGGGACTCGAGGAAGATAGGTAGTCTTGACGCCAAGTCATAGTTGGAGCATAGTATCGCGTAGCTTTCTTTGGGAGTATGTCATGGCAACAGACGCGTTTCAAAAAAGGGTCAAAGAAGAGGTGGCGAGGATTCTCAAGATTCCACTGAGCTCAGTGAACGATGGGACTAGGCTTTCTCTGAAACCGCTTGATGACTTACGCAACAGCGTACCTGAGCTCAGGTCGCTTTACTGCTGTGAGGAATTGGGAATCACGATCAGAGGCATCTTTTCCCAAGTTGGAGCAGCGCACTGACTCATGTTTACGCCCCGGCTGTGCCCGGGGCGTATTTCTTTCATAGTCCGAAATGTATTTCACAAATTAAAATTGAGGGTACTTTTCTTGCAAACTTGTATACCCCCGTGTATAGTGCCCCTACGTCATACGACGGCTAAGTCCCTAAGCTAACGCTTCTGGACCAATGGCAAAGCTCATTTTTGAGTTTGCGCCATTGGCGCATTTTTTGTTATATGAAATACATGTTGGGCACAAAACAGAATATGACCACCATCTTCACTGAGGATGGTCGAGCGCACGCCGCAACCGTGCTTCTTGCTGGCCCCCTGACTGTGACACAGCTTAAGACTGTAGAAAAAGATGGTTACAGTGCCGTGCAAGTTGGTTACGGGGAACTCAAAGCAGGTAAAGGCAATAAGCCAGAGTCAGGACACGGAAAAGGAAAGGCATATCGCGTATCTCGAGAATTTAGAGATGCAGAAGCAAACGAAGTCGGCCAATCTATAGATATTTCAGTATTCGAGCCGGGAGACACTATTGTCGTATCTGCAATTTCAAAAGGAAAAGGATTTCAAGGAGGGGTGAAGCGCCATGGATTTCATGGAGGCCCTCGCACCCACGGTCAGAAGCACTCGGAGCGCGAGCCAGGATCAATCGGCGGCGGCGGTCGCGCAGGAGGCCGTGTTGTTAAAGGTATGCGCATGGCAGGACGCATGGGTGGCGATCGCATCACTGTTAAGAATCTCAAAGTACTTCAAGTACTTCCCGAGACGGGCGAGCTTGTTATCAAAGGCGCTATTCCTGGTCGTCGCGGCACTATCGTTGAGATCATCGCATAACTACTATTATGGCTACTACTAAAACAGCACCAAAGAAGAAGGCAGTAACGAAGAAGGCGGCATCATCCGTGAAAGCTCCTCGCGCTGCTAGAGCACCTAAGGCACAAGCTGAAAATGCACTTGAAGCGTCTCTCTTTGACGTAAAGGGCGCATCAGCCGGAACGCTTACCTTGCCTCCAAACATTTTTGGTCTTCCATGGAACGCAGACCTCGTACATCAGGTTGTTATTTCAATGCAAGCAAACGCACGCGGTCCAATCGCCCATACCAAAGATCGCTCAGAGGTTCGCGGAGGAGGACGAAAGCCATGGAAACAAAAGGGCACCGGTCGCGCGCGTCACGGATCATCTCGCTCGCCAATTTGGGTGGGTGGAGGTGTTGCGCACGGACCTCGCAACGAGAAGTCTTATGCCAAAAAGATCAACCGCAATATGCGCCGTAAGGCACTCTTGGTTGCACTTTCTCGCAAATATCGCGATGGAGAAGTGGTGTTTGTATCAGACTTTGGCCTCACCACTCCAAAAGCATCGAAGGCAAAAGAAATCCTCACCAGCCTCTCAAAGATCAAGGGATATGAGCATGCATTTGTAAAAAAGAGCAACGCAGCTCTAATTGCAACGGTTGCTCGCGATGCATCAATCATCAAGAGCTTTGGAAATTTTGGAAACATCACGGTCACTGAAGTCGGCAACCTCAACCCAGTTTCAATTCTTTCTGCAAAATACTTGGTGCTTGCGGACGCGAAGGCCGCTGTGGAAGCACTCTCAAAGCGAATCAACTCATAACCGTATGGCTATTTTTGGAAAATCTAAAAAAGAAGAGGTACAGAAGAAGGATGTGGCGATAAGCGACACGAAAGCAGCAGCACCTACCTCTAAACCTGTGGCAAAGCCTGCCCGACCAGGGAAAAATACTTCTTCAGTACAGGCGAGTTCAATGGATGTGCTCCTTGCGCCTCGTGTAACTGAGAAGGCTGCAATCCTTTCTGATTCAGGCGTATATGTTTTCCGCGTCACTCCTCGCGCAACCAAGCCGCAAATAGCACGAGCAATTATCGAGATGTTCAAAGTCACCCCGGTAAAAGTGCGCGTAGTAAATGTTAAGGGCACACGTGTTACGACGCGCGCAACCGGAAAGAAGGGGAGAACAGACCGCATCAAGAAGGCATACGTATATCTAAAGAAGGGAGAGAAGATTGAACTTGCATAATTATTATGAAAAGCTATAAACCGTACACAAAGTCGCGCCGCCACATGACAGGCATCTCATTTAGAGAGGTGCTTACAACGAATGAACCGCACAAGGCGCTCACATCTGGCTTTAAGCGCCATGTTGGCCGCAACAACGCGGGACGCATCACCGTGCGCCATAAGGGGGGTGGACATAAGCGCCTATTTCGCGAAATTGATTTTTCATACAACAAAATCGGTATCCCAGGACGCGTTGAAACAGTAGAGTACGATCCAAACCGCTCAGGATTTGTTGGCATTGTTATATACCGCGACGGAGAGCGACGCTATAAGCTTATTCCTCAAAGTGTCACCAAAGGTGCTGAAATACTTTCCGGGGATGGCGCAAAGCTCACTCCAGGAAACGCCCTCGCACTTAAAAACATTCCAGTTGGAACATTTGTATACAACGTAGAGATCAAGCCAGGAAATGGCGGCAAACTCGGACGCTCAGCAGGCACGCACATTGAAGTGATTGCGCGCGATCAGGGTTATGTCGATCTTAAAATGCCTTCCACAGAAGTGCGCAAAGTTTTGGAGACATGCTTTGCAACAATCGGAGAAGTGTCTAACCCAGAGCATCACTTGGTTCACTTTGGAAAAGCAGGACGCTCACGCTGGAAAGGTATTCGCCCTACAGTTCGTGGTACTGCGATGAACCCTGTTGACCACCCATACGGAGGAGGTGAAGGACGCCAAGGACGCGGACGCCGCCGCGCAGTCTCGATGTGGGGAAAGCCTACAGGAAAGGGTCAGAAATCGAGAACCCCAAAGAAATACTCAAATCGTCTTATTGTTTCTCGACGAAGAGTCGGCAAAAAGCGCAAAGAAGGCTAAAGAAAAAACCCCGCCGTTAGGCGGGGTTTTTCGTATCGGATGTAAGTAACTCAAGCGTCCATCGAGACTTCAGCTCGGGAGCCGACGCGCGAAGAGTGTAGCTGTGGTTGTCCCACACGGCCGACTTCGTAGAAATCACCGAGTACATTTTCCCAGGCTTTGTTGAGGAGTTTGATGTCGATCATCTTGCTGACGATGGTGTCGTCAACACGGTGCTCTATTTCGTGGAAGCCAAGCTTCTGAATCTCCAGATTTCCTGGCGGATTCTTGAATCCGAAATGTTCCGCAACACGGACCCATCTGGTTTCATCTGGCGGACTTGAGAATCTTTCATCATCGATGAAAACTAGGCTAAGTGGATTATCACGGTTGTAATGCATTTGTACCCGACTGCTGACATTGCCAGAGAAGATACGCATCAGACGAAGGCGCCATTCGGGTGTCGCATGTGTGTCGAGCCAATGTGCCCCAGCTTCAGCTCGAAGAAATACGGTCCGAGCTAAGTTCGCCTTTTCGATCGCCGCCATGACATGTGCGGGCTCACTGCTCAGGTCGACGTTATGAATGTCGAGTTTGTAACGCATCCTATCCTCCTATGGAACGGGTTTCTAGAGCGACTGTATCTCAAGGTGGTGCTTGCGTAAAGCATAAAGCTAATTCCACTTTCATAAGGCGATATGCGCTTATCTGGATATTGGCGCTAGGCACCCCAAAGTCTGTCTTGGACTACAACTAACCACACCCAATGTGCGACTCCCGGGAGTCGCACATTGGGTGTGGTAGAGTAAAAAAATGACGAAAATCCGAGATATTGCACCGGGCGAGTACTACCATGTATTCAATCGAGGAGCTCACAAGACAAATCTTTTTCGAGACGAGAAAGATTGGCTTCGCTTTCTTTTCCTTGCTTTGTATTGCCAATCTTCAGTACCGATTCAAAACATTGCAAGATATATCAGCCCCGATGCGCTGACCGCTGGCTTTGCAATTCCAAAAGCGCTACAGGATGAGATTCTTCGAAATCGTACAGTGGAACTAGTTTCTTTTTGCATTATGCCTAATCACTTTCATTTACTGGTTAGAGAATTAGAGGAAGGAGGTATTGCCCAGTATCTTCAGCGTATTGCTGCGGGGTATACCCTGTACTTCAATCAGAAGTACAAAATGTCAGGCCACGTGTTCCAGGGTCGCTACAAAAGCGTTCACGTCAGAGATAATGAGCAGCTCTTATACCTCTCTGCATACATTCACCGTAATCCCCATGAAATAGTGAAATGGAAGTATAGCGAACACAAATACCCGTATTCCTCTTTCCAGGATTTGATAGGAAAAAATCGCTGGGGCCTCTTTGTGAAAGGGGAGGAGATTACAGAGCAGTTCATTGGAACCAAGACCAGCAATTACGAGGACTTCGTAAACACCAGTACCGCGAAGATGTTTGAAGAAGAGCTCCAAGCGGCCTCATTTGGGGTCTAATCCAATGTGCGACTCCCGGGAGTCGCACATTTTGGCTTGCATAAAAAAGAATCTCCTGTAAGATCTTTCTATTCCCGCGTGGCGGGTTTTTGTTTAGGAAACCCGCACAACCGCAAAAAATAATGGCACGATCACTAAAAAAGGGCCCATACGTTGACGAAAAGCTCCTCTCAAAAATTGAGGGGAAAAAGCCGCTTTCAACCCCCCCAATTAAGACTTGGGCACGCCGCTCACAGATCTCTCCTGAGATGGTGGGGTTCACTTTTGGTGTACACAACGGAAAGATACACATCGATGTCTTGGTTTCTGAAGACATGGTGGGTCATCGCCTCGGCGAGTTCTCTCCTTCAAAAAAATTCCTCAGACATGGAGGAAAGATGCAGAAGGAACTCGAAATCAAGAAGAAGGAGTCTGAAATTGCAGCTGCAAAAGCTGTTAAGGCCCCTGAAGCTGTGGCGAAAAAATAATCTAGAGATTGTATGGACGCTACTGCAAAACTTACCAATTATCGCCAATCACCCCGCAAAGTGCGCTTGGTAGCTGATTTGATGCGTGGAAAGTCTGTTCCAACAGCGCTCGCGATTCTATCGGCACTTCCAAAGCGCGCAGCGCTGCCTATGGAAAAACTTTTGCGCTCTGCAATTGCAAACGCACAAGCAGGAAACGGGGAAGGCTTTATCATTTCAAAAATTGAAGTCAATCAGGGACTCGTCTTGAAGCGTTTTATGCCGCGAGCCCGCGGATCAGCCGCTCCAATACGTAAGAAGTCTTGCCACGTGAATATCACTGTCTCACAGTCAACAAAAGCACTTAAAGCACCAAAAGTACGCTCTGCAGGGAAATCAAAAAAAGCAGTAGCAAAGGATCCTGTAAAAGAGACTATTAAGGAACCAGTCGCCGCACAATAATATGAGTAAAATCGTCCATCCATTTGCACATCGCCTCGGCATCATTCGTGATTGGAAATCACGCTGGTTTGCAGTAGACAAAAACTATCGTACGAATCTTAAATCTGACGTGCTTATCCGTCGCATGCTTGAAAAAGAACTTCGCGGACAGTACGCTGCCGGCATTGAATTTGAACGTTCAGCAAAAGCGCTTCGCATTATAGTCAAAACATCACGTCCAGGTCTTATCATCGGTCGCGGGGGAGATGGCTCAGTGAAGCTTCGTAATAAAATTGTTGCGCTTATGACTCGAGAAAAGCTCCCAATCCCTGAGATAAAGCTCGATATTGAAGAAATCCGTTCCCCTGAGAGCAACGCAGCAATCGTTTCATATATGGTTGCAGAGTCTCTCGAGAAGCGTCTTCCATTTCGCCGCGTGCTCAAGCAGACAATTGAAAAAGTTATGGCAAACCGCGATGTTAAGGGTGTGCGTATCGCGCTTGGCGGACGCCTCGGAGGTGGAGATATGGCCCGCACCGAAGAACTTAAGAAAGGCCGCATCCCACTTCAGACGTTCCGCGCAGATATCGACTACCACCGCGAGAAGGCAATCATGCCCTACGGCGTGATCGGCATTAAAGTATGGATCTACCGCGGCGACATCTTTGCAGAGACTGCAGAGAGCAAGGCACTCGAGGCACGCGCAGGTGGTAAACGCCCAGCGGCAAAATAAATAAACCAACATGTTAGTCCCTAAGAAAGTAAAATTCCGAAAGTGGCACACGATGCGCAGAAATGCGAGCAAGGTTCGTATTGCTACCCGCGGCGTAACACTCGCATTCGGAAGCTTTGGTCTTAAGGCTATGAGCGAGCATCGCGTAAAGAGCAACCAAATTGAAAGCGCACGAAAGGTGCTCGCGCGTGCAATGGGAAAGTCTGGTAAGCTCTGGATTCGCGTATTCCCGGACAAGCCATTTACCAAGAAGCCAGCTGAAGTAAAGCTCGGTAAAGGTAAGGGTGAGCCTGCAGGATACGAAGTCGAGGTGCTTCCAGGCCGTGTGATGTTTGAAGTTGAAGGCTTGGGTGAGGTAGCAGCAAGAGAGGCGCTTCGCAAGGCGGGAACAAAATTGCCGCTTAAGACTAAGGTTGTAACCCGCGCGCATTAAATAGATATGAAAGGCAAACCCGTAACAGAATTGAACAAGATAGTTTTGGACAAGCGCGAAGAACTTCGAGCGATGCGCTTTTCTATTGCCGGTTCAACGAATAGAAACGTAAAGCACCAACGCACGCTTAAGAAAGATATCGCACGTGCTCTTACTGAGCTTCGGGCACAGTTAGGACAGTCCGGAAAATAAACTCATATGACTACACAAGACACAGTACAAAAGAAGACCCTCCAAGGAATTGTCGTATCCGACCGAATGAAGGATACGGTTGTTGTGCGTGTCACACGCTACGTGAAGCACCCTAAGTACAAGAAGTTTATGAAGCTCTCAAAGCGCTTCAAGGCACACAATCCGGGCAACACGGTCAAAATAGGGGAACAAGTAACGATCCGCTCATGCCGCCCGCTTTCAAAGACTAAGTCCTTTGAGGTTATCACTGCATAAATTTATATGATTCAGCCACAGTCAATTGTAGTGATCGCAGACAATACCGGAGGAAAGATCGGCCGTGTTTTCAAAGTGCTCGGATCCAGTAAAAAGCGTTATGCAGAAATCGGCGAGAGAGTCGTTCTCTCAATCCAGGTTGCGGAGCCTCGCAAGGGCACCAAGAAGAAGGACGTCTGTGAGGCCGTAGTGGTGCGCCAGCGAAAGGCATTTCGACGCCGCGACGGTTCATACATCCGCTTTGACGAGAACGCAGTAGTGATTCTTGAAAAAGGAAAGAATGATCCAAAAGGAGGACGCATCTTCGGTCCTATCCCTCGCGAGATTGCAGAGATGGGTTATCCAGAAATTACTTCTCGTGCGCCTGAAGTTATCTAATATGAACACATTACACGTAAAGAAAGGCGATACCGTCATTGTTCTTAGCGGAGAATCAAAAGGCAAGACCGGCAAAGTAATCCGTGTGTTTCCCGGCCGCTCGATGGTTCTTGTTGAAGGAATCAATATGGTTAAGCGTCATATGAAATCGACCAAAGATGGAACTAAGGGGCAGATTGTCGACAAGCATCACCCAATTCATGCATCAAAGGTTTCTCTATCTGGGGGTTCAGGAACTTCCGGATCAAAGAACTCAAAAGAGAAAAAGATTGCACAGAAGACTGCTAAATAAATTCTAAATAGTATGGAACTCATTCAAGACAAACAGAAAAAAGCATTCGACACCCTTAAGGGAGATTTTGCATACAAGAACACCATGCAGGCTGCAAAGGTCACCAAGGTGGTTATCTCTGTTGGCATTGGCTCGCAGAAGGATAAAAAGAAAGTGGAGTTGATTGCCAATCGCTTGGCAAAGATAACTGGCCAGAAGCCCGCAGTGCGCCCATCAAAGAAATCAATTGCAACATTCAAGGTTCGCGAAGGTGATCCAGTGGGGTATCAAATCACGCTTCGAGGCAAGCGCATGCAAGATTTCCTCAATCGCCTTGTACACATCGCACTTCCTCGCACTAAAGACTTCAAAGGCATCACCACAACTGCAATTGATGAGGTTGGAAACTACACCCTCGGTATTAAGGAGCACACCGTGTTCCCAGAGACTGCAGACGAAGATATTAAGGATATCTTTGGCATGGCTATTACGATTGTTACCACCGCAAAGAGTCCAAAAGAGGCACTGGCGTATCTGACCCACCTCGGGTTCCCATTTAAGAAGTAATTTTTTAGAAAATTTTGCAAACACCCCGTCGAATTAGGCGGGGTTTTGCTTTTATTAATCCCTCTTGTAAGGTACGGACAGGTGAACTTTTGGAGATACTCATGCTTTCAATTGAACAGAGATTTAAGGGCGCGTATCTATGCGCCCTTAGCGAAGCGCTCATTCAAACGCGTGTAAAAGAAGTGGTTGATGCCCAGATATCGGTCCTTTTTGATTGGTGTAAGTCAATTATTCAGGGCGGTGTTATGAACAAACGAAAGACAGCCTCTCTTATTGAATTGCCGATTATCTTTTCGTTGCGTTTTCAGCGCGACCCTACAAGCCGCATTCGCTTCATCAAGCATCTCTATCTTGATTGCACGAAGGAAGAGATGCGCGATAAACATGATCGGGCGCTCTTGCGCAGTGCGTATCTTGTCGAGCTGCTTGAGGGAAGGTCTAATGAAGAAGCTCGTACCTTCGTTTCTCGTCAGTACAATGGGGGAATACTTTTTAGCTCACATCTAGACGGGCTTATGAAAGACGGGCCCTTATCTCCGCTGCCGGGGGATGAGAAGTCACTGCTTCCTCACTGTCCTGTAGAAGCACGTATGTTTGCTGCAGCATGCCTCGGTGCGCAGTTCGGGGAAAAACAAAACAGTTTCGCTGACTGGCAGGAGGAGTTGCTCAGAAACAAACTATCCATAAAGGACCAGGGCGGCATACTCTTTAGGGTAGCGTATGAGTATCTTGGAGTCTGAACTTTGATAAAAGCGGCCCGCTCATCGGGCCGCTTTTTCTTTATTTGACACCTCAGGGGAGGGCTGATACTATCCGTGATGCCTCAAGGGGCTATTTTATTTCTGCTTAGTCCCGACCCGAAGGGGAGGGAGACCGGTAGAAACAGGCGCTTAGGTTTGCACATACTAGAGGCAAACCGGCGAAAATAGGGCATTTAAAAACAATGGCAAAGACATCAACAGTAGTCCGTTCAACGCGCGTACCGAAGTTTAAATCTCGGGTTGTTCGCCGCTGCTTTAAGTGCGGCCGCAAGCGCGCATACATGCGAGATTTTGATCTCTGCCGCCTTTGCTTTAGGGAATTGGCAAACGAAGGAATGATCCCTGGAGTTAAGAAATCATCATGGTAACAGACCCAATTTCAGACTTTTTGATCCGCATCAAGAATGCAAACCAAGCTCAGAAAACTGAGGTTGCTATGCCGTTCTCCAAAATGAAGCAATCAATTGCAAATGTTCTTGCAAAGGAAGGCTACATCGGAGAAATCACTAAGCGCGGAAAGAAGACGATCAAGGATCTTGTCGTTGAACTTAAATACACAGAAGGGAAGCCAATGATCAACGGAACGCAGCGCGTTTCAAAGCCATCCCGCCGCATGTACATGTCTGTTGCAGAAATCTTCCCAGTAAAGCGCGGCCGCGGACTCTTGGTGCTCTCAACGCCAAAAGGAGTGCTTACTGATAAAGAAGCTCGCAAAGAAAACGTGGGTGGAGAAGCCCTCTTTAAAATTTGGTAGCTCGATTTCACTCACCCTAAGTAATCACTAACATGTCACGCCTTGCTAAAAGACCAATAGCTATCCCAAGTGGAGTCGAAGTAAACCCTTCTGATGTGGCTGTTTCTGTGAAAGGACCAAATGGCACTCTCACTAAGGAGCTCCCGCGCGAAGTGCAGATTTCGATTACTCCAGAAGGAGTGCTCGTTGAGAAGCGGGGCAATTCACTCGTATCTCGCGCACTTGTTGGCACGTATGCTTCACACGTTCGCAATATGATGGAGGGTGTCACAAAAGGATTTACCAAGAAGCTTGGAATTGAAGGTGTTGGGTTTAAGTGGGACGTACAGGGCGATACGCTTAACCTCGCACTCGGATTCTCACACCCAGTTAAAGTGCAGCTTCCACCAGGCGTTAAAGCATCTATTGATAAGACAGGACTCACACTCTCTGGCTTTGATAAAGAAGTTGTCGGACAAATCGCAGCAAACATCCGTGCTCTAAAAGTGCCAGAGCCGTACAAAGGCAAGGGTATCCGCTATGAGGGAGAGGTGGTGCGCCGCAAGCAAGGCAAGAAAACTGCATAATCTGATCCGACCCCAAGACACACATGAAAGGCATACAAGCAAAACAAAATAAACTCAACCGAAGACACGGAAAGATCCGCGCGCGCATTACCGGTACGGTGGATCGCCCACGTCTTAGCGTGTATAAATCAAATCGCTTCCTTGAGGCGCAATTGATTGACGATCTTAAAGGCATGACGCTCGCGTCTGCCTCTACTCGCGAGTACGCAGGTAAACAAACAAAGGGTGCAAAAGGAAAGACCAAAAAGAGCGAAACAACCAAGCTCGACGCTTCGATCAAACTTGGCACAGAATTGGCAGCACGTGCAAAGGCAAAGGGAATCTCTAAGGTGGTGTTTGATCGCGGAGGATTTCGCTACACTGGACGCATCGCATCGTTTGCAGACGCAGCTCGTAAAGCAGGACTCGTATTTTAATTAAACTTATATGGCGGACGAAACAACAACAGAAGCAGTAGCAATCACGGACTCATCCATTGAAGGTGGGGCTGCTCCTGCAGCACCAGCACTAGTAAAGCAGGACTTCCGCTCTCGCGGACGCCGCCCAGGTGGTCGTGAAGGCCGCCCTCCACGCCGCCAGTCAGAGCGCCCTCGCTCAGAATTTGATCAAAAGATCATCACTATTCGCCGTGTTGCTCGCGTTATGGCAGGAGGCCGCCGTTTTAATTTCTCTGTAGCTGTAGTTATCGGCAATAAGAAAGGAAAAGTTGGAGTAGGTCTTGGCAAGGCAGGGGACACCACGCTCGCAATTGATAAGGCTGTTCGTGACGCGAAGAAGCATCTGCACACGGTGGTGATCCGCAAGGATGGATCAATTGCGCACGATGTGAATGCAAAATACGCAGCATCAGTGATTGCACTCAATCCGGCACCTCGCCGAGGACTTGTTGCAGGAGGGTCGGTGCGCACCGTGCTTGAACTTGCAGGCATCTCAAACGTGTCTGCAAAAATCCACTCACGCTCGAAGAATCACCTTAATAATGCGCGCGCAACAATAAAGGCGCTTCAGACACTTAAGGCCTAAACGTATGCAGCTACACACTCTCACAAGAAAGACCCCAAACAAGAAGCACAAAATAGTTGGGCGCGGCGGTAAGCGCGGAAAGACTTCGGGACGCGGAACGAAAGGTCAGAAGGCGCGAGCCGGCCATCGCATTCGCCCTGATATTCGCGATGTTATCAAAAAGCTTCCTAAGCTTCGCGGCTATCGCAACACTTCAATTGAACTTAAGTGCAAGCTCGTCAATCTCGCAACGCTGGAGCGACTCTTTACGGACGGCGAGACAGTAACCCGCGCAGAACTTCGCACACGCGGCGCAATTGGAGGCCGCAAAGGCGTGCTCCCAGGGGTTAAGATTTTGGGCGATGGAGAGATCACAAAGAAATTAACGATCCAAGGATGTATGATATCTGCATCGGCCAAGGAAAAGGTTGAGAAAGCGGGCGGTTCAATTGCTCAATCATAATAGATCTACATGGATTCATTTCGCGAGAAAATCGCACTCTTTATTTCCGACAAGGGATTGGTTAGGCGTGCACTTTTTGTACTCGCTGCGATTTTCGTATTCCGCGCGCTTGCTGCAATTCCAATTCCTGGAGTTGATGTTGGTGCGCTTCAGACCCTTCTTGCGCAAAACCAGTTCGTAGGACTGCTCAATCTCTTCTCGGGAGGAGGCCTTTCATCGCTTTCAATTGTACTGCTTGGCGTTGGACCATATATTACCGCCTCAATCATCATGCAATTGATGACGATTATCTTCCCATCGCTCAAGGCAATGTATCAGGAAGAGGGGGAGGCAGGCCGCATCCGCTTTGCACAGTACTCGCGCCTCATCACGCTTCCATTGGCAGTGCTCCAGGCAATTGCATTCTTGATTCTGCTCACACGCCAGGGAGTTGTCCCAGCGCTTCCACCATTCCTTTTTGCAATGAACGTGCTTCTCGTGACATCTGGCTCGATTCTTTTAATGTGGATTGGCGAGTTGATTTCAGAATTTGGCATTGGACAAGGTATTTCTCTTTTGATCTTCGCAGGTATCGTCGCGGCATTGCCCTCAGCGATCAGCCAAGCGTTGTTTACCTTTGATGTTTCTCAGCTTCCGGTGTACCTCGCATTTGCAGCGGTAGCTCTTGTCAGTATCGCGGGTGTTGTCGTGGTGTCCGAAGCGGAGCGGCCTATTCCTGTTACCTATGCAAAACAAGTAAGAGGGATGCGTACTATGGGGGGCAGTTCAACGTACCTACCTCTTCGACTCAACCAAGCGGGCGTTATTCCAATTATTTTTGCACTCTCGGTCCTGTTGATTCCACAAATGGTGTTCGGGCTTATGGCCACCTCTGCCAACCCTTCGTATATCGACTTCGCTTCCAAGGGCGTTGCGCTCCTCAATAATCAATTGCTTTACGGAGGAGTGTACTTTGTGCTCGTGTTCCTGTTTACATACTTCTACACCGCCGTGACCTTTGATCCAGGACAGGTGTCAGAGAACCTCCAGCGAAACGGCGCGTTTATCCCTGGCATTCGCCCGGGCGCCTCTACTGCAGAGCATCTCGCACGTGTTATCACACGTATCACGCTCCCCGGGGCACTTTTCTTGGGCATTATCGCAGTGCTCCCGATTGCCATGCAGGCAGCAACGGGCATTAAAGTTCTTGCAGTCGGCGGTACGGGACTTTTGATTGTTGTTTCGGTGGTGCTGGATTTGATACGCCGAATTGACGCTCAGCTCGCCATTCGCGAGTACTAAACGCCTGATTTTGGCGCATACCATTGTCGGTAACTACGTTTTTTGCTCATCGTACAGTTGTACGGCTCACAAAAAGCCTCGCTCCCTTCACCACAAAGAGTACTTCCAATTTCTAATCGCTACGCTCAAGAAATTTAGGTCGCGCGGTCTGCATCCAAAATCAGGCGTTTAATGACATTAACCAATACAAAACAGAAAATTGTTTGCCCCAATATTAAACCGGACATGTAGGTGGAAGGGAGGGGTACTATTGACAAATAGTATTGTTTCTGGTACAATGGGGTAGGTGTGGTACTGATAACCTGTCAGTTACCTAAGTTCTTAAAGGAGATTCAAATCATGAATCTGTTTCATCTCGCGGCCGCGGCCGTCGTTGCCCTCACGCTTTCAATTATGGGGGCGCAAGCGCAGACACAGCCGCGCAACAAGTCGGAGGAGGTCATCATGACATCAGTCGGAACTTTCACACTATGCTCGAGTGCCGGCTGGCACCCGACACAGTGCGCCGGGGTTGTCGTCCCAGATCCGGGTGACAAGCAACTCAGTGGTCTGATGAAGCATGTGATCGTTACACCCGCCGGGACACTCGTCAAGACGAACCCCCAGTGGAGCGAGATGGGTTTTCCGGTCGCTCTATTTGAGACTGATAGTCAGATTTTTCTGGTAACCATCCTCAACTACGGCAATATGGGTACCGTCTGGCGCTATGATGCGCAGAACGACGCATTCAATCCGCTCCTCATTACGGGTCTGATGCTAAGCGTCAAGGGTCCCTACGAAGGCACCTGGCAGCACCGTGGCACCACCCGGCTCGAACTCAGCTATTACGGTGGTTCGAGAGACGGCAAGTCCGCCGGTCATCTCGAGTACGAAATGGTCGCCAAGACATGGGTCGAGCATTCAAAATAACGTGGCAAATGATTGTTCGAAAGGCCCAGCGCAAGCTGGGCCTTTTGTTTTATGTAACTGTAAAAATTCTCAAAACATTTTTGTAATTAAAGGCTCATAGCTAAAAATCAGTTTGGTACTATAATTTACTCTAGTATAGGCTCATTGAGGGAGGTTAAAATGAATCGAACGATTCGAATGTTCCTACCCCCGACTATCGTCTGGGCGGGTATGATATCTTTCATTCTGCTGACAAGTTTCTTTGTAAAGAGTCCTGTGACGTTCACTTCGCTCACCAATGCTGTAGTTGATGCAGGGTGGTGGTATTTCATCGCTTCACTTCTTTGCGGCGGATTCATATGCATGCTAATTTCTCGCTCATGCGGTGAAGTCGACGTCTACGGCCGCTATCTGGGAATTGTTCCACGCAATCCGGTATTAGAACTCCTTGGCGTTGGACTCACGATTCTCGCCGGAGTGCTTATTTTCTTCTGGTTTAGAACATCCTATTCCTTCAATGCAAGTATTGAGCTTGCTGCAGGAATTGTGACGATCTTCCTCCTCTTCGTGGTCTGGTTCTGCGGCGGGAGGCAATAGTCTCTAAATCTACTTAGTTCCGAGCGATGCTCGGAACTAGTTTTTTTAAAAATGGACCTGCTTTAAATCACAAATGCGCTCTGCTATAGTGCATGTACAGTATGAAAGGCAAGTTAATCATCATCTTTGGCCCCTCGGGCGCAGGAAAGGGGCAACTTATTGGGCATGTTCGTGATGCGTTCCCGTCGATCGTCTTTCCCGTATCCCGTACAACGCGTCAGCCTCGCCCCGGAGAGAAAGGTGGGGAAGTGTATGACTTTATAACGGAAGAGGAGTTTCAAGCACATATTAATGCGGGAGAATTTTTAGAGTGGGCAAACTTTGGAGGTCATCGCTACGGCACGCTTACGGCGGAGGTAATCCCAGCGCTAGAAGCCGGAAGAATTGTTTTGCGCGAATTGGATATCCAGGGGATAGATCAGATTAGAACACTGCTACATCGGGAGCAATTAATTGTTATTTTTGTTGATGCTGGTTCATGGAAAGATATGGAAGCGCGCATACGTGCACGCGCTCCGATATCAGAAGTAGAACTTGAAGAGCGTCGCAAACGATATGATGCAGAAATTGCAGGAAAGGAAACCGCAGATATGGTAATCTCAAATCTTGATGGCGAACTTGAGTTTGCGAAGGAAGAAATCTCTCTTGTTGTGCAATCACTTTTAACTGAAGCTCCGCAAGCGTAATGTCAAAACTATGGACGCATCTGTAAAAACAATTCTCTTTCTGGGGCCTACCGGGTCAGGAAAGGGAGTGCAATCAAAACTTCTGTCTGAAAAGACTGGATTTTCAATATTTTCAACCGGCGGTCGTTATCGAGAACTGCGTCTCGGCGATTCTGATCTGGCAGTGCGTATACGCGAACAATATGATGGCGGCTTGTTGATGCCCGCATGGTTCTCAAGCTTCCTTTTTGAAGAGTGTTTTATAAATAAGTCTTTACATGAAGGAGTGATCTGTGAAGGTGTTGGACGTAGAATCGAGGAGGTCACCGAATTTGATGAAGTAATGGAATGGCTCAGACGTCCGTATATTATGTTCTGCCTCAATATCACGGAAGAAGAATCGCTTAAGCGGCAGATGTCACGAAATACGTATGGCACTGAACTAAGACCTGAGAGTGATTCAGAAGAAAAGATTCGCGTGCGATTCAAGGAATATCATACATTCACGGGCCCTGCGATTGAATACGTACGCAACAAAGGGAGGGTGATCGATCTTGATGGCATGCGATCAGTAGAAGAAATCCATGCTGATGTGCTCAAACACTTAGACCAATGACGATCAAATCAAAAGATGATATTAAAGCGCTTCGCGAAGGCGGGAAGAGACTTTCGCGTGTCATGGACGCGCTCGAGGATGTATTGAAGCCGGGTATCACAACAAGAGAACTTGATGCGCTCGCCGAGCGCTTGATACGCGATGGAGGAGATGTGCCTGCATTTTTAAACTATCAACCTGCGGGCGCCGAGTACCCATACCCGGCGACGCTCTGCGTTTCAATTAATGATGAAATAGTACACGGCATTCCAGGAAAGAGAGTGTTGAAAGAAGGGAATATTGTGAGCCTTGATATTGGGCTTATACATAAAGGGCTTGTTGTGGATATGGCTCGAACACTTGCTATCGGCAAGGTTTCTGAAGAAATTTTGCAACTGTTGAAAATTACGAAGGATGCGCTCAAAGCGGGTATTAAAGCCGCAAAAGTAGGAAATAAAATTGGAGATATCTCTGCTGCAATTGAAAAATATGGAGTTGGTGCGGGGTATGGAATTGTCCGCGAACTTGGAGGTCATGGTGTCGGGCATAAAGTTCACGAACATCCATTTGTGCCAAACTATGGCGCCTCTGGTACCGGACCTAAATTGCAGGAACATATGGTGCTCGCCCTCGAGCCGATGTTTAACCTGGGAGGGGACGACGTTGTGCTTGATGCTGACGGGTATACCTACAAGACCGCAGACTGCTCTTTTTCTGCACATTTTGAACACACAATAGTACTTACAAAAAAAGGTCCTGAAATTGTAACAGTCTCGTAGAATTCTCACGGTATACCCCGTTACAAATGGAAGATCCCATTTGTAACGGGGTATACTTGTTTCCATGGAAGTAAAAAGTGCACCGGTACCTCCTATGGGTTTTTCATCGCCTGAGGCGGAGTTTGCGCATTTGGACAAACAATACCAAATGCGCGAGCAGGATTTACAAAGGGAAGGAGCGCAAGCTCCGCGCATTCAGGCCGCGCATGATGTACTTAATGCACATAGAAGCACCGTGCCTAGTCATATTGTTGAAGAAGCACAACATTCAACCGAAGCGTTGACGCTACCGCTATCTCCTGAAATTCATGACGAGAAAATGGGCGAGTTGATACATATTTTGCTCGAAAAAGGGGTGCACCCTGCAATGGCAAGAGCGGAAGCGTCAGGAAGCCCTCATATTATTGATGACTTTCACCGAATTTTGGTTGCGTATCTGTCGCAGGGGTATGGAGCAAAAGGACTCGCTCGAGGCAGCGCCCTTTCTCGCTCTCTTTCAATGGTTCTTTTTGAAATTGCACTTCCTGATTTGCGAGGGGATGATGAGAAGCAAGCTTCGCAAAGAGGATTCAAAGAACTCCTCGCCTCGATGGAGCAGTTTTATCAGGGCATGATGGCACTTCCCAGGGTTTCCAATATGCCGCACCACTTCACTTTTGAGATTGCCAATCCGGTTGGCTCACCATCGGTGATTGTGTATGCAGCGGTGCCAAAAATTGCGGCCGAGCTGTTTGAAAAGCTTTTAACCGCGTCCCTCCCGAATGCACGCATTACCTGGCGGCCAGATGATTACAATATTTTCGCAGAAAATGGAGTGACGCTTGGATCTATTGCCGAGTTTAAAGAGCGAGGTATCTACCCGCTTAAGACGTACGAGGAGTTTGACCACGATCCTCTGAACGCTATATTGACCGCATTTTCAAAACTTGATGTGCGCCAGGAGGGCGCTGCAATTCAATTTGTGTTTACTCCGGATGATCACGGCATATCGGCGCGCTACCATCACGCACTTGAGCAGATCCGAAACGGCACCTCAATCAAGCGAGCTACCGACATCCCGGACTCGCTCTTGGGTAGGATAGGGAATGAGTTTTGGTATTACTTTTTCCCGCCAAAGAAAAAAGCGTCCGATCAGGCCCCAATGCAGGAAAATCCAGCGATTAAATCAATTGAACAGAAAATCGCCCGCCCGCTTATGCGTGTAAATATTAGGGCAGTAGCCTCTGGAGTGACAGCAGATCATGCAAATGCAATTCTTCTATCCCTTGAGGCTGCGTTTAAGCAATTTACGAATACCACTGGCAATGAACTGAAATTTAAGTCAGTTCCTCGAAGCAAGATTATAGATTTCTCCCGCAGCCTCTCCTTCAGACTCTTTGATGAATCACATGCCCTCACACTCTCTACTGCAGAAATTACCACGCTCGCGCACTTGCCTGTGCGCGAAACAAAGGCTTCGCCTGAACTCAGTGTTGCCAAAGCAAATGAGGCACCTGCTCCCGCCGATATCCCACGCGAAGGTTCGGTGATCGGAGTGAATCGATTTAGAGGCAATGAACGTGAGATCCGTATTTTACCTGAAGATCGTCTGCGCCATCTCTATGTCATCGGACAAACAGGAACCGGTAAATCAACGATGCTTAAAAATATTATCATTCAGGATATTAAGGCCGGAAATGGGGTTTGCATGATCGATCCGCACGGCTCAGATGTCCTTGAAGTCCTCTCCGCAGTTCCGCCTGAGCGTATAGAAGACGTTATTTATTTTGATCCGGGTGCGATGGAGCGTCCGATGGGGCTTAATATGCTCGAGTATGATGCCCGCTACCCTGAGCAGAAATCGCTTGTTGTAGACGAACTGTTGGGCATTTTTAAAAAGCTCTTTGACGCTGAGACGATGGGTCCCGCATTCGATCAGTACTTTAGAAACGCGTCACTCTTGGTGATGGACGATCCCTCAACAGGCTCCACACTACTTGATATTGGACGCGTGTTCTCTGATCCAGCGTTTCGAACTATGAAACTGGAGCGATGCAAGAATCCAATCGTCGTATCCTTTTGGAAAGGAATTGCGCTGCAGGCCCAGGGCGAGCAGGGAGTTGAGAATTACGGACCATATGTGACCTCAAAGATTGACGGATTTGTCAGTAATGAAATCATGCGCCCCATAATCGCGCAGCAAGAATCATCTTTTGATTTTCGCTCCATTATGGATAATAAGAAAATTCTTTTAGTGAATCTCTCCAAGGGCCGCATTGGAGACCTTAATGCGAATCTGCTCGGTCTTATTATCGTAGGCAAATTTTTGATTGCTGCACTCTCTCGCGCCGACTCAATAGGGAAGGTACTGCCGACGTTTTACTTGCATATCGATGAGTTTCAGAATTTCACAACGCCATCAATTGCAACTATTCTCTCGGAGGCTAGAAAATACAAACTCTCTCTTACGGTCGCGCATCAATTTATTGCACAGCTCACCGAACCCATTCGCGATGCGGTGTTCGGCAACGTTGGATCAATATGCTCGTTTCGCGTTGGAGCAGATGATGCAGCGCTCCTCGTTAAGCAGTTTGAGCCGGTATTCACCGCTCCAGATTTGATGAATATAGATAATCAAAACGCGTATGTGCGCCTGCTTATTAATGGAAGACCTGAGAAGCCGTTCAATATCGCAACGCTTCCCTTTAAGCCTGGCACTATCCAAACAATTGACCGCATCAAGGAATTGTCATACCTTAAGTATGGGCGCGAGCGATCCACTGTTGAAGCTGCAATAGCAAAGCGGTACCGTTAGCCCCTGGTCCCTGGTCGGGCCATTTTTATTACTCGATTAAATGCTTGGTTGTTTGGATCTGAGATTAGTTCAAAGTGAATTAAGCCAGATCTAAGTAACTAAAAAATTATGATTAGCCCTAAAGAAGAAAAAACATTTGTACTAGTCAAACCAGACGGTGTCCGCAAGGGCCTTGTTGGCGAGATTATTAAACGCTTTGAACAGCGTGATCTTAAGATTGTTGCACTCGAGATGTTCCAAGGAACCTTCGAGGAAATGGACGCACACTATCCAAAGGATGACGCGTGGCTCAATCGAATTGGAGACAAGACCAAGCACACGTACGAAAAGTATGGGTACGATATTGAAAAAGATTTTGGCACCACAGAAAATCTAGAAATTGGAAAAGTAGTGCGCTCATGGCTCATGGATTTCATGACCTCAGCGCCGATGGTACGCATGGTCGTGCAAGGCGTGCATGCAGTTGATATGGTTCGCAAAATTGTTGGCCCTACGATGCCGTACCTCGCAGAGATGGGAACGATTCGCGGCGACTACTCTGCAGACTCTCCTGCAATTGCAAACGCAGAGAAACGCGCTGTCTTTAATTTAGTGCACGCATCAGAAACGCCAGAGGAGGCGAAACACGAAATTGAACATTGGTTTGGTAGTAAGCCCGTCTTTCAATACCCTCGCTTCGGTATCGACGCCTAACGCAGGTGGGGCGCTTGCGCTTTTTTAAGAAAAGGAGATACTTCCGGTAGGTTCAACCAGGAGGTGTAGTTATGACTACCACCACAGACCTTGAGAATGAGGAGTATATAACGGGTCAACAAAATAAGCCCCGTGTCCCTGATTCGCAGGTATACGAGCTTGTCGCACCCGTGTTGAATTTCGATCCGCTCGTGGATCTCACACAGCCTCATCTCGACCGCTATGCCGCGTACGCTGCGGCGAACAGGTTCCTCAGGAGCCGGAAGTAGCATGAAATTTTCATACGTTTTCTGACCGGGACCCCTAAAAAGGCCCGGTCGGATTATTTATTGTTAGGCGTTTTTTTGCAGTTTGCTATACTGGGGGTGGACTTGAGAAGTTTAGTCCTTACATTTTAATTGGGAGCTCTATATTTATATTCTCTGGGCTAAGCTCTGCAGCGTATGTGCGAGCACCCACCTGGATTAGTCCAGGACGTAACTTCTCAGGTCCACATGGAAATCCTCCGCTCTACTATTGCGGAGGATTTTCGTAAAAACAAATGAAAAGCACAGTACATTTTTTTGGAGGAGTTGGTTCCGTAACTGGGGCGAATTTTATGCTTGAGTCTGGGTCAACGAAAATACTAATTGATTGCGGGCTTGTGCAGGGTTCTTCATTTGCAGAAGAAACAAATTACGCGCCATTTGCATATGAAGCAGGCGAGCCCTCGCATCTTTTTGTTACACATGTACACATTGATCATATCGGGCGCATTCCAAAGCTCGTACGCGACGGCTTCAAAGGTCGGATTATTTCTACTGAGGCAACGAAGGCACTCGCCGAACCGCTCCTTATGGATGCCCAACAGCTACTTGCCTCGGATGCAGAAAAGACCAATCGAGAGCCACTCTACGAGAAAGAGGATATCGTAAAGGCGCTCTCGCTTTGGGAGGGTGTAAAATACCAGGACCCAATCGAATTGCCTGAAGGATTTATTGCGCGCTTTTTGGATGCCGGGCATATTCTTGGATCAGGCATGGTAGAAATTGTTCGCGATGGCAGAAAAATTATTTTTACCGGAGATCTTGGCAATGATCATTCAAAATTAGTGGGTCCAACAGAAAATGTTGTCGGGGCAAACTATTTGGTAATGGAGAGCGTCTACGGAGATAAAAAACAAACAGATATTGAAAATAGGGAAGAGCTGTTGGAAGACATTATAGAAGATTCAGTTTCGCGTGGCGGAGTACTTATGATCCCTGCGTTTTCAACGGAGCGCACGCAGGAATTGCTGTTTGATATCGATATGTTGCTTGCGAGCAAAAAAATACCCTCACTACCGGTGTATCTCGACTCCCCACTGGCTTTAAAAATCACTGAAGTCTTTTCTGCATACCCTTCGTATTTTCGCGAGGCAATTAAAAAACGCATGGAGTCTGGCGAGAAATTGTTTGAATTTAAAGAACTCACCATGGTTCATACACCGGAGGAATCCAGAGCGCTTCACACAAAGGAGGGACCAATGATCATTATGGCAGGCTCCGGCATGTCACAAGGAGGCCGTATGCTCTCTCATGAAGCTAGGTACCTGGGCGACCCAAAAAACACGCTACTTATTGTTGGATACCAATCTGCAGGATCTCTTGGACGAGTGCTTCTAGAGGGAGTGAAAGATGTCACGATTCACAAACAAAAAATAAAAGTGAAAGCAGTAATTGAACAGTTGCATGGATACTCCGCGCATCGAGACACAGACGGGCTCCAATCATTTGTGCATGAGGCCTCCGCTTCGCTTGACCGAGTGTTCGTAACCATGGGGGAGCCTAAGTCCTCAATGTATCTCGCACAGCGCATCCGCGACTACATGGGAGTGGAAGCAGTAGTCCCAGAAGTAAATTCGAAGGTAGAACTTTCATTGTAGAATAGAGCGTATGCCCGAGCCCGTTATTAAAACCACAGCCAGTGATGTTTATAATCACTTTAAAATCTGCGTCTCTGGTGCTGCAGATACTGGTCATTGCGGAATAAATGCATTTGAGAAAGCAAAAGTGCTTGGCCGCGAGATAGTCGCACAAGGAGGCGTGATCGTCACGGGAGCGACCACCGGCTTTCCTCTGTGGTCTGCAATTGGCGCCAAAGAGGTCAATGGTTTTTCAATTGGCTTTTCTCCTGCTGGCACTGAGAAAGAACACACCGAGGTCTACAATCTGCCAACCGAATACATGGACATCATTATCTATACTGGGTTTGGCTACCCAGGTAGAGATCTGATCCTCACCCGCTCATCGGATGCAGTGGTTTTCGGATGTGGACGTATCGGGACGATTCATGAATTTACGATCGCTTTTGAAGACAATAAGCCAATCGGTATTTTGGAAGATGATTGGGATACGGATGATGTGATCCGCACCATTATCGAGAAGGGTAATAGGCCAAACGCCAAGATAGTATTTGATAGCGATCCAAAGGCCCTAATGCAGAAAGTAATGGCGCTCATTCGCAAAGACAAAGAACACTCCTCGACCTTCCGCTTTGAAGAGGTAACAGATCGAGCGAAGAAAGTGCAATAAAAAAACTCCTCTATCATGATAGAGGAGTTTTTTTATGAGACCTTTTCGAGAATGATTTTAAATGTATTTGGATGCATTGCTGCAAGTTCGGAGAGCATTTTGCGGTTGATTGCAATCTCAGCCTTTTTGAGTGCGCCCATAAATTTGCTGTATGACATTGCCTTGCCACTTGCGCCAAGTGTAGTGGTTGCGAGTCCTGCAGAGATACGGATAGTCCAAAGGTGACGCATATCGTTCTTTTTATCTTTACGGTGTGCAAAAGCATACTTTCCTGCGTGGAAAATAGCCTCTCTTGCCTGACGCTCCTTCTTTGAGCGACCAAAGCGATAACCCTTCACCGCCTTCAATACGTTGCGTCGGCGCTTGAGCGCATTCATTCCTCCTTTTACTCGTGACATAGATGTTTATTTAGATGCGCGTGTGCGCGAAACGGTAGTGATATAGCGCTGCATAACCTTAGGTCCCATTGCGGCCATAGGCTGCGAGCGGCGTCTATTCATGCGGCCGGAGCTGTTCTCCTTTGCATTAAAATGATTCTGACCCGGTTTTCGGGCCACTATCTTGCCGTTGCGGGTGATTTTCAACCGCTTGGTAAATGATTTGTTCGTTTTCATGATTTTCGATTTCGCTCGAGCACGGTGGTGAGGCCCTTGGGTCCCTTAGCGATAGGATCCGCAATCTTGTAGTCCTCAGGAATCAGCTTTAGGAAACGCTCAAGTCTCTCCTTGAGGAACCCGAACTCCATGCCCTTGTATCTCCCCCAGAGGAAGAGATCCACCTTGACGCGATGGCCTTCTTTCAGCCACCCCGCAGCTTTTGTAGCCTTGAGGTTAAGATCGTGTTCGCCGGTGCCTATCTTTACCTGGACCGATTTGGTCTCCGTAGTGTGGGATTTGGCCTTTATTTCACGGCGCTTTTTCTGCTGTTCGTATTGAAACTTACCATAATCCATGATTTTGGCAACTGGGGGAACCGCGTTTGGAGAGATCTCGATAAGGTCCAGTTCAAACTCCTGCGCCTTAAGTAATGCCTCGGAAGTAGCCAAAACACCTAGTGCCTCGCCTTGTGGGCCCAGGACACGGACTTCTTTTGCACGAATTTGACTGTTTACGCGAGTGTTATCCAAAGCAGTTTGTGGATGGACTATACCAGAGGAAATGAAGGGGCGCAACGATATTCTATGATGAACGCCCGGCACTTGAGGTGCCGGGCGTGGAATACTGAGAGTGGAAAGCTTAGATTCGACGTACGTAGTCTTGGATCCTGAAGAGGATTGCCTTGCGGTTAATTTCGTAGGTTTCTCCAGACCCGTTTTTCGCAAGTCCTTTGGTTACGAGCGTATTAAGCTCGTGTCTTGCATACTGGTGACGTCCTGGAAAAATTTCGCGAATAATCTTTTGTCCCTCGAGGATTGAAAAGTCGTTTCGCTTCTTCTCCATTGCAACCTTCATAAGTTCGGTGGCGAATTGAATGTGCTTTGGAAGTCTCCCCTCGGGCATATCTTCGATCGAAATCCATGAAAATTCCTTGAGAGGGCATTTCGGATGCCCTGGCTGGATAGAAGATTGGTGCCGTATTGGAGCCTCACCCTTGTCGCCAACGGTCAGTAAGCTCATAAACGTCTCCTGTCCCTTTTGAACATCCGCACCACTACGGGTTCTGCTATCCAAGGTGCCATAGTGCCCCGCATGAGTCAAATCCTCCACAATCTCCACAAAAAGTGCCGCTGCTTGATTATCAAGCAGCGGCACTACATTTTATTGAAGGCGCCAACAGATTAGGTCGTCTGTACGGCTGAGAGTTTGTCTTATGGGGTCCAGCTTTGCGGCCGCACATAGAAGCTGAATTAATCCATCGGGTGTCGCATCTCTCGACATAAAGTCGAGCAATCGCGTTTCGTCGCGGTCACCCTTTTCGGTAGTGAACTTGAGAGGAGTTTCATCTCGGATCACTTGCAAAGTAAGTGCGCTACGATTGAAGACGAGAGTATCCCCGCTCTGAAGGCCAGTCGTTTTTCCATACCGGTCTGTGAGGTCAAGGCCCTTAATATTTGTGTTTGCAAGTCTATGCACAGGATTCTCCCTTGTTTGTTTGCAGATCTTTTTGCACCTTACCCTTTTTGGAAAGGCTATGTCAACCCAGTTTGAAGCGGGGAGGAGTAGCCAGGTGCTTTATGTTGTGCAGATGCGTCAATATCTTGATCGTCTTTCTACCTAGTAACCGTACCAATAATTACTTGAGTCATACACATATCTGTTATTTCCTGAGCTGTACGAAGTGTTACTCATTTGATACGGATACGAGTTGTAGCTGTATGAGCTTGGCGTATTGTAATTGTATCCATACGTTGGATATGAATACGAAGGCTCGAGTCTTGTCAC
>Ga0163144_10005129_pt1 | contig 29215 bp, 29 predicted proteins | sample OliLak19BULKMAT1_FD_123175 | JGI IMG/M metagenome (GOLD analysis project Ga0163144, IMG submission 123175) | Freshwater microbial mat bacterial communities from Lake Vanda, McMurdo Dry Valleys, Antarctica - Oligotrophic Lake LV.19.BULKMAT1 | ecosystem: Environmental > Aquatic > Freshwater >...
AGTCGTAATCCCCTGGCGAGGATTGAGGTCATTCTGAGAGCCGCTGTGTACGTGGCTTCCTGATGCGCTATATTCGCTCGTTTGCGCGGTGATGGCCGATGAGCATTCAATCAACTGGTGTTTGCGCTGCTGTGTTGGGGCTTTTGGCCTTCTAGATGCAGATCGCGGCTATTCCACGTATCATACCACAAAAAGATCGGGGGTGGTTGCCGGTGGTGGGCCGCTGCCAATCACCTCAACTGTCTGGGCGCAGTTGGTACACAGGCGATAGGTGCGCAGGCTATCGCCTTCCGTACTATTCATCAGGCGAGTGAGTTTGTTGTGCAGCTTGGTATACTGCTGTTCATTCAGATCGCACTCAAAGACGCTATACTGCACCCGTTGCCCATAGCCGAGTAGGGTTTTGGCAATCTTGGCCAGCCGTTTTGGGGCAACAATGTCGTAGCAGATCAGATAAAGCATGGCACCTCCTTGATTACGCTTGCTTGGTCGTATGGGCTTAGCGAGCGGCAAATGCCACGTACTGGGCGTTGCGCTGCAATGCGCGCACCAAGCAACGGGCCTGTAATTCCATACAGCGGAGATAGGTCACCTTGCCTGGTCGCCCATCGGCACCATCTGGATGTGTCGCTTCGGTGCGCATGCGCTCTTCGAAGGCCGACACGAACCGGCGGCGAGCATCGTCGCTCAGTAACACACCTGGCCCATCGTTCGTCAGACTGAAGTCGGTTGGCAGTATTCGGCCATCGGCGCAGATGCGCAGCACCAACGAATCGACTAACAGTGGCCGAAATTCCTCGATCATATCGAGCGCGAGTGATGGCCGCCGATAATCGACCTGATGTAAAAAACCCTGGTAGGGATCAAGCCCGGCAGCCTGTACTGCTCCAACAGCTTTGTGGCTCAGCAGCGTGTAACCAAACGACAACAGCGCATTGACGGGATCGGGTGGCGGACGACGATCACGTCGGTCGAAGCGCCATTCTGGGCCAAGCAACGCCCGAAAGCCTTCAAAATAACGGGCAGTCCCAGAGCCTTCGATGCCCAACAGGCTGCCAATGGTGGTCGCCCGTGCAACGCGCCCAATTGGCCAGGCTAGCGCTTCTGCCGCAGCGAGTACGCCATCGGGGACACTCGTGCGATTGCGGGCAAAGCGCTGCAACAGCGCCCGTTGGTTGCGCAGCTTGCCTTCCACAAACTGGCGGGCTAGGTCAAGCGCCCAGGCGTTGTCGTCGGCTCGCCGATATTGCGTGCGGCGCAGCGCGGCATGGGGCGTGGCAGCACCAACCAGGCGGCCATGATAGCGGCCATAGATTGTCAGAAACGTGACTTCGATCCCTTCGTCAAGCAAACGCTTGACGGCTGGCGTCGTCAGGCCGACATTGCCAAAGATCACCAGATCATCGATTTTTGCAATTGGCAGTGCGATAATCTGTTCCTCACCACGCCGAACGACCAGCCGATCGCCAGCGCAGCCAATCTCGGCCCCTTGTTCAACGACATAGAGTGTTGGCATATGTGCTTAGCGCTCCTCGGTTAGCCGCGCCTGCCCAAAGCCACGGGTTGTTGCAGCACCAATGCCACTATAGAAGGCAAAGCGGGCTAAGGTAGCGATGCAAGCCTGCCAGTAGCGATCTTTGTTGATCGCCTGATAGGTGCAGCGCCCTAAGCCACCAATCTGTAGCGCCCCAGCGCTGGTTGGCCCGGCTGCTGTGTGCATGTCGTAGCGGCTGATCGCCATACACTCTTCGGCATAGCGCCGCACCTCATCGGGCAGGGCAATTGACGCAAAGCCATTCCATTTATCCAGCAAACTCCCAAAGACGAGTTCGGGCAGCGGCATGGGCATGTTCATACCACGCCTGCGGAAGGTGACTGGTGACGCAAACAGTACCTCCCAGCGGGCTGGCAGCGCGACCGGGCGTTCGAGCAGTGCCGCTGCCAGCGTTTCATAGCTGCTTACACCCGCCCAGGGGTGCGCTTTGGCATCGCGGGCGCAATCGACGACCTGCCAGAGGATGCCATCAATATCGAACTCACCAAGCGCCGCTGGCGTCCATTCGCGTGCCAGCGCCTCTAATTCCGGGCTGAGCAACGTGACGCGCAGCGCATAGGTGCAGTTCGGATCGACTCGGCTGAAACGATCCTGGCCCAACCCCTGAATATTGGAAACCGTCAGCGGTTTGATGCCTTCGTCATCGTGGGTGCGAGCTGCGAGTTCGGGATCGTTCTCGTGAATCAGGCGCAGGATGGCCGCGTGGGTTGCTCGCCCCAGACTCGATGGAACTTCCAACGCAGCTGGTGGGCGCAGTGTAAAGACAACAGCGCTTGGCATGAACAGATCCTTTCTCCCCTTACGAGGATTATGGGCGGCAACCTACCGCCCGCATGGGATAAACGGGTAATAGAAATAGAGCAATCCTAGAGTAGAGGAACACGCGCGTGAGCGCACAATGGGGTTTGGGGCACCGCCCCAAGAACATTCCCCTCTTTTGCCACATTCGGTAGGATTGCGATCACCGGCATTCATAAAGCAAAGAAACCTATCGTCACTCCAGCTGCGTGGATGGAGTGAGTGAGGGCTTATGGCTGTGTTTGTAAGGTACAAGAGCAGGAACACCATGCGGCTTAGGCTGGCTCGGCCTCCTGCAGCAGCGTGGCGAGAAAGTAATGAATCGAATCATGGGGCGATGGATTAGGCAGATGAGTCCCCTTCAGGCTGCAAAAGCCGGGTAAGTAACCCAGAGATAGCGGCGTAGGGTGATGGTGGTAATGTCTGCCCGGCCACATGCGCATAAAGTTTCGTTACGTACGGCAGAATCTGATCGGCCTCTGTGACATGTGCCGTTTCACGCCCAACGAATCGAATGGCGAGATCAACACGGCGGATGCCCTCCAGGCTATGGGTCGATTCATTGCGGAGATAAACCAATCCCCGCAACCGGTCAATGTCACTGAGGAATGCGGTGAGATCCTCACCTTGTATGCGTGCCAGTAACCCAGCAAGCTGACGCAGGACAGTCCGGTTCGTTGCCCGGTCGCGCCCATCATCGCGATCATCGGGTAATTCAATCGTTAAGCTACGCAACCAGGCACGACTGATCAGTGAGCCATCATCATCCGCGCTGCCACTCTGGCGCGAGACGAAGATAGCACCGCGTTGCAGGCACAGCAGCCGCAACAGATTCTCTTCGAAACGAACAATCTGCGTCAGAAAATCCGCATAGAGGCCAATTTCATAGCGTGCAGTGGCACCATGAATTACTTCCGCGAGGAGTGCCAGGCGATTTGGTGCCGCAACCGCAGAGCGTAGTTCGACAAACTCGCCATCCCATACAGCAGGCAAGTTTGGCAACGTCGCGAGCGCAGTGCGGGCACCTGGGAAATCGAAATTGTAGCGGCAATGTGCATATGTGAGCAGCGCCTCAATTGCGTGTTCTGCTTCTGGCCGTAATTGATCAAGCATGGTGGCGCGATGTTCGCGAAAGGTACGCAGCGCTGCATCGTAGGCCCACGTAGAGGCATTTGAGCGCAGGGTTGCCCGTAGTGGCGTTGCCAGCAATCGACGCCCAACGCCCAACGCTGCTGGCGTTTCACGGCGTGGATGAATCGAGAGCACCTCCGTGCGAGCACCAAATGCTTCGGTTCCTGCAATCAGGAGACCAGTCGTCATTGCTGGTGTGCCACCCGTCACTTCCAGATAGGCTGACCCATAGACATGCTCGACGGCAAGGTCCTTCAATTGGTGCTCAAGGAAACCTAATACAAGATCATAATCGGAGGGATCGCCACCACAGCCAGTCGCATCCGCAATAATCCAGGTTCTGATCTGTGGGGCGGGTATTGATGGCAGCCCACCAACTCCTTCCGCAATACAGCGCGTCATAACCGCCGCAGTTGCACATGTGTCGCTTTCCCGGAATCGTCGTTCAGCCACATCTGTTGCTGGAGCAGGCTGATCAGAAGCAATCAAGATCAGTTGGTCGATCTGGACGCCCTGGGCATGAAGGTAGCGCAGCGCCTTCCCGATGATCGGCAGATGCAACAGGTTGCGCAGTTCATCATAGCGTGCGAGCACCTCCTCAGCCCAGGCACGCTCACCACGGCGCTCCTTGGGCAGCGTCGCGCAGATCAGATCATTTCCACCGACATTGCAGATCAGGAGGGTCATTTCATGCCCTTCAGAATATCGCCGCAGAGCCGATTGATCGAGTCGTAGGGTGACTCATCTGCTATGAGCTGGCCAAACGCATAATAATAGGCCAGTCGCATTGCAGCTAATAGTTCATCGATCGGTACCCTGGCTTTTTCCTCAACATCACTTTGCGAAATCGGTGTGAAACGATGCACAATATTGTTGCGTAGTGGAATGGGCGCATCAATCACCTTCAACGTAGCGATTGCCTGACGAATCGGCTCGTGTTCTGGTGTATACGCCAGTATGTCAATGATTGCACGCAGCTTGGTTCGATCTACTTCACGAGATTTATTTTCTTGTTCGGGTGACATTGGCTCTTCAGATTCGGCCAGACCAATCGCGGCCAGTTCTGATCGATGCATATTCCACCAGACCTTAGCAAAACTCGCACGAGTTTTTTTATCGCTCCAGGCAACGCCTAATTGCTCGGCTATCAGCTGCATACATCCTTCGGAAAATCGGTGCAGCCGTGCCAAGAAGTCGGCCCAATTCTCGGTACGTGCGGCGATCTGGGCTAAAAAAACCGTTTCACGTAACTGGACTTCTTCGGATTGATCAGCGAGTTCTTGTTGCAGTGATCGCACCATTTCGCGCAGTGCTCGCGTGTTGGCAATCGTGGCATCAAAGGCCTTAATTGCTTGGACAAGATCAAGGTTGCGGCGATGGATTGCATAATGTATGGCTGCTTCAAGCAAACTCGCCTGCTCTTGCTCAAGGAAGCTACGATTTTGGTGGAGCAGATTAAGCGCTGGACTATAGGAATATGCCTGAAGCACCACTTCCAAACTACGTTGAAACGCCTGGCGATAGAGCTGCCGGGTAATATCGAGCTGATGGGCACGATCAAGATCCTGGGAGGCATACAGTGGCATCGCTGCACCACTGAACACCTCAGCACCGATCAACAGCAGCATCGTGTTCATCTGTGGTGTGCCACCTGCAATGAGGAGATAGATAGGCGAACCAGAATCACGGTGAGCAGCGATGGTCGGCAATTCGTGTCGGTAAAACTCATACATGAGATCATAATCAGCCGGATTCTGATCGGTTAAGCGTATTTCAATATGCTTTTTCGCCAATCCAGTAGCGCTATGCCGATTGAAGAGTACATCACGAATCAGGTTGGCGAGATGGATCGTGTCGTTATTGCGGTAACTGGCCTGGACACGCTCGCTCTGATTTGTCGCAAATAACACAACCCGGATAGTAGCATCTGGTTTAGCAGTGATGAAGCGCAGTGCCTTTTCGAGCATTGGAAGACGCAAACGTTGCTGAAAACGTTCGAAGTGCTCGGGCTGGCGCAAATACTCACCAGCGAGACGCGGAATCAACCCATCCCCGCGTGCATTCACAATTTCAGGGGGGAGATCGGTAAAGGTATCGAGTTGTACATCACGCGTGCCAATATTTGCCAGCAGATAGATGCTCATCGGCGCTCCTCCCCAATCGCCACTTCTACCCAGCCAAGCGGCCGCCAGAGACGATCCCCATGCAGGACGACCTTACGGGTATCGGGGAAGCTACCACCAGAGCGGAACTGTTCCGACTTATGCTTCTTCAGTTTGAAACGCTGGACTGCCTGCACAAAGGCGGCCTCACGGGCATCGCCTACGCGCAGGCGATCATCGAGAGTCTTGCTGCGCCAGCCAGCCCCCCAGCCAACCGGCAGCAGAAATGTATTGGTTGGCAGATGCTCAAGCCGTGCTTGAAGATCGCTGTAGAAGCGCGATACCTCGCCAGCATCGGAGAAACGAGCATAATAGCCAAGTTCGCCGGTAATCAGCGCCGCCGCCCGCCGTCGGCATGTCGCAGTCAGTGCATCAGGACTCAACTGCTGCTGCCAACTGCCAAAATCGAGGATTGCTTGCGCCTTCGCATTCTCAAAGGCATAACGTTCAACTTGCAGTGTTGCCGAGAAGGTCGTCCCTGTTGGGATGGCCTCAATGGCGACTGGCATAGTCACCGAGTTACTTCGGTACATCCGCACCGCCAGCAACTCAGGGTCAACCTGTGCTGGTGTGCTATCGCCAATATGCAGTGTTCGCAGCACATCACGAGCAGTGTTGTTCATCTTCTGTTGGTCTTGTCCCCAGAAGATTGCCTGCTCGATCTGATCATCAGATGCCTTTGCACTACGCTGCCCAATCAACTGAAAAGCTGTTGATGTGACGTTTAGGGCCAAATCCCAGGCCAATGCGCTACGCAAGGCACCCTTGAGTGAAGAACCAGGGATGTAGAGCTGGTCGCGGACATTCTTGATCAATTCGTAGATCTCATTGGCTGCTGGCCGCCCACTAAAGGCATAGCGCACCACTGGCCGACCATCAACCAGCGCCCGCTCGTGGAGGCTCGCCAACGGAAGGTGGCCGCCCGCAACCAAGTCATGAAGGCTACTATTGCCGATCAGGATATCTGGTAGCACCTGTGTGGTTGGTGGCGGTGGAGTCGCACGGCGTTCATTGAGACGCTTTCTGCGTTCTTTCAGGCGCGCTGCATCCTCCAATAAGCGCGTCTCTTGACGTTCACGCTCATCGGCGCGGCGCGGTGGGTTACTATCGAACGCTTCAACACGATTTCGTAGGCGAGCATTCGCTTCCTGGATCGCTGTTGCTTCGTGATCAAGCTCAGCCGCATAACGGCGCATGATTTCCTCATACGGTTCGCGGTTGCTCTCCCATTGTTGGATCACGAGATCGAGCGCCGCATTCGTATCGATCACAAACGTGGTGTTACTCTCGCTATCGGTATAGTAATCAACATTGGCGGCCAGACGTGCGCCCGTGCCAATATGCAGTGGACTGAGCGTCGTGATTCTTAGCGGGAACACCCGATTAGGTACGATAGCCATCAGCGTGCCTCCGTATCAGGGATGGGTAGTGTCAGCGCTAATCCGCTGCGATAGACCGGGTGGGTGATCCCTTTCCCATGCTTGAAGATTGGGTGCTCACGCATGCTTTTGCAATAATCTGGGCGGACATCGATCACCTGGCCGTATACTGGCCCGGCACTCACATCCAGCACGGAACCTTCAGCGACCATCATGACGCGCTGGCGGCGTTGGGCAATCTGTCCAGGGCTGAGCACCCAACCGCCCACATGCACAAGTTGGTAGGAGGCACGCTCACTGCGTAAGACTTCAAGCTCTGTGACACTCGGCAGATAGCGCGAGAGCAGCACGGCACGCTGGCCTGGTGTGCCAAGTTCAAGCTGCAACGCTGGGCCTGGCTCCCACGCACAGGCACCATAACCGCTACTACGTCGGCCACCCAATCCGCTTTCGCCTAATAGTGTGAGGAGGTGCTCAAGCTCTTTCTTTGCTGCTACATCGGTATACTGCACCAGTAAAGCCAAGCCCGCGCCAGCGGCATAGGTCACGCGGCCAACTTCATAGTAGGCCGAGGCGTTGCTGGTGCGATCAATGGTTACCCGTGGTACCTCATCGATGGTCCAGATCGGTGTCTCTTTGAGGCGCTGCTGCCATGCCAGGGGGCTCTCATCCGGCATACAAGCCCACGGTTTTGGCAGGCTAGCTGCCTCTCGTATACTCAGCCAGACCTTCCCGCCCTGCATGATCAGTGGGTCGGCCTCGAATGGGCGGCCAGCACAGACATCGGCGAACAGAGCTGGTGAAAGATAGCGCAGCTTCTTGAAACCCTTGCCGATCTGTTGGTGTGCGCCCTCCTCCATCTGTGGCAATTGTAGGGTTGGGCGCGGTAGCAATGGCAAATTACCCAGGCGTGGAAAGAGTGAGCTCAGCGCAAAGGGTGGCCTGCCATGCACAAATGGTTGTGCAAAGGCTGGACCACCATCATCACCGAACGCTCGGCTATCAAGGTAGACGGCCTGTGCAACGAGTGCGGCAAATAGGGCATCGGAGGGCATGCTCTCTACTGCCTCCTCCAAGCCAATGCCCTGGCGTCCAAAGTGGAAACTCAGCGACGCCTGAGGCTGTGTTGGAGTAATATGATAGGTAGTAAGCTCGGTCATGCAGCGCTCCTACGCAAACGTTTCTGCCAGCCAGGCCTTGAGAACGGTTCGATCCAGATCGGCCAGCCCTTGCAGTGGCTGATCCTGGAAATCCTGCGAATCGCCATAGCCATGTTCACGAATGCGCTTTGCAAATACGCTTATATTACGCAAGCGCACCTGGCCACTACCACGCGAACCCATGCCGCCCAAATAATCATCTTGGAGCAGGTTCAGCGCCTCTACCACTGAATCAAAGAGTTCAGCAACTGGAGCAGACTGCTCATCCGCACCTGTATAGACACTGAAAATAAACTCAGCCGGGCCAAACACCGCCCCTGCTGGCACCCGCTCAATCTGGCGTGGAGTTGCAGCAGATGTAACCCGATCAATAGCCGCTTCCCACTTAATCTCCGTGAACGGCAGGTCTGTACGAAGGTTCTTCAGCTCAGCAGCTGATTTCTCTGTCAGATGTACATCACGCACCGTCAGGCGTGTTGGTGTTTTGGTGAAAAACCCGTTTTTTTCTGGCAGTGTCCCAAAAACATTTGAGATTGGAAACGTATTAAACTCAACCTCAGAGCTAGCCATATGGATATAAACCGTATTGATTCCGTGATTCTGCGGTGCTCCATGGGCCTTCTCCATCTGTGAGCGCAGTTTGCCCTTCAGTGAGGAGCCAGGGATATACGGTTGATTCGTGCGTGCATTCCGGATCACCGGCTTATCAACGCCACCAATCTCCAAGCCACCTGCAGCTCCACCGATATGGAGGCCGGTCAGCAACTCGATGTCCGCCCGAAGAAAGATCCGCCCGTGAAGTTTGACGATACGATCAGTCATGTATGGCTCCTCAAATCAATTATTGCTACCGCCAAAGCGCCGATGATAGGCAAGGATGGCTTCAAAGAAATCCATAAAGTTACGAAAGTGCGGCACGCTCGATCCAACCAGCCCAATTGCCTCTGAGAGGATCTGAGTCAGATCGCCCATCGCAACTTTCCGTGGACCATCATCGCGAGCCTGCACTCGACCGTATTGATACGCGAGTTTTGGACGGAGCATGAGGAGGGAGCGCTGTACCTGAATGGGCAGTTGATCGGCATCATTCAACGATTTCACATCTTGCTCAATGGTGCGTACCGTGCCGAAAATATTGCGGATTTGCGATGTGGTCACCTCACCGGCCAAACGTTTTCCAATCCGCTCAGCAGCCAGTACCAACGCTTCAATCGCCTCGGTACTGTTGCCCGTGATAATCAGTGTTAGTTGTTCTGGAGATACCAAACTCGTTCTCCCAGATGGATTACTAAAACTCATCGCTCCTCCGTATCGTGATTGCGAATCAAGAGTTGGGCCCAGCGGGCCGCTAATCCAGCTCGTTCGATAAACCGTGTACTAACGCCTTGCGCTCCGACAATCCGCTCGCGCAATGTTTCGATCTGTGCCTTGATCTCTGGTGGTTTCCCCTCGGCCATACGGGTGAGAAGATACGCGCCATGCCAGATCCAGGGGCCATAGGCAAATTGAGCGGCACCATCGCGAGCCCGGCGGCCTTGTTGGGCGTGAGCATCAAGGCGCTGTATGGTCATCAGCAACGCACGTGGTGCTCCGCTGTCGATCAGGGCTACCAGCTCATGGCAGAGCTGTTCGGCCTCGACAAACTGCTCCCAGCCCAGCGCCCGCCCGAGAAAGGCGATGGCATCTTTGGGATAGCCCTCAGCACGTTCGAATGCTTTGGCTGTATCCAATGCGTCTGCAGCATCTTCAGCAGCCTGGTAGAGCGGGTAGCTGCCACCATGCAAGGTTATTCCAGCTGAGAGACTCATGGGCGCTTGTTCCGTGCTCGCAAGCGCTCGGCCAAGGATATAGCGAATAAAATCCTGGCGGATTTGGAGTGCCAGCATTGGCATGCGATGCCACGATCCAACCAGAAACAGATCGTCACCACCGCTATAGACAGCATAGACGCCCCCGTTCTGACCATCACTGTTAGCCTGGCGACACAGCTCGCCAACCCAGCCCTCAAAGAAACGGCTGAGGGCAGAGCTTAAAGCGGACGTGCAGGCAAGTGCTGCCATGCCATTCGCCCGATCAAAGCGCTGGCCAAAGATGTCCCCTAGGTTATCCACATCCATGCGCAGCACACCAAGCCGTGTAATACCCTGGCTTTGATCGGCCAAAATATTGAAGGGCATCACATCATCTGGCCGGAGTTCTGTATCTGTGCTGAGATCAGTAGTTGTATAGCGGCGAACATCATCAGCGCTCAGCCTTTTCGCCTCCAGCACGGTATAGCGGGTGCCACGAATATCGCCACGCTTTAACGCGATCCGGTCGCTATCATCGAGATATAGAAGCCGCCGATAGCGATCAGGTGGCACTTGGCGGTCAGGCTCATCACCGTCCAGGCGCAGGCGCAATCCGAGATTGGTCAACACATCGTACCAGTGTTGCGTTGTGTGAATTTGACGTGCTTCTACCACCTCTTCGGCAAGAATCCTTGCTCGATTAAGCTGACTACCTAATCGCTCAAGTGATGCGTCAATCAGATCGAGCGGTTCTGGCTCATCATTGGCTTCCGCAACGGCAGGTGGTTCCGGCTGATGTGGTATGAAGAGCTTTGCAAACTCATCCGGGGTAAGATCAGCGAAGCGGCGGCGTTTATCGGCGTTGATGACCTCATTCAGGTTTCGCCACATCTGATCATTATAGCCTGTTGGGGCAAACGACACACAACCAAGTGCAAGGTACAGCGCTCCCTGATGCGCGTTGAGCAGCCGCGACCCAATCTGCCGACGCCAACTACGTAGCTGTTCCTGAGCGTTTCCAGGGAGCAGCGCATAGAAGCGCCCACCACCAGCATAAAGCAGATTAGAGAGCGGCATGCCTGCATTACTCAGAACGAATTGCGCACACGCATCGGTCAGCAATTGGAGATAGAGTGAGCGCCCACGCAACTGTTTTGTCGCACCTTTGGCCGTCACACGATAGATAAAATCCTGCACACCAGAGAGATCACCACCAACCAGAGATACCTCGCCAGTAGGGTTATTGGCGGTAGCGGCAACAAACGCTGCATGCAGATGGGCAAAATCATATAACGAAACCGCTTGAAGCGGGGAGGGTAGGCTCCAGGCGTGTTGCTGGAGCGCGAAGAGGGTTCCTTCAAGCCGCGCCTCTCCTGGCAAGTCGCGTTTCAGTTCGGCTATCGCCTGGCGTAGTGCGTTGGCAGGGTGTTCACCAGCGAGCGCCTGAAGACGATTGGGCGTCGGGAAAAGCGTTTCTTCCTCAAGCCGAAGTGAGGAGCGCCGTACAAACGACTCTGGGATTGCACTCCCGTCACGAGGCCGTATCCGTGTAAAGATCGATTGCAACACCTCCTCCTGTGGTTGCGGAAAATCACTACCTGCTGATGCAGCCAGGCCAGCAACCTGCCATGCGCTCTGGCGAACATGCTCACGCAACAGTTCTGGAATTGCCTGTGCATCTGGGTGCCCAAGCGCGACTGACGCCCAATACTCAAGCGCAGCTAGTGCGACATGATCTGATTGATTGGTCATATCCCTCCTTGGTTCTCTGTACTCAGCCAAGCATACCGTATACAGGTGGGCACAAATGCGCCCAGGAGCTACTATCCAATGCAGCATGTACCGATCATGAGTAATACGGAGTGTTGCCCAATCAACTCACATATCATGACTATGATCATGGCCAATAGCTGAAGAGCATGTGCCTGTTTCTGCTCTACACGGGCCTCATCAACGGCCAGCATTCTTCCCTAGTGGCAGTTCGAAGACATGCAACGAAACGGGCGGGACACAACGGGGTGTACCGAGGGAGATCTTTGTGAGTATAGCATGGCCGCTTCGCCTATACAGAAATCGTTCTACACACGCAGAAAGATTCGCACCTTCATCGAACAACCTGCATGCAGCATTGCGAAGCGCTGTATCGCGCTCTACAAGGAACTTAGAATGCTAAATGTCAAGCTCTTGAATCGTTGAGTCGTAGAGTTAGCCCAACACTTGCAGCTTTTATCAGGCAATCTCTTTAGGTTTTCGGATAGGTGCTGCTCAACCCTTCAGCTGTGCGGCGGAAGAGTGCCACCAGTTCAGGCGGCTCCGTCACGCGGCAGGCGTCACCATAGCGCAGCAGGATCTGGCGGGCCTGCCACAGATTCGTCATCGTAGCGGTGACGGTCGCGCTGCCATCCTGGTGATACCGTATCTCGGTGTCTGGGAAGTAGGCGGCAACATCGCGCCGACGTGCCACGACCGGCACCAGGTGATACCGTAGGCGGTAGGTTCGTGGCGTGAGTCGGGTAGGCGGCAGCATGCTTGGCAATACCTGGGCACTTCCCGACACGATCCGATCCAGTCGGTAATCGATTGCTGCATGGATGATCTCGCCGCCTGCTGGCGTCACTTCAAGCAGGGTCGCATCCAGGTAGACATGGCCTTCCGGGCGGAAAAAGATGCCATACGGTGCAACCCGATGCCGTCGCGCGTTGCTGGTGTCGAAGGTGCTCAGATACTGAAACTCCAGTTCACGCCGCTCGTCAATTGCCCGCTTGATTGCGGTCAGCACCGCTGAATCAATATGCAAGCTGCCTGATTCTGGCAGCCGCAGGCGCGCCGCAGCCCGCTGCTGCTGGTGTTGCTCCTGGCGTTGGGCTGGGAGGAGGCGGCTGATCTGATCCAACAGCGTCCGCACGTTCGTCAGCTCGGGCAGACCAGTGCCATGTGGGAAGCTGGCATCAAGGAAAGCCAGGGCCTCCATGGCTGGTTCCGAAAGATCAAGCAATGCCAGCTCGCCCAATTCCTCAAGCACATAGGCACGCACGGCATGGCGATAGACGATCCGACAGCCGTACTCGGCTTTGAGCGCGTCAAAATCGTGCTTGAGTGCTGCCGCCGCAGCGGGAGGATAGCCCTCATCACCGAGTTCGCGCTGTGCAGCCGCGATCAGGGCGGCACTGTTGGCCGGGCTGCGCAGCAGTAGCCGCACCAGCAGCAACCGTCGCCGAAAAGTCAGTTGTGAGCTACGCTTTGCGCCACCAGTCCGTCGATTCATGTGCGTGTTCCCATGCTGGCATGATACAGAACGAGTATAGCACGCGCCCCCTCCGCAGTGGTGGCCGCCCGCAGTGCTGGTGCTGCGTGCTCGATCAGCGACTCGAGGGCTGCGGCACCGGCATCCCAGCCCAAAGTCTCATTCAGTTCCTGTGCCAGCGGCAGCCAGCACTCCAACAGTCGTAGCTGTTCCGTATTCATCGGCGCTACTTGAGTGTCAGGCCCAGATCAACCAATGCTTTGGCAGAGCCCAGGAACTTCAAGCCCGTCACCTGCGCATGCAGCCCGGTCGCATTGGCGGGAACCTCATAGATCACCGTACAGGTCTTGACGATATTCGGGTTCAGGTTTTCAAAGATACATACCTCTTCCTGGGGAATGAATTGCAGTGCATCACTGGCATTTTTGAAGCTGCGATCCTGAGTATCAATCAGATCGAGGCCACCATAGCTCAACAGATCCTTGCTGCGATTCTCCATCTCAAAGCGCACCTGCACAAAGCGCCCAGAGGTCTTCAGATCCTTGATAAACTGGTTATCGCTCTTCAGGGTGGTGCCCAGATCCTTGGCCGAGAGAATCTTCCAGCGCATCTCATCAACCAGCACATCATCGCCAATCGCCAATGCTTTGGGCGCTGCGGTTGGCTCCTCCGGCACCGCTGTGGCAGTGCTGGCGACCGCCTGTCCCACGATTCCAGTCGTTGGCGCGCCTGCATTTGGATTGGAAGCCGTCGGGCGGCCAAACAACGCCCCCAAAACCACCACTACCACCAGCACACCAACAACCGTCAGACATCCCTTGCCAAGCTTCTTCATGGTCATCCTCATTCTGTACCACAACCGCCAATCGAACACATGTCGGTGGCGCGTGTGATCGCATTGATATAATGACCTCAGTGTAGTCAAGGGGTTGGGCACAAATACGCCCAAGTGGATGTGATGCGCTGAATTCACCGTGTAGTGCTGACCCGCACCGATAGTCTGATTAATGTCGATTCCTCCGATACCACCCTGCGAGATGAGATCTTCAGTGTACGCTGGACCGGTTACGGTGCAGCCGCGCTCCACCGAGCCCTACACGTTCACGACGACCGCTGATGGCGGCGTGCGGCTGTGGGTCAATGGTGCATTGCTGATCGATGACTGGAACCCGCATCCACCAGAAGCGCATAGTGGCACGCCTACGGTCGACTTAACAGCTGGCCAGCAGCACGAGGCTGGTTCGTTATCCCAGCGCACTGATAACCGCCACGGCTTTGCATCTATCGCCGTGAGCGTTGGGCGAGTTCCGCATCAACCTGCCCCTTGCGGATCGCCAACTCGACGGCCAGCCCGCGCAGACACCAGCGCAGTACCGCTGCTTGACGGGTTGCGTCAGTGGGGAAGGCTGCTACAACCGCGTGCGTGGCATCGGCTCCCACCTCGGCGAGCAAGTCAGGGAGCTTCTTGGCAGAGAGGGCATCGGTGCCGCCGACCGTTAGCCCGACAAACTCTTTGAAGCTGGGCGCGGGGTTGGCATTCAGCCGCGCAATCACCGAACGGAGCGTAGGCGCAATCGGTATGCCAGCGCGATTTCGCCCATCGGCATAGGTACGCGCATGCGGTGGTGGAAGCATGCTGGCTCCATCGCTGGCCAGTGCATCAGCAGCGGCATTCTGCGCTCGCCGTTGCCACTCGAACGTCACGCCACCCGGCACCTGCTGGACAAGCGTGCGGGCCTGGGCACAGTATTGGACAAGCTGCGGCTGCTTGGCACGCATGGTGCCTGAGACTTGGCCGATGATCAATTGGCTATCCCCGATCACGAGAAGTGGCCCAGGCCGCTGTGTCTCCAGGTAGGCCCGCAAACCCGCGATCAGCCCGCGATATTCTCCAACATTATTGGTATTCGTTCGGGCAGGCAGTTCCTCACCACGCCCAGTTGTCGTGACCCCATCCAGGGTCAGCACCCAGCCAAAGCCAAGCCGTCCGCCAGGGTTGGGATCGCAGGAGCCATCAAAATGCAAGGTATCAGCCATCATGTTCCCTTACTCGGCATCCCCATCATCGTCTGGTTCGCGCTCGAAGGTACTGTTGTTATCTTGTTCAACGCTCTGCGCCGTGCATGAGTCCCCACCGCATGGCTCAGGGCGTTGCTCCTTGCGCTTCATTGAGCCACGCCAACGCCGCATCGGCGGCCTGTTCCCAGGTGAGCGCACGACCAGCGGCCCAGGCTTCGGCGAGTGCCGATTCGCCCATGCGTGTGGTCAGTGCTGCGGTTTCGTGTGCATACAGTGCGTGATCAACTGGTGCAAACGGAATATGTTCGCTTTGGTGGAGTGCTTCGGCAGCGCCTCCGATTCGGGCTGCTAGTATGAGCGCTTGTCGGCGGACCAGCAGAATCGCACAACGCTCCAGGCTCGCGACGATCAGCCGCCTGTTGCGCTCGCGACGTTGCAGTTCAAGGGCTTCTCGTAACAATCCGTACGCTTCGCGCTCGGCGTTTTGCAGGATTAGCGTTGTGCTGAGGTGATGCAGCGACCAGGCCAAACCGGACTGGTGCCCCAGGCTACGAAAGCGGGCGACGCTATCCTCCAAAAGGCGTTGAGCCTGTGGATACTGACCCTGCGCAGCGGTGACACGCCCGAGGGTCATGAGTGCCCAAGGCAGCCCATACTGATTTCCGCTTTGCTGAAAGAGTGCTACCGATTCTTGATAGCATCTCTGCGCCTGCACAAGATCGTCCAGATTGTAGAACACGTCACCAAGGCCATTGAGCGCCATTGCTTGCGCGCTCTGATCACCTACTTCGTGGAAGCGAGCGATACTTTCCTCGAAACAGCGCAGTGCCTGTTGGTTCTGGCCACAATCACGGGTTGCATCGCCCAGCAAATGCAGTGTGCTGGCCATCCCACGTGAATCGCCAAGGTCACGAAAGATGGTCAGACTTTCTTCCAGAAACGTTATTGCCTGGGCATATTCGCTGCGCAACCACGCGTGGTGTCCGAGCTTCGTCAACGCCCACGCCGTGTTACTGCGGTCGCCAAGCTCACGAAACAGCGCCAGGGATTCTTCGACCATTGTGGTGGCCTGATCACCGGCTCCATACCATCCGCCACGCAACAACACTCTGGCACGCAGTGTATGGGCAACACCACTGCTGCCACTGGCTGCCCGGTTGAGCCAGGTGCGCCCTTCGTTACCATAGCCCTGTTCCCAGAATTGCCAGAGCGCGATTGCTAAGCGCACGCCAAGCTCCGTATCGCCGCCGTTCAGCGCCCACGCTAATGCAACCCGCAGATTATCCCGCTCGGTTTCGAGCTGCTGGAGCCACCAGTCCTGTGGTGGTCCGCGTACCTCTGGCGCACTGGCCTCAGCCAGCACCAGATAGTAGCGCGCATGCTGCCGTGCCATGCGCGCTGTTTCCCCGGTTGCTTCCAATTGTTCGAGCGCATAGGCCTGCAGTGTTTCGAGCATCACAAAACGTGGTTCGCGTTCGCCATCTTGGACCGTCTGTAACATACTGGTATTGACCAGCACGGTCAGGGCATCCAAGGCATCCCCATGTGGCTGGTCGGCTCCCCAACAGATCGCTGTCGCGGCGTGCAGCGTACACCCGTCTGCAAAGATGGCCAACCGTGCAAACAACCGTTGGTGCCGTGGATCGAGCAGATCATAACTCCAGGCAATCGTACTGCGTAACGTTTGCTGTCGGGCAGGCAAATCACGCGCACCACCTGTCAGTGTTGCGAAACGATCATGCAACCGATCACGTAGTGCCGCAAGCGACAAGACCTTGGTTCGTGCGGCGGCCAGTTCAAGCGCCAGCGGCAGGCCATCCAATTGCGTGCAAATAGCGATCACGATGGGGGTATTGGCGACCGTCAGCATGAACGTTGATCGTGCAGCGCGAGCACGCTGGAGGAACAGAGTCACTGCCGCTGATTGGGCGACTACGGTAAGGTCTGACGCCGAGTGTGGATCGGGCAATGTCAGCAGCGGGACACGATAGTCGTGCTCACCCTGGAGATTCAAGATCGTCCGGCTGGTTACCAGGATCTTCATGCCAGCACTTGATGTGAGCAGTTCACCGATCTGTGCTGCGCTGGCTACTACCTGCGCAACATTATCAAGGATGAGCAAGCACTGTTGGTCATCCAGAAAGGCGGTGAGACAGGCCATCAGCGATTGTCCGGCAACCTCGCGCACCGCAAGCGCCTGAGCAATTGTTGGAATGACCAAACTGGCATCGCTAACGGGTGCGAGATTGACGAAAACAACCCCGTCACGGAAGAAATGCTGCACAACGGTCGCGATCGTTAAGGCCAGACGCGTCTTCCCAATCCCACCAGGGCCAGTCAATGTCACTAATCGCACATCGGTCTGTTGGAGCAACCGAGCAACATCAATCACCTCGCGTTCCCGCCCAACGAGTGGGGTTGATGGGCGTGGAACCGTGCTCCGTTGTATGTGCGAGGTTGCAGACTGTCTGTGTGACGCGCTGGCAACGGGTGCCCCAGGAATCGCAGGCGGCAGCTGTCCGACGGGAATCATGCCACGGGCGGCCCGCACAAACATCTCACGCTGGTCATCGGCCAGCCCAAGGTATTGGGCCAGCAATTCAGCCACCTGTGGCGAGGGTTTGCGCTCATCGGCCTCAATCTTGCGAATGGTGACTTCGGCGCAACCTACCCGACCCGCCAATTCCTCGCGGGTCAATACCAATGCTTGGCGGCGCAATCGCACCCACGCACCAAATGAGTAAGTCTGGTCGCTCACGGCGTTGCTCCTTGGGCTTCATTCAACCACGCCAGCGCTTCATCGGCGGCCTGTTGCCAGGTGAGGGCGCGTCCAGCAGCCCAGGCAGATTCCCATTCGGCGCTTCCCAACTGATCACGATATATTTTGATGCCAGTATGACTTGGCTCGAAGCGCTCTACCAATTGTGTTGGAAGTGTGGCTGTCTCGCGAATCATCTCGGCTGCACCCCACAGGCGCGCCGTCTGTTCTATGCTTCTGTTCTGCCTCTTAAGAGCAGCAATGGACTCGAACACAACAGCAATACCATAGGTCCAGCCATATAAACAAAACTTAGTAAGGCTTTCGCAATACAACTGCTCAGCCTGCCGATCATTACCACGGATTGCCTGGATTCGGCCAAGCAGAAGCGAAAACTCCCCCCAACTTCCTTTTGGATGCTGTTCGGCAGCTACAACTCCTTTGCGTAATAATGTTTCAGCAGTATCGAGTTGTCCAGCGTTGAAGCGCATCCATCCAAGGCGATAGTATGAGCGCGCAACGGCTCTGGGATTGCCCTGGACTTGCGCCAGCTCTATAGCTTCAATGATGATCTTCTCAGCTTCGGCCAAGTTCTGCTGCTCGATCAGGAGGTCGCTCATACTCTCCAGTGCTAATGCAAGTGTCCGACGGTGACCAATGCGTCGTGCAATATCAGCACACTCATACACAAACACCCGTGCCTGCGAAAGGTTACCGCGATCCATGGCGAGCAGAGTTAGCCAGAATAGGTTCTCGGCAATAAGGTAGGGATAGTTCAGCTCGCGGCTCAGTCGCAGGCTTTCACGGAACTCCATCTCGCTTCGGTTCCACTGTTCGAGATCGCGTGCTACCATCCCCAAAACAGAGCGGAACTCCGCAATCCAGCGGGTATCACTATGTTCTACTGCTAATGCTAACCCTGTTTCCCAGGCAGCGAGTGTGGCAGTGCGGTCTTCAATAAAATGTTCAACCATTCCACTTATCAGGATATGCCAGAGCTGGAGCTGTAAGTCACGCACCTGCGTTATTAGTGGAGCAGTCGTTTGAAGCAATGCTCTGGCATTAAGGCAATCATAGAAATTTCGCAGCTCGGCTAGCGCGATAGAAGCCTTCAGTCGCAGTGCTGGTGCAGCATTATCGGCCTTTACCCAAAGCTGTTCGAGCCATTGGTGGCCTTCTGCGCGACCAGCACGTATCTCCCAATATTGGTAGGTTGTGCTCATCAATCGGAGGCCAAGTTCGATTTCGTTTTCATTGGTTGTTGCCCAGCGAAGTACTGAACGCAGATTCTCAACCTCGCGATCAAGAATTGCAATCCAGATTTCTTCTGGTGGCATAGCAAGTGCGGGCATTGCTTCCTCTGCAAATGCCACAAAATACTCAGCATGGCGCTGCTGGATCGGCGCGGTTTCGCCGTGTTCCGCTAACCGTTCGAGTGCATACTCGCGAATCGTTTCCAGCATTGTGTAGCGCGGCTCGCCATTCGTTTCCTGAACATGCACCAGGCTCTGTTCGATGAGTGCCGCTAATGCCTCTAGGACGAAGGCTTCCTGACCAGATGACAACGTGACGAGGTGACCAAGTGAACCTTGACCAGGTGATTGGGTGACATGGTGACTGGGTGATGCCTGAGGTTCTTGGTTCCTGGTTCTTGGTTCTTGGTCTGCTGACTCCTGACTCGTGACTTCTGACTGCGCAGTGCTTGGTGCGTGTTCGCTGGTTCGGGCGAACACAAGGTTCGCCCCGCCGTGCATTGGTTCTTGGGTATTCTGACTTCTGACTCCTGGCTTCTGAATGCTTGGTTCTCGGTTCTCAGTTCTTTGTTCTCGGTTCTGGGCGCCTCCACACACCGCCTCCGCTGCCGCAAGCGTCCAGCCACCAACAAACATGCCCAAGCGTGCGAGCAGAAGCTGCTGTGACGGCGTGAGCAGGCGATAGCTCCAATCAATCGTTGTCCGAATGGTCTGCTGGCGGGCAAATCGCGTGCGCCACCACTCAACGTCTGCATGCGTGCGGAAATCAGCCGACTGAGCAACTGATCGAGTGAGAACAGGCGGATACGCGCTGCCGCCAGTTCAATCGCCAAGGGCAACCCATCCAGTCGGATGCAGATTTCGGCCACGGCGGATGCATTGGCATTCGTCACGCTGAAATCGATCCGAACGGCCCGCGCGCGTGCGATGAACAGGGCAACCGCATCATACTGGCTGAGTTGGTCGAGTGGCGGCAGCATCCTGGGATTAGGTAGCCCAAGTGGTGCAACCGGGTACTCGTGTTCGGCAGCGATGCGGAGTGGGATGCGGCTGGTCGCTAAGACGCTCAACTTGGGCATGCTGCGCAGCAGTTCGGCAACCAGATCGGCAGCCCCTACGATTACCTGTTCGCAGTTATCGAGAATCAGCAGCGTCTGGCGCTCGCGCAGCCAACTCACAATGCCTTCACGAATCGGACGATTCGGCGATTCGGGGATACCCAGCGTTTGGGCAATCGCACTTGTAATCTGTTCCGGATCGCTGACGGGTGCGAGATCGATAAACCAGACCCCGTCAGCATACTGATCGAGCAGTTCGGAGCCAATCTGGAGTGCCAGGCGCGTTTTGCCCGTCCCGCCAGGGCCGGTTAATGTCACCAGCCTTGATCGATCCAGCAGTTCGGTTACTTTCGCGATCTCTGTCATGCGGCCAATCAGTGCATTCACCTGGGCGGGTAGATTGGTGCTGCGCGCATCCAGACTGTGGAGCGGTGGGAAATCAGCAGTCAGATCAGCACAATTGACTTGAAAGATCGGCTCGGAGCGCACCAGGTCTTTCAGCCGATGGCTGCCAAGATCGCGCAGGGTTGCGTCATTCGGTATGTGATCGCGCACCAGTTCGTGGGTGGCCAGCGAGAGTAGGATCTGCCTGCCATGCCCCGCACTTAGCAAGCGCGCCACCCGATTCAGCGGCTGGCCGAGATAATCGCCAGCCTGTGGTTCAGCCGTGCCCGTATGCAGCGCCATCCGCACCTTCAGCGGCTCAATGGCACCCCAATCTTCCGCCCGCAGTACCCGTTGGCCCGCAATTGCCGCCGCCAGCGCATGCGGTGCAGACGCAAACGCGGCACAGCATGCATCGCCAATCGTTTTGAAGATATGTCCGCCATTACCCACAATCGCCTGGCGCAGAATCGCATCATGACGCACAAGCGCGGCCCGCATCGCATCCGGCTGATCTTCCCAACGGCGGGTGCTGCCTTCAATATCGGTGAACAGAAACGTGACCGTGCCACTCGGTAGGCTCGCTTCGGGTGATGGCAACACAGCAGTTGGCAGACTGACCACCGGCGCACCAGGAATCGCTGGCGGCAGCTGTGCGACGGGAATCATGCCACGCGCCACGCGCACAAACAGATCGCGCTGGTCTGCAGCCAGCCCAAGGTGGTGGGCCAGTAACTCAGCCACTTGCGGCGAGGGTTTGCGCTCATCAGATTCGATTTTGCGAATGGTCACTTCGGCGCAACCCACACGACTCGCGAGTTCTTCACGGGTCACTACCAGGGCTTGGCGGCGCAAACGCACCCAGGCACCAAACGAGATCAGATCCTCGGCCATGATATAGGCCCTCGTAACGCTGTATCACCGGGAGTATCAGTATTGTAGCAAATCTTGCTACCCGATACTAGCCCAGAAATGGTGTACTACACCCATCGAAAACGTCGCCAATGCGGCGGCAAGGCAGCACACGAAAGCAGAGGCACACCAATGGCAACACAGATGCAGACGATTACATCTGGCCGGTTTATCGTTCGTTCGTTGGCAGCCGTCGTCGTCGGGTTCGCAGGCGTTGTCGGGATTGGGGCCGCCTTCTTGACCAACCACCCATCGACATCTGCACCCACCGTACCAGCGCGGGTCGTGATGGCAGTACCATTGGGGATCGACCTCCCGAATGGCGCGCTTCGCACCGCGCTTCCCTCTGGTTTGACCGACTATGTCCGTGGTGGAGCAAGCGCTGTTCCCACGACCAACCCCGTGCTTGGCATTGATACGCCAGCAGGCGCGGATCTGGCAATGCTTCCGGCAGGCTACCGCGACTACATCCGTCGTGTGTCAGTTTCCCTTGCGACGAACCCAGCATTGGGCATTGACCTCCCTGCTGGTGCGACACGCAGTGACCTTCCTGCTGGCCTGAGTGATTATGTTCATACTCGCTGATGCAGTGTGTTTGCGGGAATCGTTTCGGGCGGTTCCCGCCATCCAATTAGTCGCTGCACCCTGCACCTGCACATGATGTCGGTAGCAGACCAATGCCCTCTGGCACGCTGCGGCTGCATGCACTGCGTATTTTTCGCGTATTGGATTGTATGCGATATGCCCCTACCACCAACTTCTCAGTTCTCGGCGCTTCTTGTCACGTTGTCACCTGGTCATCGTTTCATCTGATCAATCGGTTCTCAGTTCTTGGTTCTTGGTTCTTTGGTCCTCGGTTCTCATACCTCCAGGAGTTAACCAATGAAACGACGCGTCTGGGCTGTGTTTACGGTGTTGCTCACGCTCATGCTGCTCTTGGTCTGTGGGATGGCATCCGTAAATCATTGGTCGTCAGCAGCACATGCTGCTTCCCCAACGCAGCCAACTCATCCATTACTCGGTATCGAAATTCCCGTTGGTGCATTACTCAAGAATCTGCCCAACGGTGTTACCGATTACATCCGCAGGGTGTGGCCAGAGCTGCTGCCTGAAGTGCCCGCAACCAACCCGCCACTCGGGGTCGATCTGCCTGCTGGCGCATCGCCAGCCGATCTGCCCGCCGGAATACGTGAGTATCTCCGGCCGACTCCCATAGCTCGCATGCATCCCGTGCGCCAGCACGCCTCATCTCAGGCGCAGGATCATCAACCCACGGCAACCGTGATCAAGTGACGAACCATGGCGCATGCAGGCGTATCGTCGGCATTGTGCAACGTGCTACCAGACATATGGGGCGAACAGAAAAGATGAATTGTGACTCAATACTACTTGGAGCCTATGCAGGCGTGATGGCACGCAAGCGCCCAATGCTTCAGCGTCCGGTGTGGGATTCATGCATACACGTTCTTTTGTTCTTTCGATAGGTGCATAAGGCGCAGAAATGAACGATACCAACGCCGTGGAAACGATCTTCTCGTTTGGCGTGTGGGTACGCACGCGTCGCCGGACACTCCGCATGACGCAGCAGGAAGTTGCCAATGGTACGGGATGTTCGGTCGTGCTCATCCGCAAGATCGAAGCGGATACCCGCCGCCCATCGCTACAGATCGCTGAACGGCTGGCCCACTCCCTCCATATCCCGCTTGCGACTATTCCGGCCTTTCTACTCGCGGCACGTGCCAAACGTGCACCGGATCGATTGCCGCTTCCTGGGCAGGACATGCGCGAGCCAATGATTCACCCAACAGCCCTCCAGGCAACGATGTGCCCAAGCAACGCTCCTCAGACAACGACCCTGCTCTGTCACACCTGTCCACTGCTGCATGTGCGCTTCCCATGCGCCAACACCTGATGCAAGCAGCGATTGCAGCGCGTTCCGGCTCCCTGCTCCCACGAACACCGCTCCGCTTTGCACGGCTGTGCGCGTTGTTAGCGCATGGACAGTCAGCACAATACTACGGGATAGGAATGCCAAACACGACGATTCGCCGTCGAACGGTAATCGTGGCCCGGTCGCTGCTGCCACGAACAGACACCATCTCGGTCATGCTGATGAACCAGATCTGCTGAATACGATAGTAGTTGCTCGCATCATAGGGATTTGGCGGATCGAGCAAGCGCCACCCATGTTCACGCAGTTGGTGATCAAGCACACCCCGCCAGGCTGGGTTGGCAACGCTGTAGACAATCCGCGTTTGAGTTCGAGCAGGGGGGCTGTTGAGCCATACAGAGCGCCACCGGACACAAGCCAGAGACAAGCTTGGAACACATGCAGAAACGTTCTGGTCTCATCAACTGAATAGTAATGATCTCAGTGCGCGACTCTGCCAGCGACGGCGCGCCTGCCTGAACACCGCACGGATCTTCGAAACGATTGCGCCAGTAGGGCTGCTTTAGGCTCAGCAGTATCTTGCTACCTGCCTGTGGGCCGCCGCCGAAGCGCTGCGCGAACAGATCGGCGCACCCCTGTGGCCCGTTGATCGGCCAGACTATGAACGGCGGGTAGCCGAGGCTCGCGCAGCACTTCGGCGATGCCACCTTTGATACTGCCTGGGCTACTGGCTGCGCCCTCACCTGGGAATAGGCAGCTGATGAGCATTGGCGCGGCTGCGGCAGTCTGAGCAATCGGCACAATGACTCTGAGCCAGCCGGGTATCGTGGATCACTATTGGCCAAGTGCCACACACGCTGTGGGCAACATGATCAGATCTGGCCTGCCCAGATTGCATACGCCACCGAAGAAACGCCAAGGGAGCTACGGGGTTTTAACCCCGGTAGAGGAATTGGCGAACGGCGTGGGGTTCCGATTGATAGCCGTTTTGAACGAACGTTCTTGCAATGCGATTCGTTCCGCATCCTTATACTTCACCTTTCTTTGTCGAATACCCATATCCATCGGCTCGCTGTACGAGCGTGAGGTATTTCGGGTGGACATCAAACCCGTTCAATTTGAACGCTGGCCGACTCCGTACCGCAACCCGCCCGACATGCACGCCGACATACTTCCCTGATGGAACCACCGCCCGTACCAGATCGCCAGTCTGAAAGCCGAACCAGACGTTCCGGCGCTGACGATGGCGGATTGGGAATCCGTACGTGTTCGTGCCGCACATCTGGCGCGTGCCGTGTCCCTTGGCCGTCATCAGGGTATCCGGTGTGCTTTCGCCCACACATGCAGCATCAACCCAATGCGACGTATCCAGATTCAGGCGCGTCCGGTTGTACTTCGTTCGGCCACCAGAACCGGTCTCGATGGGCAATCCGGTCTGCTTCAGACGCTCGTACAACGCCCATCGTGTGCTATTGACCGCCGCTGCATCCTTGAGCGGCTGCTTGGCTTTGGCGTGCAGTTCAGGATGTCTAAACTCTGCTGCGGTTTGCGTGCCTTTGCGCGTATTGCACGGTTCGCACGCCAACGTGAGGTTGCTGACGCGATCTGATCCGCCTCTCGCGCGTGGGGTGATGTGTTCGATGTGCAGCGGCACCTCCTTCTTTCCGCAATACGCGCATGTGCGTTGCTATTTTTCTAACAGATACTCCCTGACTTCGTATCCACCCAGTTCGCCCTGCTGATAGGCGATTCCCGATACCTCTGCATCCTGCATCAGTTGGGTGTCGAAGCGCACCAGTTCCATGCTGATAGCCGCTATCGGACATACCCGCCTGAGCCGACGAACCCATGTTTCCGTTGTCTGGACGCGATGGTTCAGGCTTGGCGCTACCCAGCCCTTTGGACGTGTCCGATTGAGAAACCGTGGTTTCCGGTAGCGCGTGTGGCGCTGCCGTCTGCTGCGTCTGCTGGCCGTGCGACTGAGCAGCGCATCCCGAATGGCCTGCCCGCGGTGGGTGAGTTCGGCTGCGAACACGACGCGATCTGTTCCTTCCTGCACAATCGCAATGCCGGTTGTCGTGCTGCCAGTCGTTCTTTCAGGGTATGGTCGTGGGTGACCGACTCTGTTGCCAGTCGTTCTTTCAGGATGATCGTGAACGGATAGCGACGAAAGACGGCGGCTTTCCCCTTGGCGAGCAACTGCCGTGCGCGGGCTTCGTGGCACGGATCGAGCGGCGCTCTGTCGTGACTGAGCACGAAAATCAAGGATTACTCCTGCTCCTGTTTCCAGGGTGATGTTTGCCTCGACAAGGTTGGGAAGGCTTGTTCAGCCAGCCGCACCGCCTCGTATCGCACCAGGCTTTTAACGGCTGACGACAGAACAACAGACTGGCACGCATCTGTTGGTGTCGTGACCTTCCCAACGTAGCCCAAAGGGGCTGAGTCTGGTCAGTATCGGCCTGTGTCCGAGAACACAAGCCGCCGGATGTTCATCCGTGCGGTTACTGACACGCTCCAGGCTATTGCTGACGTGACTGCTGGGATCGTCAAGCGGCAACGCCGCACACTTCCTCCTCGGCCAGAAATGTTTGGGCTGGTTCATTGTCACCTGCCCGCCCCGCATTGATGACGCTGATGACCTGCGCGACCCGTGCGGTGTCCCAATTGGCTGATGCGTGTGCCGCTGTCGCATACAGCCGCCGCAGCGTCTCTGGAATCGTGCCCGCCAGCGGATTGTCCCGACCATCTGCTAGGGTGCCGTCCCAGGTGAGCGCATCGGCTTGGATGCAGGTGATATGTGCGCCTAGAATCGTGGCTTGCAGGCGCGTCATCGCCACACACAGCGGGTCGAGATCAATGGCGACAAACTGCACGAGGCCAACCCGAACCGCCCAACGCGGGATGATCGCAATCTGCGCCAGAATCATCGCCCCGGCACCGCAGCACGGCTCTAGGCTGCGAATCGGCTCAATCTGCGGCGCGGCCAGCAGTAAGACTTCCTGGGCAAACCGGGCTGCCGCCGCATCCGACCAGGTGGCAAGCTGCGCTAGTTCCAGGCCGGTGGCTGCGAACGCCACTGCCGCATCCGGGCAGGCATCGAGGCCCGCCTGAATCCGCGCCGCCAGCACCTGGTTGATGTCGATGAGCGTCATGTGCGCCATCAGCAGCGCAATGCTCATGGGCGTGAAGAACTGGCCGCTGTGCTCGTTTGGATTGCCCCATTGCATATGCAGCGGCCCCAGCACGTCATGGCTTGGATCGGTATTGAGCGCAGCCACCAGCACGGCCAGCGCCGCCCCACACGCAGGATATGCCTCGTCCCCATAGCGCTGGGCCACCGTCAACATGCGCCCGCGCAGGAGGTGGGCGAAGGCATCCGCAGCCAGCACCCAATCGCCAAAGATCGTGCTGCCACCCCAGCCCTTCCGGGTCAGCGGGTCGAGGGCGCTGACGATCTGGTGTTTGGGCGTCCCTTTGGCGGGGTGATAGTCGGCGCGGCGCTTGCTCATGAACGGCCTCCTTCGGGTATTGGGTATTGGGTATTGGGTATTGGGTATTGGGTATTGGGTATTGGGGTTCGGGGTTCGGGGTTCAGTGTCGTTCGGTCGTTGTGCGCTGGGTCTGGTGCTGCTCCGTCGTGCTCCTGACGGCTGATGGCTGATAGCTGATGGCTGGTGGGTCTATCGGTCTATCGGCTATTGGCGGTTCGCCAGATAGCGCCGCCCCGCGAACGGCACGCCGCCTGGGACGAAGGACATGGCTGCCAGCGCCTGACTCAGCGTGTCTACCCGCTTGGCGATGGTGGCGGGCGATCCATCGCCGGTGGGCAACACCTCGTCGAACATCTGCGTCTGCTCAGGTGCGGCCAGCCACGCGGCCCATTGCGCGGCAAAGGCGGCATCATCGAGTTGCTGAAGCATCTGGATCGCCAACGGCACCAGATGGATGAGCAGCGCATCGACCTGGGCGACCCGCCCGGTGGGTGGCGTCTGCCCGTCCTCGATCTGCACCTGCCCCTGCGCACAGCCCAGGCACAGCGCGATGATGCCCGCTCGGTGCAGCGTGGCCGGAGCCTCGGCACACACCACGCACACCGCTGGCGTCGTTGGGATGGGTGGCGGGGTCGGTTGGTGGGTGCGTCGTGCCATGACAACCTCCCTACTGATTGAAGCCCAGGCAGCGGGTACAGACCCACCAGCCGCCCGCCGCTTTGGTCTGCGCTGTTTTTCGCTCACAATGGGTCCAGTATCGTACTTCCCCTTTGAGTGGCCGCAAAAGCCAATGCATGGCGTCCTCGTTTCGGTGGTTGGCTCTCAGCCGTCAGCAATCAGCAGTTCGTGTTCGGTGTTCGGTTCTGCGTCTCAGCGTTTAGCATGCAGCGTTTGCATTGGCTCCTGACGGCTGATGGCTGAGAGCTGACGGCTCGTGGGGCTGACGGCTGATGGCGCTCAATCAATTCAGCGCAAAGGGCAGCGCATCCTGTTCGGCGACCCGTGCCGTGAGCTTCCACAGCGCCACGTTCAGGCGCACGTTGCTGCTCACCCCGGTCAGGGCGCGAGTTTGCACGGCTCGTCCCGTGCGGCTGGCTCCGGGCAATCCGCCGCGCAGCAGATGCTCCTGCACGCGGTTAAAGATTGTCCAGAGGTCGCTGCCGCTATCGGCCTCCCGACGCACCATCAGCAGGGCAGCGGGCGTAATTGGCGTACGGTCGAGCGGGCGATCTGGGTAGCGCAGATGCAGTGCCGCCTGCGCATAGGCAAGCTGCTCGGTTTCGCTCAGGGTGGTCTGCTGCCATCTTGTAATCTGGCGAAAGACGACCGGCACCTGCTCGGCGATTGCGCCGGTGGCATCGATCACCCGTTCCCGCAGCCGATCACCGAGGTGCTTAATGGCAAGATCGGCAATCAGGCCATCAGCGACGATCAGCCCGTTGGCGCAGACTGTGCGGAATACGCCACTGAGCAGCCGATAGGCGCTGCCGCCATCGTTGGCGTTCAGCAGCACCAGTTCTGGCAGGATCGATGCGGCAACTGATCCGCGTTGGCGCAGCACGACCATGTGGCGGACATAGCCCAAGCGCGTCTCCTCGCGGGATGTGGCCTGCATCGCCCGCACGGGCAGAAATCCCGTTTCGCCCAGCGTTTCAATCACCTGCATGGTCGGGATGGGCTGGAAGCGCACCCCGGTCGTTCGCTGATAGCGATCCGATGTCCAGAGGGCAGGCAGGGTGCGCAAATCATCCATTGTGAGGCCGGCGTCATTGGCAAGCATGTGGCCGGTTCCGGCGCTGTGGTGCATGGTGCGGGTCATGGGGAAGCTCACTTTCAGAAGCTCTCAGCTTTCAGCATTCAGTGTTTGGCTCAGTGTTCGGTTCTGCGTCTCGGCTATCGGTCTATCGGTCTATCGGTCTATCGGTCTATCGGCTATTAAACGGGCGCACGAAGCCACGCTACGCCAGCAGCGCAGCTTCGATGCGATAGTCAGGAATGGGTGCGGGGGTTATTCGTCGGGTGGCGTGTCACCCACTGCGATGCGGCGCGACTCCACAACTGACCATGCCACCGTCGCGTCCAGGCGCGACTCAATCAGCGGCACCCAAGCAGGCGCTGGAGCAATTGGTAGGGCATCTCCAACTTATTACTGCTCACATGATCACCAACGCCAAGCTGGATCGGGATGCGCCAACGGTCATCGCTGCGCTGCTCCATAATCCGATCCACC
>Ga0163144_10005131_pt1 | contig 29213 bp, 32 predicted proteins | sample OliLak19BULKMAT1_FD_123175 | JGI IMG/M metagenome (GOLD analysis project Ga0163144, IMG submission 123175) | Freshwater microbial mat bacterial communities from Lake Vanda, McMurdo Dry Valleys, Antarctica - Oligotrophic Lake LV.19.BULKMAT1 | ecosystem: Environmental > Aquatic > Freshwater >...
GCCTCCAAAAACCCTCTTACCTGTTCGGCACCATCCACCTGATATGCCCCGCCGACTTCCGCCTCGGTGATGCCGTGAAAGACCGCCTTGCCGCCAGCGAGCAAGTGGCCCTTGAACTCGACATGGACGACCCGGCCTTGATGACAACCATGCAAAAAAGCATGGCCATGACTGGCGGAAAAACCCTGAAAACCCTGCTCAGCGAAACCGATTACGCCTTGCTTGCTGGGTATTTCAAAGATTCGCTGAAATTTCCCCTGGCTCCCTTTGCCAACAGCAAGCCCTTCGTGCTGATGAGTTTGATGTTCCCGAAAATGCTGGGCTGTACGCCAAAATCGTACGAGCTGGAATTCGTGCAGTTGGCGAAAAAGGGCAAAAAAGAAGTTATCGGCCTGGAAACTGTGGAGGAGCAACTGGCCGTTTTTGACAAAATCCCCTACGAAAAACAGGCCGAGCAAGTCCTGAAAATGCTGAAGGAAGGCGACAAATCCCGGCAGCAATTCGCTGAACTCGTAGCGCTGTACCAAGCCGAAAACATCAAAAAAATGCCCCGCCTGGCCAACCAGGACGAAGCGGGTGGTTTCGAGGGCTACGAAGCTGACCTACTCGAAAACCGCAACCGCCGCTGGATTCCAGCCATCGAGCGTGAAGCCCGCGAAAAATCCACGTTCTTCGCCGTCGGCGCGGCCCACCTCGGTGGGCGCAGCGGGGTGCTGAAACTGCTGAAAAAGGCGGGGTTTCGGTTGAAGCCGTTGAAATAAATTTGTGTGGCGAATGTCACGCTGAGCGTAGTCGAAGCGCTACGCCTTGCGCTTCGACTACGCTCAGCGTGACATTCGCCACACCTCAACAATTCAAAAATCAAAACTCAACAATTTCCTCCTTGCACCTCTCCGAACTCTGGATTTACCCCGTTAAATCGCTCGCGGGCATCCGTCTCACCAGCGCTGAACTCAGCGACCGGGGCCTACGCCACGACCGCCGCTGGATGCTCACCGACAAAACCGGAACCTTTCTGACCCAGCGCGAACTCCCCGAACTGGCCCTGATCGACGTGAGTCTGACGAGTACAGGATTGGAAATACAGCACCGAACCCGCCCGTTCCCGGCGCTGGCGGTGCCCTTCGAGCCGCGTTCGGGCGAGCCGGTCGCCACAGCGGTGTTCGGCTCGCCAGTTCAAACCCAGCGCGTGGCCGACGAAGCCAACGACTGGTTCAGCACCTTGCTGGCTCGTCCGCTACAACTTGTGTTTCAACCCGAAGCCTCGTACCGACCGATTGACCCCGACTACGCCCTCCGTCCCGGCGACCGCACCAGCCTGGCCGACGGCTATCCCTTTCTGCTCGCCGGGCAATCCTCGCTCGACGACTTCAACACGTACCTTGACCAGCCCGTACCGATGAACCGCTTTCGGCCCAACCTCGTCGTGAGGGGGGCTTCGGCTTATGACGAAGACCAGTGGAGCGAGTTTAGGGTGGGCGACCTGACGTTTTTTGCTGTGAAACCCTGCGCCCGTTGCGCCATTCCGGGTATCGACCAGGCCAATGCCCAGCGCAGTCCTGAGGTGGTTAGGGCGCTAACCACCCACCGGCGGCGAGGTACAAAAACCTTGTTTGGGCAAAACCTGATTGCCACTCAAACCAGCGGCACGCTGCGGGTGGGTGATGCGGTAGAGGTGATTAGCTGGCGGGGGGAATGAGGGCTTTCTGCAACAGGAAACGAGAAGCAAGAGACATGAAAAACCTTACTTGTTTCTTGCTTCTTATTTCCTGTTGCTCCATTTCTTCCGCCCAAACCGCCGATTCCACTCGCCCCAAGTCCCGCGTTTCCGCCGAGACCGTACTTTTCACCGGCTATACCCGCGCCGACACGGCCCAGGGCCGTTACCTCACGCTTGGGCCACTAGTGCCCAACCTGATTCAGTTCAACACCGTCGAGGGCTTGGTGCTGAGCCAGAGTTTAGATTTTTCTCAAAAATTAGCACAAAACCGGCAATTCCTGAGCCTGGGCGGGGCAGTGCGTTACGGCTTTGCCAGCCGACAGGTTTACGCGAAAGGCTACGTTTCCTGGCTCTTCGACCGGGCCAGTGGGCAATCGCTCCGGCTCGACGGCGGGCGCTACGTGCAGCAATTCAACCCCGACGAACCCGTCACGCCTCTGCTCAACACCAGCGCAACGCTGCTGCGCGGGGTTAATTTTTTGAAAGAATACGAGCGGCAATTCCTCACGTTCCGCTACGAACGCAAGGTGGGGAAACGGTTCACCCTGGCCCCCTCGCTCGAACTGGCCCGGCGGGTCGCATTGCCTAACGTGACCGATTTTAGTTTTCGCCGCGAAGACCGTCGCCGTTTCACCTCCAACGACCCGCAGCAACCCGAAGGCAACGACCTCGCCTTCCGCCCGCATGACCTGATTCAGCCCGGCCTCGATGCGCAACTCGACTGGGGGGAGAACTTTAACCGCATCAACCTGAGTTACCGCCAAACCCTGCCCGACGACGGCGTGGCCCCGCATTTTTCCAAAATCCGGTTGCAGTATTCGGCCAACTGGCCCGCCCGTCGGGGCCTGGGCGAAAGTCGGCTAAGCTTTTCCACGGGGACTTTTTTGTGGAAAAATAAGGCGTATTTTCCCGATTACTGGCATTTTTTCGGCAATGAAACCCGCGCCCTTCGCACCCAGACCGAGGCTTTCGCGCTGCTGCCGTACTACACCCACAGCACCGACCGCTGGTTTGTGCAGGGTTTCTACGAACGCCATTTTCTGGGACAATTTTTAGGGAAAATCCCGCTGTTCAACGCCCTCGCCTGGCACGAACTGGTCGGCCTGCGGGCCTTGCTCACGCCCGAACGCGGACTCTACGCCGAAGCAACGATTGGTCTGGAAAACGTCTTCCGCCTCTACCGCTTCGACCTCATCCTTGCCTTCGGCGACCCGTACACCACCCGCCTGGCACTGCGGTACGGGGTAGCGCTGTGAAGAGGGGGGGTTTGCAGCGTAGCCCGTATCTTTGGTGCTCCCTTAACCTGACATCCGGTGAGGTGTAAAATGGCGAATGCTCCATGCCCAATTTTCAATATTCAACGTAAAGCACTTAATTACAGGGTTTTAATTGTTGAACATTGAAAATTGAGCAATGAGCATTATTTTGTCTTTCTTTTCGTGACCCTTACCCGAACCCTCCTCACTCAACGCCTGCGCGAAGCGCGGTTGCTCAACCTCGACGTGGTGTTGGGGGCCGTGCTTAGCGCCTGGGCGGCCTGGAAACTTCCCGACGGCCACGCGCCGGTTCCGGCGCTGGCGCTGCTCGTGCTGGCGCTGGTGGTTTGGGGGATTTACACCGTTGACCGTTTACTCGACGTTCGCAAACCTGATCAACCCGAAACGCTCCGGCACGCCTTTCACGCCCGGCATCATCGGGTACTCTGGCGGGTGCTGGTGGGGGTGGGACTTACGGCCTTTGCTCTCTCGTACGCGCTGCCTTCGCCGGTGGTTTGGTTCGGCCTCAAACTGGCCGGTGTCCTGGGAATTTACCTGTTCGTGGTGAGCCGCTTGCCTGTTGGGAGTGTTTGGGAATTCCTCAAAGAACCCGCCACGGCGCTGGGCTACGCGGCGGGCATCTGGGGGCCGGTGTTTGCCCTGCACCCCGCCGATACCTGGGTAAGCTGGACCCTCGCGCTGATGTTTGGCGGGGTGGTGATTCAGAATTTGATTTTGTTTTCGATGTTTGAAAGCCGCCTCGTGCCGGGGGCCAACAACCTGAGCACCTGGTGGGGCACGGGCTTTTCCGCCGATGTGCTGATGGTTTTTTTCCTGCTCGTGACCGTGGGAGGCATTTTCACCACCATCGGGGCCGAGTTTCCGTACCAGCGCCGGATGGGATTGATACTCCTGGCCATGTCGGGGCTACTCTGGGGGATGAATTTCCGGAAGCGCCACCTCGCCCGCCACGAACGCTACCGCTGGGCGGGAGATGGGGTGTTCTTGCTGATGGGACTGTTGCTTTAATTTTGAATGGGTGAATGAAAGAAGGTGTGAATAGAAAGTCAGCCTTTATTCATTCATTCGCTCATTCCTTCATTCGATCATTCGCTCATTGAAAATGCTCATCCGCATCGTCCGCATGACTTTCCAGCCTGAGGCGGTGGCGGAGTTCGAGGCCATTTTCAACGGCTCGAAAAATCGCATTCGCGCCTTTTCCGGCTGTCGGCACCTCGAACTCCTGCGCGACCTCGACCAGCCGAACATTTTCTGCACGTATAGCCATTGGGACGGCCCCGAGGCGCTGGAGGCCTACCGGCAATCGGAGTTTTTCAAAACGACCTGGGCGAAAACGAAGGGACTTTTTGCGGAGAAGGCGGTGGCGTTTTCGGTGGGGAGGGTGGAAGAAGGCAATCAGCGCTCGGGGGACTCCGAGCCGTCCGGGGGGTAAAAAGTTCTACTCAATCCAACGCAGGTTTTCATTCCGAACCGACCCGCACAGCGGCCCGCCGCGTCGGTCGGTCATCGACACCTCGACGCATAACGGGTTGCCTTGTTGAATGGCCCGTTCGACCCGCTCCCAGGGCAAGTGGCTCAGATGAATTTTCGCCCGCCGAAACATCGTCAGTTCCCCGTAGGAGCCTTTCTTCACCCAAGACAAATAAAAAAACCGCTCAGTTGGGGTTCCTTTGGCGAAGGGGCCGAGGAAATTGGTCAGGCCTCCGGAGAGCGGAGACACTCGAAACGTCGGTTCAAACACCACGCGCTCCCGGCTAGCTGGTTCGGCCCCTACAACGGTGTTGCCCTCTTGAATGCCCAGCAATACAGTTTCAAAAACCTGAGTTGGAACATCCTGACCTTCCGCGCCGGGTAGGTGATGGCAGAGAACATGGATTTTTAATTCCATTATTCCGGGGTAGTCAAAATTTCAGGCACTCTCCATTTCAAACAACGCCCTTAACTCCGTCGCATCCTGCGGCTTCAACCTTCCGGCCAGCACCAGCCGGAGTTGGCGGCGGCGGAGGGCGCTGTCGTAGAGGGCTTTTTCTTCGTCGGTTTGGGGCACCACGGTGGGCACGTCGATGGGGCGGCCTGCCTGGTCGACGGCCACGAAGGTGAAAAAGGCCTTGTTGCTCATCAGCCGCTCCTGGGCCGGAATGTTCTCGGCGTACACTTCGATGTACACTTCCATCGAGGAGTTAAAAGCCCGCGTCACCCAGGCCCGAAGCGTCACCACGCTGCCGAGTGGAATGGCTTCCGAAAACGAAACGTTGTCGACCGAGGCCGTGACCACCACCCGGTTGGAGTGCTTCTGGGCGGTGATGGCCGCGCAGATGTCCATCAGGTGGAGCAATCGCCCGCCCATGAGGTTGTTGAGCGTGTTGGTGTCGTTGGGCAACACCATTTCGGTCATGGTGGTGAGGGAATCAGACGCGAATTTTTGCTTAATCATGCCGCGAAATTAGCCGGTTTGTGGTTGGTAGTTGATGGTTTTTCGTGATGAATTCACCGTACACCATCAACTGCCAACCACAAACTCACAACTTCGGACAGCGCAGCAAGCGCTTCCGGGCGGCTTTCTTGCTACTGCCCAGGGTGTATTCGATGCGGGCCTGGAAGAAATAATACCCGTCCCAACTGCCTGGACTGCCGCGCGGCGTACCGGGCGGGTGAGCCGGTAATCCCAGTTCGGGCGAGCGATCGGAAAAGTTGATGGCGAAGGCGTCGATGCTGCCCGGCTGCGGGTACTCGGTGCTGACGTCGTCGAGGTAATCATTGAAAACGTAGGTGTAGCGGATTTCGAGCGCCGCCGTGAGTTGGGGGCTGAGTGCCCGCGAAACGCCCGCGCCCAGCGGCAAGGTGGGCACCACGCGGCGGTAGGCAACGCCCTCGGTCTGGAGCCGGGGCAGGGAATAGTAACGTCCCTGCAAGTTGGCTTTGGGGTTGAGGCGGGTGAGGCCCAGGCCGCTGAAGGCGTAGAGATTGAAGGCGCTTTGCCGGGTAAAGGGCAGCAGGTTGCCGCTAAGCGCCAGGAAACCTTCGGGGTTGTCGCTGCGGAAGGAGAGATTCCGTTCAAACTTTTCACCGCCTTCGTCGCTGCCGTAAATACGGTAAAACCCCACTTCGCCGCGCAGGCTGAGGTGTTCGCCGAGGCGGTAACTCAGCCCGACGTTACCGTTGGGCCGGAGGTGTGGGTTGCGCAATCGCTCGGCGCGCAGATCGCCGTCGTAGTAACTCAGACCCAGGCCCGCCAACAGCCGCAGGTCGCCGCGTGCTTCGTTTTGTTGGGCAAAAACCGTTGGGCTGAGCAGTGCGCCGGTGAGGAGCAAAGGCAGGAATCAGATCATGGGTAGGACGTTGGGCGTAACGTCCTACCGGTGGGGCGGGGTGGAATTTGATACGACCGTCCTGTTTTATGCAGAAGCCCGATTATAAAAAAACTGTTATCCTGGAAGAACCTTGCCGGCCTACCGCTTAGTTTCCTGAAACGGGAACGGCGGGCCGGCAAGGTCCTTCCAGGATAACAGTTTTTTTAAGAACCTCTTCATTCATTCCGCACCGTACTCCCCCCGGATGTACTCGACCGCAGCCGGGCACCGCCCCGGTAGAGCAGCGTGCTGCCCCCACTGGCCTCGGCCACGAGCGATTTGCTCACCAGCGCGTGAACCAAACTGGCTCCGCTCAGGCTGAGGCGGGCGTTGCGCACCTCGAAGTTGTAAGCCCGCACTTCGCTCCCGCCAAAGACGGTGCCGTTGAAGTCGGTGGTTTCGCCGATGATGGTCAGTTCGGACGCGCCTCCGGCGGCAAGCGTGACTTTTTGGGCTTTAAACTGGAGTTTTGCTTTTGCTTCTCCACTTAGTTTCAGGTCGAAGGCATCCAGATTTTTAAAGCCTTCCAGCATCGTTTTGCTTTTACCGCCCAGCGAAAGGCCGCGTAGGGTGGGCAGCGTCACGGTGAGGCGCACCCGCATTTTGCTGGGATTGAGGTAGTCGCGCCGGAAGCGCACGAAGGCCGTGGAACTGGAGCGGACGAAACCAGCTTCGAGGTTTTTCAAATCGCGCGGGGCACCCACCACCACCACGCGGTACACGTCGCCCGGTTTTATTTCCACGACAAATTCATTGCTGACCTCGAAGCGGTCGAAATTACGAAGCAGGAACACCCGGCGTTCGGCGCGTACCGTCAGCGTCAGCAGCAGACTGCACGCCAGCAGAATGGTGCGCAACAGAGCGGAAAAGTTCATGGAAAAAGAAGCGATGGCCCGGTTCAAAGGGGAAAGATGCGAACGGAAGGGGCTTGTCCGCAAGCCGTTTCGTAAAATGTTGAGGTGGATCAATTGATTTTTAAACGTCCGTTGGCAGTGCCGGAAAATCGCTCTATCTTTGCGGCTCATTTCCGAGCGCATCGTACTGACAACGACATACAACAGCCATGAGTGAGTTGATTAAATTGGTGGAGGCCGAGAATGCGGCCCGCCGCGAAAACGCCCCGGCCTTCGGTGCCGGCGATACCGTGAACGTACACGTAAAAATCCGCGAAGGCAACAAAGAGCGGGTTCAGGTTTTCACCGGAACCGTGATCCAACGCCGCAACCCCAACAGCAACGGCGAAACCTTCACGGTTCGGAAAATTTCCAACGGCGTGGGCGTCGAGCGGATTTTCCCGATTCTCTCGCCTAACATCGACAAAATTGAAGTCGTCCGCCGGGGTGTCACCCGCCGCGCCCGCCTGTTCTTCCTGCGCGGCAAGCAAGGCAAAGCCGCCCGCCTCAAGGAGAAAAAATAAGATCTTTTCCAGCAAAAAAGCCGTCCCGATGATTCGGGACGGCTTTTTTGGTTTCGCAGCCGTCTCAGGGCCGGGTTAGTTGGGCGACTGCTGGGTGATGACGGCGGAGTTGCCGTTGCCAAACTGCCCGAACTGGAGTACGTTGCCGGTGCCGGTTTGGGTCAGGGTCAGGGTGTTGCCGTCGCCCTGCTGCCCGGCGTAGTAGCTGAACGGATTGCTTGCCCCAGACAGCCCCATAAGTCGGTTGTTGGTACCGTTCTGGGTGATGGAAGCGGTATTGAGCGACCCTTCCTGGAGGAAACTCGTCCAGTTGGTAGCACCCGTTTGCGTGACGGTAAGCTGGTTGTCATCGCCGAACAACTGAATAGTCTCAATGCGGTTGTCTGTTCCGGACTGGAGCAGGTGCGTGCGGTTGCCGTCGCCGTAAAACGTGATGGCATTGGCGTTGTTTTGGGTTCCGAATTGACCGATCGTCACTTCGTTGAAATTGCCGTTGTACGAACCCGTGGTGCCCGAGTTGAGGGAACCATCCTGCGTGACGAACCCCCGGTTATTCATGCCCTGGGCCGTGTACACGTTGCCGTAGTTGTTGGCTCCTTCCTGAAAAACAGTGGCCTGGTTGTGATCCCCGAAGCTCAACGAAGCGGTGCCGGTGTTGCCATTGCCGTACTGGGCAATAGAAATCTCGTTGTTGTTTCCGGCGTACACACTCGCATACAGGCTGTTGCCATTGCCCTGGCTGGTGAGGAAGGTCTCGTTGTCGTCCCCGATTTGGGTGAAATTCAGGCGGTTGGTATTCCCAGTCGCCGTGACGGCCCCGTAGTTCCCATTGCCTTCCTGGAGGATGCCGTACGCATCCGCGAAATTGCCGTTGCCCGTTTGGCTCATCATCAGGCGGTTGCCGTCGCCCTGCTGGCGGATGGGCACCCGGTTGTTGTCGCCGAACTGGCCGAAGGAAACTTCGTTGCCGTTGCCTGCCTGCGTGAGCGCCAGCGCGTTGCCATTGCCGTGCTGGTTCGCAAAATTCTGAATAGCGTAAGCTGGGGCCGACGATAATCCCGTCAGCCGATTACCGTCTCCCGCCTGCTCGACCGTCGCGGTGTTGAAGGAACCTTCCTGCCAGACCTGGGCCGAGTTCACGTCGCCGGTTTGGGTGAGGACGGCGGCGTTTCCGGTACCGAGGGATTGCTCGGAAACCGCCCGGTTGTAATCGCCAGTCTGGGCGACGCTGCCCTGGTTGCCGTCCCCGTTTGCCACAAAAACCTGGCTCCAGTTGTGGTTACCCGTCTGGGTGATGCTGGCCTGGTTGTCGTCGCCGTTGTACAGCGTGGCGTATCCATCGTTACCAACACCGTCCTGAGTCACGAACGCCTGGTTTCCACTGCCGACATTCGAAAAAGCCTCGGCCTGGTTGCCATTCCCGTTTTGCACCGTAGCAATTTGGTTGTTGCTACCGCTGTACGCGTAGGCGTTGGCATTATTGAAGTTACCCACTTGGCTGATGCTGACCTGGTTGTTGCTGCCGGTAAAGGAAAAGGCGTTGCCCGCGTTTCCACCCCCAGTCTGCACCACGGATACCTCGTTGTTGTCACCCCCGTGGGTCTGAGAAGCCGCTAAGTTTCCGTTGCCCGTCACAGAAATCACCCCCTCGTTGCTGTTGCTGCCGTACCGCTGTTCAAAAACGGTGGAGTTGTAGTTGCCGGTTACGGCGATGGAACCCGTGTTGCCAGCGCCTTGCTGAATTACCGTGTTGGCCTGGTTGCCATTGCCATTCTGGCCGAACTGGAGCACGTTACCGTCCCCCTGCTGGGTGATCGTCAACCCGTTGCCGGAACCCAGTTGAGTGGCAGCACCGTATAGCGGGTACGGGGAAGAGGGCAGCCCCGACAGCGTGTTGCCGTCGCCCGTCTGGGTAACGCTTGCGGTGTTGACGGAACCTTCCTGCCAAACCCGGGCGTAGTTCAGGTCGCCCGTCTGAGCCAGGTCAATGGCGTTTTCATCCCCGAATTGAATCGCGTACCCCCGGTTTTCATCACCAGTCTGACTAATGCGGGCCTGGTTGTCATCGCCCTCGGCTACGTACACACCTCCAGTATTCCCGTTGCCCGTTTGCGTCACAACGGCCTGGTTGCCGTTGCCGTAGAAAACTCTGGCAAAACCATCATTGACAATCCCGCTTTGACTAATAGAAATCTGATTTGCACTCCCTTCATACGAAATAGCCAGACCCTGGTTGCTAATGCCCGTCTGGGTCACGCTGGCTTGATTGCCACTGCCATACAAGGAAGAGGCGTGGCCAAAATTGCCGTCGCCGACCTGGTTCACGCTGCTCTGGTTGTTGTTTCCCGCGACAGATCTGGCATAACCGATGTTGCGGTCACCATCCTGCGTGACGAAAGCCCCGCTGTCGTCCCCTTCAGTCACCGTCGAAGTAGCGGAGTTGCCGTTGCCCGTTACGGCGAGGCCGCCGGAGTTGCCATTGCTGCGTTGTTCGAATTGGATGGTGTTGTCGTTGCCGGTTACGGCGATGGAACCCGTGTTGCCCGTGCCCTGCTGGGTAACTGCGGGGGCCTGGTTGCCGTTGCCATTCTGGCTGAACGACAAGGTATTGGATTGGGCGCGGGCGGCACAAACTGTGGCCGCGACGACCAGAATCGAGAGGAGTACCTTTTTCATGAGTTCTACGCGTTTGGAGTGAGATTGAAAGGAAGGAGCACCGCGACAGAGGGCCGTCTTCGTTTGTCTATCACCCGAAGCGTAGGGAGGTTAACAGCCCAGAAAAAAAACTGGGAAGTGGGTGCAGGAAAGCTGCCAAACCGGTGGCGGGTCGCGGACAAAAAAAAAGGCAGGGAAGCTCCCCGCCTTTTTGAGTAGACTCCAACGAATCCCTTTTTTTAATTTCTTTCGTTTTTCCTTCCTATCTGCCGGAACGTGGTCAACCAGGTGCCCAGTTTGTACGTGAAAATCCCAATCAACACGCACACGGTGACGGCGGCGGCTCCGGCATTCAGGGCCCAAAAGCTGTTTATCCAACTGGTGACGACGATGCTCAGGAGGGCCGCAAAAAGCGCAATCCCGTCTTTGCTAACCGGGCGGGGTGGTCGATGGTGAGGGGAGGATTTCATGGCTGGCAAACCGAAGGATGTATAAACGCGGAAGTTCCTCAACCCCTCAGCGAACGGGTTTTGGGTTTACTAGCGTGGCCCTTGCGTGATGGTGGCGGTGTTGTTGCTGCCGGACTGGCCGAACTGGAGCAGGTTGCCGTCTCCGCTTTGATAGAGAGAGAGGGTGTTGTAGTCGCCTTGTTGTCTGGCGTAAGCAGGAAACGGTGTAGATTCCAACCCCTCTAACCGATTGTCGTTTCCGTACTGATTGATGTAGGTACTGTTGAAGGAACCTTCCTGAGAGAGCCGAGCCTGATTTGCATGCCCGTATTGACTAACAACTCCATAGTTTCCGTCCCCGTCTTCCCGAACCAATTCTACCTGGTTTCCAACTCCGGTTTGATAAATAAACCCCATGTTTTCAGAACCATCCGCTCCGGCCGAGGCGTGATTATTCGTTCCGGTCTGGGTGATGCTAATCTCGTTGTAACTTCCCGGCTGCAGGCCTGCCGAGGCCGAGTTGGTTGTTCCGAATTGGGTAATCTGTATGACGTTCTCGAAGCCGCTGAGCGAGGAGGCCGCAGCGATGTTGTTGTAGCCTTCTTGTTCAATGGCTATTTGGGAGCTGATTCCTTGCAGTGATGAAGCCTCGGCCTGATGACCATCACCGAGCTGACGGATGCTGACCTGGCTATCTTCACCAGATATAGACGACACGCTGCCATAGTTCCGACTGCCGGTCTGGCTTAAACTGGCCTCGTTGGCAATGCCAGTTTGTTCAAAAGCCACTAGATTGTCGTCACCCGTTGCCGCAATGTGGCCCTCGTTACCGGTCCCCTGCTGGTTAATGGAAGAAAAATCATACGTGCGGTTGCGAATCCCGGTTTGACTCAGCACTAAGGTATTTTCGCTGCCAGATTGAGTAACTGGTGCGTCGTTGTAATTACCGGTTTGACTGAATGTCAAGGCGTTGGTTTGGCCGAAGGCGGCACTGGCGACCGCCAGGGTAAGAACGGAGATGAATGCCTTTTTCATGATTTCTGCGTGTTTGGAGTGAGACGAAAGGGGCGTTGCACCCGGTTCGCTTATCTATCCCCACCAGGCGGCGGAGGTTAACAGCGCAGAAAAACTTTCCTCAATCCGTTAACGAAGGCGGGTAAATGGAGATGGATAAACGAGCATCGGTGCGTACAAGCCCGGAGGGATAAGCGGCGCGTTGATTTTCGGCGGAGAAATGCCTACCTATGCCCCGCCGGTCCTCACCGAAAAACCGGCCCGCATGGTTACGGACACCAACAATCCCTGCTCAGGTTTACCGGAAGACAACGCTGGGTTTTACCGGGTACTGCTCGACGATTCCCAGCGGGCCTGGGAGTGTCTCTACCTCCGCGCCTACCGGACGTTTATCCCCTACGCCTGTCAGCGCAGCGCCATTTCGACCGACGACGCCCTGGACTTGTTGCAGGAAGGCCTGGCCGAATTTGCCGTGAAACTCAAGGCCGGGAAGTATACCTTTCAGGGTAGCGCCGTGACGGCCTACGTGTTTACGGTGTGCCGGAATCGCTGGGTGAGTTTCCTGAAAAAAAAGCGCCTCCCCCGCGCCGATCCGTCGGGCGGGGAACCCGACGACGAAGGTGACGACGCATCGCCACCGCCCTCTTTTCTGAGTGAAAATGAGGCAGATTCAGACGACGAGCGCGGCACCGACCCGGCCAGCCGGGATTCCATCTGGGAAGACGCCGAGGTGGACTGGGAGGCCGTCAACCGGGCTTTTGCCGAATCGAGTGAAGACTGCCGCACGATGCTACAGTGTTTTTACGTCGAAGAAAAATCGCTGGGCGAGTGCGCGGGCCGGATTGGGTTGCAGGAGGCTTCCGGCAAGGTCAAGCGGTTTCGCTGCGCGCAGCGAATGAAAACCTTGTACAATCAGTATAAAATCGCGTAGCGGTATGGACTTATCCGACGAGTTGCTGGAAGAAATCGGGGCGTACCTGTCCGGGCGACTGACAGCGGCGGAAAAAGCCCGGTTTGAAGCCCAGCTGCAAGCCGACCCCGACCTGCGGGACGAAGTGGCCACGCAGCGGGAAATCAAGCAGGGTCTTCAGTTTTTGACTCAGAAGGCCCGGTTCAAAGCCATGCACGTTGACCTCCAGCAGCGCGGCCTGCTTGACGAAATAGAAGCGTCCGAAACGCGGCCCGCCGAAAAGCGGCCCGTGAAAGAAGTGCCCCTACTCAAACAACCCGTCGTGCGGCCCCTCTGGACGTACATCGCGGTGGCCGCATCGCTGGTGCTGGTGCTGGGCCTGGGCTGGGTGATTTACCAAAACCGCTCCGAAGAACGAATCCTGGTGGCCCAAAACACCGAGGCCTTCGACGCGGCCTTTTCGGCGTTGCCCAAACCGGCACCCCTCGCGCCAACCGACCCGGATCGCGTGGCTGCCCCGCTGCCCGCTGCCACGGCCAGTCCCGATTCGATTCGCCTGCTGAACGCCGTTGGGGATTTGCAAGGGCAGGAACTTCCGGCGGCGATCGACTCACTCCGGGTTCTCGCGCAAGGCGCGCCGGGGCATTGGAGCGCCAGCGCCGAGTGGTACCTGGCTCTGGCTTACCTGAAGGCTAACCAACGCGACCAGGCGCAGCCCTTGCTCGCCCGGATGGTGGCGCTCAACGGGCACCCCTACCAACGCGAAGCCCAGGCGCTCCAGCGGCAGTTGGCTTCTTCTGAAAAACCATGAACCGGGCCTGGCTCACCGGCTTGGTGTCGATGCTCACCGCTTGCGCAACGGTTGCGCAGACGGCCCCCGGCCTGCTGCTCGACGACCCGGAGTATTTGCAAGCACCTTTCGAGGAAATTTTGACCAAAGAATTCCTGCCGAGTCGGGTTTCCTACGAGGCCTACTGCCCCTCGGTTGGGGCGCAGGGAGCGTACAGTACCTGTGTGGGCTTTGCTTGCGGCTACTACCTCCGCACCATTCTGGAGGCCAAATCCCGGAGACTTACCCGGAAAGCGGCCATCGACGGCCTCGCCTTTTCGCCGGGGTATTTGTACGAAAAAGCCAAAGCCGATGTCGATTACGCCTGCACCCAGGGAATTTACCTGTCCCGCGCTTTCGCGGTGCTGAAAGAGGCTGGCGTGGCACCCTTCCGCACTTTTCCGTACCCCGCCTGTAGCCAGCAAACGGCCCCCGTCGACGCGCTGGCCGCCCGATTTCGGATTACGGCGTACGAGCGGCTGTTCGGCCTGCGCGATGAGCAAGCCCAAAAAACCTACCGGCTCAGGAAAGCACTGGCCGATGGAAGCCCCGTCGTGGTGGGCATCGTGGCCCCGGTCTCGTTTTATTCGGCAAAAAAAACCTGGAACCCAGTCCCGACCGACGACCCCACCGACGCCCGGCTAACCGGCCACGCCCTCTGCGTCATTGGCTACGACGACAACCGGTACGGGGGAGCCTTTCGGGTCGTCAACAGTTTTGGGAAAACCTGGGGCGACGGGGGATTTTGCTGGATAAGGTACCGCGATTTGGCGCGGTTTACCCGGTACGGGTATCGGATTAGCTTACCTGCTGGTGGGAAGATGGTTGGCCAAGAATAACTACCGATTGCAGCCTGGCATTTCAAAAAGAAGCTTTATAACGTGTGGGAGGTCACCTTTAGACTGCGCTCAGGATGTCCTCCTGTTGAGTTCAGTGCCCGCTGCCTTTCGGCAAAGCCCGGGTCGTGAGCTGAATCCGGTCTTCGACCACGGCCTTCCCACCCTGCGTGCAACGGGCTGCCCGGATGGTTTCCGCCAGCGAGCCTACGAATAGCTGGTACCCGCTTTCATTCCGGACGTACAACCGGTTATTGGGAGTGGTGGGTAGGGGGCAAAAGGCCGTCTCAGCGGCGTAGGCGAGTAGGAACTCGGTGCCGAACGGCTCGGCGCAAACCAGCGATACGTCCGGCGCGACGCGCACGTACCGGTTTTCCTGTCCCGGTTTAACTTCAAAATCATTTTCAAGCAAGGTCTTGGTGCCATCGGCCAGTAGGTACACCAGCCGCAGGTGGCAGGGGCGACTGGCTTTCACCTCGATCACCATCGAATCGCCCTGTCCGTACTCCACCCCGTAACGGCCCAGGTCGGTGCGGATTTCCACCTTGAAGGCCGATGACGAAACCGTGGCGGGTGCTCCGAGGGTGTCGAGCACGGCGAGTGCGTAGGGATCAGGCTGTTTGTTGACGACCGCCTGGGAAGTAGTCGCCAGCGCAGGCCCCGTTTCAATCCCTGAAATTTCTAGTACCGGCGGCGAGGTAACGGCGATTTCCGACGAGGGCAGCGCGGTGACGTGTACGGCAAAAAGCGATTGCTTGCTGCGGGTGGCCGCGTGCCGGTTGAGGCGGGTCTGGGCATCGAGGAGGAACGTTGGCCAGGATACGACGCGGTTAACCTGACCGAGCGCGCCCAGTGCTTCATCGAAGGCCCGCGTGTAAAAACTGCCCGAATCGGGGTGGGCGCAGGCTTGCTGCGGGGGCGCGCTGCTCGCGATAAGCACGTCGCCTTTGGGTTCTAAAAAAAGTTTTCGATACGCGACGTTCAGCGAATCGCTAAAGCCTCCCCCCGGCGTGGGTTTTCTACGCACCATTCCCCGCGTGGTGGTGATGAGGTTGTTGCAACAGTCGCCGAAGGTGACGCAGAGCCGGGCTTTTTTTGCTTTCAAACGGTGGTGAATGTCTGCCAGGCCCGGATTTCGCTGCGCGTTGGAGGCTTTTTTTTCCAGCATCAACACCGGAAACCGGTCGGCCCGACCGCGTAAATTGTACCCGTGGCCGGTGTAGTAAAAAAGCAAAATGTCGTTGGGTTGCGGCGAAAGCGCCCGGAGTACTTCGTCGAGCCGTTTCCGACTCAATTCCCCGCCGACGATGCGCTGCTCGGCCAGCCGGTAGCCGAGGGCCGCCGCTACCTGTCCGAATTGCCGGTGCATGACGTCGACGTCGTAGGCACAGGCTCGTTGCAGGAGCGGATCCTGCGTATCGGCCACGATCACCGCGTGAACCGTTTGCGCCTTGCCCCGCACGTTTCCCAGGACCGATAGCGCCGCCGCCGCCATCAGCCAACGAAGAAGGAGCAGGGGAGAACGCTTCATCAGGGGGCCGGGTTGAAGAAAAATTTGCCCCGCAGCCGCCCCTCGATGTACGGCGGCTGTTTGACCCCGCGCGCTTCCAACCCCCGGTCGATGCGATCCACCAAATCGAATAAATCCATATTTGGCTCAGCGATGTGCTGGATCAACTCGCTGGTGAACAGGCTGTTTTGCGCATCGCCGTCGTAGGCTGGTTTGCCGGGTTCGGTGGCGTACACGATCAGCGTACCCACCGCCGGTTGCACGGGCGCAAATACCGGGTCGCCGAAACTCCGCCGCCACGAGCGGTAGGGGTTGTTGCGGCAGGCGTCCCAAAACACGAGGTTGGCGCCCTTCGGGTTGGTCTGTTCCATCCGGGCGATGAGCCGACGAAGCGGGTAGCACTCAAATTCCACGTCGGTCTCGGCGCTGGGGTCGGCGTCCACGGGTTGCACGTAATTTTCCCCGTTGATCATCAGGCCGTGCCCGGCGTAGTACACCAGAGCGACGTCGTTGGTGCCGAGGGCGGTCATAAATTCGTCCACCGCTTTTTTCCACTCCCGCAGCGGCAGGTTCTCTTTCAACGTCACGGCAAACCCCAGGGTACTCAGGTGCGTTTTCACGGCCCGGCCGTCGTTGACGGGATTTTTTAGCGGGTACTTCGGATAGGTGCCGTTGGCCACCACCAACGCCAGCCGTTTCTGAACCAAGGGATGGAGGGCGGCGGTTTCGGGCTGGTAAAGAATCCGGCGCGTTTCGGAGGTGGTGGAACCGGCGGCGTTGGTAGCTACCACGCGGACGTGGTTCGTTCCGGCCACGAGGGTAAGTTCTTCCGAAAGTTGCAGCCCGCAGGTACTCAGTTTGTACCCCCGTTGCAGGCCGTTAAACTCCCGGTCGTTGTGAATGATTTGCAGTTGGGTGAGCGATCCCGCCGTTTGCACGCAAAATGTGATGCGGTACGCTGCCGTGTTGGCCGTTGCCTGTGCGGGCAGGGGAACCTGCCAGGCCACGACCGGCGCAACCAGAGGCGCTTTTTTTTGCGAAACCCAGGCGCTCGTGGCCGACAGCCCGTCGGATTGCTGGCCAACGGCCATCTGGACGGCTACTCCGTAAAAAAAGAGAAAAAGGAGACGATTTTTCATGGAAAAACCCAGTTAAAAACCTAATTGAACCCCCACCGTCGGTGTCCCGAACGCGGAGTTGATCGCCACGCGCTGGAGCAGAATCCGTTTCTGTTGCTCGTTTTTCCGACCCTTCAAAAACGTGTACACCACGTCGCTCAACCACAGCACTGCCGCCATTCGGGTGGCCAGCAGGTAGCGATGATGCTTCTGATTGGCATCCAGGTAAGCGGTTTCGGCGAAGTCCTTTTCGTACCGGCTGAAGGCTTCCCTCGACTGGCTACGCTGCACCAACCCGTAAATCAGCAGTCCCCCGTAGGCCGCCGTAATCAATGGGCGAAGTCCGATTTTTCGGGCCGGTTGAACAAAAATACTCCCCACACCCGGCAGCAGGGCCGAAAGAAGGGCATTGGCCGGGCCGCCGCCGACTGGTTTTCGCTGAATCGGTACGGGAACCCGCTTCACCGCCACAGTGACCCGGATGGAATCGACGAGGAGAAGACCGTCGAGGCGGTAATCCCAGAAAATCGTCTTGTCCTTGCCCGGCGTTACCCCCTTCCCCACGTCGCCGGTCACGGTGCGGGGGTTCAGCAGTCCATCGCTCCGGCTTTCCGCCCGCATGTACACCGAATCCTGCCCCGCCAGGCCGGGGGCATCGTACACGATTTTTACCCGTTGGGTGTCCACATCGACCCGGACGTTGGAAACGGTCTCCACCGGGTTGCTCAGCGTCTGCCCCGGCACGACGCCGGGGAAAAGCAGCAGGGAGAACAGGCCGCCCAAAACCCTGAGAAAAGTAAAAATGCTGTTCATTGCCGAAAAAGGGCTTTTATTTCTACTTCACTCAATGCCCGGTTGTAAATCCTGATCTCATCCAGCGACCCGTTGAAGGGGTTCAGGTCAATGGCGGCCTGGGCACCAAACCGCAGATTTCCCCCGGTGCAGGGGTCCATCGGGGTGTTAGGCAACTCCGCATCGACCCGTCTCAACTCGCCGTCGAGGTATATTTTGCCCGTTTTACCCGTGAAAACCGAGACGAAATGGTACCAGCGATCCAGCTTAAAATCAGGGTCGTAGTAGGAAACGGGCTGCTTCAGGGGCAATTCCACGGCGCAGGAGCCGTCCTGGTTGAGGTCGGCCAGGAATTCAACGCCGGGGCCTTTGCCGTCGCCAATGTCGTAAGGGGGGCGGATCAGCGCGCTGTATTGCTGGTTCTGATGATCCGAATACGAGGATTTGTTGTACAGGTGGCTGGTTGAGGTAACCTGCCGGGGCTTGATCCAAAGGCTGATCGAGATTGTTCCCGGGCGAAGAGTAGCATGGTCGGGAATTTCAAAATAATCATCCAGCCCGTCGAGCGCCAACGACGAGGCCGCCTTCAGGCTTCGATCCGGGCCGTAGGAGGCCCCGTTTAGCGTTTGCCCGTTCAGGGTATTGCCGCTGGCATCGAGCGAGGTGCCGTTGAAGGGATAATAGGCCACCAGCCCCTCGCTCAAGTCGACGGGTTGGCGGGGCAAATCCCAGCCTTCACAACTCACCAGCCACAGTAGAACCACCCACCAGAAAGCGGGCGACCACCGACGATTGGTTTTAGGGGCAAACATGACGTGGGTTTGGTTGAAAAAGAGATTGAATGTAGTTAGAAATAACCAGTTTATCGTGAACAAGTACGTTGCAAGACCGAACGGCTGGTCGTATTTTGATCCACTAGTTTTCACTGGTGTCAGTCAGCCAATTCACTGGAAACGTTGGGGTTTAGGTCAAAGACCGTTAAAATCTTCGGGTTGTGAACCTGATTTAGCTCCAATAGGGATTTCCGATTGAGCCGAATTGCGTAGTTTGCCGCGCCCATTGCCTCTGACCACCCATGAAAATCGATTCCCACCAACACTTCTGGAAGTTTGACCCCATCCGCGACGCCTGGATTACCGAATCCATGACGGTCCTCCGTCGCGATTTCGGCCCTGACGACCTTAAACCCTGTCTCGATCAACACGGCTTCGATGGCTGCGTGGCCGTGCAAGCTGACCAGTCGGAAGACGAGACGAATTTTCTGCTTGGCCTGGCCGACGAACACGCGTTTGTGAAAGGCGTGGTGGGCTGGGTCGATTTCCGGGCCAGCAACCTGCCCGAACGGCTCGCCCACTACGCCGCGTTCCCCAAACTCAAGGGTTTCCGGCACGTGGTGCAGTCGGAAGCCGACGATCTTTTTTTGCTGCGAACGGAATTTCTGGCCGGAATGCGGGCGCTGGCTGGGTATAAATTCACCTACGATCTGTTGATTTACCCGAATCAACTCGGCGTAGCTCGGGAATTCACGGCGCGGTTTCCGACCCAGAAATTCGTGCTCGACCACCTGGCCAAACCCCTCATCCGCCAGGGAGTCGTCGACCGCTGGAAGCCCGACATTCAGGCGCTGTCCAAACACGAAAACGTGTACTGCAAGGTGTCGGGGCTGGTCACCGAGGCCGATCCCGAACACTGGCACCGCGACGATTTCCGGCCCTACCTCGACGCCATCGTGGAAGCCTTCGGCGTCGATCGCCTGCTGTTCGGCTCCGACTGGCCCGTGTGCCTACTCGCCGCCGAGTACACCGAGGTGGTGGGGCTGGTAGAAGATTATTTTTCCGGCTTTTCCAAAACGGAAAAGGCGAAGATTTGGGGGGGGAATGCGGCGAAGTTTTACAACCTAAACGAGATGTAAAAACAAGGAATAAGAAATGAAAAAGTAAGAAGGCTGTCACTTACTTATTTTTCATTTCTTATTTCTTGTTTTTACTTACAAGAAACGCATGAACCTAAACCTTCAGGAAAAAATCATCCTCGTCACCGGCGGAGCCAAAGGCATTGGCGAGGGCATCAGCACCGTGCTGGCCGCCGAGGGAGCCATTCCGGTGATCGTGGGCCGGAGCGAAGCCGACAACGTGGCGACGGTCGAAAAAATCGTCCAGATGGGCGGGGATGCGCGCCACCTCGTGGCTGAACTTACCGAACCCACCCAATGCCGCCGGGCCGTGGAACGCGCCCTCGACGAATTTGGGCGCATCGACGGACTGGTCAACAACGCGGGCGTCAACGACGGCGTGGGGTTGGAAAACGGCAGCTACGAAGGCTTCATGGCCTCCTTGCACAAAAACCTCGTTCACTACTACCTGATGGCCCAGTACGCGCTGCCCGCGCTGAAAAAAACGAAGGGCAGCATCATCAACATCGGCTCGAAAACCGCCGAAACCGGACAGGGTGGCACCTCAGCCTACGCCGCCGCCAACGGGGGCCGCAACGCCCTCACCCGCGAATGGGCCGTGGAACTGCTGAAATACGGCATCCGGGTCAATGCCGTCATCGTGGCCGAAAGCTACACGCCGCTCTACGAAAAATGGCTCAACGGCCTGCCCAACCCGGAGGAAACGCTCAAAAATATCACCCGCAACATTCCCCTCGGCCAGCGCATGACCACCACCGAAGAAATCGCCAACATGGTCGCGTTTCTGCTTTCCGAAAAATCCAGCCACACCACCGGCCAACTCCTCCACGTCGATGGCGGCTATGTCCATCTGGACCGGGCGCTAGCGAATGCGTAAAAGTTTTCAGTTTAGGGTTTTCAGTTCCTGCCTAACCTAACTGAAAGCGAACTCTTGAACCGAAAACGCCGAACTGAAAACTCTAAACTTTAAACTGAAGACTTTTTTCATGGCGCTTCCTTCCCCTACGGCCAAAACCCTTACCGGCCAATCCACCATCCAGGCGTACCTCGTGCCGTTTGCGCTGGTGACGAGTTTGTTTTTTCTCTGGGCCTTCGTTCACAACCTCGAACCCATCCTGATTCCTCACCTCAAAAAAGCCTGTCAACTCACCGATTTGCAGTCGGCGCTGATCGACTCTGCGGTGTACCTGGGCTACTTCGTGATGGCCATTCCGGCGGGGTTGGTCATGCAGAAATACGGCTACCGGCTGGGCATTCTGCTGGGACTGCTGATGTACGCCGTGGGGGCGTTTTTGTTCATCCCGGCGGCGGATACGCGGGTGTATGCTTATTTTTTGGGTGCCCTCTTCATCGTCGCTTCGGGTTGCGCGTTTCTCGAAACGGCGGCCAATCCCTACGTCACCATCCTCGGCCCGCCGCAGGGGGCCACGACGCGAATCAACCTGAGCCAGTCGTTCAACGGGCTGGGGGCTTTCCTGGCCCCGTTGCTGGGAGGGATATTCATCCTGAGCGGCGTCGAACACACTGAGGCCGAACTCGCCGCCATGTCGCCCGGTCAACTCGACGCGTATCTCCAATCGGAGGCCAACACGATTCAGACGCCTTACCTCATCATCGGGGTGGTGGTGCTGCTGGTGGCGGGGTTGTTTCTGGTGATTAAAATGCCGGAGTTTCGCGGGGAAGCCGGAAGTAAAAAATCCTCAATCGCCTCTGCCTTCCGGCACCGGCACCTTCGCTGGGGCGTGGTCGCGCAGTTTTTCTACGTTGGTACCCAGGTGTGCATCACCAGTTTTTTCATTCGCTTCGCCAAATTCACCAGCGACGTACCCGAAAAAGAAGCCGCCACCTGGCTGAGTATTGCGATGTTTTTCTTCATGATTGGGCGCTTTTTCGGAACCTTCCTCATGCGCTACGTTGCGGCCAACCGCCTGGTGCTGGTGTACTCGCTCATCAGCGTTGGCTTGCTGGTGGTGGCGCTCCTGGCCCGCAACGAAGTGGCCGTGTACGCCATCGGAGCCATCCCGTTTTTCCTGTCCATCCTGTTTCCGACCATTTTCTCGCTGGGCATCGACCGCATCGGCGACGACACCGAACTCGGCTCGTCGCTGCTGGTGATGTCCATTGCGGGTGGGGCCGTGTGCCCCCTGGCGATGGGCTACATTTCCGACCAGAGCAACATTCAGGTGGCATACATCGTCCCGCTCGTGTGCCTGCTCTTCATCGCCTACTTCGGCTGGCGCGGCTATCGGGTGAAAGAGCAGAGAGTAGAGAGGATAGAGTAGAGAGGTTGAATTTCTCTCTACTCTATCCTCTCTACTCTCTACTCTCAACCCATGCCCCGTTACGCCCTCGCCCTCGACCTGAAAGACGACCCGGCGGTGATTGCCGGATACGAAGCCCATCACCGCGCCGTGTGGCCGGAAATCCTGCGCAGCATCCACGGTTCGGGCATCGAGCGCATGGAAATTTACCGGCTCGGTAACCGGCTGTTCATGGTGATGGAAACGAACGACGTGTTTTCGTTCGAGGCGAAGGCCGCCGCCGATGCCGCCAACCCGACCGTGCAGGAATGGGAAGCGCTGATGGGAACCTACCAGCAGGCCCTACCCACGGTCCGGTCCGGCGAGAAGTGGCAGTTGATGAACAAGATTTTCGAAACGCCTGGGGCCGACTGACCCCGCTTCGGGGTAGGAAGGAACGAGGTTCGACAAAAACAGAAACAGCTGATTTAAATTTTTTTAGATTCAACTGATTAAAAAACAAGGGATTACCCCAATTATAGCGTGGTATTTTCAACGGAAGGGAATGGTTGTTTTAGAAGTATCAGTTCAACCAAACCAATCCCAAAAATGGATAAGCTGGCAAAATTTAACCTGATGGAGAAAGTCGTCCGGGAATTGGAGGACTTGAAAAACAGCCAGACCGCGATTCTGAAGAAAATCGGTCAAATCGAAGTACACAACATTGAACTGAGCGATAAAGAACTGGAAACCGGCGTTTCCGACCTGTTTTCGGACATCTCCGATTCCCTCGACGACGTTACGACGCTGCACGAGACCTTCGCCGCTAAAACCGAGAAATTCCAGCAGGACAACAACCTCGTTCCGGAGGAAGAGGGGGTGAGTTAGGGCCTAAAATTTCTGATTTTGTAAAAAACCTCCGGGCATCCGTCCGGAGGTTTTTTTGTGCGAAACGGATTCCCTTTATCTTTACTCAAAACCAGCCGAACGCCCTCATGGAAGCCGTGCTCCCCAAAATCCCGTTGACCCTCCCCGAACTCGATGACGCTCCCGAAATCCTCCGCGTATCCGCTACGCTGGAAGAATACTGGGAGTTGAGCGAGTTGACCGAATACAACATCGAGTATTTTAACGGGGAAATTATCGCCATGGGACAAGCCACGCCATTCCACGAGAGCCTGATTATGCGGCTCGGTACGATGTTTACCAATTTTTACGACGCTTTCGAGGACTACCAGGTGCTGGGCAGCAACGTGAAAATTTACGCCGAAGACTGCGTGGCGGCGTTTAACGCCGATTTTTCGGTGGCCCGCGAACCCTACGACTTCGTGACCCTGCCCACCGGACGGCTTTCGAAGGTGGCCATAAAAAACCCGGAAATCGTGGGGGAAGTGTTTTCCCCCTCCACCAAACGCTTCGACCAGAGCGACAAACTCGATTGCTACAAAACCATCCCCACGCTGCGCCACGTGCTGTTTGTGGACCAGAAACGCCCCTTCGCCACAGTGCATTCCCGCACCGAAACCCCCGACGAGTGGCTCAGCCGCGACTACCGCTCGCTCGACGACACCATCCGCCTGGGCGACCTGACGCTGCCGATGCGGGAGATTTACCGGAAAATCAGGTTTGACGCGCCTACAGCGTAGGCCGACGCCGGGCGTAAAACCGGCTCACCACTAGTGAAATGGGCAGGCCGATGCAGAGCATCAGCACTGCAACACCCACCAGCACGCCGCTGGACGTAAACGGCAGTTTCGGGGTGCGGCTTAGGGGCACCACGAGCAGATTCATCACCAGCCACGCGAACACGCCGTAGCCCAGCCCGGCCACGACAGTTTTTTTTCGTAAAAGCGCCCACTTCGGATACACCCACACGAACAGCGCCGCGAACCCGAAGGCAATGGCGTAGTGAAACACCAGCCCCCACACGGCCATGCCGGTACCACACGAAAATGCAGCGGTGCCGAAAACGCCGCTGGCGACGAAGTTGAGCACGGCAACCGGGTTTTTGCCGGTTTGGAAAGCGTAGCTCAGCATCGCCGCAAGGATGTCGAGGGTGCCGGCGAGGAGGCCGGCCTGGAGGGTGGGTCTTAGAGGGGAAGGCATGGTGAATGGAAGAAATTAATTCCGCGCTTCGTAAGCCCGGGCAAAATCTCGCAGCGCTTCGAGCAACGGCCCGGTCAACCGCCCTTTTTCCGTCAGCACGTACTCTACCCGGGGCGGGGCCTCGGCGTAGTCGATGCGAAGGAGGAGGCCGCTGTCGGCCAGGGTTTTCAATTCCTGCCCCAGCATTTTTTCTGAAATATCGGGCAAGCGACGTTTCAGGTCGGCAAAGCGCAGTGGGCCAGGCGCGAGTTGATAAAGCAGCAGGAGCTTCCACTTCCCGCCGAGCAGTTCGAGTGTGGTGCGGATGGGGCAGCGAGCCGTGACGAGGGTAACCTCAGGGGTCATACGTACAAAAAGGTTAGTGCCCCGGTTGGGCGGGAGCGGATGACGAAACCGTAGGTTTGCGTTCGTCGTTCAAGTTTACACCGTGCCCGCATGAAAACCATCGCATTGTTTGGAGCCTCCGGCAAAACGGGGCAGCAGTTTCTGGAGCAGGCGCTCGCGGCGGGTTACGCCGTCAGAGTGCTGGTGCGCAATCCGGCCAAAATTAGCCAGCAGTCGCCTAACCTGCACGTCCTTCAAGGCGACGTACTCCGGTTACCCGATGTTGAAAAAACCGTTAGGGGCAGCGACATGGTCGTGAGTTTGTTCGGGCACGTGAAGGATTCGCCTGAGTGGTTGCAAACTGACGGCACCCGCCACCTGGTCGCAGCCATGAAAAAGCACGGGTTGACGCGGATTATCTCGCTTTCTGGTGGTGGACTGCCCTTCCCCGAAAAAGACGAGCCGAAATTTGCCGATAAACTCATCCGGTTTATCATGAAAATCGCCGTACCCAAGATTCTTAACGACGCCATTCGTCACCACGAAGTGCTCCGCGACAGCGGCCTCGACTGGACCATCGTGCGCGGCCCCCAACTCAACGACGGCCCGCGTACCAGTCGTTACCGCGTAGGCTGGGTGGGAGTCAATTCCAGCACCAAAATTAGCCGGGCTGATTTGGCCGAGTTCATTCTTTCACTGGTAGAAAACAAGAAGTTTACGCACCAGATGCCGTTTGTGAGCGAGTGAACTTTTTCATACCGACCTCCTCACCACCAGCCGAAACGGGTTTTCCCGGTGTTCCGTCGAGTTGTCGAGCACCATCTGCGCTGCCGTGCGACCCATCGCCTCGAAGTCGGTGGAGATGACGCTGAGGCCGTCGAGGATGATTTCCTTGAGCGGGGTGTCGTTGTAGGAAAGGATGCCCAGGTCCTGGCCTACCCGCAGCCCGGCGTCTTTCACCCGCTTCAGGAGCGTGACGAGGTCGTCTTCCATCACATTGATGTACAACTCGCCGGGGGCTAACGGCTCAGTGGCCACGTCGGAGATGATTTTGTAGGCGAAGCCGTACTCGGTGCAGAATTTCTGAAAACCAATCATGATTTCCTGGGCCATGTAGCTGTACACGGGGAAAATCAGCTTCAGTGTCTGGTACTTGCGCAGCAGTTCTTCGGCCTGCATGAGGGCGTCGAAGAGGTCTTTTTCGAAGTTTTCGTACACGGCGGCGTACTCGCCCGTTACGCCCGGCACGAGCTTGTCGAGGATGACGAGTTTTTCCTTGGGCAACTGGTTGAGCACTTCGGCGGCCCGCTCGCCGCCTTCCAGAAAATGCGCGATGATGACGTAGTGCGTGTAGGAGCCGTCCTGGTTTTCGATGAGGTCGCGGAAGAGGCGGAAGTTGTTGTTATACACGTAAAAATCAATCGCTGCTTCGTCTCCCAGGGTTTCGACGAAGGCGTCGTAAATGATTTTTTTGTGCGTGCTGAGTTTGTTGAAGAGCAGGAAAATGCGCCGTTTCTGGCGGTGGTGGGTGCTTTTGATGTAAAAGCCCTTGCCGGGTACCGAGTCGAGGATGCCCAGGGTTTTGAGGTGGCGGTAGGCTTTCTCAGCGGTATCGCGCGAGATGTCGAAGAGCATTGAGAGATCGTTGATGGAGGGCATCACCTCGTTGAGCTTCACGGTGCCCCGCTCGATGCCCGTCAGTACCGAATTGACGATCTGCTTGTACTTGGGCGTGGTCGAGTATTCGTCAATCTTAATTTTATCGAGAATCTGCCGGACGGTGGGGCGCATTTTCTTAGGAGTGAGGAGTCAGTAGTGAAGAGTGAGTAGGTAGCAAAACTGAGATAATTCGGGGAATTTGTTGACAACAAAAGAAAAGAGCGCCCTGGAGGACGCTCTTTTTCACAGGAAAATTTTGCCTTTCTCCTCACTCCTCACTACTACCTCCTCACTACTGATTCACGTACACACTCCCGCTGCTGGCGGAAATGTCGACCGGAATGCCGCCGCCATTGAGGCGGCCCTGTACGCGGTCTTTGTCCATGGTGCCGTTGAAGTTGTTGAGGGGCATTTTCACGCGGTTGCCGCGCACGTCGAGGTCGAGGCCCTGGTCGAGGGGCATTTTTACGCGCACGCTGCCCGCGCTGGTGCTGAGTTTGAGGTATTTGCCGAGGCGGCTAAGGTCGGCTTCGATGCCGCCACCGCTGGTGGAGGCTTGCAGGCTGCCAGCGATGTTGTGCAGCCGCACCGAGCCGCCGGAGGTGCGGGCTTCGAGGTCGCCGTCCACGTTTTCGGCGTTGATGCTGCCGCCGCTGGTGCTGGCTTTGACCAGGCCCTTGAGGTCGGTCAGGCGCAGGCTACCGCCGCTGGTGCGGAGGTTGAGCGTGCCGCTGGAGTTTTTGGCTTCGATGCTGCCGCCGCTGGTGGTCAGGTTGATGTCTTTCCGGCAATTGTCGACGTGGATGCTGCCGCCGGAAGTGCGGCCGTTGATGCTGCCTTCGAGGTCGGTCAGGTGCAGGCTGCCGCCGCTGGTGCTGAATTCCTGCTGGCCCGTGAGCTTGCTCAGGTGGATGCTGCCGCCGCTGGTTTTGAGGTTGGTGGCGAAATTGCGCGGAGCGTAGACTTTGAACGAAATGCTCAGGCCGCGCTTCCAATCCCAATTCCCATTCTGGTTGCGCCGCCGGGCGAGGGCCAGCACGGTGCCGCCCTGGGTGCCGCTGGTGAGGTCGTATTCTTTGAGGCGGTCTTCAATTTCTTCCTTGCTGAGTTTGTTCTGGGGCCAGTTATTGCCCCGCACGTACATTTCTACTTTAACGCCGCTGCTCTGGGAGCCTTCGACGGTGATGCTGCCACCGGAGGTTTCTACGCGCACGTTGCTGAGGGGACCGGAGTAGGTTTTGGTTTGGTAGGGCGTTTCATTGTCGTCCTGGGCGAAGGCGCCGGAGGCGAACAGCGCGGCGCAAAGGGTAAACGTCAGAATTTTCATGGGTCAAAACTGTTGAGTTTGTGGGCGAAAGATGCAGCGGGAACGGGGGAGGTTGCACGGGTCAGGTTTTATTTTGCAGGGGATGCCCATTTCCCTTTACCCTCCTGTACTGTACTATCCTGAAATCCCCCCCGAAGTCCGCCCAACCGCCTACTTTTACACCCCGACCACTGAACCTATGAAATTTTTTTACCTTTTAACGGTTCTGCTACCCAGCATGGTGTTGGCGCAAGGCAACGCCCCCAAAAACCTCCGCTGCGAACACGAAGCCCAGCCCCTGGGCCTCGACGAGCGCCAGCCGCGTTTGAGTTGACAAGGCTCGGCTACGAATCGGGGAGCGAGGCAAACCGCCTATCAGATGCTGGTCGGTTCCGACGAAAAGGTGTTGGCGGTCGTCGATTAGCGAGCCACCACTCCTGAGCCTGCCTCGGTTCGGTATTTTTTGAAAAGCGCAGAGGTGTCGAAAAAGTAAATCATAGCCGATCCTCACGCTGGATTTCGTCGGAGAGTGAAACACCTTTTTTGTCGAAGAAATCCCGGATTTCCGCCGCCGCCGCCATCGCCACCTCGAAACGAGCCGGGTCAGCCGGGCGCACGGGCTGGTGCCGCACCTGGGGCAGCAGTTGGGAGAGCCGCCGGAGTTCCGCGTCCGATAGCGACTCAATTTGTTGAAGAATTTGCTCACGAAGTTCCATAGCAACCTGATTTTAAGCTCCAAACTTATCAAAATGACCCAGATCTTCCAACACGTCTCGTACCTCTGGGACGAGGCCGAAGCCGCCCGGTTGGCGGGCGATGAAGTCGCCCTTCTCATCTACCGCTCCAACCTGCTCGGGGCCGACCTCCGCCTGACTAACTACGGCGGCGGCAACACGTCCTGCAAAGTCACCGAGACGGATCCGCTCAGCGGCCAACCAACCGAGGTAATGTGGGTGAAAGGCTCCGGCGGCGATCTGGGGACGCTCAAAAAATCCGGCCTCGCCGCCCTGTACATGAACCGGCTCCAGGCGCTCAAAAGCCGGTACCGGGGTCTGGAATTCGAAGACGAAATGGTGGAATTATTCAACCACTGCATTTTCGACCTTTCCTCGAAAGCCCCCTCCATCGACACGCCCCTCCACGCCTTTTTGCCCTTCGCGCACGTCGACCACCTCCACCCCGACGCGGCCATTGCCATCGCCGCCGCCAAAGACGGCGAGCGCATCACCCGCGAGTTGTTCGGCGGTCAAATCGGTTGGGTACCCTGGGGTCGTCCCGGCTTCGAGTTGGGTCTGGAAATGGAGCGCTGCCTGGCCGAAAACCCCGGCATCCGGGGCATTATGCTCGGAAGCCACGGGCTGTTCACCTGGGGCGACACCGCCTCCGAAAGCTATGTCAACACGCTCGAAGTCATCGAGCGCTGCGCGGAGTTTTTGGAGGAAAACCACGGCAAGAAAGGCCCGATATTTGGGGGTAAAACGGTTGAAACCGTTGAAAATCAGCATCAACAAGCCGCCAAACTCGCCCCGGTTTTACGCGGCTTCTGCTCGTCTGAAAACCGCATGATCGGCCACTTCTCCGACGACGAGCGAGTGCTGGAATTCATCAATTCCCACGACCTCGCCCGCCTCGCCCCGTTGGGCACCAGTTGCCCCGACCATTTTCTCCGTACCAAAATTCAGCCGCTCGTGCTGGACCTCGCTCCCGATGCCGACCTCAGCGATGTGGTGGCCTTGAAAGAGAAACTGACTCCTGCCTTCGACGCGTACCGGGCGATGTACACGGCGTA
>Ga0163144_10005132_pt1 | contig 29211 bp, 25 predicted proteins | sample OliLak19BULKMAT1_FD_123175 | JGI IMG/M metagenome (GOLD analysis project Ga0163144, IMG submission 123175) | Freshwater microbial mat bacterial communities from Lake Vanda, McMurdo Dry Valleys, Antarctica - Oligotrophic Lake LV.19.BULKMAT1 | ecosystem: Environmental > Aquatic > Freshwater >...
ACGGCTGAAAGGGCTGGCCGACGAGGGCGGGCGCGGGTCGGTGACGATGGCATTTTCCGGCGGGCGGGTGGAAGACAGCGCGGAGGAGTGTCGCGTGCGGATCTACCACGAGGCGAAACCGCCGGCCGAAACCATCGCGAAGCTGCGGACCTTTGGGTTTCATTGGACGCCGTCACTGGGATGCTGGCAGCGACTGCGCAATGAATCGGCGCGCTATGCGGCGACGCAGATTACGGGGATGCGCTGGCCGGAAGTGGTGCCGGTGACGCCGGCCGGACCCAGTGTCGCGACGGTCACCACCGCGTCGGTGACGCAGGGCATTCGAACCGGAGTCGCCGCATGACGGCCGCGAGCACTGTCGCGTTAGACACACTGCGGCGGATGGCCCGTGGTCACGCGGGCGCGTCCTCGGGCGAAATCGCCGCGTGGGAAATCCTTCGGAACTTGCGGAAGGGAACGCCGGTGGACTTCGCGGGAGATTTCGTGCGCCTAGATAGCTGCGGGAAACGGGCGGTGTTGCTGTTGCTCCTCGACATTACGACCGGCCGCACCGGCTTGAGCGAACTCGGCTGAATCGTTGTTCGCCATGATCGAGACTAATAACCCGCTGGCGGAGGTAGCGGCCGGCGAGGCTTTGCCGGAGGCCGTCCTTCACTTGGCGCGGTGGTTGCGCGCCAACCCTGATGGTTGGTTGCGGCTCTATCACGGCACGGCCGCCCATGTGCCGGTTGAAACCCAAGGACTGTTGCCGACGAGCACGCGAAGGAGGAATTCGCTGCAATCGCGGAATGGTTACGTGTCGTTCTCCATCTTTCCCGGTCATGCCGAAATGTTCGCGTTGCTCGCGTTCCCGCGCCGGTCGGGGACGGTCTGCGGCGTTGATCTGCGCGACCGCGAGTTGGTGCCGGACCTCGACCAGTTGCGCAACCAGCGGGCATGGGCGGAGCGCTCCGTCAAACCCACGCTGGCGCACGGTCTGGCCTACGGGCACGGCGCGCAGGTCCGGGGTGCGGTGAGCGCGACCAGACTGAGTTCAGCAACGCCGTAGTCGAATATGTGCAGCACGGTAAAGTTAAACTCGACGTAAGGCGGAAACCGGCGAGCGATTTCATCCAACGCGGGTCGTTTCGCGAAACCGAGCTGAGTGAATTCCGGAAAGTGAGGAACCGTCGGCCGGAGCGTGGAACGGTTCAGCCGCCAAGGCTTGGGCCACGTCCGCGACCTGTGCCGACGAGGTGCTAGCCAAATTTGCCTTGAGTATCCGGACAATGAATTCCGCGACATCAGCATTCTCGAGATAGGCCCGTTGCACCGGTTCGGACAAATCCTCGAAATTGCCAATGACGCGCCGACACGACTCGGAGCCGCACCGGCAAGGCATCCCGGCCTCGGGATCGCCCGACATGCAAGTGCTGTAGTCCATCATGATCTGCTCCCCAGGCCGAATCAGACGGCGAGCGACGAGTCGCACGGAATCGCGGATGCCAGCGTTGGGATCGCACGAGTGATTCATAAAAGCGCCGGGCGGCGCGCAATCGACGAACTGATCCGCTCCAATTTGAACCGGATACATCGACCAGGCGCCGAGTGCCAGCGTCTCGGACAGCGTCAGCTCCGGTCCGGAAAATGTTAGGATGTGTTCACCCGCGCCAAACGGCTTCGCAGCGAAGACGCCCCACCCGGTCGGAGTTCGGTCGAGGTAAAGCCCGGTGGCACCATTTATTTCCCATCCCCCACGGGCGAGGGCTTCCGCACGGTGAAGAAGCGTGGCTGGCGCCTCGGGGGCCTTTGTGCAGATCGGTCGCGCGGCTGTGCTGGTTGGCATGAGGCTCGGGCGCGAAACAGTTGTTTAGGCGGAGATCATTGGCACGGTCCGCCGTGCTCATGTGAAAAATCAAAATGAACCCAAGTCGAACGATGCACCGCCGCGGTTCAACGCGCGCTCGCAGAGAAAATCTATCGGCGCCTGCCGGCCAGCACCATCGGAACCGCGGGGCCGGCGCAACCGTCTCGACAATGGGCTGCCTTCCCGGCAATTCCAGTGCTGCCATACCCGGCTTGCTCCAGCGCAGGTCTGGATGGGCCAGCAGCCTTAATATGAACCGATCCCTTCTGCTCCGCGACTATGGCGTTGCCCTCGAAGTGCCGTTGTCGGCCGATGAAGTGGTTTCATATTTGTCCGCGCTATATTTGGTGGCGAGGGAAGGCGGCGCTTCCATCGAAGAAGAGCTGTTCGTGGAGGCGTGGGCGGACTACCTTGGGATCGAGAAAAGTTGGACTCTTCGAGCCTTCGAATCATCGCTCCGCCAGGACCTAACCCCACTGGAACATCTCCAGCGCCTTCAGGTTTCTCCTCTCCGCCACGCGCTCGTCCGTGACGCGTTTCGGATCATCCGCCTCGATGGGCGGATCGATCCCCCTGAAACAAAAATCGTCGTTCTTTTTTGTGAAAAACTCGGCCTTACCGCCGACATGGTGGCGCTCCTTGCTGCCACGGTGGAAAAGGAAGCCCACCTCCTGGGGCTCTTTCACGAACTCGTCGCGCAAACCCAACCGGCGGTCTCGCACGAACGATTGCTGCGCTGCGCCATCGACCGGCTCCGATCGGAGCGAACGGTGCTGCTCCCGTCGTTGGATGGCATCGCTGCCGAAGCAATCGCATCGAGCTTGGCGTTCATTCAACGGTTGGGCGGATTGACTCATGCCACCCGCGAGGAATCGGCGTTCCTCGCGGCGGTTTCGGAAGAGTTCGGTCGCAGCCATGCGGTGCTGGAGCGCGCTGAAGCGCTGGCCTGGGATGTTTCGATTCCGTCGTCGGAGTTGCTTGAACGAATCGATTCTCCGGCACTTCGGGTGCTGCTTTTCAGAGATACCCACCGGCTTCTTTCGCTCGACGGCAAAATCGATGCGCGAGAAGATCGGATGCTGCGCCAGATGGCGGGTGGGTTCGCCTACGACGAAGCCTTTCAGGCCAAGCTCCGCCACCTGTTATTGGAGGAGGCAGACGTTCGCTCGATTCTGTCGATTCCGCGGAGCCCGTATTTGTCGTGAAAACCGCAGCGTCGAGCAGATCGGAGAAAGTGCTCCTCACGAGCATTCTCAATCAGGTGGCTGACGGCGTGTTGCAGCCTTTATTGGAAGCGGTGCGTCACGCGATCGTTGAAGAACTGCTCGTCGGCCACTCGATTCGCGACGACCGAGCCGCTGCCGGCGCGTCTGCCAGTTCGGTCGTCCGCGGAACCCTGCCCTTCGCGTTGAACTATGCTGGACACGGGAGCCGGCAGGGCTGGTCATCGCAAGTCCATCTCCTGGGAACATGTGTTAAGGAGGAAATCTCTGACGGCGCAAATGAGGCAACGGAACGACGTCCTGCAGGCCCCGCTGTCGCGGCCGGTTGGGCAGGGGATTCTGCGCGGTCGGTCGATGAGCAACGATTCGCCGAATTCGCGCAGAGCGCCGGCACCGGATCTGCGCCGCTGATCGGCCGGGTTCCCGGATCGACGAATGGCTGCGATGGGCTGTTGCTCTGGCTACCACTGACGCATCGGCGACAGACCATTGGGCATCTTGCGGTCTCGTTGTGGGACAGCCGGTGGGCTTCGTTGCCGGGGCACCTTCCTTCGGCGTGGAGCAGTGTGCCGCCATCCCCAGACTGGGAACATCCCACTTGGGCATTGCCAGTTCAGTGGTCACATCCGCGTTATCGCGCCCACGTCCCGGCGTGGCTCGTGCGTTTGGCGACGCAACGCCGCGAGTTGGCCGCGCTGCGCGACGGCTTTACGCGATGGAATCGGATTCGCAGGGACCTGGAGCAGGTGCTCATGCCGACGATCCGCACGGCCAGCTGGAAAGAGAAGGCCGGTCGAATCATGCATGAGTTGGCGAACTCGATTTCGACGATGGACGCCCCACTCGAATCGATCGCCCAGGAATTGAGTCGCTCGTTGCTCGACCTTCGCTACCGAAAGGAAGATGCCGACGGACCGCTCAACCAATCCGGTCCCGAAACGTTGACCGACACCATCGAGCGGCTGCGGGGCACGGTTGGCGGTTTCGACTTCCTGCGTCGTAATCAGGCGGCGGCCAAGAACAAGGTGCTTTGGTATTTCTTCTTAATGGAGGGTAAGCTGAAGGCCGAGGAAGAGGAAATTCTGCCTCTTCGTGAGTTACTCGCCGATACCTGTCACCGGCTCGATCCTGCCCGTGAAATATTCCGTTTTGCGGTGACCGATGATGCCGCTTGGGCAACCGCGCTCGCGATGCCGCCGCAATTCCTGGGACATTGCGCGCAAGCTCTGCTCAGCAATGCCGTGCGACATCGGTTGCCCGGTTCGCGGGTCGAATTCGCGATCGGTGCGCAGGATGACGGCTCATTGCTGTTGGAGTGGACCAATGCCGCGTCGCGCCAGCACCTCGATCGATTGCACCGAGCCTCCAACGGAAGCGAACATGACACCTTTGGTTTGGCCGTCGCCCGCGAGGTTTCCCGCGAATTCCTCGGCTCGGAACTCGTCATTTCGCCCGACACGGATCGCGTGCATCATGCGGTTCGGCTGCAACGATGCTCCGCGCAGCCGAACGTGTTTTTCTCGCTCAATGCGTGGATGCAATCGCGGAAGGGCCAAGGGTCGCGCCGCTTCAGCTGATGATGACCGCCCGCAAAGTTACGGTCTACATTCTCGACGACGAACTGTCGTCCGCGATGGCTCGCGCCGCTGCGTTCTTCAATTTCACCGCGGCGTCATTTTCTGCCGGTTCGCCAGCGGAGTTGGCGCAGCGTCTCGTCACCACAGCAGAGGCGGAGGGCATCGAGCTTCGGCTGATCGAGCCTTCGGCGTTTCTCGCGCTTCCTTCTGCGCGCATGTCGCATGGTGTCGCGTTGGTCGATGTGAACTGGCGTAACTACCGTGGCGACGATCCGCTGCTGCTCGGTGCGTCGAGCGATGCCTTGGAAAACTTCGGTCTGCATCTGGCGGAGCGCATCCTCGCGTTGCGCCCGCCGGAGAGCCAATTTCACGTGCTGCTGTATTCCGCGACTCGCGGGAGCCGGGTCGTTCAAGCGTTCATGGAATGGAAGCTGCGCGGCATCCCGCACGTCTGGCAGGCGGTGTCGGGCCAAGGGACGGCGGAGATGCCTGAGATTCAGCGTTACGCCTGGCTCATGTATGAGAGCATTTGTGGCGATCTGCTCGCGCATGTGGCACCCGAGGTCGGGCACGACATTGTTGCTGCGGGGCAACAATACCGCGCGCAACCGCGGCTGTTGCGCCTCCAGCATCTGGTCGGTGTGCGTGGCGACAATCGCGTCGATGGTTATCGGTTGGCCGATCTGGCCGCGCCCTACCTTCAGCGATTCATCCGGGCTCAGGGCCAGCGAAAGGAGTCGGAAGTGGCTGCGGCCGGCCTGGAACAAATCAACGCATGGCTGGCCCATTTCCGCACCACGTCGGTTGCCTTCGAATTCGACGAGTCGGGCGACAATCTGGCGGTGCATTTTCTGCAAAGCGTCCTGCGCTATTCGTCCGTCGATCACCTCGATGCTTTGGTGCTGTTTCGTCGGGTCGGACGTTCCCGCTACTTTAATCCGGCGCAGAGCCTGCGCGCGCAACTTGCCGGTGGGATCACCCATCGACAGGATTTGAGCCTTCGCTACAACTTCGCCCGCCTGCCGCAGATCAAACTCGGGACTGAACTTGACCTCAAACCGGACAGACACGCCGGCATTCCGGTGCGCCTGCGTGACCGGCGGGTGCTCGATGTTGAGCGTAAAGTTCGGCAAGGCCGCGAGGCACCGGCGTTGCTCATCACGAAGGCGGACAAAGCGAAGCCATTTTCGTTTCGGATCGAGATCGCACCGGGTGCGGTGATTCTAAACCGCTTGTGGCAAGTGCGGGAGTTTTGCCGCCGGACGGACGGCGTGAAGGTGCCATGGGACGACGCGGTTCGGTGCCTCGCACTCGATGCAGAGAACCTCGACCTGCTGGACATTCTGGCCCGCAACCCCGAAGCGGCGCTGGCCGCCGCGCAATCGCTCGATCTCGGCCCACGCCATCTCGCTGAATGCTGGCGTGAGGCTGCGGAAACACTGGAAGGCGCCTGCGCCGCATTGGTCGAACTTCGCGAAGAGGTATTTCGTATGTCGGCTACCGCCAGCGCCGATGTTTGCCGCGCGCTGGCGCAAGATCTCATTGGATCGGAGGAAAAGCTCGAATTCTGGCGCGCTCGTGCCCGGCGCTTCGAGGAGGCGGCAGCCGGAGTCGGAAACACCCCCTCGAAGGAACGCGGGCTGCATGAGGGGCTCGTGCTGTTCAGATCCGAGACGGCTTACGAAAGGCGAGCGGAGATCTACCGACAGCACTTTCACGAAATCGGTCTGGCCGCGAAACGCGCGGCGTTCGCCGCGCTCCGTGCGCGCATTCGCGCGCGCGGGGATCGCGCGCAGCTTGCGACGCGTCTCCTGCAAGAGATCGCCCGGCTGTTTCCGGGAAGCGACGACGAGGCCCATGCCGCGAGCCTGATGGAAGTGCTGCTGTCGGCATTGGAAGCGGTGGACGATCGACGGTTCCAACGGCTGGGCGGTGATCTTGCAGCGGAGATCAAGCGCCAGATGGCGCGGGTTTTGGCCGCGCGGCTTGAAGCGGAGGTGTTCGTCGGTGTGCACCAAATGCCCGGATTCGACGAAGCCGAGTCGTCGTCGAGCCACCGCGAGGAAACCGCCGTTCGCGACGCCGGCACGTTCGGCGATGACTTGATCGAGCGGGTGGCCCGATGGCTTGCTCCCGCCTGCCCCGCGCAGACCGCCGAACAGTTGTTCGACGCCTTATCCGAAATGAACGACACCTGCGGCAAAGCGTCCGGCTATGGTCTGGAAGAATGCTTCTTCCCGGCGGGGATGCCGGCAAACTTCCGTCCAGAAATGCCGCTGGCCGCGCGCTCTCATTTGCTGCGCGTGCTTTCCACGTTAGGTGTGGACCCCCTGCCCGCGGTGTTCAACGGTCTGTTTGCGCTGGAGGCCGCGCCCACCGCGAACGGTTCTAAGCCGTTTATCCACTCACCCTGAAACCCCGAACCCGACTAAACCAACATGACTTCGTCATTTCGCGCGATCGCCAGAAGCGCCATTCTCTGTGGAACGCTCGTTCTGCTTGCCTCGTGTGCTCGCCCGCTGCGATTGCAGGTGGTGCTGGAGAAAAACGAAGAAGTGGCCAAGGGCACTCCCGTCCACGTAGATTCAACGCAGGCAGGCACGGTGGTTTCAGTCGGTGAGGAAGGCGGAGAAAGAGTGGCCGACCTCGCCATCACCGTGAAAGAGGCCCGGGAGCGCCTCCGCGTTGGCGCGGTGCGTGTCCGCGAGTCTGGTCGCATCCAGATCAACACCGAAGGCGTAAAGGATGGTGCCGCCGCGCTGCCGCATGGAGCTCGTATTCCTTCGACGTCGAAAGTCGAGTATTGGGTCACAAAATATAGTCAGACCTCCTCCATCGCGGCGATCGGAATTGCCGTCGCGATTCTCATGGTTCTTTGGCTGGCTTTCCGGTCGCTCGTGGGGACGATTGGTTTGGTTTTGTGTGTCCTGCTCTCGGGCGTGGTGACACAAGCGATCCACCCCTATGTGGTCCCCTGGGTCGAAAAGGTGGTGAATCGCATCGGCCCGCCCCCTGCACAAACTCCATCCACGCCGATCCAAAAAACCGGGAAATCACCGGCACCGACCGAGTCCACTGCGAAGAGTGAATCGCCGCCGGCCGCTAAAATCTATAAACAAGCGGAGGCAACCATCATCGAAGTGATGAATTCGCGCCCTTCGCCTGTGGTTCTGACATGGTGTGGAGTTTTCGTCGTATTGTTCATTGGATTTAACGTGGTTCTTGGCCGCGTGTCGCGAGTATGGCGGAAGTAATCGAAGTGGACGGCAAGGTGGCCAACGAAGGAGCGAATCGGGGTCGTTGGGCGTGGATTCTCGCGGTATTTCTATGCGCCAACGCCGTTCTCCTCTGGTTTGGTTTGACCGACGACGCCATCTCGGTGGGCAAAACCCTTAAAAAGGAAGTGTTGGGAATCACGTTTCGTATCGTGGATGAACGCCAGACCTTCTCCATCCTCTCGGCGGTTTTAAAGCTGCGTAGCGACGGCAACCACTTTCTGTTCGTCGTTATCTTTTCGTTTTCGATAGTCTTTCCGATCATCAAATTGGCCGCCAATGCGCTGATCTGGGCCACTCTGATCCGCAATGGCCGGGGAGTGGACAACTGGTTGGGGCGGTCAGCGCGCTGGCTGCACGTGTTGGGCAAGTGGTCCATGCTCGAAGTCTTCGTCGCCGGGCTTCTGTGTGTGCTGCTGAAACTCGGTGATGTCACCCGTTTCAAGATCGAAGGCGGCATGTATTGGTTCGTCGGCGCCGTCTTTTTGAGCCTCGTCAATGCCCACTGGACCGAGAAAATGTTACGGACGAACAGGACCCTGACTGGGCAAGAACACGCTGGTGATCATTTGAGATAAGACATCATGACCCTACCCCCGGCCTCCATTATCAAACGCCATCTCAATGGGCACGGATACGAGATTCTGTCCCACGCCCGGCAACATTCCGTCGATCCAGCGCTGGACACGCTGGCATTGTTGATCGCCTTCCATTTTCCAGCTTACCGCGAGCTGTTGCACCATGTGCGTGGCAACGTGCGCGAAAAGCCCGGATTTTATCATGATCTAGGCGGCTCGAACTCGACCCAGCAGCGTCCGATCAAGGACCTCTGTGGTCTCCTCCGCTGCAACGGTGTGCTGTCTGAATACCGATGGGACAAAAGGACCGCCCGAATCTTTGGCATCGTGGCGGAAAATCCTCGCGCCATGAATTTTCTCACCGGCGGCTGGCTGGAGCGCTGTCTGGCCGTGCATGTCGGCAGCTTTCTGAATCTTGAGGCGCACCGCGTCGAGATGCTGCACAACGTGAAAGTCATGCGGCCAGGCCGGCGTGAATTCGAGATGGATATGGTGCTGGCGGTGGATGGCACGTTGTATTGGTGGGAGGCCAAGAGTGGAGGCTACGATGAAACCCATCTTCAGCGCTACCGTGGCGTGGCGACCGAACTGAAGCTAACGCCGCGACAGCACTTCCTCGTCTTGGCTCGAACCGAAGATGGCAGCGATCCCGCGCAGACCGGGAAGCGCATCGGCTTTTCGGTGATCGGGCCACATCAGATCAGCGCTCACATTTGGGGTATCGAAGAACGGCATCGCGTGAACGGTGCTGCTTGCGGCACCGTTCAGTGTTGATGGGCTAAGGGTCACAGCCAGCTCTTCGCAGAATTCTCTTGCCTGAAGTTAATTACCTTACGGTAATACCGGGTGTTAATTCCTCGTTGGATAATTTGTATGTATTCCCGTCGTTTCCCGGCTATTATTATTTTTAATCACCTTATTTGCAATAACTTACGTATCAACATGCAAACATCAAGCGCAGGTTGGCATGATTCATGGAATAGAGTTATGATTAACACTTGAACCATGCTCCAATTTCTTGCCAATGGCTTCTGCAAGGGCGCAGTGATCGCACTGGTGGGGCTGGGCTTTGGCTTGATTTACACCACGACGAAAGTATTCCACCTTGCCCATGCTGCGATCTACGCCGTTGCGGCGTATGCGCTCTTCTTGGCGATGGGTGCATGGAGGCTCCCCGCGATAATTGGCATTCCATTCGCCCTCCTCGTTGCCGCTGCGGCCGGTTTGTTGATCGAAATATTCGTTTACCGACCGTTGGCAAAGCGTTCCGCTTCGGCGGCGGTTGTTCTCATCAGTTCGCTCGGCGTCTATATCGTTCTTATCAATGTGATCGCGATGGCGTTCGGCAATCAGACACAGATCCTGCGCCCGGGCATCGAGAAGACGTTTGCCTTCGGTTCGGTGATTCTCACCCGAGTGCAGTTGGCGCAGGCCCTTGTTGGTCTTCTCCTCACCGGCGCGTTCTGGATGTTTCTTCGCCGAACCCGCATCGGTCAAATCTGCCGCGCAGTGGCCGATGACGACACCCTTGCTTCCGTTCTCGGCATCGAGGTTGGCCTAGTTCGCCTCTGGGTTTTTGCTCTTGGCTCTGTCTTGGCGGGCAGCGGAGCCGTCCTAGTCGCCCTTGACGTCGGCATGGACCCGCATTTTGGCTTTTCCGCCGTGCTGGCGGCTGCTGTGGCTTGCATTATCGGGGGGCTGCGCAATTTTCTCGCGCCGGCCGCTGGTGGTCTTTTGCTGGGACTGACGCAGGCCCTTGTTATCTGGCAGACCTCGGCCCGCTGGGAGAGCGCAGTGACCTTCGGCCTGCTGATTGTTTTCCTGTTGGTTCGCCGACAGGGTCTTTTCGGGGTGGTGCAACGAATGGAGGAGCGATGAATTACGTTTATCATCTCCTCATCATGATCTGTCTTTACGGCATGCTGGCCCAGTCGCTGAACCTCGTGGTTGGCTTTGCTGGGTTGCTTTCGCTCGGACACGCCGCGTTCTACGGGTTGGGTGCCTACCTGGCCACACTGCTCATGATGAATGCGGGCTGGCCCTTCATCTTAAGTCTGGTCGCGGCCGTCGTCTTCGTTGGAGCACTGGCGTGGCTCGTTGCCATTCCCGCCACCCGCCTACAGGGCGATTTCTTCGTCCTTTATACGCTCGGCTTCCAGATGATTGTCTTCTCGACCCTCTACAACTGGGTGGATGTCACTCGCGGGCCTTTCGGTATCCCCGGCGTTCCCCGCCCGGTTTTATTTGGGGCGACGATCTCTACACCGGCCGCGTTTTGCATTCTCTCGCTGGTCGTCGCGCTCGTCGTTTGTGGCGCGCTGTGGTTATTGGCGTCGTCCCCTTACGGGCGTGCGCTGCAGGCAGTGCGTGAAGACGCCGTCGCCGCTGCGTCGCTGGGGAAAGATACGGATGCCTTCAAGCGTTCCGCTTTTGCCTGGGCCGGCGCATTGGCGGCGATCCCCGGAGTGCTTTTTGCATCCTATTCGAGTTACATCGATCCCACCAGTTTTGGGTTGGAGGAATCCATCTTCATTCTCTGCGTTCTCGTGATTGGCGGCGCTGGCAACCTGCGCGGCCCGCTGATCGGGGCCGTTGTGTTGGTGCTCCTGCCCGAGCTTCTTCGTTTTGTGCGGATACCGGATAGCGCCGCGGCGAACGTCCGGCAAATCATATATGGTTTAGCGCTAATCCTGATGATGCGATTCCGTCCGCAAGGAATCGCTGGAAAATACGCCTTCGACTGATGATCCTGCGCACTCAACATCTGACGAAACATTTTGGCGGCATCGTGGCCCTCGACGATGTGACCGTGGAATTTCATCCTGGTAGCGTTACGGCGTTAATCGGATCGAATGGTGCGGGTAAATCCACCCTGTTCAACGCTATCGCGGGCTTGGTCACGCCCGACCGAGGGGACGTGTTTCTAGGTAACGGTGAAAACCTTCGCCTCAACGGCCTGCCAGCCCACGCCATCGCCCGCCATGGCATCGGTATGCTATTTCAGGATGTTCGTGTGTTTCGCAAGCTCACCGCGCTGGAAAACGTGGCTGCCGGTGCTCAACGCCAACCCGGCGAACATCCCGTCGCCAACCTCTTCCGCCGGCAGGCCTGTGCGAGGCGCGAGCGAGAGGTTATCAACCAAGCCCGTCAGTGGCTGGACTTCGTAGGTCTGGCCGAGAAAGCTCATCTATGGGCCGAAAACCTCTCCTACGGCCAGCAAAAGCTTCTTGCCATCGCCCGCCTCCTCGCCTGCGACGCCCGTGTGCTTTTGCTCGACGAACCGACCGCTGGAGTGCATCCCGACCGTATCGAGCAACTTCTTGGGCTGATCCAAAAACTTGCTGACGACCACAATCGGACGGTGATCATGATTGAGCACAACCGCGAAGTCGTGGCGCAAGTCAGCGACCGCGTTTATCGCTTGGAAAGCGGAGCGATTGTCGCATCCGGACCCACAGCTCAAGTGCTTCGCGAGAACGATCAACCCCAATCGACCCCGACACTGTGACGAACTCCGAACCCATTCTCGTGCTGGAAGACGTGCATGCCGCCTACTTGCAGAAGGAAATTCTGCGCGGCGTCTCGTTCACCATCCATGCGGGCGAAATCATCTCGTTGCTGGGAGAAAATGGATCGGGCAAATCCACCGTGCTCAAAGTAATCGCCGGCCTGCTTACGCCATCACGCGGAACCGTCCGCTACCGGGACCAGGACCTCAATGGTCTCGACCCTACACAGCGGCAACAAATCGGCATCGGGTATTTGATTCAGGGTGGACGCGTGTTTCCGAATCTCACGGTAGGAGAAAACTTCTATCTTGCCGCTGCCCAAACCAAAAAGACCAACACCCCCGGCTCTCTCGGCGACTGGTTCCCAGTCTTACGCGAGCGCTGCGCTGACCGCGCTGGTTTACTTTCCGGCGGACAGCGCCAGATGCTCGCTATCGAAATGGTCCTCTCTCAACGGCCCGACTTGCTACTTCTAGACGAACCGACGGCAGCGCTAAATGCCGAGTTGGCTATAGACACCGTGAGATTGCTTATCCGCTATGCTGCCACTACAGACGCTTCTGCCATTTTTGTAGAGCATCAACAAGATATACTGCCTGCTCAATCCTTTCGTCCGCTCACCTTGTCGCACGGGAACTTAATCTCATGAAAATCCATCAATACCCTGTATCTAAAAAACTCCATTCGTTCGGAAATGCCGGAACGGCATTTCTGGTCGTTTTGATGATTGCGGTGATCGGCGGCTTAGCTGCCTGCTCAAAATCGAAGCCCTCAGAAGTAAAGCTCGGCGCGATGCTAGCGCTAACCGGTCAAAATGCGCTCTGGGGCGAGAATGCAAGAAATGGGATCGAGCTGACTCTGGAAAAGATCAATGCTCAAGGCGGAGTAAACAAAGTTCCATTGAAGGTCATTTTTGAAGACACGAAAGGTGAACCGCGAGAAGCCATTACCGTTTTTAACAAGTTGCGCGATTTCGACGGCGTGTCGGCCGTGATGGGTGACATTATGTCTTCCACAACGCTCGCTGTTGCCCCGACCGCCAATTCGACCAAGATACCCCTGATTGGAATCGGTTCTTCAGCGCCCGCGGTGACGGAGGCCGGCCCTTACATTTACCGAGTGTGGCCAAGCGACCTGTATGAAGGAACCGTTTCGGGCTCGTGGGCCATCGAAGCTGGATTTCGCCGGGGCGCGCTGGTTTTTATCAACAACGCGTTTGGGACGGGACTTAAGGATGCCTTCAAGAAATCGTTCTCTGGCCGCGGTGGAGAGATCATCGCTGAGCAAAGCTTTGAAAGTGATCCGAAGACGTTTCGCGACGTAGCGGCAAAGTTGAAAGGAGCATCATTTGATCTCATCTATATTGTCGGCTACTATGAAAACACTGCATTGATGCTCAAGACCCTGCGGGAAGCCGGTATTCAATCGACAGCGCTGGCCACCAGTTCGGCCATAAGCCCTAAAATCCAAGAAATCGCCGGCGCCGCCGCCGAAGGCCTTCTCATCGCGGCCGTCAATGACGTAGACGAAGAACATCTTACATCGGAGCAGAAGGTGTTCTTTGAGGAATATGCGAAGCGCTATAAGCGCAGTCCGGACTGGGCGGCGGTTAAGGCCGCAGATGCGCTCCTAATTCTCGTTAAGTGCCTTAATTCAGGCGCAACAACCGGAGAACAGATCAAAGGCAAACTTGATGAGATCAAGTCATTTGCCGGCATCAGCAAAGAAATCATCTTTGATGAAAATGGCGACGTCACAGACAAACCCATCGTGATCAGAAAACTGTCCAACGGTGCCTTCGTGCTACATGCTACTCCAAAAGTAACACATTAATACTGTGGATATTCTCGATAGCCTCGCCAAGAGCATTGGCAACACTCCGCTTTACGACATCTCGGGCCTATTAGGCAACACATGTCGTGGCTACGCCAAATGCGAATTCAAGAATCCGACTGGCAGTCACTATGATCGCGCCTACCTCGCTTTGTTTCGCGATTTGGAGGCGAGCGGAAAGATTCAACGCGGCAAGACACACATGGTGGAGGTATCAAGCGGCAGTGCTGGAGCTTCGTTTGCATGGTTCTGCGCTCAACTAGGATATGAATCTACGGTCATTCTGCCTCAAGGTTTACCTCCAGGATTCGAGCAACATATCCGAAAGCAGAACGGAACGGCCAACATAGTAGTTTCCAAGCACGGCGACTATATAAAAGGGGCCGTCCGCACCTTGCGCGAAATCCTTGTCAAAAATCGAGATTGGGTCTGCCCCGACCACTCGCGTAGTCCAATCACGCTTCGTGGTCTTGCCGCGATCGGATCGGAGGCAGTCGCGCAACTTCAACAGGAAAATGTAACCCACTTAGATTATTGGATAGCCGCGTGTGGCAATGGTGCGACTCTCGTTGGGCCTGGACCTATTCTCAAGCGCGCTTGGCCGACTATGAAAGTGGTCCTCTTTGAAACAGACCAGGCGCCGACGGGATATCGAAACTTGCATCCTGACGTGCCACAGAAAGGCGGCTCCTACCACAAACTCTACGGCACAGGTGGATGGGACATTACCCTCCCGTTCATCTCAGATGCGCAGTATGGTTTTAGGGATTTTGCCGACGACGACATGCTTATCTCAAACGATGACCTCTCCAACGCTCTAGAGTTGGCTAAAGATTTACCATTTAGTGTAGGAAATAGCTCATTAGTCGCTCTTTGGGCCGCAAGAAAAGTGGCGCAAGCGCACCCCGCGCGAACCTTGTTGACGTTTTTTTACGACGTCGGCTCAAAGTATGGGAGATAGTATGGCCCCGCTTAATCCGATGGATTGGAAGGACGCACATAAAAAGCTCGAAGACCTCCGCTTTTGGTCAGCTACGCATCCGTGGAAAAGTGGTGCCGCATCGTCTCACGAGCACAAGGATGCGCAGATTAAAAATCTTTTGGATGCGCTTAAAAAATGGAATGAACACTTTTTTATGAGTAGGGAAGAGTATCTCCTTTGCCTTTTGCTTGATGCCTATGACCACGGAGTTGGCGACTGGATCGAAAAAAAACCTGTCCTTGCCAAGGATTGCGATAATCTACGCGATCTTCTTGGGAAGTATTTCTTTGTCGTTCAGGCGTCTAACGGCAAAGTTCCGAGCGTTCTAAAGTTCATTTTTAGAAAGCTGGAATGGCCACATGGAATACTGACATTTGAGCTAGGCGAAAAATTCTCGATTAAACATAAGAAGGCCGATTCCCGCATTGACGAGTGGATCGTAACTCTTCCTGAAATCGAAGACGAAGAAACATACATTAATATAATTGGCCATTCTAAACTGACTCCGATAAACTATGAAACTCACGTAAACATCAGGGAAACACCAACATATAATAAACTGGAAGTTGAAATACCTAAAACGAGTAGCGTAATATGGGGATCCAAATATAATAACGTTATCGATTTTGTTTCTGAACTTTGCTCTGCTTGCAGCTATAATAAAGAAATAGAACCTAAAGACCGTGAAGAAGGAGCGTGGATACTTGCGAACATTTCTTGGTTCCTTAAGACTGCAAGCGGCGGAAAGCATCGATACCATTACTATTTTTATCGGGCCTTACCTAAGCCGACTAAAACCGCGGACACATCCGAGACCGAAGCGCTTTTCCACACGTCTGGCCAAGGCATACTCGGCTGGGCTTCACCAATAGAAAGCGACTCCGATGGCGTCGGACGACAGGCAGTCGCCTTGACCGCATGCATTATCTTTTCCCGGATTGCCGACGCGGCTTTGCCATTTTATGAACGCCGAGCGGTCTTCCATGGCGCCCAAAGAGTTTTGATCCAACGCTCGCAGCTGATGTGGGTTATTGACCATCTCCTGCTTCCCGTCATGGTTGGGGCTACAATTTCAAGGGACTTCACTCAACATGAAGAATTTCCACCGCTAGTTTATGCTTTTCCAGCTGACAGTCCAGTATCCATTCCGAGTCCGCCTCCTGATATAGCTACCTTCGCAAAAACGCTTTGGCCGACCGACCCTTACAGTATGGCATGTGATGAAAGTGGCCAGCAGTTGAAACTTTTGTGTGAACTTGTCAACCCGCTCCGTGCAGACAGTCGCCCTCAAAGCGCAATAGACAGTTTGCAAGGAATGTTTCACGATTTGAGGAAGCTGCCAAAGAATACTACTCAAGAATCCATTAAAGAGTCCGAGAGGTTACTTAAAACTGCTCAGAATCAACTCGTTTCGGGCGGAGCACTATTCGTGCCCGCTTTTAAGGAGTTTCAGAAAATAATTGATGCCTTTGAGAGATTTAGGACTGCACCATCCGGATCGAGTGCGGTGACCGAATCGCAGAAGAACTTAGGCTTGGCAGTCGATAAGTTTGTTAGAGTGACCGAGAGTTTGGGACAACTAGGATCACTGAGCCCAGCAGCGGAGGATTGGAAAACATTGCCACTCAGCGTTGAGTTTTGTGGTCATAAGACAGCGACGGGGCCGTTTCCGAAAAAACCACTGCCGTTCCACCTCTCCGAACTTGATTTGGCTATCCGGGCGCTCCATGATAACTGGGCGAGTAGAACGAAGAACCAGAGTCCGGGGCCGCTTTTGCGTCTTGTCGCGACAGAAAAGCACCTATTCGTTGTTTGGAGCATAACGCCATCTTGGTGTAATTCAGAAATCGAATGGCGTAAAAAAATCTCTGAATCACTAAAGCGGCCATTCGCTAGCGCGCGAGGTTATCCGTATGTTCTTCGCTTTGCCGCCCAGAATGCGGCTTCTGATATTTGGGTGAGCATCGGTGCTGTGACTTTTTCTGTTATGGGCGACCTCGTTATCGCGGGAGAGGCTGTTCCGTGTGTTATTTGCGCTCCTTCGGGGCGTCAGACAAATACGTATGAGTTTGGCATGGCCTTTCCATTTGCCGAGGCACCACAAGACATCTAGTTATGAAAATCTTGTGGATAAATGATGACGCAATCGACGGCGCGGCTATCGAACGCCTGAAATCGTCCCTAAACGATCGCTTCACAGATGTAGACCTTACAATCATTGATCGGAGCTTGTTCTCGAACGAAGGTCCCTTGGTTGCAGCTATCGAACAGGTTCAGAGAGTTGTGGGCGATGCGGACTATTACCTTTTGATCGACTGCCGGATATGCGGCGACGTTTTGGGTGGATGGAAGATAGCGAATAGCTTGCTTGGAACGAACGGTGCTTCCGCCTTAATACGTGCCGCTGTTTGCTCGGACGATTTGCATCCGCCGGAAACCGATCCGAGGTGGACGTCAAATAAGACCAAGATTTGGCGATTTCGCGCCCCGAGTTCGTCACCCCAAGAAATAGTTTGTCGACAAATAGCACGGTTTCTCAGGACAGGTTCACTATTTCTAGAAGTGGCAGCAACGGCACTAGCGGCACTAGAGCACCCATTGAGGTTTATCCGTCCAGATTTATCGCGACAGACTCGAGGTGCCCTAAAAGGCATGTTCTCATCGGGTGTTGGCGTTGCCGACGGACTCGAAAGTTGCAGCCCATTTAATATTGCTCATGCCATAGAATGGGAAGCATTTCCAAAGACGTTCAATGAGTTCGCAAGAAACGTTGGTATTAATATATCCCCCCGTGACCGAGAAAAATATGACGACGCATTTGTAAGCTGGAAGCGAACTCTATGTCCATTTACATCGTTGGAATATGCGGTTCGATGGAAAATACATTCAGAAGCTGGTATTGAAAAAGGCGGCGCACTACGGCTACTCTGGGAATTAGGAGATGGCTCGAACGTTCGACAGTATTTTACCGCTGAGCAACCGACTAAGACACTCGATTGGGTTCAATGTGATTGGCTGAAGGTGAAGTTTGCTGAGTTGCAAAAGCGACTTGAGAGGATCTCCGATGCGGAAGTGCAGGTGCTAGTCGCTGCCGCTTCAAACGAATTGAATGATGCCAGTCAGTTTATCGCTGATTTAAGTGCAGTTTAGACACCAATGACGACCAATGAGGTGCAGACTCTACGCGGCGAGATTAGTCATCGGCTCCTAAAGAACGAGATCCTGCTTAGGCTTATTCTGCCTGATGATCAGCAAGTGCTTCGTCGGCGCGGTTGCGTTGAAGAACGTGCGCAGCTGTTATCACGGTGGTTAGCATCCCAAGATAGTGTAACCCCTAATTTTGAGGCCGCCGCTCGATATTGGGTCAACTCAACCGCGGATCGCCGAATCGAGCAGTTGGTCGGTGGTGTCAAACAGTGGACCAAATATAGATGCACCACGGAATTTGACGCTGCATGGCTTTCGGTTAGTAAGGCGTTGACCGCAGTGGGCGAGTTTTTCGCCCGCCGGTCGGAATGGGCGGCTCGCGATTCTGATGCCAGATCAAAGGAAGCGCTGAGTTTGTGGTTCGATTTGATTCTTATTCACGATTTCATTCGGTCTCTCGACGAGAACGATCCGGATTTCGCGCGTTTCATGCGTTGATCACTTATGTCGGCTCCGCGCATACTACTTATCGACGACCAGTGGGGTCGTGCTGACGATCCGATGATCGCTGAGCGCTATGGAAAACTGCCCGTTGAATGGTTGCTAGAGTCGGCTGTAGGTCGAACCGGGGAATTTGCATCTACAATTGCATTGGAGCGGGTGAGGAGTGAGATGCCGGCTCTTTCCGCAGTGTTGCTCGATATTAACTTTGGTTCTGGGGTGGACCGTCTTGGCGTTGATATTCTTAGATGCATTCGAAGCGAATTTCCGACCCTTCCAGTCTTAATGTTCACTTCACTCGACTCCGAAGAACATCGCGAATTGGTCATCCTCTGTATGGAGTTGGGTGCAAACGAGTATGTCGAGAAGGCACCGACCGCATTGCGGATGGATGAGCTTCTCAGCGCCTATTCTGATCTCGGTTCTGATTCCGCACTTTACGGCAATTCTGCTCCAATACGAACATTGAGGGCAAAAATTGCTCGGGTTGCATTTAGCGGTGACACGTCGGTGCTCATTGTCGGTGACAGCGGGACGGGAAAGGAACTCGTCGCTCGCTCTTTGCACCGGCAGGGTCTCCACAAGCAAGGGCCGTTTGTGGCTAAGAATTGCGCACACAGCGACATGCAGCTTCTCGATAGTGAATTATTCGGCCATGAAAAAGGAGCTTTTACCGGGGCCGTCGGACAACGGAAAGGGCTTATTGAGGAAGCCAACGGCGGTGTGCTTTTCCTCGACGAGATCGCTGACATGCCTTTGGAGCTTCAAGCCAAACTGCTTCGGACTCTCGAAACCCGAACCTTCCGTCGGGTCGGTGGGGCGCAGGATTTACAAAGCCGCTTTCAGCTTGTCTGTGCCACGAATCGGAAACCTGACGAATTGATTGAAGCTGGCAGATTGCGAGAGGATTTCTATTACCGCGTTGCGACCATGACGCTTCATGTGCCACCGCTCAGAGAGCGGGAAGACGACGTGGCTGTTCTGGCTGAATTGTTCCTACGGAGATTCAAAGCCCGGGGCGGAGCGTCTTATCCCGGCAGCCGGTTTTCTGAAACGTTTGTAACTCGTCTTGCCCGCCACTCTTGGCCCGGGAACGTCCGAGAACTGCGTAATGTCGTCGAACGAGCAGTGATTTTGTCGCGAGCCGCGGTTATTGGAGTGGAGGAATTGCCCGATCCGATCGGAGCATCGAGACATGCACTCCAGCCTAGAGGGCGATCTGGAAAGATATCTTCAGCGGAATTACCCGAAACGGGTGAAGACTGGGCAAACGTTCGCCTCTTGGCCGAATTACGGCTTGCCGTTGAGGCGCGGAAGCGAGTGCAGGCCTATAAGGGCAGCCAGTGGAAAGCGGAGTTTATGCGACTGATGTATCCCCAGTGCAAGGCCGCCAACGCAAAGGGATTTGACGATTTGCTCAAGCGATTGACCCAAGGTCCGTGGGGAAATCCTCGCTGGGAAAAAGAACCGGAGCTGGCGAAGCTAATCAGGGCCTTGCGACTGTAGATGCCGCACAATCCGGAATTCCAATGAGCCGCTATCTTATACTAACTCAAAACCCTGCTTTGGCAGCCAGCCTGCGGCTCTGGCTGACAACTCGGCCCTTTGCTGAGGATGGGCATGTGGAGACGAGGACCGTCGGCAAGGCCCCCGATGCACGCCAGCTCGGGGTAGAGTTTCATCGCCTCGCCGACTGGATCGACGACAAGTTGGACACATGCCGAAATTACCTCGGGCTGCCCGAATTGGTCGTGCTCACAGATTTTGCGGGCTATGGCGAAATATACGCTGGGCAACTCGACCCACTCGCCCCGCAAGGCGGCTGGAAGGCTGTTCTAGGTATGCTGGTGTTAGCATTTCCAGAGGTCCATTGGATTTTGGCGGCCGGTTCATTTCCCAAAGCCTGCGAGGCATGGCCGGCGCTCCATGATGGCACTACACCAGACAAGCTTGAAAAGCTGCTCCAACTCGGCGGACTCGGTTTCTCTCCACTTTTCGACGCAAGTGGAATCCGACATGCAATTCGACGGGAAGCGAGGATCCGTGGAGAATCCGAGGGAGTGTGGTTCCCCGATAGACCGAAATGGGCCGCGGCAATTGACGAGGAGCACAGTTACGCGTATCTCCATGCGTATACGGCCTACCGATTTGGTTTTCGTGCGCATGTCGTGCCGAGCTACGGCGCGATGGAACGCTTCTTGAAGCCCGATGGCGTCGTCACACCGGGCAAACCAGAACTCTTAATAGAGGATCTCTTCCTCCAATTCGCGGACCATCACCCTGAACATTTCTCGGACCTGAGAAGACGCGACAAAGAGTTTCCGATCCTAGGCGACGCTCTTCATCGTATATTCGTGACGAGCGGTCATAACCATGGCCACAACGCGGAAATGAGGCAGAGCAACGATGACTATCGTGAGTTTCTTCGCGATAGGGGTCTATGGAACTGCGAACTAAATAAGCCACTGGCCGGGATTTTTAGCCTTTGGCACCAATCGAAACTTACAACCAAGCTCGATGATGGAGGCCGACCGGGTCTCGCATCGGGATACGAATGGCCATTTGCGGCGCGCGGTGCGGCAAGCGAGGTCAAAGGAGGACATAGTGCGCCGGGGCGATTGCTCGCTGTGGCCGATCGTTTGGTCAATCGAGCAGAACGCATGATCGACAAAATGGATGAAGTAGCCTCGGTTGCTCATGCGGTTCGCGGGGCAGTCCTAGCGACCGACGCCTTGGAAATACTGGGAGGCAAAACACCTACTACCTCACTCGAAGCGCTGGCACTAAAACATCAATTCGAAGCCCTGGCTGAATGTCAATTCGTCGGGATGGAAGAACACCTCGACGTTGAAAATCGCATGCGTGATGTCAGAAACGAAGTGCGGTGGCTTGCCCGTTGGTTTGGGCGCTCAGAGCAGACAAAACAGTCTGCGGCGTGGAACGCTGAACTTACCATACTTAATCGATTGATCGAAGTATTTCATAAGCACAATCAGTTCGACGAAGAGCAATCGCTCCATGTTGCAGCGCGACGATTGCACCGCAAGCTGTGGTTTCAGGCCCGCCCTCTGTTAAAACCTTTTGAGGTAATGCCTTGGTATGTTGAGAAATTACTAGCCTCCGTTTGGCTGTTTCTCTTCGCCCTAGTGGGATGGATAGTGGTGCTAGGTTTGCTTTACGCCTATGTTGGAGGAGTGGACGGAGCGACGATTGGATGGGATCGCGGTATCGCGGATGCCTATGGGGCGTTCTTGGGGATTCAGCCCCCGAGCGACGATCGATTTTGGACTGGGTCGAACGGATGGAATGCTCAATTCAGTTTGATAGCCTTTACAATTGCTGCGGGCTTTTTGCATCTTGGAATTTTCATTTCCCACTTGTATTCGATTGTTTCTAGAAAATAACAAAAAACTATGCAACAAGAAGACCCAGAACATAAGACAAACGAGGCAATAAATGCGCTCAGGGATCATACGGCAGCGATTGAAAATATCGTCTCACATTCAATCCCAAATTACCGTAGTTTCTTCGCGGTGAAGGCATGGACCCGAATGGCCGCACGGAGCTTGGTCGCGTTGCTATTTATTGTCGCAGGATCTGTCTCAATGTGCCTGCTTTCAACGTTGATTTCAACGATAGCAAAATCCCTGCTCACGGATGCATCCACTCTTAGAGAGCTCGCAGGAGTTATTTCGCTTTTGATACTTCCGTTGTCGGCAATCATACTGACTTGTATATGGGCAGTCGTTAGAATGGTAAGTCACGAAGAATAAGCCCCCTCTCGATAGTCGTTAAGTGATCAACACAACTTCGGCTCTCTTCAAATCGGAAAGATACTGTGCGCCGATGTGACCGATGCGTTCGTCAGGCGAGGCTGGCACTGTTTCGATGTAGGCGTAGCGCGTGCCTCCATGCGAGACGGTAAATGGGCCGTGGAGTTGTTCGGTCACATAGCCGAGGGCCAAGTGGGCACTGTCGGGAAAATCCAGCCAAATCAAACCGACTTTGTGCCCTAGCACATGCAGAACCGCCGCCGCCAAGATGGCATGATCTTCGCAGTCCCCCCTTTTTTCGTAGACCGTTTCTACCGGAAAGTTGGCCCAATCGGGCGCGTTATGGGTGACTTGGTCGAACTCGTAAGGGATGAATCTGACCATGGACACAACATTTTCCACCTCTTGCACGGGAGAAAGATGGCTTGCCTGCGTTTTTTAACGAAAGAAGTAGGCGAGGTCTTTCACATTCACTCCAATCCCGTCTCGAATATAGCGACCATACTCTGTCAAGGGACGAGATGGATAGCGGGGGTGGACTCAAGGATGAGTTCCTTATTAAAAAGTATCGCGCACGTTTTTCGATTATAAAAAGGCGCCGGAAACCTCTGGTTTCCGGCGCCACTTAGTGCCTACCGTAAGGCTCTAACGAGTTGTAAGCCTCGCCCCGGGCTGATTTTTCCCTGAGCGACTGCTTGTTGAATGAGATCAGACTTTCGTCCAGCTTGCACTACCTTGGAAGATAGCGTAACTGGTTTAATGCCGAAGTCCTGTGGTAATGATGGTTGTTTTTTCATTCGCTTTAAATTCTATCTTATTTTATTAGATTTAGTCAATTTTTCCGATCAATCGGTCAACGGCGGGAACGTTCGGTCTATTCAAGACGGAGAGAAACTGCTCGGAGATGCGACCAATTCGTTCGTCCGGCGAGTTGGATCCGTTTCGGCGTAAGCGTAGCGTGTCACATTTTGAGATACCCTGAACGGTCCCTGATGCGGTTCGGTGGCGAAGCCAAGAGCCAGGCGGCGCTGCCGGAGAAATTCAAGCGCCGTATTGATGGTGGGACCGGCCCTGAGCATTTTGACGCCGAGACACGACGATGAATGACAAATGTCGTTGCCTGCCTTACTAGACGGACGACCCTAGCATACTTCAATGGCGGCCGAACTGGGATTTCAAAGCGAGCGCATTTTTGACCTGCTGGTCAAAGGATTTTCTTATCTCGCAAAAACGGCTTCCCGCAAGGGCCACTGGAACGAAGTTCGGAGCACGGCTTTGGCTGGAATGTGTCTGCAACTCCGCGAAACCGGTGGCTCACCCTGGCTCGCGTGCGTAAAGGACTGGCTGGTTGGGGAGCAAATGAACGAGGGTGCCGCCACTGGATCATGGGGTGAGGAGGTTTGGGATACGGCAATGTGCCTCATTGCACTCAAAGATTTGGAATCATCGAGCCGCGATCCGGTTGTTGACCGAGGCCTCAAGTGGATGGCCTCGCTCTATTCGGTAAATGGGCGCGACGATTGGCACGACGAACCATGGGAGACATCTTGGGCACTCATCGCGTTTCTACGCTGCGGCCGGTCTTTTGCTCCCGTAAATATTAGTAAAGCGATGCGCTGGCTGGTTTCCCTGCAGACCGGCGACGGGCGCATCGTATCGCCGCACTACACCGCATATTTTGTTCTGATCGAGCATCTGACCTCCAAGGCAAATTTGCTGGACGAAGATCGGGCGTTTTTTCGTGCGGCACGCGATCGCTGCCGTGACTATCTTCTGCGGCTAGTGAGAGAGTCGGGCGAGACGCGGCTATGGGCAGGGGAAGGGTGGATCAATGGGCAGATATTGTGGGCGTTGTGCTCGACGAGCCAATTTCCAATTGAAGATGACAAACTGGTCGGCAGTGTGATAGCTTGGTTCGAAAAAACACAAAGCGGAGAAGGCAACTGGAGCGATGTGGAAGACACCGCGTCGGCAATTCTAGGGCTGCATCGGCTGCTGTGCCTTCTGGCACATAGCGCGCTGAAGCAGGACAAGAGAATCAAGGATATTGACGGCCTGATCGAATCACGCCTGCAGAAGGCAGTGCGACTGCCCCGACTACGATTGAAGCGCAAATTATTGGAGCGCGATCCGGACACGGGTTACTTGGCCATCAATATCCGCGAGGCGACTTTAAAATTTTGGGTGGCCGTGCTGGTGTTTCTGTTCGTGGGAGTGGTAGGTTGGATAGCCAATGTAATCCAGCTCTTCCAAAGCATTTTAAACTGATGGAATCTACAAGCAAAGTCGCGCACATCTTCGACGGAATGCGCGACGAATACGACGATCTGCAAGATCTCTGGTATGCCTGGCTATTCTCGCGCCTCCACTACTTCATCGCCACATATAGTATAGCGAAATGGCCCATCACCGAGGTCAGCGTTCTGGACATGGGCTGCGGGACGGGATTCCAAAGCTTTCTTTACGCCTCGGTGGGGGCTCGAGTTCACGGGATTGATATTTCGAGCAAGTTGATCGCAGTCGCGAACGAGAAGGCGACACACTTCCAACCGGGCGAACCGCTTTTTGCGGAGCATTTTGAATTCGTCCGTGCCTACAATGCGCGAATCAAGGATCGCATTGGAGAGAGGATTGTGGCGAGTCCGCCCAAGCCGTCCTTCGCAGTCGGCAGCGCTTCGGATACCGGTTTGCCGACGGCGGCTTTTGATCACGTGAATTGCTGTGGCAGTGTCTTGAGTTTCATGGATGACCACGTCGCTTGTTTGCGTGAAATTAGCCGCGTGCTGCGTCCGCACGGGACATTTGTTCTAGAGGTTGAGGCCAAATACAATCTCGACCTTGTCTGGCCGGTTATCGATGCACTCCTGGGGGGCCGGATCGGTTACGAAAGCACTTTCAGTGAAGCTCTGGCTCCCTTCAAAACGCCTATTGCCAAACCTGTGATGATCGAGTTTCCGTTTGGTGAGAAGCACGATCCCGTTTACATGGACATTAAACTTTTCTCGAAACGCGGACTGCGTAAAGACCTTATTGGGGCCGGACTGAAGCCAGAACGCTGGAAGACGATTCATTCGATCACGAATCTTATTCCCAGCACCTTTTTGGATTCCGCAACTCCATCTTCGGGCATGAAAATGAGCTTTCGCGCGTTATCGTTTTTGGAAGAGATCAGTCCGCTGAAACTGCCGGGTGCGAGCTTTGTGATCTTTGGGCGAAAAGAGCCTGCTTCGCATTTTTGAATGATGAGCAGCAGCTCGCATGCATCACGATGTTCTGTTCGATACATGCGACTGACCTTGGCGGTTAGCTAATCAATACGACTTCGGCTCTCTTCAAATCGGAAATGAACTGTTCGCAAATGTGACCAATGCGTTCATCAGGCGAGGCTGGCACAGTTTCGATGTAGGCGTAGCGTGTGCCCCCATAAGAGACGATAAATGGGCCGTGGAGTTGTTCGGTTACATAGCCGAGGGCCAAATGGGCACTGTCGGGGAAATCCAGCCAAATTAAACCTACTTTGTGCCCCAGCACATACAGAATGGCCGCCGCCAGGATGGCATGATCTTCGCAGTCTCCCCTTTCATCATAGACCGTTTCTACCGGAAAGTTGGCCCAATCGGACACATTGCGGGTGACTTGGTCGAACTCGTAAGGGATGGATCGCACCATCGAGACGACGTTCTCCACCTCTTGCACTGGCGAAAGATGGCTTGATTGCGTCTGTTGCCGGAAAAAGTAGGCGAGGTCTTTCACATTCACACCGATACCGTCGCGAACATAACGGCCATACTCGGTCACGGGCCGGCGTGGATAGCGGTCCTTTTTGCGGAGTGCTTGGTATTCCTTTTCCGATAACAGGCAGATTTTTTCGCACGCGACCGACGGCTCGTCGGGGCCGGCAGGATGGAAGTTCCACACCAGGCGGACTTCCTTGGTGTCCGGGTCGGGCGTGGGTGGCACCGGGATGGGAACCGGTTCGATCCTCGGTGGGAGCGGCTCCGGCTCCCACGTCATGAGCTGGTTCTTGCCGGAGAGATCTACCAGACCAACCACCAAGGCCGCGAACAGATAGAAAAAAGGCACCGGCATGATGCCGTGCAAGATGACCGCGGCGGCACCGACGGAGACGACAACCAGACCGGCGAGATTGACCCAACCAGCGGTGGAGACATCGAGAAATTCGCTGATGAACTCGCGGCGGCCTTCGCGGTATAGTTCAAAATCCATCCAAACCTTGCGGCTGAAATGCAGGCCCACCAGAATCAATAAGAAACTCCCCACGTTGAGCAGCCCGAGCCAAAGCTGATAGTGCAGGCCTCCCACCGAGGCGAGCAAGTCAGCCAAGGCCATGAGCCCCAGTTCGCCGGGGATAACGAAGAGCAACAGCGCGAACAGAAGAGCGGCGAGAAATCTCATGGGTTGGATTTCCTTTTCGCCGACCCAGCGAGAATTTGGCGCGGACAAACCACGCAGACGAAGGGTAAATCGGCGTTCTGAACCACCGCACCGGCGATGCGTCCGACCATCTGATTCGTGGCATCCTGTGGACCGATGAGGATATGCTGTCCAGTATGTCCCCCGGCGGTGCCGGCGACGGCCTGTTCTGCAAAGCGCTTCATCGTGGTGCTGACGATTTCCAACGTCGTCGCTGAAACCGACGCGGCCCGCAGCCAATTGCCATAACTGGGTTCCTTTAGAGCCTCGTCGGCGACTTCGCTGGCTCGCGCTCGCAGGTTATCAGCCCATTGCGTAGCCGGACCGACGAAAATGCCCTGAGCCCAGAACGGAACGGTCACCTTGCGATGCAACTCGTCGGATAGGGTGATGAGATCGCTTTTGAGAACGGCTACCGTTGCAGTGTCGCCGAAATGTTGCGCCTCGTTGATCACGGGATTCTCGATGGCGAGCGGCTGGCCAAATAACTTGGCTGTTTCCGCCAGACACTTCCTGGCTTTGTCTACCAAGCCAGCGACCTTGACCTCAAGCACGGCAACGGCTCTGGCGAGACGGACACCTATCTCCCAAAAGTGAGTGCGCTCAAGATCGGTGTAGGTTAACTCTAACTTTCGCTCCAGCCGGCGCCGCGCGCAATAGTAATAGCCAATAGCGAAAGCCGTGATGGCCAGCGCACTGGCGAGGTTACCAGCGGCCACCCAGCGCAACACCGGGTGCGTGAACACACCGACCACTCCCGACCAGATAACAGGTCCGATGGTCAACCAAATGAGCCCCACCACAATGAGGCCCACGCGGAGCGCCAAGCCGCCCCGGGAGGGAAGCGCGAGTAGCGCCGCATCCACCCGCTCAAGATTCTCCTTCAAGGCGCGCGCGTCCGGATGGGAACGAGCGGCGCTTCTTTTCCAAGTATCCGTTACCTTTTCGGCTGAAGCCAAATGCTCACTCAAATAGGCAAAAAGGCCGGTCGGTTTCTCCGGGCGGTGGATCGACTGTAGCCATTGGGAATACTCCGCCTGCGCAAGCGGGTTTGTCTTTGCCAGCGCGTATTGCTCGACCGCCGGCAGGGCCGTCAATCGCAGCAATTGATCATATTCCAAAATTCCCGATCTTTGTTTGGGCCACTCACGCTTGGTGGACGTCCGCACAATCTCACGGGGACGTATTTTCTCGGTGGGCCGGAGCACCACCATAGCGGCACCGATCTGAATTCCGGGGAGTTCCGTGCCCACCGCAGCATGATAGTATTCCTCCGGCAAGAATGCCTGGCACAACTCCGGCGCGGACGAGAATCCCGGTTCCACTGGCGCGGCCGTGTCTGTAATCCAGTCGGATCGCACCTTGTTCGCCAATATTTCGGCCAAGTGCTGCTGGTGATAGGCAATATCCGGCCGATCCATCCCGAATCCAAGCCATGCATATTGACCACCGGTCAGATGCAGGCAGTTCTGAGGATTTTTTTGTGGCGCCGCACAGTAGTCTTCCCACGCAGCACGCACGTAGGCGCACACCACGGCGGCGGAGTCGGCCTCCTTGAATTTCGCCAAGTCCCCGCTTCCGACGACGACAATCACATCTGCGGCCTCAGGGTTTGGCAAATCGGTCAGCGAGTCGGTGGCGTAGACCAGAACGCGGAAGGTATACACGTCGCGATTGGTGCCAAGATCCGACAAAAACTTCTCCAAGGTGCTGCGGTCGGTGGCCGCCCGCGAGGCGAAGCCGACCACCCACATCGGCAAACGGTGGTGCAAAATGAGCGGACTAATACTGGCGGGAAACGCGGGAGCCGCAACCGCCTCGATGAGGCTGGCCGCGCCGTTGGCGGACCCGCAGCTCAAAACTCGCCGCAGTCTGGGATTCGACTGAGATAGCAGCTGCGCACTGACCGCCTGACCAAATACGCAGGAAGTATAAATCCCGACAAAAGGAACGAAGCCCTGGCCTCCCAGCAGTGCTGCCAGTCCGGCCTGCTCGGAACTAGGGTTGGGAGGCATACCGCTTCATCTCTTCAGCGATGCTTTTAAGCAGTTCGCCTCGCGCAGCATTGGCCACCTTGCGGATGGCTGCCAGATCGCTGGCAATCCAGCTGTCTACGAACTGCTTGGTGACATTTTTCCCAATCAAATCTCCGAGTTCGTTGAAAGCTAGGATGATTTCGTTGATCGAGTTTGCGTGCTTGGGCGTCTGCAACGTCTCGATCGCCGCCTCAAGGCTCTTGCCGAGGAGAATGGCATGCTGACTAACCTTGGTTTCGGAAGTATCGGCTTCGGCCAGAAGCTTATTTTCCAGCAAAGCGCGGGCGGCCAACGGGCGATCCTTGGAAAAGGTCAAATAACCCAAAGCCGCACCATGCACCTTCTCATCCACCGCTTTATAGTTGAGGTAGTAATTGCTGCCACTCGTGCGGATCAAATCCATCATCCACGCGAGGCCAAAGGCCGTCTGCGCCATGCTTTCGTTCTGACTCAAGTCTCGCAGTGGGGGAACGATGACCGAAAGAGGCAGCGTCCCG
>Ga0163144_10005134_pt1 | contig 29206 bp, 22 predicted proteins | sample OliLak19BULKMAT1_FD_123175 | JGI IMG/M metagenome (GOLD analysis project Ga0163144, IMG submission 123175) | Freshwater microbial mat bacterial communities from Lake Vanda, McMurdo Dry Valleys, Antarctica - Oligotrophic Lake LV.19.BULKMAT1 | ecosystem: Environmental > Aquatic > Freshwater >...
CACGTTCACCGACCCCGCCGGCGCCGCGACCGTCGCCCTACAGCCACCCACCGACCCCGCCCTCGCCGGCCTCTCTTTCGAGGCCCGCTGGGCCGCGCGCGATCCGCTTCCACCGCGCCTCTTTTCGCTGACACAAGTGGTGCGCTGGGACCTCTAAGCGGCGGTGCAGCGAAGGTACGGAGCCACGGTCCGGAGCCAGGCTCTGAACCACCGCGGCGAACTCTGACCCAGGTCGAGCCGGGTCCCGCAATGGGAGGGGATTGACTGCGGGTTCTCCCGCGCCTGAGGTCGAAGGACTCACCTACGGCCCGAGGCGCGAGGACTCTCCTGCAACTCGGCCGCGCAGCCCTGCCATGCAGAAGATCCTCATCGCAGATCGCCACGCCGAAACGCGCGAGTGGTACACGGAGCTCGTGCGCAGCCTCGGGCACATCCCGCTCGTGTGCGAGGACGCGATCGCCGTGCTCGATTACGCCTCGTCCAATCCGGACCTGGACCTCGTCCTCATGGACGTCGACCTGCCGGGGGCGTGGGGCGAGCAGCTGATCACGGTTGTGCGCAGCCTCGATAGCCTCGAGGACGTACCGATCATCGTCGCGTCGGCGCCCCGCTCACAGGTCGAGTTGATGCGCCTCCTCGCGAACGGCGCGCGGCGCTGGTTCCGACGCCCACCCGAGGCCCGCGAGCTCGTCGCCGCGATCCAGGAGTGCCTCGAGCACAGCGTCGCGCTCTCGATTTTCGACGTGCCCGAGCCGGTGCTCGCGTCGCAGGGTGTGCACCCGCACTGGTTGCTCGACTGAGGGACGCCGGCCGGAGGCCTCCAAGGCGCGCGCCGCTACACTCTTCACCCCGCGGTGCGAGTCCTCGTCACGTCTCCCATCTTCCCGCCGGACCTCGGCGGGCCCGCCGTCTACGTCCCGAACATCGGGCGTTTCCTGGTCGAGCGCGGGCATGACGTCGAGGTGATCGCGTTCTGCTCCGACCCTGCGCCGGAGGGCTACCCGTTCCGCGTCACCGCCATCACGCGCGGGAACTTGGCGCTGCGTTACGTGAAGGCTTTCTGGCGCGTGCTCCGCGACGCCGGCCGCGCGGACGTCGTGTTCGTCCAAGAGCACCTCGCGTTGCTGCACGTGCTCGCAGCGCGTTTGCGGCGTCGACCGGTCGTTATCCGCATCATGGTCGATGGCGCGTGGGAGATCGCGCACCGCAAGGGCTGGTGCGGAGGCGACGACATCGTGACGTTCCAGGGCCGTCGCTATGGTTGGCAAGTGCGCCTCACGCGCGCCTTTCAGCGATGGTGGTGGCGGCGCTCGAGCAAGATCATTTGCTGTTCCGATTTCTTGCGGGGCATCCTCGTCGACAGCTATGGCGTCGATCCGCACAAAGTGATCACGATCTTCAACGCGTACCACGGCCCCGTCGCGAGCGACGTGCCCGAGACCCGCGTCGAGGCGCGCACGCGTGTCGGCCTCGCGCCCGAGCGCCGCTACGTCCTGACGATCTGCCGTTTGATGGTGTGGAAGCGCGTCGACAACATCATTCGCGCCCTCGCATCGTGGCCGGCGGACGTCGACCTCTTGATCGCGGGCGATGGCGACATGCGCGCGTCATGGGAGCAGCTCGCGGCCGAGTTGGGCCTCGCTGGGCGCGTGCGTTTCCTCGGCAACGTGCCGCACGCGGACATCCCCTTGTGGATCCGCGCCGCGGACCTGTTCGTGTTGAACAGCGAATACGAGGGCCTCTCGCACACTCTCCTCGAGGTCCAGGCCCTCGGCACCCCCGCGATCGCGAGCGGCGTGTGTGGCAACCCCGAGGTGATCGAGGACGGCGTCAACGGCCTGCTCGTCGACCCCCGCGACCCAAACGACTTGGCCCAGGCCGGCGCGCGCCTGCTCGCGGACCCCGCGCTCGGCGAGCGCTTCGTCGCGGCGAGCCTCGCGCGCGCACTACGATTCGACCGCCAGGCGCGTTTCTCCGAGGTCGAGGCGCTGTTGCGATCGGTCGCAGACGGGCGCGGATCTGGCGCCTGAATCTCCATCGACGAGCGGAGCGTGGCCATCGAAATCGCAATGGGGGTGGAGGCCTCGCGGGCGACCACGCTTTGGCCCCGGGCTCTTTCCGATTCGCGGTCGCCTTTTCGGCTCTCGTTCCGAGCCCCGGATGGCCGACGAATCCCCCTATGGTGTCGATGTCCTGCGAGGTTTGGACGGTCCGCCTTCGGAGGACCTTGCCGATCCTCTTATTGCTCGGAGGTGGACTCGCGACGGAACGTGTGGTCCAGCAGGAGCGACAGGTGCAGCTGCAGCGCGCCTCCGGCGCCACCCTCTCAGCCCTCGCTGACGTCCGCGCGAGGCTCGAAACCGAGCTCAATACGGCGCTCTATCTCGCCTCCGGTCTCGAAGCGTTCATCATCGCCTACGGCGGCGAAGTCGAGCCGCAACGCATGCAGCGCACGCTGGCGATCCTCTCGTCCAAGTCCGAGCTCTTTCGCAATATCGGCGCTGCGCCCGGGAATCGCATCTCGTTCATCCATCCGCTCGAGGGCAACCAGAAGGTCTTGGGCGTTTATTACCCCGACCTCACGACCCAGTGGCCCGCGATCGAGCGTATGATGGCGACGGGCCAGCCGTCACTCGAGGGCCCGCTCGACCTAGTGCAGGGAGGGCAGGGGCTCATCTTTCGCATGCCTGTCACCCTGGACGACGGGCGCTATTGGGGCTTGATCAGCACAGTGCTCGACGTCGACGCGCTTTGGCGTCGAGTCGAGGCCAGCGGCGCACAGCTGGCTGGCGTGCGGATCGCCCGCGTCGATGTGCCGGACGTCGATGTGCCGAACGTCGATGTGCCGAACGTCGATGTGCCGGGTGTCGACATTCAGGGCCACACGGCCGCGCCATTCTTCGGCGTCGCGCCGCACATGGACTCGCGCGCGGCGGTCCGATCCGAAGTTGGCCTCGACCTCGCAATCCCGGGCGGGACCTGGCGGTTGACGAAGTCTGTCCTCGAACCGCCAGCATTGGCCGTGCACGTTGTCGGGATCCGCTGCGCGGGCTGGCTCGGGACTGCGGGGGTCGTGGCCCTGGTCTTGCACCTCCTCGCGGCTTCGCGCCGGCTGTCCGAGGCCCGCGACCAGGCCCAGTCCGCCGACCGCGCGAAGAGCCAATTCCTCGCGACGATGAGCCACGAGATCCGCACCCCGATGAACGGCATCATCGGGATGACTCAGCTCCTCACCCAGGCGGGCCTCCCCGACGAGCAGGCAGACGAGGCGGCCGTGGCGCTGCGCAGCGCCGAGTCGCTGCTCGTCATCCTGGACGACATCCTCGACTTCTCGAAGTTCGAGAGCGGTGAGTTGCGCATCGAGCACATTGAGTTCGACTTGCATCGGTTGCTGCGCGAGGCCTGCGCGCTTTTCGCGAATGGCGCCGCCGACAAGGGCCTCGCGCTCACGTCCGAGCTCGCGACCGATCTCCCCGTCGGTGTCGTCGGCGATCCGACACGCCTCCGGCAGGTGCTGATCAACCTCATAGGGAACGCGCTCAAATTCACCTCCTCAGGGTCGATCTCGGTGCGCGCGCGATCTGGAGTCGGCAAACGTGTCGTAATCGAGGTCGAGGACACAGGCATCGGCATTGACGCGGCGGGACTCGCGAACCTCTTTCAGCCCTTCAGGCAAGCGGACTCGTCGACCTCGAGACGTTTCGGCGGCACGGGCCTCGGCCTCACGATCTCGCGCCGTTTGGCCCAGGCGATGGGGGGCGATATCGGCGTCGAGAGCTGCATCGATGTCGGCTCGACGTTCCGCGTGGAAGTGGATTTGCCCGCCGCAGAGAACCCTGTCGATAGGGTCGTGTCCGCGCTTCCCGCTGTTGCGACGAAGCTCGATGAGCGCGCCGCGGGTGATCGCGCGCCGACGACCCATGGTACGGGCCGAGCCCTCATCGTCGAGGACAACCCCGTCAACCAGCGCGTCGCCAAGGCCCTGCTCGCGCGCCTCGGAGTCGACGCCGAGATCGCCTCTTCGGGCGAAGTGGCGCTCGAGCTCCTCGCCCAGCGCGATTACGACGTCGTCTTGATGGATATGCAGATGCCGGGCATGGACGGCCCCGAAACGACTCGTCGTATTCGCGCCAAGGAGTCCACCGTTCGGCGCGCCGACGTGACGATTCTCGCCCTGACGGCGAACGTGCTCCCTGAGCACCGACGAGAGTGCCTTGACGCGGGCATGGATGGCTTCTTGACGAAGCCGTTGATACTCGCAGCCTTGCGCGAGGCGATCGAGCCGTACGTGCGCTGCGCGGCGCCGGCGTTGCACCCCGCCCGTGACCGCTGGGTTAATGGTCGAGGCGCCGGTTCTGCAATTCAGTGAACGTGGAGTCGTCAGTCTCCACGACATCGGTGACCCCGTAATGGTCCGAGGTCTCGAGGCAGAGGTGAGCGAAACGCGCGCTGTCGATGCTCACGCCGCTTGCTCCCGGAGGCGTTGCCATTGCGCATTCATCGGAACTCCGTCGGGAAGGTCGAGGAACGAGAGTGGCGAGATCGTGCGCCAACAGGCCGTAGGCCCGGAATAACACCCGGGTTCGGGTCTCCGAATCGTCGTATGGTACCAGGTACGCGGCGCCGTTTCGCGCGGGGTTCACGGCGCGCGCTCCGTGCGCGCGGCGCGCGGAGCGCGCCGCCGTGAACCCCGCGCGAAACGGCGCCGCGTCCCTGGTACCGTACGACGATTCGGAGACCATCAGTCCACCAGGTGCCCCAAGTCCAAACTAAACAACACGACGCGCCGCCCGACCCCGCGACCATCGTCGTCGGCGTCGATGGTGGCGGGACGCATACACGCGTCGCATTGTTGCGCGCGGATGGTGTCCTGCTCGGACAAGGTGTCGGCCCCAGCGGCAACTTGCACGACGTCGGGCGCGCGCGCCTCGCCGAGCACCTCGACCTCGCTTGGAAGGCCGCGTGGTCCGAGGCCGGTTCGGCGCCGCGGCCGGTCGCGGCGGCGTTCCTCGCGATGGCGAGCGTCGGTCTCGCGGCTGACCGAGCCGAAGTGCACGAGGTCGCCGTCGGCCTCGGGCTCGCCGCACACGACCGCACGCGCGTCGACATCGACCTGACCGCGGCGCTCGGGGGTGGTCTCGCTGGGGGTCCGGGGATCGCTTTGATCGTCGGCACGGGCTCGTCCTGTTACGGCCGCCGCGCCGACGGCCTGGCGCGGCAGGTCGGCGGGTGGGGGAGCCTCCTCGACGACGTCGGCAGCGCGACGTGGCTCGGGACGCGCGCCATGACTGCGGCCGCGCGCGCCTTCGACGGGCGTGGCCCGGCGACCGTGCTCGAGCGGCGCGTGGCCGAGGCGCTCGAGCTGGTCGAGATGCGCGGCATGTTGCGCGCGGTCGATCGCGATGGACTGTCGAGGTCGCGCCGCGCGGGCCTCGCGAGGCTCGTGACGACCGCCGCGGGGGAAGGCGACCCCGTCTCGAATGCGCTCCTCGACGAAGGCGCTGCGGCCCTCGCCGAATGTGTCGGGACCACCGCGCGTGTCCTCGAATGGCGCGAACCGCCGCTCGAGGTCGTGATGACGGGCGGGCTCGCCGGTGATCCCGATTACGGCGCGCGGGTGCGGCGTGCCATCGCGCGAGAGGTGCCGTTCGCCACCCTGGTGGCGCCGCGCCTCGAGAACGTCGTCGGCGCCGCAGTGCTGGCGCTCGAGCTCGCGGGAGTGCCGCTGACGTCGGTGGCGCGCGCCAAGCTCGGAGCGTGACATGGAGGCGCGCTCATCTGTTCGATAGTCCCAGACCGGCGCGCATCCCCCGCGGTAAGATTCGCGGACCATGTGGATCGCCGCGCTCTTCACCCTATTCACCCTGGGGCCGCTGCAACAGACGCAGGACCCGCCGCGGCCCGTCGCTGAACAGCCCTTCTCGTCGGTCCCGGCCTGACCGTTGTGACCCGGTGAGGGTATGCCGGTGCGTGGCGCTGGCGGCGAGACACTCAAATGGAACTTGGCGGCCCGCTGGCTGCCCGAGATCCCCGTGAAACGCGCCGAGGTGCGCCTGACCGCGACTTATGCCGTAGCCCCGAACGCGTTTTTAGGCGTCGAATACAACCCGCTCGCCGACGACATCGGCCTGCTCGCGAATTGGCGCATCGTCGCCGAGACCTTGACGCGCCCGGCGGTGATGTTCGGCACGAGCTCCGATCGCATCGGCACGACCTCGGGCCGCGCCTACTACATGACGATCGCGAAGGACATCCAGCACTACACGGGCCTGCCCGTCGCGCCCTACATCGGCACCGCCTACGGCGAGTTCGACGACGAGCTCGTGTTCCTGGGCGGCGCCAGCGTGCGCTGGGCGAAGGGCTGGACGAGCACGCACGTGTGGGACAGCCAGAATCTGCACCACATGCTCGATCGCTCGTTCGAGGATGGGAAGCGCATCGGCCTCGTCCTCGTCGAGCAGGACGGCGACTATTATCTCGGCGTCGGATTTGGCGTCACGCTCTGAGCGCCTCACCCGCTGCGGCGCTCGAATCGCGCCGTCGCTCGCTGCGCTGTTAGTCAGCGGGCCGCAAGCGCCTCGACCTCGCGCCAGAGGCGCAGAGTATTGCCGGACCACAATTTGCCGATCGCCTCGGCGTCGTAACCACGGCGCACGAGCTCGAGGGTCACATTGAAGGTCTCGCTGGCGTCGTTCCAGCCCTCGATGCCGCCGCCGCCGTCGAAGTCCGAGCTGATGGCGACGAAGTCGATGCCCATCACCTCGACCGCGTGGTGAATGTGGTCGACGAAGTCCTTCACCGTGGCGTGGGGGTGCTGGGCCTCGATCTCTGCGACCCGCTGGCGCAACGCGACCAGTTTGGCCTGGTCGGCCTCGTTCGGGTCGACGCGTTGGAAACGCTGCCGCGGCTGAAGGCCGAGCTCCTCGCGCGCCTTCGCGACCGCTTCCTCGCGCGCGCGACCGTCGACGACGTAGCTGTCGAAGGCCACGCACTGCATGACGCCGCGTTTCGCCGCGAGCGCGCGCATCTGCTCGTCATCGAGGTTGCGTGTGTGGTCGCAGAGGGCGCGCGCGCCGCTGTGCGAGGCGAGGACGGGGGCCTTCGAGTGCTCGACCGCCTGCAACATCGTCGCGCGGCCCGAGTGCGACACGTCGACCATGATCCCGACCCGGTTCATCTCTTCGATCGCGCGGCGGCCGAGGTCCGAGAGGCCGCCGTACAGCGCCTCCTCGGGGGTGTTCGAGTCGCCGAGCTGGCTGTGGCCGTTGTGCGTGAGGCTCATGTAGCGCGCGCCGCGGCGATGGAACTCCGCGACGAGGGCGAGGTCCTCGCCCATCGCGTAGCCGTTCTCGACGCCGATGCACGAGCTCAGCTTGCCTTCGGCGTGCGCGCGCTCGACCTCGTCCGGCGTGCGCGCGAGGACGATGTCATCGGGGAAGCGGCGCGCCTGGCGTTCGATCGCGTCGAACTTCGCGAGCGCGCTGGTCTTGGCTCGCGCATAACCCTCTTCGGTCAACGGCCCTTGGCCGACGTAGACGATGTAGAACGCACAATCGAGGCCTCCCGCGCGCATCTTCTGGAAGTCCACCTGGTGCGGACCCCAGCGGCGCGGATCGTCGCCGACCGGCACGGGCGCGTCGCCGACCGCCTCGGCCGCGAGCGTGTCGCGGATGTCCTTGTGCGTGTCGAGCGTCAACGTGCTCCAGTGGATTCTGCGCGCCTTCACGAGGGTGGCGTCCTTCGCTGCGGATGCGAGTCTCCAGACCCTGGCGTCGGCGCCGAACTCCGCCGCGAGTCGCGATGGTTCCTTCCCCTCTGCCACGACGAGGCGCACGAGCTCTACGGCCTGCGGGATGCGCTCACGCGGTCCGTCGACATCGCTCCGCCAGACGAAACCACGCCCAAACCGTGCGAGCTCGGCTCGCGCCTCGTTCGGCAAAAGAAGCCATAGATTGCCGTTGGCCAGGACGGAAGCCGCGGTCGGCTCGCATGGAAACTCCCAGCGGATTGTCCCGCGGCGATCGATCTCGGCGAAACGACCATCGCCAGCGACGAGGTACGAAGGCTCCTGGAGGCCGAACGCCGTGGAGGCCAGCGCCGAGAGCGCGACACCGGGGAGCGCGCGTTGGACGCGGGCGAGGATTCGAGAGTAGGTCATGGCGAGAGCGGCGGCCTGTCGGCGCGGTGGTTCCGGGCGTCGCAGGATACCCTCGCGCTGGTGGCTGCTCGGACTTCTCGAGTTCACTCTCGCAGGGGAGCAGAGCTCCGCGCGCCGTGACCTCAAGGCAACTTGGTCGCCAGCGGGAAGTCTTGACCGAACCCGTACGAAGCCGGGAACTGCAGCGAGCCCTTGTGCGCCTGCGACACCTCGGGGACCTGCGCCTCGACGTAGGCCTTCAGCTCGTTGACGGTGACGCGTCCATCCCCCGAGTCCGCGGCGCCGTCCAGCGCCTGCAGGAGGACGTACGTGAAGACGCCGTGGCCGAGGGACTTGACCTCGCTCGCGAACTGCTCCGAACCGGACGCCGTCAACCAGTGCGTCCCGGTCGCGCGTGCGAGCTGCGCGATCGCCTTCTCCTCTGCCGCGCCGCGCGCCGCGATCGCGTCCAGGACCCCCGCGGACTGGCACGCGTCCAACAGGAACAGCTGCTTCTGGGCCGGGATGAGGCGCGAGAGCTCGCGCAGCTCGTCACCAGAGAGCGCGAGTCGCGCCAGCGCCTCGTCGTTGCCGTAGAGCTGCGTCACTTCGTGTGGCACGAGGTAGAACCGCGGCTTCTCCTCGCTCGACATGACGCCGTGCCCGGCGTAATAAAACACGAAGACGTCGCTCTTGCTCGCCGCGCGCTGGACCGCATCGAGCGCGCTCACGATGCCGGCTTTGGTGGCGTCCTGGTCGTACAGTTCGTGCACCTGCACGCCGCTGACGATGCCGGCCGAGCGCTCCGTCAAGCGCTCGCGGAACGCGCGGGCGTCGTCCAATGCGTAGTTCAGGTTGTACTTTGGATTGCGATACCGATTGATGCCGACCACGACCACGTGCAGCTGAATGCCTCGCGGCGCCGTCGCCGCGATCGCGCCCGTGAGCGAGATCTCGCTCGGCCGCGACTCCGTGCGCGCGGAGTCGATGGCGACGGCCTGGAAGCGGTTCTCGCCCGGCAGCAACGCCACGGTCCAGCGATGCAGTGACTCGCCCACGTCCAGCTCGTCGTCCTCGACGGTCAGCCCACGCGTCGACTGCTCGACGAGCTTGCCGTTGTGGAAGAGGCGCACCTCGGCGATCGGCGCGCCGCCGCGCTTGGCGCGCGCCGTGAGCTGCACTTCACCCGGGCCGCGCTCGGGGCCCTCTTGCGCAAGGCTGAGTGTGGGCGGCAATCCAAGAACAGGCAACGCGGGCCTGGGCGTCGGCGGCACCAACGCGAGCAGCTCGCCCACGAGGCTCGGAGTATGAAACCGCTCGTAATAGGACTCGAGAGGCAGCTGCCGGCCGTTTTGGATCAATGAGACGCGGTCGGCGGCATGGGCCGACGCGCTGAAGCGCGCGTCATCGCCGGTCACGATCCACTCGCGATCGCGGAAGACGGCGATGGCGGCAACAGGCCGTTTGGCCTCGAGGTCCCAGAGCTCTAATAGCCCGCTCTTCAGCGAGAGCACGACGAACCGTGAGTCGCGCAGGAAGCCGATCCCGGCGACCTGTTCGCGCGTCGGTGTCCCGAACACTTCCGCGCCTGTCGCCATGTCCCAAACGACGAGCCGGCCATAACGCAGACTCGCGAAGTACTCGCCATCGCGCGAGAGCGCCCGCGGGACGTCGGCGTTGAAACTCGAGAGGGTCAGCTTGGAGGTCAGCACCTCGTGACTGGTCCGTACGTCGCGCATCACCGCGGTCAGACCTGCCTTCGGATTCGACACGACGCACAGCACCTCGTTGCCATAGAAACGAAGCTCGAGCGGCTCGGTCTCCTCGGTGACGCTCCAGACGACCTGCCGCGTGTCTAGGTCGAGCATGCGCACGTGCCAGTCGTATCCGTCCTGAAAGACAATCGCCGCCCTGTGTTCATCGGGCGAGACGGCGAGCGCAGCCGGACTCCAAAGCGGCGCACCCTGACCCATCGGCGAGGACGTCCAAACAAGCTCTCCGCTCGCGACGTCCATCAGCCCCACGACTTGGCGCATATGCAAGACCAACCAGCGACCGGAGCTCGAGAGGACCGCGCGTTCGATCGGGTACTTCAGATCCTGCGCGGGCAGCAAGCGCTCCTTGCCGTCTGCGACCGAGCCCTCTGAGGTCGACGGGGTCTGGACGTGCACTCGGTGGCTGTGCTGGACCCAATACGCGAGGACGCGGCCATCCGCGCTCTGGGTGGAGTGCGCGGTCTCGTAACCGACGCGTCGAGCGACCACCCCTCCGCCGGTGAGCGCGACACGCCAGAGGCCGACGAGCACCTCGTCCGCCGACACTGAGGTCGCGACCGCCGCGGGCGGAATGAGCTCAGGCGCCAAGTCGCGAGGTGGCTCGGTGCCACGGCTCACGACGATCCGGCCACCGATCGCGCCGATCCAGCCGTCGCCGTCATGCAGCGCCGCGCTGTGGGTAAAGGACGCAGCGAGCTGATTCGAGCTGCGCGCCACGAGCTTCAGCGTCGCCATGTCGACCTCGAGAAGCTCCGTGTCCGTGCGGAGGCGCAAGCGCCCGTCGCGGTCGAGGAAGTCCCGCGAGCAGGGGACCAACGCGCCGCGCGAGCCATGGACCTCGATCGTGCCCTCATCGAGCAGCTCCAGAGTCTCGCACGAGAAGCGCCGAATCGTCGCGATGGACTTTCCGCCGTTGAACGCGATCGAGAAGACGTACAGACGACCGTCCGAGCCTCGCGCGACGCGGCCCGTACCCAACGGCGCCGGCTTCTCCGCCTCGAACCACTCGCCCAACTTGCAGACACGATGCTGTGTCCCGTCGGTGGAGCTGAACAAGAACCGGTTGCCGCCCAAGCGTGTGAAGTCCCCGCCGGTGCGCGCGTTGCCTTGAAAAAACTCGCCGTCCGAGAAGACGAGTGGCGACTTCTCGTGGTCGGGCAGCTCCGGCACTTCTGGCAGCCGAACTGCGCGAAGCGACAGCCCGTCGCCGCTTTTGGAGTCGCCCCAGAGCCCAGCACGATAGAGGGTCTTTCCGGCGTCATCGGTGAAGAGCGCACAACCAGCCGAGCCCTCGAGCACGGCGACCTCGGACAAGGTCTCGGGGTCGAGCAGATAGACGTTCGCGGTGCCTGCGATGACGAGGGCGTTCTGTTGGCTCCAGAAGAAGCTGTGCCCGACTGTGCGGTCGATGCGCGCATTGGGCGCGCCGTAGCGCAGAACCGCGCGGCCGCTCGCGAGGTCCCAGACCCGCGACTCGGCCACATCGGTGCTGATCAGCCAGCGGTCGTCCGGCGTGACGCACAGATCGACGATGTCGCTCGCGTGGGTCCGTTGGACCTCGAGAAACGCCAAGTTGTCCGCCGCCGAAGGCCCTTCGGCCTGCAGCGCGACGATGGGCGCGAGCGCCCCAAGGAGGTGCCCAAGGAGGCAAGGGTGGAGGTGAATCACAGGGCGCTCCAGTGGCGCAGCAGCGCGCGGCGCGTCTCGGCAGACAGGGCGGACGACAGGAGGTGTGCGCCCGGATGCGAGTGTGCGGCAGCAGTTCGCAACAACGCCCACGTGACCGATGGATCGAGCCCGCGGAGCGCGACGTCGATGCGCCGCCCCGCGCCTCGGCTGGCGGCGTGCCCGAAGTGGAAGCGCGTCTGGACTGCGACGTACTCGTCGACGACGAGTTGGTGTTCGCGCGTCTCGTTCGGCGCAGCCTGCAAAGCACGGAGCGCGCCCATCAGCGCGGCGAGGTCTTCATCGAGGAAGACGCAGTCGAAGTCGCGACCATAACCGCGGCTGTAGAGCTCGCGATAACCGGCGAGGCCGGACTTGCCGTTCGCCGGCAAGGGCCAAGCCACCACGGCCGCCTCGAAGCCTGCGCGACCGTGGCGCGCGCCGAACGCCGCCAGCTCTGCGCGCAGCCACTCATCGCCCCCGAGCGGGAACCAACCGTATTCCGTGCCGAGCGCGAACAGGCCCTCCAGATAGCCGCGTAGCGCGTCGGTCTCGGAGCCTGGTTGCGTCGCAGCGGCGAGCCGTTGGTTCAAGGCGCGCGCCAGAGACCGGTACGCGGCGACACGCTCGGCGCGCGACCGTTCCGGGGCCGTCTCTGGAGCGGAATCCGTCGACTCGTCGCTCGTCTCGTCGTCGAGCATGTCCTCGTCGCCGTCGCCCAGATCGACGTCGGATTCTTCGTCGACGCTGTCATCGCCCGCTGCATTCGATTCGGTCTCAGCGGGCCACGACCTCGAGCCCTCGTCTGACTCGTCCTCCGCCGCGGGCGCCGGACCGATCACGACGGTGTCTGGCCATAGGGCTCCGTCGAGCTCGGTCACGAGCGAGGCCGGCCCTTCGACGGCGACCTTGACCCGCGAATGACCGTTCAAGAGCACCTGCGCCCCGTCGCGCGCCCGGACCCCGAAGCCATCGCTGAGCCCGTTCACCTCGACGTCGTAAAGCTCGAGTCGACCGGGCACTGCGCGCCACGACTCGGCGCCTGCGATCTGGAGCGCGTCGCCGAGGCTCTGTTCGATGCGCACGCGCTCGAGGCGCGCCGTCCCTTGGGTCAGGGGCCTGCTTTCTCGAGGCTCACTCGTGACGGATCTCGATCAAGAGCGGGACGACGTCACCCCGTCGCGGACGCGTCGCCAAGAACTCGATCCGCCCCGCTTCGTACCGGATGGACTTGGCCTCGATGAGGCGCTCCGCGAGCACGACCCGCACACGATCCGAGAAGCTGCCTTCGGCCGCGCGGAGCGCCGCGAGCAACCCAGCGGCGTCGATCGGAGCCGCCGCGTAGAGCAGCAACAGGTAGTCCTCGCCAGGCACTGCGTCCATGCGGATGACCTTGGACTCCGACGGGAACGCGAGGGTGCTGCCCTCCCCGATGCGCGGCGACATGCCGTCCTCGAACGGCAGGATCTGATTCACTTCGCCGGTCAGATCGGACGCGTACCCGTAGAGGAAACACTCGCGCCGCACATTCGCACGGAACCGAAAGCGCGTTCCCGAGGGATAGGGGCGCGTCATGCGATACGCTGCGAGGTCGTCGGTCGCGCCGTCGCGTCCGCTGACGCGGTAGGCCGGCATCGGCTCGCCATTCCGCAGCTCGAAGCTCAGCTTACCCGCGAGCCAGGCCTTGTCCGGTTGGAGCGCCGGGTCGATCCGATCCTCCGCCCTCGGCCCGTACGCCTGCAGGGCGCCCATCGTGTAGCGACCGTATTCGCGGTAGGGGATCCAGACGAACCCGCCATCGGCCCATTTGGGGCCCCATGAATTGAGGACGCGGAACGTGCCACCTTCGAACGTGTCGTCGTAGCCGACGACGAGCATCGCGTGGCGTCCGTGTTGGCCGCTCGGGCCGTTGTCTGCAGGCTGCTCGTGCCAGACTCGGCCCGGTTGGTAGAAGCTCTCCGCGACGATGAAGCAGAGCACGACCGGGTAACCCTCTGCGAGCGCCTTGCGCGTCGCGTCGACTCGGACGCGCGGGTCCATTTCATCGGTGAAGAACAACACCGTGTAGTCCTCGATGCGATGGTCCACGGCCTCGAGCAGCGCGCCCGCAGAGGGCGCCTGGTTGCAGACGTAGGGCATCGTCTTGGCCGACGCGATCCCGAGGGTCTCGAGCGTGTCGAGGCCGCGCACCGGGTTCGAGCCCGCCTGGCAATCGACGTCGGATGGGTCCTTGATGAGCTCGTAGATGAACGCGGGCGAGAACGCGTGGGCGTCGAGCTTCGAGCGCTCGGTGAGGCCGTGTTCGATGCCGTAGAGCACCGTCCGCATGTGGTAGCCGATCGCCCACGCCGCGCACGTGCCGTGGCGACCCTGGTCGCCGGGGGTCGGGCAGAAGCGCTCGAGCGAGACGCGCTCCGGGAGGCCTCGGTAGGTCTCCTGCGTCAGCACCGGCTTGTACGGCGTCCCGCGGTAACTCTCGACGTCGAAGACCAGGCCGGTGCCCGGGCGGGGAGGGTCCGGCGACTGGGCCGCGGGCGCCAGGAGGACGACGCAGGTGAGGGCGAGGTGCGACATGGGATTCCGGTGCAAGATCGGCTCGAAATGGGTCGCGCCTCGACCTATTTCCGGTGTTGGTCGGGTCTCGGGCGACGGGGCGCGATGCGCACTGAAATGAAATGGCTGTGGGCACCACGCGACGCCCCGTTACCCTCGTCGGTGTCGATGATCGGGTTACTCGCGCTCACGTGTTTGCAGACCGCGCCCTCCTGGCGCGACGACGTGCGACCGCTGCTCGCGGAACACTGTTTCGCGTGCCACGGGCCGGACGAGGCGACACGCGCGGCGGGGTTGCGCCTGGACGTGTCTCAGGGGCTCGCGAAGGTGATCGTGGCCGGGGACCCCGACGCGAGCGAGCTTCACTACCGGGTCACGTCCGAGGACGATTTCGATCGTATGCCGCCGCCGGCGCACGGCGAGCCGCTCGCTGCTGCCGAGCAGGAGACGCTGCGCCGTTGGATCGAAGCCGGCGCTTCCTGGGCGCCGCACTGGGCCTACGCGCCGTTCGGCGCGGTCAGGGTGCCCGAGGTCCAGCCGGTTCAACATGCTGAGAACGGGGCGTGGCCGCGCAATCCGATCGATCACTTCGTGCTCGCGCGCCTCGAGCTCGAGGGCCTCGCGCCCGCGCCCGAGGCTGACCCGCGCGCGCTCTTGCGGCGTGTGCACCTCGACCTGACGGGCCTCCCGCCGACCGAACAAGAGCTCGCGAGTTACCTCGCCGACGACCAGCCCGACGCGTACGAGCGACGTGTCGACACGCTCCTCGCGTCCGTGCATTTCGCCGAGCGTTTCGCGCGTCATTGGCTCGACCTCGCGCGTTATGCGGACAGCAACGGCTTCACCATCGACAGCGCGCGTTCGATCTGGCCCTGGCGCGACTGGGTCGTGCGCTCGCTCGACCGCGATCAGCCCTTCGACGAGTTCACGCTCGAACAGCTCGCCGGGGATTTGCTGCCCGACGCGACCCGCGAGCAGCGCCTCGCGACGGGTTTTCACCGCAACACCCAGACCAACGAAGAGGGCGGCGCGGACGACGAAGAGAACCGCGTGCAGGCGCTGTTCGACCGCGTGCATACAACCGGCGCGGTGTGGCTCGGCACGACCATCGGCTGCGCGCAATGCCATACGCACAAGTTCGATCCGATCACGGCGCGCGACTATTATCGCTTCTACGCCTTCTTCGACCAGACACGCGATGGGGGCGTGAGCCTTGCGCCGACCATGCTCGTCGCCCGCGATGACGACGAGGACCAGCGCGCCAGCCGCTGGGAGGACAGGCTCGCGGAGCTGCAACGCGAGCACGACCTCGCGCACACGGCGAGCACCGCGGGGTACTCCACGTGGCGTCCGCTGCGAGCGTGGGCGTCGAACGGCACGAAGCTGCGCGCGGAGGAGGACGGGTCCTTCACCGCCGTCGGCCAGAACGCCGTCTATTCGACCTATGTCCTCGAGGGGGACGCGCCTGACGGCCCTGGGGCGACGCGGCGGTTGCGCCTCGAGGCGTTGCCGAACGCTGACCTTCCGAGCGGCGGGCCCGGTCGCGGGGGCAACGGGAACTTCGTGCTGCAGGCCGTGCGGCTCTTCGAGCGCGAAAACGGCGAGACCACGTGGACGCCTGTGGCGCTGCGCGGCGCGCGCGCTGACTTCGAGCAGGACACCCGCGCGGGAGGCGGCGGGCACTTCCCAGCCGCGAGTGTGCTCGGCGCTGGCCCGGGCTGGGCGATTCTGCCCCGCACGGACGAGCCGCACGCCCTCGAGGTTGAGTTCGAGGTACCCCTCATGTCGCGTGAGACCGCACCCCTCCAGACGCGACAGCTCCGGATCGAGCTCGTGCAGGAACATGGCAGTCGGCACACGCTCGGCGCGTTCCGCGTGCTCTTCGCGAGCATCACGGGGAGCGTGACAGGGAGCGTGACGCGGAGCATCACGGGGAGCATCACGGGGAGCGTGACGGCAGGCGAGACGGCAAGCGAGACGGGGAGCGTGACGGGGAGCGAGACGGCAAGCGAGACGGGGAGCGAGACGGCAAGCGAGACGGCAAGCGAGACGGGCCCGCCGCTCGTCGACGCCGCCTGGGTTTCGGTCTGGCGCGCGCTCCAGGCTCACGCCGCTGAGCGGCCGAGGCTCCCGACCTCGCTCGTGCTCGAGGACCGCGAGGTGCTCCGTGCGACCCGCATGTTCCATCGCGGCTCGTTCCTCGATCCGCGCGCAGAGGTCACGCCGGGTGTGCCGCCTGCGCTGAGTCTCTTCGACGCGACGGAGAATACACGTGAGTTCGTAGCGGCCGCGGATGCCGCAACCGACGCGGACGCCGAACCGCAGAGCGCCGAACCCCACAACGCCGAACCCCACAACGCCGAACCCCACAACGCCGAACCCCACAACGCCGGGCCCCAGAACGCCGGGCGTCAGACGCGCCTCGACCTCGCGCGCTGGCTCGGGGATCCGCGCAATGCGCTCGTGCACCGCGTGCAGGTCAATCGTGTGTGGCAGCACCTCTTCGGCCGCGGCCTCGTCGCGACCGAGAACGACTTCGGCCTCCGCGGCGCGCTGCCGAGCCACCCCGAGCTGCTCGAGTGGCTCGCGCAAGACTTCGTGGCCCACGGTCAATCGCGCAAGGCGCTCGTGCGCACGATCGTCACCTCGGCGACGTACCGCCAGTCGAGCGCGAGCGACCCAGCGCTCGTCGCGCGCGATCCGGACAACACGCTGCTCGCGCGCCAGCGGCGGCTGCGACTCGAGGGCGAGGTGCTGCGCGACGCGATGCTCGTCGCGAGCGGCGCGCTCGATCGCACGGTGGGGGGGCCGCCCGTGCAGCCGCCGCAGCCCGACGGCGTGTTCGCCTTCACCCAGAGCGCGCGCACCTGGACACCGAGCGAGGGCGCGGCGCGCTTTCGGCGCTCGTTGTACACACGCTTGTGGCGCAGCGCGCCCTTCCCATTCTATGGCACGTTCGACGCGCCGCAGGCGACCGCGACGTGCACGCGGCGCGAGCGCTCCGTCTCGCCGTTGCAGGCCCTCGCGCTCGCCAACGACCCGATGGTGATCGAGCTGTGCGGCCTGCTCGCGGAGCGCATCCGCGGGCTGTGGTCGATGAACGACCGCGGCCGCGTCGCGACTGCGTTCGAGTGGTGCCTCGCCCGGCAGCCGAGCGACGAAGAGGTCGATCTGATCCTCGAGCACATGGACCCGATCGCGGACGAGCGCGGCGTCGACGCGGGCTGGAGCGCGGTCGCGCGGCTCTTGTTCAATCTGGAGGAGTTCCGGTACCGGCCATGAGTGAGCAAGACGGACTCACGCCGCTCGGCGGCGCGCTGCCCGAGGGCGAGGGATGCACCCGCACCGGACACGCTCCACCGGGAGAGCTCGGAAGCGGCATAGAGACTCTCTTGCGCCGTCAGTTCTTACGCGGCGCCGCGGGCCTCGGGAGCCTCGCGCTCGCGGATCTCTTCACGCCGAATGGCTCGGCGCTGGGTGGCTGGGCGGCGAGAGGCGGCTCCGCTGCCGACGCTGAGCAGCGCCCCGTCTGGTTGCTGCCGAAGGCGCCGGTGAAGCGTGTCATCTGGCTCTTTATGGCGGGCGCGCCGAGCCAGTTCGAGCTGTTCGAGCCTAAGGAGACGCTGCAGCGCCTCGACGGCCAGCCCTTGCCGCCGAGCCTCGCCGCGGGCAAGCGTTTTGCGTTCATCGACGGCGGGGCCGCGAAGCTGCTCGGCACGCGGCGCAAGTTCGCGCAGCACGGCGAATGCGGCGCGCCCGTCAGCGAGCTGCTGCCGCACACCGCGCGGATCGTCGACAAGCTCACGTTCTTGCGCGCGGTGCAGTCCAAAGAGATCAACCACGGCCCCGCCAAATCGTTCCTGAATACCGGGTTTGGGCCTAGCGGGCGGCCGGCGTTCGGCGCTTGGACGCTGTATGGCCTCGGCAGCGAGGCCCGCGATCTGCCGGGTTTTGTCGTGCTGCGTTCGGGCAATCGCGGGCCGCGTGGCGGCGCGCCGCTCTGGAGCAGCGGCTTCTTGCCGACCCACCTCGCGGGGACGCCGTTGCGCCCGTCGGGCGCGCCGGTGCTCGACCTCGCCTCGCCGCCCGGTGTCGACGCGGACGAACAAGCGGACTTCTTCCGCACGGTCCGCGCGCTCGATCGGTCAGCGGGCGGCGGTGGCGACCCGGAGCTCGAGTCGCGCATCCAGTCGTACGAGCTCGCGTTTCGGATGCAGACGAGCGCGCCCGAGCTCGTCGATCTCACCGAGGAGAGCGCGGAGACACGCGCGCTCTACGGCCTCGAAGGCGACGCCCCGTCGTACGCGCGCAATTGTCTGCTCGCGCGGCGCCTCGTCGAGCGCGGTGTGCGCTTCGTGCAGCTGTACCACACCGACTGGGACCACCACGGGGACCCGGGCAACCACCTCGGTGAGCCGCTCGAGAAGCGCTGCCGCGAGGTCGATCAGGCCAGCGCGGCGCTCGTGCTCGACCTCGAGCGCCGAGGGCTGCTGAAGGACACCCTCGTGATCTTCGGCGGCGAGTTCGGGCGCACACCTCTGGGCGAGGTGCGCGACTTCATCGGCCGAGATCACCACATCGACGCCTCGACGATGTGGCTCGCGGGCGCAGGCTTGAAACCAGGTTTTTCGTACGGCGCGACGGACGAGATCGGCCTCGGGCCGGTCGAGGGCGCGCTGGACGTGCACGATCTGCACGCGACCCTGTTGCACCTGATGGGCGTCGACCACGAGCGCTTGACGTTCCGCTTTCAAGGGCGCGACTATCGCCTGACCGACGTGCACGGCCGTGTGCAGCACGGGTTCTTGGCCTGAGGCGGGCGACGGCCCGCGCGCCAGCACTGTCCGCGCCGGCGCGCGGGCGGGACTTCGGACCCGGGCTGGAATCGCCGCGTCGCGGACGGTCTCATAGGTGCATGCGGAACGCACCACTCTCGGCCCTCGTCCCTGTTCTGCTCGCGCTCGCGCTCGGCTGCGGAGGTCCGCGCGCGACGTCGCAGGTGGATGGGGTCACGCCCCTTCGCGGCGGCGTCAAAGAGGTCGGTGGAGGTCGGTTGCGGGTCGTCGGCATGGCGTCGACGGACGCGCGCGCGGCCCTCGACGACGCGATGGCGCGCGCGGGTGTGTACGCGCGCAGCCGCGGCGAGCGCTTGCTGCCGGATAGCATCGAGCCCGGCAAGGGCCTCGATGCGTTCGGACGTCCGGTCTATACGTGCGCCTTGACCTTCCGGAGTGAACCGGATCCACGGATCGCCGATCCGTCGGCTCAGTCGCACTCCGACTCGACGCTCGAGCACCGCTTGCGACTCCTCGTTGACGAGGGTGTGTTGACGATCGAGGAGTATTCGCAGCTGATGGGCATACCGCAGGCTCCGGGGTCGAGCCTGCAAAGCGGCTCGACTGTGTCTCCTGGGTCGAGCCTGCAAAGCGGCTCGACTGTGTCTCCTGGGTCGAGCCTGCAAAGCGGCTCGACCGAGGCTAACACGCCGCGCTGAGATTCGCGTGCAAACGCGCGAGGCGTCAAGCGCGGGCGCGGCTGGCCTAATCGCATTTCATGCGGTTTTCAGGATCTGGAGAGATCCAGGAGCGAAGGTTGTCGCGTATCGCCGCCGTGGGCGCGTGCCGACACGCCCCCTCCTTGATGCGCGCTTGTTGCTCTACAGGCGCGCCTCGCATGGCCACCCTCGGGCGGCCCTTAAGAGAACTCTATGACGCTACCTACTCTCCGCACCCTCACCGGTGCTGCCTGTGTATTCGGCACCGCCGCCGCTTTTGGCCTCGCGGCGGAATCGAAGTCCCCGGCGGCGGCTTCGCCATTCGCGGCCCGCGCGGTGCCGAGCCCCTCGAGCCACCGCGAGGCGCCGGGCACAGCGGGCAAACCGCAGGTCGACGCCACCGACTTCTACATGTTCCGCAGCTATGAGGCGGGGCGCGAGGATCGGGTGATCTTTGTCGCCAACTACTACCCGCTCCAGGCGCCGTACGGTGGGCCGAACTACTTCGAGCTCAGCCCCGATGCGCTCTACGAGATCCACGTCGATCAAAACGGCAACGCGCAAGAAGACTTGACGTTCCGCTTCCGTTTCCAATCGTCGCTGCAGCCGCTCACTTTGACGATCGGGGACCCGGGCCAGGAGCAGGTCGTCGCCATTCCGCTCCTCAACAGGGGCACGATCGCCGCGGGCAGCACGGGCGAATTGAACCGCGCCGAGACCTACACACTCGACGTCGTGCAAGGCGATCGCCGCACGGGGACAGTGTTCTCGAGCCTGAATCAAGCGACGGGCCTGCCGACCTTCATGAAACCGGTGGACAACATCGGCGAGAAGTCCATCCCGAACTACGCGGCCTATGCCGCCGCGCACCAGTACGAGATGACGTTGCCTGGCGGCGGCACGGGCCGTGTCTTCGTGGGCCAGCGCAAAGACCCGTTCGTGGTCAACCTCGGCGAGACGTTCGACCTCGTCAATTTCGACCCGACGGGCGCGACGAACTCACAGACGGACGACCTCGCTGACGCGAACGTCACGAGCCTGATCCTCGAGGTCCCGATCTCGTTCTTGACGAACGGCACCGAGGACGTGATCGGCGCTTGGACGACTGCGAGCCTGCGTCAAGCGCGCGTGCTCAACCCGTCCCCGGACGCCGTGAACGGCGCCGAGATCCACGGCGGCGCGTTCACCCAGGTGTCGCGCCTCGGCATGCCGCTCGTGAACGAGGTCGTGATCGGCTTGCCTGACAAGGACCGTTTCAATGCCTCCGAGCCGACGGGCGACGCGACTTTCGCGACGTACGTCACGCACCCGACGATGCCCGAGCTGCTCGAGGTCCTTTTCGGTGTAACCGCGCCGAACCTGTTCCCCCGTCAAGACCTCATCGACGTCTTCTTGCTCGGCGTCGACACCGTGAATCGCCCGAGCGGAGTCGTGGCGGCCGAGATGTTGCGCTTGAACACGGCGACGCCGGTCACGGCCAGCGGTGCTCAGAACAACCTCGGCGTTATCGGAGGCGACAACGCTGGTTATCCGAATGGTCGCCGCCCTGGTGACGACGTGGTCGACATCTCGTTGCGCGCGCTGATGGGTGTGCTCTTGCCGATGGGCGTCGCGCCCTCGGGCCAGATCCCGTTCACGGACGGCGCGTTTGTGGACGAGACATTCTTCACGGCTGCGTTCCCGTTCCTTCTGGATCCGATCCCGGGGTCGCCCAATTGAGCTGCAACCATCCCAACCGCCGTCGAGCCTGGCTCGTCGTGTCGCTGCTCGTTCTCGGCGCTGCCGGGTGCAACGACGACGACGATGACAACAACAACCCGCCGCCGCCGCCCCCCGAGTCGACCTTCAATCTGTTCGTCCTGGAGCAGTTCGCGGACACGGCTAACGACACCGAACCCGCTGAGACCAACGACCGCGCGTTCACGTTCTCGGAGAACCCGAACGCTTTCAATTCGCTGTTCGATTGATCGTCGAACTCTCACGCCGCGTCCCCCCCAGCCGTGTTTCAATGAAGATGGCAACCATGCGCTCCATCAGTCCTGCACTCATCACTCGTCTCTTGTTGCTTCCCGCGTTGCTCGGCAGCGCCGGTGTCGCGTTCGCCCACGATTTCTGGGTGCGCCCGACAAATTGGACACCAGAGGTGAACAATGCCGTTCTCCTAGAGCTCTGTGTGGGCGATCACTTCCTGGGTGAGACGCGGCCGCGCGACGAGGCGTACGTCACTCGCTTCGTAGTGCGGCATGGCGAGACGGTCGGCGACGTCAAGGCGTTGCCTGGCCGCGCCGAGCCGGCGGGTTTCTTCAAGCCCGAGGCGAAGGGTGTGCACTTCATTGGGTACGAGGGCAAGCCGCGTTACCTCGAGCTCGACGGCGTCAAGTTCACGTCGTACTTGCGCGAGGCCGGCCTGACCGAAGTGATCGAGGCCCGCTCCATAGCGGGCACGACACGCGAGCCCGGCCGCGAGGAGTACGCGCGCTGCGCGAAGAGCCTCATCAAAGTGGGCCAAGACTCGCAATGGACCGCCGATCGCCCGTTCGGCCTCACCCTCGAGCTGGTCGCCCTGACGGATCCGGATGCCTCGGGCGCGTTCCGCGTGCAGCTCTTGCGCGCCGGCAAGGCCGTGGTAGGCGCGTCGATCGTGTGCCACCAGGAGCTCGTGCCGACGGCCCCTGGCGGCGTCGCGCCCTCGCTCGGCGGCTCGCAGTCCGGGGGCTCGCAGTCCGGGGGCGCACCTTCGCCGCGCGGCACGTCGACTCCTGACAAAACTCTGCGAGTGACCCAGGATCCGAAGCCGGTCCCGGCGGGCCAACCCCCCCAGGATCCTCCCCCGGTCGAGCGCCCGGCCGGCCCCCCGACGCCGCGGACCGCGAAAACCGACGCCTCGGGTATCGCCGAGTTCACGCTGAACCCCGACACGAACTATCTGTTCACCGCGATCCAAATGCGCGCCGCGACCTCGCCGAAAGCAACGGACCCCGCCGCGCCCGACAAACCCCTAGAATGGTCGAGCCACTGGGCCTCCCTGACGCTGCGGACGGCGGCAACCGCGCGCTGATCAGAGTCGACTACTGGATAGCAGCCTGACGCCCCGCGCGCCGCCCACAAGGGCTAGGCGCCGGGGTGTCAGCTTTCGTTGGGCGGCATATTCTGTGTGGACGGGCAAGAATTGCTCGAATTGCAAGCAAATGGACTTGCGGGTCGTGCTCTCCAGCGTTGTCCCAAATGGAGCAGCAATCCATCCGTGCGCGGATCGATTGCAGTGTGAACGCGTTGGCAGCCGATCCCTGACTTCAGACCAGGAGATTCACCGCCATGCTGCGTCCGCCTGCGGGCCAAGCGCCCGAATACGACGTTCCCGACCTTCTGCCTGCGCGGATGGTCAACGAGTTTGTCTATTGCCCGAGGCTGTTCCACCTCGAGTGGGTCGGCAAAGAATGGGCGGACAGTCACGACACCGTGGCGGGGGCGGGAACCCATCGCCGCGTCGATCGTCCTGCGTCGGATCTTCCGAGTCCCGATGCGCCTGGCGACGTCGAGAGGACCGGCCGAGTGACCTCCCTCGATCTTGCATCCGAAGAAGAGGGGCTGACCGCCAAGCTCGATCTCGTCGAGGTCGAGGGCGACCAGTTCGTGCCTGTCGATTACAAGAAGGGCAACGCGCCCAATAGCGGTCGTCCGTGGGATGCGGACCGCCTGCAAGTCGGGGTGCAGGCGCTGCTTCTACGCTCAGCGGGCTACCGCTGCGACGAAGCGGTCGTCTATTACGCCGGGTCCAAGCGCCGCCTGTCGGTCGTCGTCGATGATGCGCTGATCGAGGAAGTCCGTAGTGTTGCGCGTGCTGCACGGGTCGCCGCGGCCGCCGTGGTGCCTCCGCCGCCACTCGTCGACAGCCCCAAGTGCGTCGGCTGTTCCCTCGCCGGAATCTGCCTTCCGGACGAGACCAAGCTGCTAGCCGACCTGGAGCCCGACACCGATGTCGAGCCCGATGGCGAGACGTCGGCACAGGCAAAATCCGCGCCGCGGATCCTCGTGCCGGCCAGCGCCGCGTTGCCCGCATACATCACTTCGCAGGGTGCCCGTGTCGGAAAGCGAGGCGAGCAGATCGTCGTCGAGTACCGCGACAACACCCAGGCCACGGTGAGACTGCTGGACGTCTCGCAGTTGTGCATCTTCGGCGGTGTCATGGTGTCAGCGCAGCTCGTCGGCGAGTTGATGAGTCGCGATATCCCGATCTGCCACTTCACGATCGGCGGATGGTTCCATGGAGTCACGCATTCGATCGGGAGCCGAAATGTCGCTGTTCGTATAGCGCAGTTCGCGACTGCAGCCAACCCCGTGGCCTGTCTCGAGCTTGCCCGGGGAATCGTTTCGCGCAAGATCAAGAATCAGCGCACGATGCTCCGCCGTAATCACGAGGCGGCCCCGGACCGAACACTTCGTGAGCTCGATGATCTGTCCCAGCGCGCTTTGAAGGCGGAGTCCGCGGAGTCGCTCCTTGGTCTCGAGGGTCTCGCCGCCAAGACGTACTTCCGCGAGTTCCCCGGCATGCTGCGTCCCGACGTGCGCAGCGGCGCGGCGTTCGATCTGGAAGGTCGGAATCGACGTCCACCGCGGGATCGAGTCAACGCACTCCTGTCGTTCGCGTATTCGATCCTCTCCAAGGACTGGACCGTCACGCTCTTCTCCGTTGGTCTGGATCCATTTGTCGGCGTCTTCCACCGCCCACGATTCGGGCGGCCATCTCTGGCGCTCGATCTGATGGAGGAGTTCCGACCCATCGTCGCGGACTCAGTCGTCCTACAATTGATCAACAACGGCGAGGTCAAGCCGAACTCCTTCATCGAGCGGGCTGGGTCGTTTGCGCTGACGGCGGAGGGTCGCAAGAGCTTTTTTCAGGCTTGGGAGCGACGCTTGTCCCAAGAGATCCAGCACCCGATCTTTCGGTATCGCGTGGACTATCGGCGCCTGTTCGAGGTGCAAGCGCGCCTCTTTGCGCGGCAGCTAACGGGCGAAATCGAGTCCTACCCGGGGTTCACGACCCGATGAGCCACCGTCACGCATACCTCCTCGCCTACGACATCGCGGAGCCCGCGAGGTGGCGGAAGATCCATGAACTTGCCCAGGGTCATGGGGCGCGATTGCAATACTCCGTGTTTCGCTGCGAGCTCGACCAAACCGAGTTCCAGCGCCTGCGCAACCGAATCGTGGAGGAGATCCACCATCGCGAGGACCGTGTTATGCTGATCGACCTCGGCCCGCTCGACGGACAGGAGGCGAAGCGCATCACTTGCCTGGGAAGCGCAACCCTCCCGCCCCCGTCCGGCCCGGCGATCCTCTGATCTCGACATGTCTCGTTCCAAGTCACCATACGAACTCGCTATCCTTGCGAGCGCTCCGGTGATGCCCTCTCCCCCGGGCAGCGCTCGCAGCCCTAAGTTCCTTGACAACCCGGACTTACGGTTGCCGCACACCGCCGACCCCCCGGCGAGGTGCTGGCCAACTGGACCGCTCGCAATCGCCGCCCTAAGTCCGATCCCTACAGCGGGTTACAACGCCCGCGCTTTCCGCGCCCTCTGAGGCGCGGCCCCATTGAAGCGAGCCCCGAATCCCGACGAACGGCGGCGGTCAAGCTCTTTCCGCGCCCTCTGAGGCGCGGCCCCATTGAAGCTCGAGGACCTGGTCGAGACGTGCGACGCCGAGTTGCGGGAGCTTTCCGCGCCCTCTGAGGCGCGGCCCCATTGAAGCGTCGCCTATCCGGCCGCGGACCGCTTGCTGTCGGCCTCTTTCCGCGCCCTCTGAGGCGCGGCCCCATTGAAGCAGGCCGAGCGTCGTGAAGTCGACGTTCGCGGACGCACTTTCCGCGCCCTCTGAGGCGCGGCCCCATTGAAGCTCGGTGTGCGGCCCGGACTCGATCGGCGGGATGAGCGCACTTTCCGCGCCCTCTGAGGCGCGGCCCCATTGAAGCTTGCGGTACATGCGCAACGCCGACGACTATTGGAACCTTTCCGCGCCCTCTGAGGCGCGGCCCCATTGAAGCCTATGCGCCACGTCGGCGCACTGTAGTTTGGACGATCGAGCTTTCCGCGCCCTCTGAGGCGCGGCCCCATTGAAGCGCTGTCGATACTCTCGAAGCGCGGCGAGTAAGCGGCGACTTTCCGCGCCCTCTGAGGCGCGGCCCCATTGAAGCAGGGCGCCCGTAAAGAGCGGCTGCCGAGCCGCGGACGCGTCTTTCCGCGCCCTCTGAGGCGCGGCCCCATTGAAGCTTCACGCCACAACGTACCCTGGGATTTGGGGCGCGCTTTCCGCGCCCTCTGAGGCGCGGCCCCATTGAAGCGAGCCGACGACGTACGACGAGCCGACCCGCTCCGTCCTTTCCGCGCCCTCTGAGGCGCGGCCCCATTGAAGCGCCAAGGCGCGCGCGTGGTCGTTCCCGCGAGCGGCGAGCAGCTTTCCGCGCCCTCTGAGGCGCGGCCCCATTGAAGCGTCGGCTCGGACACTGAAGCGCCCGTCGATGGCGGCTTTCCGCGCCCTCTGAGGCGCGGCCCCATTGAAGCGAGGGGCTGCAAGGGTAGCAGTTATCTCGGGTCGGATCTTTCCGCGCCCTCTGAGGCGCGGCCCCATTGAAGCGCGCCTCATCCCTTAGCCTGTCTCTCGGCCCAGCCCTTTCCGCGCCCTCTGAGGCGCGGCCCCATTGAAGCCGGAACGATCGACGCGTCATGTTTCGTCGCTTGGGCCTTTCCGCGCCCTCTGAGGCGCGGCCCCATTGAAGCAACATCGCGGACGTCCCCGACGGCGGCATCACCAAGCTTTCCGCGCCCTCTGAGGCGCGGCCCCATTGAAGCAGCGCGCGAGTCGCGGACGAGCCGCTTGTGCTGCGCTTTCCGCGCCCTCTGAGGCGCGGCCCCATTGAAGCATTCGCATCGGTGGCGGCGCACAGCTCGTCAGCCGCCCTTTCCGCGCCCTCTGAGGCGCGGCCCCATTGAAGCAAGGTGACGGTCGTCCAGCTGCTCTTCGCGGCCTACTTTCCGCGCCCTCTGAGGCGCGGCCCCATTGAAGCCAACACCACCTTGACGGGAGCTGACATGTAGGCGCGACTTTCCGCGCCCTCTGAGGCGCGGCCCCATTGAAGCGCCGCGGCGCTGTCCCTGTTCCCGCTGGCACCCCCGGTCCTTTCCGCGCCCTCTGAGGCGCGGCCCCATTGAAGCGCTCCGCAGCAGGCCAGCCCCGTCGGCCCATCCCCAGGTCCTTTCCGCGCCCTCTGAGGCGCGGCCCCATTGAAGCAGGTAGCCCTCAGTCCAGCCGCCATGCGTCGTCGTCGCGCTTTCCGCGCCCTCTGAGGCGCGGCCCCATTGAAGCGCGAGAACCGCGGTCGAGGTCGATGATCAGCGGCGCCGCTTTCCGCGCCCTCTGAGGCGCGGCCCCATTGAAGCCGGGCCAAGCGCCGCATGGTCGAGGCGGTCTACCCGACTTTCCGCGCCCTCTGAGGCGCGGCCCCATTGAAGCGGTCGTCCGCGCCGCTCGGCTCTGGGGGCATGACCACTCTTTCCGCGCCCTCTGAGGCGCGGCCCCATTGAAGCCTGAGCGCGGCGGGACTGCTCCGCAGCGTACACACTACTTTCCGCGCCCTCTGAGGCGCGGCCCCATTGAAGCACGCTCCACAGCTCGCTCGGCGCCGTGGCCTCGATCGCGCTTTCCGCGCCCTCTGAGGCGCGGCCCCATTGAAGCAGTCTGGGGGGGACGAGTCTGGACCTGGTACGTGGGCTTTCCGCGCCCTCTGAGGCGCGGCCCCATTGAAGCCGATACGGTGCCCAACAGGGGAGGAAAGATGATGCAAACTTTCCGCGCCCTCTGAGGCGCGGCCCCATTGAAGCATGCCGACAGCGGTCCAGAAGCTGCCGGTCGTGTTTCTTTCCGCGCCCTCTGAGGCGCGGCCCCATTGAAGCCACCAGCGCATCGACGACGCCGCTGCACAACGCGAACCTTTCCGCGCCCTCTGAGGCGCGGCCCCATTGAAGCGCGTCCCCGCCGTTGACGATGTGCCTGCTGGCCGTCACCTTTCCGCGCCCTCTGAGGCGCGGCCCCATTGAAGCGCTCGCCTCATTACGCGCGAGGCCTGATCCTCCTGTCTTTCCGCGCCCTCTGAGGCGCGGCCCCATTGAAGCTGTGGCCCGCGGCCGTCTGCGCCGTGCGGAGGGGAGACTTTCCGCGCCCTCTGAGGCGCGGCCCCATTGAAGCATAGTCCGTCCTGAAGTTAGGGTAAGTGTTAAGAATCGACTTTCCGCGCCCTCTGAGGCGCGGCCCCATTGAAGCCGGACGCGCATCCGTGAGATCCCGAGACGCGCCGAGCTTTCCGCGCCCTCTGAGGCGCGGCCCCATTGAAGCCAGCTAGCGTTCTTGTCCTCGGCTCTTTACTGGGTCAAGCTTTCCGCGCCCTCTGAGGCGCGGCCCCATTGAAGCACGTCACGGCTGCGCTACTTCTGGCGAGGCTGTGCGGAACTTTCCGCGCCCTCTGAGGCGCGGCCCCATTGAAGCCTGTTCCAGCTCGTGGGGGTGGAGGCTCAACAGGTCGGCAGCTTTCCGCGCCCTCTGAGGCGCGGCCCCATTGAAGCGGCGGGCGGTACGCGACGCCGAAGGGTCCGAAGATCGCTTTCCGCGCCCTCTGAGGCGCGGCCCCATTGAAGCGTCGACAAGCGCTGGCGCATCGACCCCGAGCTCGCGCTTTCCGCGCCCTCTGAGGCGCGGCCCCATTGAAGCACGGTCTGCCTCCAAGCCGAGCCAAGCGAGCGACTAGCAACTTTCCGCGCCCTCTGAGGCGCGGCCCCATTGAAGCAACGAGCGCAGGTGCTTCGCGCGAAGGCGCGCAAATTTCTTTCCGCGCCCTCTGAGGCGCGGCCCCATTGAAGCGCGCGGGCTCATGTCTCGACAACCACCATTTTCCGAACTTTCCGCGCCCTCTGAGGCGCGGCCCCATTGAAGCAGCGCGTAGTTTGCTCGACCGCCTTGCACTCGTGTCTTTCCGCGCCCTCTGAGGCGCGGCCCCATTGAAGCGCTTGGAGGCAGACCGTGAATCGGCTCGAAGTTATCGTCTTTCCGCGCCCTCTGAGGCGCGGCCCCATTGAAGCGAGGAGCAAGCGGAAGGAGATCCGGACACCGAGCGCTTTCCGCGCCCTCTGAGGCGCGGCCCCATTGAAGCGAGCCAAGTATGTGGTCGATGTCGGCCAGCAGAGCGCTTTCCGCGCCCTCTGAGGCGCGGCCCCATTGAAGCAAGCTGCGCTCGACGAACCTACATAAGGCCGTCGGCCCGTCTTTCCGCGCCCTCTGAGGCGCGGCCCCATTGAAGCCAGTCGATCGCTCCCACTACCACGCTTGAGGGTGAGCGCTTTCCGCGCCCTCTGAGGCGCGGCCCCATTGAAGCTCGAGCCACGGAGCGAGGAACTGCGCCAGGTTGGACCTTTCCGGGCTCTCCTGCTGCTTTAGGGACGGCTCGGGAGCACATTTTCCGCACCGACCCCCCTCAAGATCGATGGCCGGACCACAACAGAACGGGCCCTGGAGGGGTCTGACGGCCGATTCAGGGCC
>Ga0163144_10005136_pt1 | contig 29204 bp, 28 predicted proteins | sample OliLak19BULKMAT1_FD_123175 | JGI IMG/M metagenome (GOLD analysis project Ga0163144, IMG submission 123175) | Freshwater microbial mat bacterial communities from Lake Vanda, McMurdo Dry Valleys, Antarctica - Oligotrophic Lake LV.19.BULKMAT1 | ecosystem: Environmental > Aquatic > Freshwater >...
GGGCTAGGTATTCAGGTACTTGCCGCTGCGCCACCCCTGCGCGCGCGGCTTGCAGCGCTGGCGGCAGGTCGTCTGGAGCGGCCATTGGGGCCTTGACCGGTTTTGTCATTTCGAGCGCGGGGGAAAATCTGCGGTAGCGCGCGGCTGGTCACCAAATGGGTCACCAAATGGGTCACCAAATGGGTCACCAAATGGGTTACCTTATGGGTCACCTTATGCTGCATTCATCGCCGCACTTGCAACGGTTTGCGACGTCAGCTATGGGTTCGTTGCAACAAAACGCAACCGTGATCCGGTCTTGTTTGCTCCGATCGACGAATTTTTCAGGTTAAGCTCAGTGACTTGGAGTATTCCGTGCCGAAGGCCATTCACTCATGTCCGTCACTGCTCTGATCTTCTTCTTGCTCGCGCTCGGTGCGGGCGCTGCCGCGTTTTGGTTTTTTCGCCAAAGTCAGCTCCTGAAGCTGCGCATCATTGCGATGGAGGAAGCAGGCAAGCGACAGGCTGGGTCACAGGCGCAGATCATGCACACCACCAAACTTGCCTCGCTCGGGCAGATGATTGCGGGGGTTGCGCACGAGCTCAACACGCCGCTGGGCTTCGTTAAGAGCAATGTTGACGTTTGCCGTGAGCTGCTGGCGGAGTACGACCAGCAGCTGATTTCCAAAGCGCATGGTCATCTTGCGCAAGCCTCGCGCCTGAATCTGGAAGACCCAAACGTCAAGCAAAAGCTGCCTGCGGCGCTGAAAGCCCTGGCTGCGCGACTGGCCGCAAACACAACCTTGAGCGAAGTCAACGAATTGCTCAGTGATTCGCGTGAGGGTTTGGAGCAGTTGGCGAAGCTGGTGCGCAACCTCAAGGGCTTTGCGCGTCTGGACCAAGACGGCATGGATCTGTTTGATCCGATTGAAGCGATCGAAAGCGCCTTGGTCATTGCCCAGCACGAACTGCGCGATCGCATCAGCGTGGTCAAAGATCTGGTGGCGATGCCCAAGGTCAAGGCCGTGCCCTCGCAGATCAATCAGGTGTTCCTGAATTTGATCACCAATGCGGCTCAAGCCATGGGTGAACGCGGCACGCTTACCCTGCGCAGCCGCAGGCAGGGCGACTTTGCGGTGTTGGAAGTTGAAGACAATGGCGCTGGAATCTCGCCCGAGGTGCTGCCCAAGATCTTCGATCCATTTTTCACCACCAAGCCGGTGGGCGAAGGTACCGGTTTGGGTCTGTCGATCGTGCACAAGATCATCCACAGCCACGGCGGCAGCATCAATGTGCGAAGTAATCCCGGACAGGGCACAACGTTTGCCATTAGTCTTCCGATCGATCACGCATCCTTGCGCGGTCAAGGTCGGGGGGACCTTCGTTCAGACGAGGAACCGGCTTGACCATGGATTCAACACGTATTCGCGTACTTTGTATTGACGACGAGGCCCGCATATTGCGGGCTCTTAAGGCGCTGCTGCGCGATTACGATGTGTTCAGCACCACCGAACCGGAGTCCGCAGCGCAGGTGGCCGCCACCCATGATGTTGATGTGGTGATTTGCGACCAGCGCATGCCGCAGATGATCGGAGTGGAAGCGCTGCGTCTGATTCGAGAGCGTCACCCGCGTGCGATGCGCATTTTGCTGACCGGATACTCTGATCTCAACGCGGTGCTTGGCTCGGTCAACGAGGGCGAAGTGTTTCGCTTCGTCAACAAGCCTTGGGACAACCAGGAGCTGCGCGCGATCGTCGCGCAGGCAGGCCAGCTTGCACGCGAGACGCCGGCGATCAGTAACGCGGCGATTTCCGAGCGCGACAAACAAGAGATTCGTAAGCACGCCGGCGTGCTGGTGATTGAGGACGATCCGGAAACCCAAACCCGCCTGCGCGAGATCCTTGGCCCGCACTATCAGCTGCGCTTCGCGGCCACTACGGATCGCGCCCTGCAGGTGCTTGAGCAACATGAAACCGGCGTGGTCATTTCCGAAACCGATAGCGGACAGGGTGATCTGACCGGACTGATCAAGACCCTGAAGCAGTACCACCCGCATATCGCATCGGTGGTGTTGACTGACCGCGCCAACGCTCAGCTTGCAATCGATTTGATCAACGAGGGCCAGGTATTCCGGATGCTGCTGAAGCCTGTGCGAATGGGCTCGTGTCGGCTGAGCGTGGAGGCTGCACTGGGGCGCTACTGGCAGCTCAAGAACAACCCCAAAGCGGCAGGGCGCTTTGCGGTGGTGGCGCGCGCCACGCCTAGCGTGCCTCCAAGCCTGCTGCAGCGGATTAAGGCCCTGCCGCAGCGCTTGTTTACTTTCGGGCGCATAGGCTAAGTGCAGCCATCGTGCTGCCGCGCCTGAGCATCCTGGGTGCCGGATCGATTGGCTGCTTTCTCGGCGCGCGACTTGCACAGCACGCTCAGGCACCGCACGCTCAGGTTTCGCTGCTTGCGCGCGGAGCCATGCTTCAGGAGTTGCGCGCACACGGCTTGAGCACGCGCGACCTGGATGGCCGCCAGACGCACCTGAGCGCCGCCGCGGTGCCGGTCACCGATGATCCGCAAGCGTTGGCTCAGGCAGAGTTGATCCTGGTGTGCGTCAAAAGCGCCGCCACTGAGCAGGCGGCGGCACAGATCGCCGCGCACGCCCATTCCGCAGCTTTGGTGGTCAGCATGCAGAACGGCCTGCATAACGCAGAGATTCTGCGCGCTGGCTGCCCACAGCAAGTGTTGGCGGGCATGGTGCCGTTTAACGTGGTGCATCTGGGTGCCGGCCGCTTTCAGCGCAGCACCAGCGGTGACTTGGTGCTACAGAGCGCGCCGGAACTGACGCCGTGGCTGGCGGTGTTCCAGGCTGCTGGCCTGCCGCTGAAGCTATCGACTGATATGCCTGGCGTGCAGTGGGGCAAGCTGCTGTTAAATTTAAACAATGCGGTGAACGCGCTGTCAGGCCTGCCGTTGCAGCAGCAACTTGGCCAACGCAGCTACCGCCGGGCGCTCGCGCTGTTGCAGCGTGAAGCCCTGGCGCTGCTCAAGCAGGCGGGCGTGCGTTCGCTGCGGGTCACGCCGGTCCCGAATCAGCTGCTGCCAAGCCTGTTGGAGCTGCCGGATTTCTTCTTTAAGCGTCTGGCCAAACGCATGCTTGACATTGACCCGAGCGCGCGCTCGTCGATGTGGGAAGACCTCGAAAAAGGCCGCGCCACGGAGATCGACAGCTTGAACGCAGAGATTGTTCGACTCGCGGCAAGTTTGGGCACGGATGCGCCCACAAACCGGCGCATCAGCGCCGCGATCCGCGCAGCCGAACGTGGTGGCCGACGCGATTTCACCGGCCCCGAGTTGCTGGCGATGCTTCACGCGCGCTGAGCTCTGCTTGGCGTTCTAGCAGCGTGCCCAAAAGCGATCCCGGAAATACCCCCAAAAACGACCCCAAAAAACGACCTTAGAAGCGGCCGTCAAAGCGGCTGATGAACAAGCGATCGCTGGCCGTGACTGGCGCGCCCAGGCTGATCCAATCGAACAGTAGCGCCTGATTCTGCAGGCTCAGGAAAGGCGGTCCGTTACGCGGCATGCGCAATCCGAACGGCATACCAGCAATCGAATTCACATTGGTGCAGTTGACCTTCTTGAACAAGAAGCTGTTAACCGGATCAAACGGCCGGACGCGCACGCTGGCGGCATTTGCGTTCGAAGAATTGACGTTCACCGTGTTGGCGAAGCTGACCATCGTGGCAAGGCTGAGCCCACCCGAAGCGCCGCCGATATGGCAGCCCGAGCAGCGCGCGCCGTAAATGGCCTGAATCTCACTGTAGTCGATGCTATAGCGCGTTGGAACCGCGCTAAAGTCCTCGCTGATGCACGGCGTGATGGCAAGCACATTGCTCGAAAACGCAGCGGCGACAAGCAGCCCAACCTGACGTGACGCTTGCTTCATCAAAGGGGCTCCAGCTTTGGTTTTGAGAGGCGTAAGTGTAAGCGCCAGAATGGGCGAAAAAGCGCACTAATTTGGCAACAATCCGCGCTCACGCTGGGTTCGATTGGAATCGCGCTTTCAGCGTGCTTGGGCAGTGTTGACGGCCTTTTTGGCTGTGACCCATCTCGGTTGCGTGCAATACAGCGCGCAATGCAGCTTCGAATTCGACCCATTTCAGGCCAGAATCGCGCGCTGGAATTTTTGCCTTGGAGCGGGTGCATGAATTTTCGTCGTATGTCGGATTTGAGCTTGGCGGGCAAGCGCGTGTTGATCCGCGAGGATCTCAATGTGCCGATCGAGCAAGGTCGGATCACCTCTACGCAGCGCCTTGAGGCTGCGCTTCCGACGCTGAGGCTGGCGCTGGCTCAGAATGCGGCCGTGTTGGTCATGAGCCATCTTGGGCGACCGAAGGAAGGCGAGTTTTCAGAGTCCGAATCCCTAGCGCCGGTGGCGGCATGGCTGAGCCAGGCATTAGCGCGCGAGGTGCCGCTGGTGCGCGATTATCTGAGCGGGGTGGCGGTGCAGCCGGGCGAGATCAAGCTGCTCGAAAACGTGCGCATGAACGTCGGCGAAGGCAACGACGCGGACGCGCTGGCGCGCCAATATGCAGCCTTATGCGACGTGTTCGTCATGGACGCCTTTGGCACCGCGCACCGGGCTCAGGCCAGCACGCACGGGGTTGGCAAGTTTGCGCCGACCGCCTGCGCCGGCCCACTGCTGACCGCGGAGCTGGACGCGCTGGGCAAGGCGCTGTTGCATCCCAAACGCCCCCTGCTGGCTATCGTGGCTGGCAGCAAAGTCAGCAGCAAGCTTGCATTGCTCGGCAGCCTGATCGAGAAGGTGGACCAATTGATCGTTGGCGGCGGGATTGCGAACACCTTTCTCGCCGCGCGCGGCGTGCACGTTGGGAGTTCTTTGTACGAGCCTGATCTGCTGGACGTGGCGCGCGCAATCGCGGCCAAAGCTGAGGCGCGCGGCGCCTCAATCCCACTGCCGATGGATGTGGTGGTTGCGGACCGCTTTGCCGCGGACGCCAAGGCACGCACCGTGCCGCTGGATGGACAGCCCATTCAAGGCATGATCCTGGATATCGGACCGGCAACGGCCGCGCACTATGCCGAGTTGATCCGCAACGCCGGCACCGTGGTTTGGAATGGTCCGGTGGGCGTATTTGAATTCCCAGCCTTCGGCGCCGGAACGCAGGCCGTGGCGAAGGCGATTGCCCAATCGCAGGCGTTCTCGATTGCCGGCGGCGGTGACACGCTGGCTGCCATCGACAAATACGGCGTAGCATCGAAGATCAGCTACATCTCAACCGGCGGCGGCGCTTTTCTGGAGTTTCTGGAAGGCAAAACCCTGCCTGCGGTGGCGATGCTTGCGATGCGCGCAAGCGCATGACCGAGCCACGCTTGGAGTGCGCCGCAGACCCTGAGCCGGTGATTCGCTCGCTCGCAAGCGTGGAGGCGCCACGGGTGACAGATTTTCTCTGGCGCACCTTCGTGGCAACTTACGGTCATGTCGGTTCAGCGGCAAATTTGGAGCTGCTGCGCGCGCGTTCCTACGACCCGGAAATCCAGCGCGCGGAGTTGGCCAGCGGCGATATCGAGCACTGGGTAATTGAATGCTATGGCGCCTGGGCTGGTCTTTGCCAGCTGCGGCTGCGCACGCCAGCACCGGATTGCGTTGCGCTGCGCCCGGCGCTTGAGGTGGGCCGCTTTTATTTCGATCTGGGCTTTCAGGGCACCGGGCACGCCGCGCGCTTGATGACGCATATCAAGCAGCGCGCCGCGCAGCAGGGTGCCGCTGCCATTTGGCTCAGCGTGTGGAAGCAGGCGCAGCAGGCGATTCGCTTTTACGAGAAACAGCATTTTGTCGCCGTGGGCAGCATGACCTATTGGTATGGCGACGAGGCCAAGGACGATTGGGTGATGCAGCATCCGCTTCCCAGAGCGCAGGATTGATCGCGGCGGAGCGCCCTTAACGAGGTCCATTGAAGGCGGGTCGATTGAAGGCGCGCCGATTGAAGGCGCGCCGCTGACTTGATGGCGTCAAGCCACCCCGGAGCACGAAACGCGTCGCGCGGAGCAAAAGCGCCCGTCATCTCGAACGAAGGCAGAGATCTCAAACTGCCCAGAACGAGATTTCTCCCTTCGCTCGACATGACATGAAGCGGTCGAAATGACATAGGCGGTTATTCTGCGCGCAGCCGTCGGGCGCAGTCGCTTAAATCCACAGGCTCCAGTTTCGGCCAAGCTGAACTAGCTACTCGCTAAATCTCACGTCGATTTGCATTCAATGCATTGACCCGTCAGCCGCATACCGCTAGCGTTCGCGGGTTTTTTCGCCTTGAGTACTGATGATGGCTGCCCTGATCTGCGGTTCGCTCGCTTACGACACCCTGATGGTGTTCCAAGACCATTTCAAGCACCACATCTTGCCGGACAAGGTGCATATGCTGAATGTGTCGTTCTTCGTGCCGGAAATGCGCCGCGAGTTCGGTGGCTGCGCCGGGAACATGAGCTACAACCTGAAGCTCTTGGGCGGTGACCCAATCCCATTTGCCGCCGTGGGCAAGGATTTCGAGCCCTACCGCGCCCATTTTGAGGCCTGTGACGTTCGTCTCGATCGGGTCCGAACCTATGGCGATCGCTTTACGGCGCAGGCGTTCATCACCACCGATCTGGACAACAATCAAATCACGGCCTTCCATCCCGGGGCCATGCTGCTCAGCCACCAACAGCACGTGAGCGACGTCTCAGGCGTCACGTTCGCAATCGTCGGCCCAGATTCCCGGGAGGCGATGCTGCAGCACGCGCGCGAATTTTCGGATATGGGGGTGCCGTTTATCTTCGATCCGGGCCAGGCGATGCCTTTGTTCAACGATGAAGAGTTTCGTCTTTTCATCGAGCTGGCGAACTATGTGGCGGTCAATGACTACGAGTCCGAGCTGCTTAGCGAGCGCACCGGCTGGAGTCCGCAGCAAATCGCCAGCAAGGTTCAGGCCTACATCGTCACCAAAGGCGGCGAAGGCTCGATCTGGTATCTCAGGGACAAAGAAATCCGCATTCCTTGCGCCAAAGCACGCCAGGTGCTGGAGCCCACGGGCTGCGGCGATGCGTTTCGAGCCGGCTTGATCTGGGGCTTGATGAATGGCCTGGACGCCGAGACCACGGGCCGTATCGCGTCCTTGTGCGGCACGATCAAGATTGAACACCCGGGCACCCAGTACCAAAAATTCACGCGCTCTGAGTTTGCTGCGCGCTTCCATGAAGAGTTCGGTTTTGGCATTGACTGACTGCGTGGACGCTGCCCCCAGCGGAACGCGCAGGGCCGCGTAACGACTGCGAAGCCAGTGGCCTTCCCTAAGCCGCATCGCCAGCGTGTGCGCCGGCGCGCATCACCCAGGGCGTGCCCGGTGCCCACGATCGCGCCTGCCTGCGCCTAACTGCGGAGCGGAATCCAGCACAGATCCGAGCAAAGTGTTCGGTCAACTTGTTCGGTCAATTTGTTCACCAAGCACCACACTAGCGGAGAGTATCGCGCCATGAACAATCCACTACTTCTCGATTTGCAAGCTCGCGGCCTGTTCAATCAGGCCAGCAGTCCGGCCCAAGACGGCTGGCCGACGCTAGACGAACGGCTCAGCCAGGGGCCCATCACGGCCTATATCGGCTTTGATCCGACCGCCGCCAGCCTGCACGTGGGCAGCCTGCTGCAGATCATGAATCTGGCTCGGCTGCAGCGCGCGGGACATACGCCGATCGCCATCGTTGGCGGCGGCACCGGGCTGATCGGCGACCCGAGCGGCAAGGCGAGCGAGCGCTCCATGCTGACCCTGGAACAGCTGGCTGCGAACGTGCATGGCTTGCGTGCTCAACTGGGCCGCTATCTGGACTTTTCCGGGTCAAATGCGGCGCAGCTGATCAACAATGCGGATTGGCTCTGCGAATTACGTCTGCTGGATTTTCTGCGCGACATCGGCAAACTGTTTTCGATTAACCAGATGGTTGTGCGCGACTCCGTCAAACAGCGCCTGGAGGCGCGCGAGCAGGGCATCAGCTACACGGAATTCAGCTATGCGCTGCTGCAGGCCTACGATTTTGTGGTGCTCAACGACCGCTACGGCTGCGAGTTGCAAATGGGTGCCAGCGATCAGTGGGGCAACATCACCGACGGCATCGATTTGATCCGTCGATTGCGCCGCAAGCCTGCTTACGGCCTTACCTCGCCGCTGGTCACCAAGCCCGATGGCAGCAAATTTGGTAAGTCGGAGTCCGGCAACGTGTGGCTTGATCCGGAGCTGACGCGCCCGTTCAATTTCCACCAGTTCTGGCTCAACCAGGGCGACGCCGAAGCGGTGAAATACCTGCGCTATTTCACCTTCGTCAGCACCGAAGAGATTGCGCAGATCGAAACCCAGAGCCTGGCGGAGCCGCACAAGCGCATCGCGCAGCGACGCCTAGCTGATGAAGTAACGCGCTTCGTGCATGGCGACGACGCCCTGAAATCCGCCCAGCGTGCCAGTGCCGTGCTGTTCGACGGGGCCAATCTACTGGAGCTGTCCGCCAGTGAACTGGCGGACGCTTTTGCCGAAGCGCCGCGAACCGAGCTGCCGCGCGCAGCGCTTCACGGCCCGGACGCGGCGTTGCTCAACGTGCTGCTAAACAGCGGACTGGAAGCCAGCAAAAGCCGCGCGCGCAGCGCGGTCGAATCCGGCGCCATCAGCGTCAATGCACAAGTGGTCCGCGACGTCGCCCGCATGCTGAAGGCTGAGGATGTGTTGGCGGGCGGCTTCATCGTGCTGCGGCGCGGCAAGAAGTCGTATCACGTGGTCGTTGTGCGCTGAGCTAGGTCGGCGGGACAAAAGCGTCGTAGGAGCGGGGTGCCTATAGCCCCGCGTTGGGCAAAAAGGGTATGAAGCCACGAAGCCGGCGGCTGTGTTTCTTCGAGCGCCGCTGTCGCTTGGAGCGCCAATGCGATTTCGAGCGCCTGGTCACTCGAGCGCCTGGGTCACTCGAGCGACTGGTCACTCGAGCGAAGGGAGAAATCTGATCCCGAGGCCGCTTGAGATCTCTGCCCTCGGTCGAGATCACAGGCGCGTAACGGCCCTCACGCAATCGGCACGCGGGATTTAGGTCGCGCCGCTGGCGCTTGTCTACCTGCGCCGCGAAAGCGCGACCCGGCGCCCGGGATCTCAAATGTTGCGCCACGCGAGCTCGCGGTCTGCACCCGAAAAAATCAAAACCGAGGCGACCCAGGGCAACCCCCTGGGACCTCAAGCTACGAAACAGCCAGCCGCTGGCGGCTTGCTCATGCCCTGAACGATCGGGCCAGAGAATTTGGGCTAGTTACAGACGTTCTGAAACAAACAACGTGCCCACTCCGGACGATCAACGAACGGGTTGCGGTTGCCTTGATAGCTGGCCACCACCTCGTTGCGCAGACGTTCGTTAGCGTCCACCGGATCATCTTGATGCCACTGCAGCAGCACGCTGAGTGAACCCATATAGGCCACGCTGGCGTTGCCGTTGCTGGCGGTTACCAGCGACAGGTTGTCAGTCAGACGCAGGTCCGGCTCCGCCGCACCGGTCACGCCGTGCGTGCCGCCTTCAAAGCGCACGTCCATGTAGAACAAGGCACGCGCCACGTTGCCCTTGAAGGCATTCCACACCTGGAAGATCTGGCCATTGGTCCAGTTGGAATTTCCCGGAAACACGCCGCTGCCGCCGCCGCGACCGTTGGTCTGCAGGGTGGTGAGTTCGCTGCAGCTCGCGCTGCAATTGCCGAAGGGCAGATTGCCGCGCGAGGAGTTGTAGTTGATGTCCGAGAGCATGAGCATATGGCTGTCGGTGTAGGCGTAGTTGCTTGGCACATCGTTCGGGAAACCGAGTGATTTGGGCCAGGTGTGCTCGCGGTTGTAGAAGTTGTTCCCGCCGCCCGCCTTCACGATAGACGCATTTTTGTAGATGTCCAGCACGCGTCCGGCATTGGCTGGATCTTGATCGGCGCGCTCCAGGATGTCCCAAGTGTCGGTGCCGGTGGAGCTGGAGTAGGCAAAGCGCGTGTGATCATCGATGACGGCGTGCAGGGAGCTGCGCAAGGTCGTGCTGCTGGACGCATTGACGCTCGCGTAGTAGCCGCTTGCGGCGCCAATGGTCTGGAAGCGAACGATTGCGTTCGATGTCATCGGAGTTGGAGTCCCGTCTTGGTCTGTGACGCCAGCTGCCAAGATGGTCCAGGTGCAGTCGTCCAGATCGAGGAAATCCGTGCTCGGGTCCAACGTGTAGCTGCTTGGACCGCCGCTCAACGTGCCAGTGCGCGTGCCGCTGCGCGTGCAGCTCAGGCTGTACCAGCTGCCCAGCGTCACCGGTTCACTGAAGCTCAGGCTGAGATTTGCGTTTCTGGCCACGCCGCTGGCGTTGTTCGCTGGATTGGTACTGGTAACTGTGGGTGCCGCGTCTGCCGTACCCGCGCTGAAACTGCCGGTCAGGCTGACCCCGCTGAACGCGGCATCGGCACGCAGCAGCACGTGGTAGGTGCCCGCTTGCGCCGTGGTGATTGCGCACGTTTCGCTGTTGCCGCTCAGGAAGGGACGGCAGTCATAAACGGTGGTTGTGGGTGCACTGCCAAAGCGTACGTACAGATCGGCATCGCCGCTGCCGCCGCTGATCTGGAAGCGCAGATTGCTGGCGCCTGCCGGCACCGCCAAGGTGTAGTTCAGACTGGCGCCGGTTGCCGCTGCCAGCCCACTGACCGCGACACCATTGCTCAACACACCACCGCTTGGCGGTGGTGGTGGTGGCGGCGATGAGCCGAAGCTCTGCCCGACATTACAAACACCCCAGGAACTGGCGCGCGCCGGCTGCCAGGTGAACTGCCCTGCGCTGCTGCCGGTTCCGGCCAGCTGCAGAGATTGTCCAACCGGCGTGGTGGAGGTCTCAGCAACCCCGATGTCCGTACCATTCAAACCATTCGCCGCACCATCAAGCGCGCGAAAGCTGCCTTCATAGCTCAGGAACTGCACCACGCTGCCGGCGGCGTTGATCAAGGCCAGGCCGTCGGGTGAGCCGTTCTGGATTCCGGTCGCGGTTGGCGCAGTCACGGTCACGGTTCCGTAGCCACCGCACTGATTCGCGGTCGTGCCTGAAAGAGTAAGAGTCGAATAAGCGCGCCCGTCGCCGCCGTTGTAGAGCACGACGCGCCAGCCGCTGAGATTGCTGCCGGCCGGAGCGATCACCTCGACGCGTTCGTTGCTGTCAACGCCATCGTTGTCGTAGTGAAACTCATTGATAAAGGTGGTTTGTGCCTGAGCGCCCAGACTCAGCAGTGCAAAACCTGCGCAGCTGATTAAGCAGCGCACGTGCGAAGAGAATGACAACGACATTTTGATCCCCAGAAAGCGGCAGAGCCGCGGCAATAGCGTGCCGCAGGCCCTCCCTCCAGCACGGCGCGGACCATAGGCTTCTTGCGCTGCGGTCTCAAGTGCTTACGCATGAAATTTTTTTGACATCTTCAAGGCTGCGCACACGATGACCTGCCAAAAGGGCAGATCTCTGCCTGCGATTGAGATGACAAGCACTAACGTCTTAGACCGGACGCCCGAACGCAGGCTGCCCCGAGCGGGAGATTCGCCTCGATAGACGCACCTTCGGAAGTAAGGGAGCGGTCATTGCGCGCGCAGTCGCGAAATCCATGCGCGTAAGTCTCACTCAGGTTGGCTGAAAACGAGTGTCATTCTCCCGGGTGGCTGCGTGCTGTGAGCGCTAGCGTTAGCGTGAAACGCGTCCAGCTTGGACGAAATCGGAAGCTGTGGATTGAAGCGACTGCGCCTGACGGCTCCGCGCAGCATGACGCGAGTGCGTCCACTTCAAACGCGGTCTCGCGCGAGGATTCTTGACGACGCCATTGCGCGCCAGCGGCGCGCGTCCGATACCGCCCGCCAGCGGCGCGCGTCCGATACCGCCCGCCAGCGGCGCGCGTCCAATACCGCCCGCCAGCGGCGCGCGTCCAATACCGCCCGCCAGCGGCGCGCGTCCAATACCGCGCCGGGGTGAGGTTGCAGCCCGCTTCGGTACGCTGAATGCGCTAGCGTGATCGTCCCGCGCTGTAATGCCGCGCTCGGTCACGGGGGTCGCGCGGCTGTGACGGCATCCGCGCCGGAGCTATCGGTACGTCTGCCACAGCCAAAGACAGATGAGCATCAGTATTGCGCTCCACACGGCTGCCAGTAAATCGTCCAGCATCACGCCAAGGCCGCCGTGGACTTTGCCATCCGCCCAACTTGCGGGCCAAGGCTTGACAATATCGGTCACGCGGAACAGCACCAGCGCGAGCAGGAAACCCGCGATCGCGTGCTGCGGCAGCGCGAACCAGTTTGGCCAAAGCCACACCGAGGGCAAGAGCGTCAGCCACTGACCCGCCCATTCGTCGATCACGATGCAGCCGCTGTCGTGGCTGTTGAGCTGTCGGTTGGCCCAGCCACCGGACCACACGCCCAAGGGCAGCAATAGGCACCAAAGCAGCAGCCAAAGCAGCGGTTGATCCAGCAGATACCAAGCCGGAATCAAGGACGCGATGGAGCCTGCGGTTCCTGGTGCGACGGGCGCCAAGCCACTGCCGAGCCCGGTGGCCAGCCAACCGAGTGGGTGCCGCAAGAGACGGCGGCTCATAGCGCCATTTCCAGAGCAAGCAGCTGCATGCGCCTTCCGGATACCCGTAAACACGCGCTGGATACCCGTAAACACGCGCCGGATACCCGTAAACACGCGCTGGATACCCGTAAACACGCGCTCACTTCAGTGTTGCCGTGAAGTGCTCAAAGCCAGAGCGTGTCGCTTGATGCTCGCGCTGCATAGGGTCGAAAACTCGTACGTCAGAGCCGACCACAACGCGGCCGATCTCAGTGAGCGCGAGCTGATGCTGTGCGCTCCAGGCCAGCATTGCCGGGATGAGCTGTTCGCCGCAGGTGAACAACAGCTCATAGTCATCGCCGCCCGCCAGTGCCAGTTCGCGCGCAGCGGCATCGCCCATTACCTTGCGACACGCAGCGGCAATCGGCAAAGCCTGCAACCGAATCTCGGCACCCACGCCACTGGCCTGACAAAGCCGGCGCAAGTCACTCAGTAAGCCATCGGACAAATCCATCGCAGCGTGAGCGCGTCCGCGCAGGAAGGTGCCCAGCGCAAGCCGTGGCTGCGGGCGCAGCAGCGCGCGCCGAAGCGCGGCGTCAGCAAGCGCCAGATCCGGATCTGCAACGCGCTGACCGAGCAGCTCTTGCAGCGCTGCCGCCGCCGAGCCCAGTTCGCCGCTGACCAGAATCCGATCACCCACCTGTGCCTGATCACGGCGCAAGGCTTGTCCGGCCGGCAGACTGCCGATCACAGTAAGCGTGAGGCTGAGCGGACCGCGCGTGGTGTCGCCGCCCAGCAATTGAATGCCGCTTTCGGCCTGCATCGAGGCAAGCCCATCAAGCAGCAACTCAAGCCAGTCGGCTGCAATGCTTGGCGCACTCAAGGCCAGCGTGTAAGCCAGCGGTTCGGCGCCCATGGCTGCCAGATCGCTCAAATTCACCGCCAGCGCCTTCCACCCCAGATCATCTGCGGCTACGTCCAGGCAAAAATGGACCCCAGCATTGAGCGTATCGGTGCTGATGGCCAGCACCCGGCCCGGCATTGGAGCCAGCAACGCAGCGTCGTCGGCCAGCGATAGTGGATCCAGCACAGCGCATTGCGAGCGCGTGCCGGAGCCCCCGCATGCCATGGGTCGCGCCATCAGTCGCGCACGAATGCGCGCAATCACCGCCGCTTCGCTCAATGACATTTCGGCTTCAAGCGCTGGCGGAATTTTGCGACTCCAGCTTGGCAAGCGCGCGGCGTAGGCTGTGGATGATGACTTCGCGCTCCAGCTCTGAGCTCAGCGCGGGATCAAAGCGCAAGGGCTTCAGCTCAAAGCCCGCTCCAACCTCCAGCAACAGCGGGTTGGTCGCGTCCAGCACGTCCTCGCGACGCCCAATCACGGCATAGATCTCGATCGGATGCGCGACGCCTTTGACCACAATCTTGCCCTTGGGGCGAACTTCAACCAGATCCTTGACCAGGGCATGCGTGCTGCCGCTGATACAGATACCGCCCGGTTCCGCCTGATGCTCCAGGCGCGATGCCACATTCACGTTGCCGCCGATCAGCGTGTAGTCCATGCGCTCGTTGGCGCCAAAGTTTCCCACCGTGCAGTAGCCCGAGTTAATGCCGACCCGTATTTTCAGATTCAGGTGGGTGCCGAAGCGCGCCCAGTCACTCTGCACTGCGCTCAAACTGGACTGCATCTCCAGCGCCATAGAAACGCAGCGGCGCGCGCAGTCGCCAGGATCGGCGCCGTCTTCATCGCCGAAGTAAATCATCACGGCGTCGCCTATGAACTTGTCGATGGTGCCGCCCCACTTGTGGCAAATCGCCGCCATCGCGCCAAGATAGGAGTTCAACAGCAGCGAAAGCGTTTCCGCCTCGACGGTATCGGTAAGCTCGGTAAATCCGACCACGTCCGAGAAAAACACGGTCAGATTGCGCCGCTGCGTCGAGCCCGCACGCGCCTCAACGCTACCGCCGGCAATGCGCTGGTAAAGCGCTTCGGAAAGGTAGCGCCGCATCTTGGTCATGATGCCGTTGATCTCGGTATTGCGCAGCGACAGCTGATTTTCAAGCTCGCTCGAATGCTCCAGTACGGAGCTGTAAAGCACCCCAAAGTCGCCCAGATTATCGGCCAGGCGGCCAGCAATCTCAGCCAGCTCGCAAGCGCGCTCGCTAACTTCTGACCATTCCAGCTGAGGCGGATTGCCGAGCTGTATGCGCGCGCTTAGGGCCGCGAACAGACCGCACAATTCGTCAACCCGCTTGCGATCCTCCGCTTCAAGATGGAACGGCGTGTCACTCATTGCAGCTCCAGCTTCAGCGACGGCATGAAGCGAATCATATTGCCAAGGCTCTTCTGCTGCCACGCAATGGTGTTGCTGCCGAGCACATGCAGCTGCGTACTGCCGCCTTTCCGGATCCGCACCACAAACTGGTACAGCATATTGATGCCGGAACTGTTGAGAAACTCGAGCTGGCAAAGATCCAGATGCACCTCGCCGCCGGCATTGCGCTTGGCGACCTCGTCGAGCAATTGATTGATCGGTGCGTATTCCAGCATTGCGTTCAGGCGCAGGCTGCCATGGAAGTACACCATGTTTTTGGCGGCATCAAAATGCACGCGGTAATCGGGACTCTCAACTAACATGGAACATCCTCTGTTTCATATGCGTAGGGGCAGATGCGCTTGCGTGGTGATGCGCTGCATGCCCGGTGCAACGGTCTTGAATTCAAATGCCAGTTCTGCGCCATAGTCGGCCATCAGGGACAACAGACCAAGCCCGGAGCCTTCAGTGTTTCCGAGTTCGACCCGCAGTTCCACCATGCGCACAATCAGCTCGGTGGGATCACTGTTCAACATGGCCGACATGCGCTGCTGATATCGCTTTGCGGCCGCTGCATTGCTCAGCGTGGATTGGTTGAGCAATACATGCCGCGCGTCGAAGCCAACCTCAATCCCCAATTCTCCGCCGTCGACATACTTGACTGCATTTTCCAGCAATTCATTGACCGCATAGGAAAGATCCGCAGTTGCATGCCGCACCGTAAGCTCCGGATGGCGGTCGGTAAGCGCGCCGCGCAGATATCCGCTGAGGTATCGGGAGATGCGGTCGGCCTCCTTCCAGGCCCGCGGCGCCGCCGAGAAGCGAACCGACAAGCTGGCAGCCCAGTCGCGGCGAAACGCACCCAGAAGCGTGCTGGCGCTCAAGCCGACACTCCCACAGGCAGGCCAACGTGCAAACGCAGCACGCCGTCCTCCATGCGCCATTTCAGCTGCGCGCCAAAATCACTCATCAGCTGCAGCAGACCAAACAAAGGACTCAGGCGTTCGCCGCCCAACTGATCCAGATACAGGCGTTCCGGGCCATTGCGCCCCAGACTTTCAAGCTCGGCAAGCACCGGCGCCTCATCGCAGGATGCCAGCGGCAGATTCAAGCTGAGCTCGACCCAGTGCGCGCGCCGGGTAAGCTGCAAAGCAGCCTGCTCAGCGCCCGAGCCAAGCTTGAACACCAGTTCCAGCAGCTCGTTGAGTGCGCTGGAAAGCAGGTTGCGCAGGTAGGGCTCTTCACTGGAACTATCGGCAAGAAAGTTGGAACTGGTCGCGCAATGCTGCCAGTCGCTGCGGAATTGCTCAATCTGGCAACGCAATTGGATCGATAAATCAGCACGCTCTTGCATTTCAACGCACCTGGAAGCGGGTTAGCGCAAAGGAGAAGTAAGCGACGGCGGCCAGCATGATCGCATAGGGCAGACCATCCTCGCCGAAAACATCCATGCTGATGCCGATGGTCAGCACGCCCAACATGCCGCCTAGGTTGTCCATCAGCGTGAAAGCGCCATTGGCGGTGACCAAGTCTTCGCCCTGAAAGCGCTCTGCGATGAGCGCTAGGCAGATCGAGAACAGCGCGCCGATCATGCCGCCCCATAGAAACAGCATGCCCCAAGCGGTCCAATTCCAATAGATGGCCATCGGCAAATAGGTGGCCATGACCAGACTGAGCAGGACCAGGGCGATCATCACGTAACGGCGGTCGAACCAGTCTGAAAGCGCTGCTATCGGCATCTCCAGCGTGATCGAGCCGAGCATGAAAGCGGTGAGCAAGAAGGACGCGTCGCGGAAGCTGAGCCCGTTCTTGAGCCCGTAGATGGTGATCAGGGACTGCAATCCGAGAATCGAAAAGCCGCACAGCAGCACCGCAAAAAAAGCCGCAGGCGCTAGGCGGATGATCCGCAACAGACTGCCCTTACGCTCAAAAGTGAAGCGCGGGGTCAAGAAGCGTCCCAACATGACCGGGAGCACAGCCATGGTTGAGATCAGCGCGCTAAGGAGCAACCCGACACGCGTGGTGGTGGTGACTTCACTGGGCACGGTCCAGCCCAGTGCATCCTTGATCCATTGGTCCGAGGTGAGCAGGAGCGGCTCGATCAAAGGCTGCAGATAGCCTGAAAAGCTCAGAATTACCGGGCCGAGTGCCAGGCCTAAGGAGATCGAGGTTCCAAATAAGCCCATGCTGAAGCCGCGCCGACGCTGGATCGGAATCGCGTTGATCCAGGTTTGCAGGAGCACGCCGAACAGGAAGTTGCCGATTCCGTGCACGAACACCAGGCCGGCCCAGGACACCGGCGTGACCACGTAGCCCAACAGCAGCAGCGCTGGCAGGCGGAACAGCGTGGAAAGCTCAAGCCCCAAGCGCAGGCCGATCTTGCGCATAAACAGCGGCAGATACATGCTGATGCCAAGCACCGAGATGTACTCAACCGCCATCACCATGCCGATGACCGAGGTACTTGCGCCGTAAGACTCCAGCGCGGTGGTAAAAATCACCGCATTGATGCCCACTGAAATGGACTGCATCAGGTTTGCGACAACGATCAGTGCAACCGCAAACACCTTCTGGCGTTTTGTCCAGTGCACGATATCGGTCACGATTTCGGATCCTCAGCCTCGGAGCCGTCGGTGACGCGCCGCAGCATCTTGAACAGCACGTGTCGGCGGCGATTCAGCACCGCAATGAAGTTACGCAGGAACCAGACCACCGATCCGGTGATGAAGGCGATGAAAAACCCGGTCACCAGCGCGCGATTGGTGGCGCGCTTAATCGGCTTGAGCCGGGCCTTGTAGTCCTTGATGTCGACGTCCATGCCCAGCACGGCGTAGAACTTGCCCTGAGCATCGAACAGCGGCACGTAGCCGGAGATGAACTCACCGAAAGCGTCGGTGTACGGATTGTTCGAGGTGGTTGGAATGTGCTCCCGAAAGGCCTTGAGCATGGCTTCATTCTCGCTCGCATCGTAGACCTCAAGCAGCGCGACCGAGCTATCCACAGCGCAGCCGTCGACCACGATGGGGTTTTCGTCCGCGTCGACGGCGCAAGAATTTTTCGGCGTTGGCGTCACGTCGTAGACGAACCGCACCGTGCCGTCGATCTCCTGCACCGCGGTGTAAAGGTAGGCAATCTGAGGGTTCGAGCTCTTCATCTTGTACAAGGGCTTCAGGCCCTTCTGATACGGCTCTTGCGCTTCCTCAGATTCGGAGCGGAATGATTTGTGTACTTCTGGATCAATCACGGTTGCCGCAACATGCGCGGTTCGCAGCAGGCCCTGACGAATTTCACCCTCCTGAGCGGTCAGCGCACGCAGATAGATGAAGTAGCTGGTTGAAGTGGTTGCAATCAGAATGGCCACGGCGACCATGATCGCCTCCAGCCATGGATTCACCGTGTAGGTCACGGGCGCAATTTCGTCGAGCATACGCTTGGAAGTTGGGTTGTTCATGGCTGGATTATCGCTTGACCAGCTTAGCTTTGCAGCTTGGCGACGTTCCCATACTGGCTGCGCTCCAGCGCTCGCAACTGCGCCTGTTTTTGCGCCATGTGCTGGAGACGGCGCAGTGCTGCCCCTTCCGGCGGATCTTCAGCGGTGCCGAATAAGCGGTCCCACCAGGTGACCAGCAAGCCAAAATTGCGTCGTGGATGCGCATGGTGATGCAAATGGTAGTCGCCCCAGGCAAATATTCGGGTCCAGAAGCCCACGACATAGGGGTTGTGGTCGAGGCGATGTTCGCTCAGAAAAAGCTCGTAGAAGTAGTGTCCAACCAGCAGCGGCAGCGCGTACTGCGGAACCAGCGCAGTGAGCAGCAGCAGCGGGAAGGTCATGGTGAGCAGCACGTCTAGGCTGGTTTTCCAGTCACCGAGCCAAAAGAAATACTGCCCAAGCTTGGGCCAGTTGTGGGTTGGACGCCGAGACAGGTAGGGGATCCGGTGATGCGCGGTGTGCAAGATCCACAGCGGATTGCGCTTGGAATGCAGGTGCGCAAGGCGATGCATGCCGTACATCAGCATGGTCCACACCATGAACGTCAGGAGCAGGCCACCTAGGTAGATGGTTGCCTGGAGCAACCAAGACCAAGTTGTATCCAACATATTGAAGCGACAATCCCAAAGCCTGCGCTCATTTTGCACACGGATGTGTGCAAAGGCCAATAGCACGCTGCGTGAAGACGCGCCCTGCGTGCACTATAGGGACCGGCTGTCAACCAAGTGTGGATGCGCGCGTTTATGCCAGCCATTCCTCCCTGCTGTCAGACCATGACGCTCGCCCTGCTAAGCACCCTGCCAAACTCACAAACTGCTGCTGGAAACACTGCCGTGCGCGCTGATCGTGAGCTCAATGAATTCCTCAAGGACGTCGAACGGCGCGCGTTTAAGATGGCGGAGTTTGCCGTGAAGCAGCGCGAAGACGCGCTGGAAATTGTTCAGGATGCGATGTTCGGATTTGTCCGCTCTTACGCTGCCAAACCGAATGCCGAATGGCGACCGCTGTTTTTTCGCGTACTCGATAGCCGCATTCAGGATCACTTCCGGCGCAGCTCGGTGCATGCCCGGGTGTTTGCCTGGTTGCGGCCACGCGCTTGGGATGAAGAGGAAGCCGGCATGGATCCCGGCATCGATCGCTACCACGACATCCATGCCGAATTGCCGCTCGACCGGCTGATGCATGAGCAGGCTGGCGTGGCGCTCAACTGCGCCGTAGGTGAGCTGCCGCTGAGGCAGCGACAGGCGTTTCTGTACCGGATCTGGGAAGGGTTTGACGTTGCGCAGACGGCGGGCGTCATGGGATGTTCCGAAGGCAGTGTGAAGACCCACTTGTTTCGCGCCATGAGCGCTTTGCGTGTCGCGCTGGAGAATCATCAATGAACCCCAAGGATTGGCAAGCCCAAGTGCAGGCGCATCTGGACGCGCAGGCAGATGCGGTGGACTACGCGACGCGCTCGCAGCTCAATCAAATCCGCCAGCAAGCCCTGGCGCGCGGCGCCAAAACCCGCCGCCGGAACGCTTCACAGACCGCCTGGCTGACCGCCTCTCTTGCTGGTATTTCTGCGGCCGCATGCGCACTGGTTCTAGCATTCGTGGTGCAGTTTGAAGCCGGTAAGCCAGCCCCGAGCGTCAATGAGCTGCTGACTGAATTTGAGGCTGTGCAGCTGGACCCTGAGTTCAGCCGCGCCACGCTGACTGAGTTACGAATGCTGGAATCCGAGCTGCTGCTGGCCGACGATAGCCTGGAGTTGATCGAGAATCTGGAGTTCTATCTATGGTTGCAGACGCAATCCTCGCCGGGCTGATGATGACGCTTGGATGCGCCAGCGACGGCTCGGAAAGCCTGCAGGTAGAGCCGCCTTCGGCCGAAATGCTGCTCTATCTGGCAGAGTTCTCGGATTCCGATGGCCAGTATGTGGATCCGCTTGCACTCGAAGAGGTGGCGCCTGAAGCGGTTGCGCCGGAGGCGGGCGCGCGAGCCGGCACAACGGACCCAGCCCAAAAGGAGCCGAAGCGATGACCCGTTTGGGTCGCCTGATGCGCCTTCTTAGCCCAATGAGCCACATGCGCACTGGCCGCTGCCTGCTTGCGATTTGCCTGTGGTGCTGCTTGGCTGGCGTGGCTGCGCAAACGCCGGTGAATTCGAACCGCGTGAGCTGGGACAGCCTGAATGCCAACGAGCAGCAGGCCTTGGCTGCGTTCGCCAACGAATGGGCGCGTTTGGATCCCGGTACGCAGGCCAAACTCCTGCAGGGCGCACAGCGATGGGCCAATATGTCGCCGGAACAGCGCACCCAGGCGGCACAGCGGTTTGCTGACTGGCAGCAATTGCCCGATCAGCGACGCGCAGATCTGCGCAAGCGCTTTGCAGCGTTTCGCAACCTGCCGCCCGAAAAGCAGCGCGAGCTCCGGCGCGCGTTCCAGCAGTTTCGCGGCTTGCCCGAAGCGCAGCGGATGGCGCTGCTGAAGCGATTTGAAGGCATGACGACGAGCGAGCGGGAAGCTTTTCTGCTCGCGCTGCGTGCACGCGGTGAGTCCGATCGGCGCACCCGCTTCATGGCGCAGATCCCTGAGGATGAGCGCCGCGCGGTGCGCGCGCTGGTGCTTGGCCTGAGTCCTGATCAGCGGCGCGCCCTGCAGATGAAAATGCGCAGTTTGCTGCCCGGCGAGCGCTACGGATTCATGCAGCAACTTTTGGCCGCCACGCCAAGTGAGCGTGAGGCGCTGATACGTCGTTAGTTGCCAGCCGACACTTGCCAGCCGGCACTGGGTCGGGACGCGATGCATCGCGTCGGCTTCCTAAGCAATGAAGGGCTATGAAGCAGCGCCGTAGGAGCGCGATGTATCGCGTCCGTACTTCGCTCTTGGGGTGGCCCTCCGCCCATGCCTTGCCGAATTCAAAACCATTGCACGCCGCGAGAGCCTGCGCGGTATATTCTTTCGCCATGAGCGAAACTGAAAAGCGGCGTCCGAACGCCATTTACCTGTTGCCCAACCTGGTCACCACGGCGGCCATGTTTGCGGGTTTTTACGCCATTGTGTCGTCGATCAATCAGCGCTTTGATGTTGCGGTGTTTGCGGTCTTCTGCGCCGCCTTGCTGGACGGGATGGACGGACGGGTGGCGCGCGCCACCAATACCCAAAGCGAGTTCGGCGTGCAGTACGACTCGCTGTCGGATCTGATCAGCTTCGGGCTGGCACCCTCGCTGATCGTCTACAACTGGTCGTTGGTGCATTTAAAGCAACTGAGCCCGTTCTGGGGCAAGGTGGGTTGGCTGGCGGCATTCCTTTATGCGGTGTGCGCCGCGCTCAGGCTGGCCCGCTTCAACACGCAGGTGAGTAGCGCGGACAAGCGATTTTTCACCGGTCTTGCTTCGCCCGCTGCTGCCGCAGCGCTGATGACCTATGTGTTTGCGGTGGATTGGTACGGCAGCAGTGGCTATGAAGTGCGCTCGATCACGCCTTTCGTGACCGTTATTGTTGGGCTGCTGATGGTCAGTCGACTGCGCTATTTCAGCTTTAAGTCCTGGCCCACACGAGTGCCCTTCTATTGGTTGCTGGCCGGAGTCCTGGTGATGGTTGGATTGGCGATGGAGCCGCCCGTCACTTTCGCTTTAGTGGCCTGGGCCTATGCCGGAAGCGGTCCGCTCGCGTGGCTGTGGTCGCGCGTGCAACGCGCGCGGGACAAGGCTGCGGCTGGGCCACCTCAATGAGCGTGCCAAGATGAATTTGCCTGCTGCGGCTTGTGCTGTTTGCTGCCAGCCAGCGCCGCGCGCTTGGTGTGACCTGCCTGTGGTTTCTGTTGCGCTGCGTGATCGCCGATGAGTGACCAGCCTTTCGCGCTCACGGCATCCGCTGAGCTGACGCTGCTGGCAGATTTCAGCCAAGCCTTTGCCACCACGCTGGATATCCAGCAGACGCTGGAGGTGGCGATCCGCCGCATTGCGCTGCACTTGAATGCCGAGGCAGGCTCAATGTTCCTGGTCGATCCGGCAACCGGGACTGCGGTATGCAGGGCCGCCGCCGGCGATCAGGCTGAGCGCGTGCTGGGCATGCAGATCACGCCCGGTCAGGGGATCGTCGGGCGGGTGATTGAATCAGGACAGCCGCGGCTGGTGGCTGATGTGCAGCATGATCCGGACTTCATTGGCAACAAAGTCAGCGGGTTCCTGCCGCGCACCATGGTGTGCGTGCCCTTGGCCACTTCCGGTGGCGTGATTGGTGCGATCCAGATCATCAACAAAACCCAAGAGCGTAATTTCGACCAGCGCGATACGGACCTGCTGCGCTTGCTGGCTGTGCCAACCGCGCTGGCGCTCAATAATGCGCGCTTGACGCTGGATCTGGTCGAACAGAATCGCATCCGGCGCGAGTTTCAGCTGGCGCGGCAAATCCAGAAGACTCTGTTTCCGGCGCGCAAGCGGGATTTCCCGCTGCAGGGATTCAATCTTCCCGCGCGCGAAATTTCAGGCGATTTCTACGATTACTTCGAGCTGGGCGATGGCCGCTTGGGCTTCTGCGCCGGGGATGTCTCGGGCAAAGGAATGGACGCCGCGCTGCTGATGGTGCGTGCGGGTAGTCTGCTGCGCTGGTGCGGCAAAGACGGCACGCCGCCAGCGCGCTGGCTGGAAAAGGTGAACGAGGAGTTGGCGGCCACGGTGGTGCGCGGCATGTTTGTGTGCGCCATCGTCGGCTATTACGATCCGGCGACGCGCATGGTCGACCTGGCCAGCGCCGGTTTTCCGCCCGCTCTGGTGCGCGCCGCCGATGGCCGTCAGCGTCAGATTCTTGCGCACGGGCCTCCGCTCGGCGTGCTTTCGAAAATCAGCTTTGACAGTGAGCGCTTTTGTCTTGGCGGCGGCACGCTCTGGTGTTTCTCCGATGGCGTGACCGATATGCGCGGTCATCACAACAATATGCTGGGGCTCGAAGGCGTCCGCGCCATGCTTGATAAGGTGCAAACGCTGAGTCCGCGTGCGCGCCTGCGTGGCCTGCTTGGACAGCTGCGCGGCATGAAGCTGGCCGATGACACCACGGTGCTGATGCTGGCCGAACCAGATCCCAACGTGCCCTTGGATCTGGGTAGCGTTGGGGTGCAGACGGAAGCCGAAAACCTGCGCCTGCTGCGTGGGCTGGTGCAAACCCAAACCGAATTGCTCGGCTTCAGCGCAGCTGATCGGCAAAAGCTAGTGCTGGCAATTGATGAGGCGGCAGCAAACGTGATCCGGCACGCCTACCATGGCGATCCGAACGGTCGACTTGAGCTGCACCTGCATCTGGAGGCCGATCAACTCGTGTTCCGCCTGATTGACTATGCCGCGAAGGTGGACGCCACTCGCATCAAGCCGCGCGATCTGAGTGAGTGCCGGCCGGGCGGTCTGGGGATCAATTTAATCGACCAAGTAATGGATGTTTGGCGCTTTGAAGATCCGCCAGCGCCGATTGGGAATCTGCTGATCATGAAGAAGAACTTACCTTTTCCAATGCAAGATTGAGGGACTACGAAATGAGCGTGAATGATTTGAGCACCGAGGACTCGGGCGGCTACAGGCTGGTTCGCATTAGCGGTGAAGTGGATTTGAGCTGGTCGCAGAAAGTGCGTAAGGCAATCCTTGACGCCTTGGCGGCATCCAAGCAGGTCGCCGTTGATCTAAGTGCGGTCAGCTACATCGATTCATCCGGGATTGCCGCTCTGGTTGAGGGCTTTCAGCAGGCCAGAGGCAAGGGCAGCAAGTTCGCATTGATTGCGGTCTCGCCCGCCGTGCTCAGCGTACTTGAGCTGGCGCGTTTGGACCGCGTGTTCCCCATCTATGGTTCGCTTTCAGAAGCAGGCTAAGGCCAGTGGCCAAGCTTTATTTCTACTATTCGGCGATGAACGCCGGAAAGACCACGATGCTGCTGCAAAGTGCGCACAACTACCACGAACGCGGTATGCGCACGTTGATTTACACGCCGCGCCTGGATGATCGCTTCGGGGTGGGCGTGGTGCAGTCGCGCATTGGCCTGAAGGCAGTTGCCAGCGTATTCGAGCGCGATAGTGATCTGGAACGTACGACGGAGGAGGATATTCAACAGCACGGGCTGCTGCATTGCGTGCTGGTTGATGAAGCGCAGTTTCTGACCAAAGCACAGGTCTGGCAGCTCACCGAAGTGGTCGATCAGCTGGATATTCCGGTTCTGGCGTATGGCTTGCGCACCGATTTTCAGGGCGAGCTGTTTGAGGGCAGCCGGTATCTGCTGGCGTGGGCAGACTCTTTGACTGAGCTCAAGACCATCTGTCATACCGGACGCAAGGCCAGCATGGTGATCCGGGTGGATGAAAATGGGCGTGCTTTGACGCACGGAGCGCAGGTCGAGATCGGCGGCAATGAGCGCTATGTTTCAGTCAGCCGCGCCGAGTTCAAGCGGGTCTTCGCCGGCGTTGGGCGGATCGAGCCACAGCAGGCTCCGTTGCCGCTGAAGTAGCACAGAAACGCGAACACGGCGCGCGCTAAGCTTGGGCTACATGGGTAAGGAGAGATTTTTGATGTCGCATCCACTTGACGACGAACTGCGCGACACCATGATTCACCGATGGCTGCTGCCGCCGTTTCGCGCTATTGCGGTCCAGCCGCTCATTCTTGGCATGGCGGCCGTGCTGAGCGTGCTGCTGCTCTGGTTCGCGACCAACATAAGCGCCAGCCAGCTGGGTGTGTCCTATCGAACGGCGGAATTTGTTGATGCTCTGGCCCTGAGCTTCTTCGGATTCTGTATTGGGGTGGTCTTCTACAAAATCTACGCAGAAGCTGAGGGCAGTCCTTATGGCGTGGGATGGACCGTGCAGTGGTCCGAGCTGCCGCTGCGCGCTGCATGCCTATTCCTCATCTGGCTGGTGGCGCAGGTCTTGATGGTGCTCGCGTTGCGCCTGATGTCCGAGTTGATTGGTCGCGGTTTCGCGGGCGCGTTCGGCCAGGGTCGGTCAGTGATCGGCGCGGCGCTTGGGTTGTCGCTTGCGCTCAGCGTCATTCTTCCCTGGGCGCTGCTGCTCGGATTCACGCAGTTGATGTCGATCGTGCTGCTGGTCCGCACCCAATCTAGCCCCATTGAGGCGTTCACCACCGCGTTTCGCGTGCTTTGGTCTGACCCGATGCGGGTGGTGTTCTTGGTTGGATTGTGCGTGTTTGCGTTTTGCCTGGTGCTTTCGATCGCGGTGTGGCTGTCCGGACCGATCGGACTGCTGACACTGCTGAGCATCTGGGTGCATTTGGCGTCGATCCCGGCCTGGGCCGGCGCGCTCCTGTATCTGGCGGTTCTGATGTGGAGCTATGCATTCTGGTTTGTACTCGAACGCGCCTATCTGCCGGAACTGGGGCTCGATCCCGAAGCTGAAACCGTGGCGGAAGATGGCTCATCGCCCGTGCTCGAGACGGCGCTGGAAAAACTCAAGCGCGCGTTACAGCGCGAGCAAGACAGCGACAACATCAAGGCTGCCGCGGTAGCGGTATCGCTGCGCCGCAAGGAAGTGAGTTGGCCCGAAGTTGAGGCGCTCACGGCCGCGCTGTTGCCGGCACAGCGCAATGCGCTCTATCGTGAAATTGCTCTGGCGCTTGGCGCGGCTCAGCAATGGGCTGCCCTGGCGGACCTGATGCAGCGCGGCCTGGCGGATGACACACGCTTTCTTGCCGATCGCCCGGAACTCATCTTGCCCTATTCGCGCGGCCTGCTTGGGGTTGGTCGCCATGAGCTGTCGCTTAGATTGCTGGCGCCGTTTCTGCGCGAGCAGCGAGCACGCCCAGAGCATCTGGACGCGGTGCTCACTTCAGCGCGCTTGCTGATGACGCATGCCGGCAAACCTGAACTTGCGCGCAAGATGCTCGAGCATTTTAAAGCGGCGTATCCTGACGAGCCCCAGATTCCACAGCTGATCAAGATCCTGGGCCCGTGATCAAGCCAAGCTGACTTAATGAGTCTCACGTTGACTGTGATGGCCTAGTGCCTACGCAGAGTGTGAAACTCGCCGCTCAGATTGAGAGCGCCCATCATCTCGGCCCGTCATCTCGACCCGTCATCTCGGCCCGTCATCCCTACAACCATCTGTGATCTCGACCGAAGGCAGAGATCTCAACCTCCGACACGAGATTTCTCCCTTCGGTCGAAATGACAGCGGTCCATGGAAACGACACAGGCCTTTGCAACGACAGCAGTGCATTGAAACGGCGCAGGCCTTTGCAACCACAGCAGTACATTGAAACGGCGCAGGCCTTTGCAACCACAGCAGTCCATGGAAACGACACAGGCTGTCTAAACGACCCAGGCTCTCTAAACGACCCAGGCTCTCTAAACGACCCAGGCTCTCTAAACGACCCAGGCTCTCTAAACGACCCAGGCTGTCTAAAGCACAGAAACAAGAACGCCCGCAGTTGCGGGCGTTCGTATCAGCCAATGGCGGAGCCGGCTTAGAGTTTGCGCGGAATGGCAAACACAGCAAGTGTGGCCAGCAGCCCGAGCAGGATCAGTAAGCCGCCTCGGCTCAGGCTGGGCACCGGAACGAAATCGCCGTCGTCGTTGACCAGCGTGCCGGTGGCTGAGGCGCGGTCCAGCACGACCGATGGCGGCAGTGGCGCGATCGCAGCCAGATCAACCGCAAACGTCTCATCACGCTCAACTTGGGAGTCGCCCTGGATGAGCACCGCGACTGACTTGCTGTTTTCGCCAGGAAGGAACTCAAGCACACCTGAGGTGGCGACGTAGTCGGATCCTGCCAAGGCCGTGATGTCGCGCGTGGCAAAGCCAATGCGCACAGAAATGGCGCTTTGACCAATCAAATTGACCGGAAACATCAGGCTGGTAGTGCCGCCACTGCCTTCAATAGTGGTTGCGTTCTCAATGCGCACGCTGACGGAATCGTCGTTGATTATGGTCACCAGGACATTGATCGGGCCGGCTGGCGTCACGTTTCCTGACGGGTCGGTCAAGGTCACGCGGAACGTCTCAGTGGCTTCCAGCACGCTGTCGCCATTGATGGTGTAACTCAGAATTTGCGACTGACTGCCCGGAGCAAAAGTGAGCGTTCCACTTTGCGCCAGATAATCACTACCGGCAGTTGCGGTCACATCCGTATTGGTGAACTGAATGCTGACCGGTTCCTTGGCCGGATTGCTCAGCGCAAGCGTCAGGGTGGCCAGCCGCGTGCCGCTGTTGCCCTCATCAAGCTGCACTGCATTGACCGAAAGCACGCTGCTGTCGTCGTTGACAATTGTGCCGATCGTGCTGGCCGGGAACGTGAGGTCCGCCGGATTGATCCCCGCCGCAAGCACCGGATTGCTCAGCAGCAAACGTAACTGCTGGTTCGGCTCCACTTCGTTGTCACCGCGTACCAGTAGCGTGACTTGGGCTTGCTGCGTGCCGGTCGGTAGCGGCGAAGTGCCGGTCAGCGCGATGTAGTCGCTATCAGCCACGGTGGCGTTCAACAAAGGGTTGCCGTTGTTGCCGTCGGCGCTTTGGTGGTTCAACGTCAAACCGCCCTGGATGGGCTGATCGAGCAGCAGCGCGAAAACCATGTTCGTGGTGCCGGCATTGCCTTCTTGTACCGAGGGCGGCGCGATGCTCAGCACGGCGCGGTCGTCATTGTTGATCGTCACGAGCGCATTCGGCGCCAAAGTGACCGCGGTGATGGAAGGCGGCACCTGCAAGCTGGTCAACAGCAATGTGAGTGTTTCATTGCCTTCCACTTTCCGGTCGCCGCGCAAGTTTAGGGTCAAGTTGATCGGCGCACCGCCGGCGGGAAACACCAAAGTTCCGCTGATCGCGTCGTAGTCCAGATCACTGACCTGCGCGGTCATGTCATCACTGGCGTAGCTGGCGCGCACTTCACCCTGCACCGGTGCGCTCAGCGAAGCGACCAAAGTCACCGCCGTGGTGCCGGCGTTGCCCTCTGCCACGGCTACCGGCGCGATGCGCAGCTGCGCGCTATCGTCGTTGCTGATCGTGCCGAGCCCCTGATCGGTTTGTAGCGTGATGCCTGCTGTTGGGGCGCTGACCTGGATGGTAAGCGTTTCATTCGGCTCGACAATATTGTCCGGAACGACGTTAACCACAATCTGCGCCGCGCTTATGCCGGTCGGAATATTGACGATCTGATTGACGATGCTGGTGAAATCCACTCCCGCCGCAGCGGAGCCGGCCTGGGTGTTGATCGTGAAACTGCCAGGCACTGCAAGCTGCGGCGCAATGGTTACTGGAAACACCAGCTGTACCAAGCCGGCATTGCCTTCCATCACGCTCGCATTGCCGATCGTTATGATTGAATTGACGGGGCCGCCGCGGGTGTCGGCAAGACTGGCACCAGAAGCGGCTAGTGCTAGCAGCAGACTGGCAATGAAGGGATTGGTGCGCGGCATGGGCGTGGATTCCTGAGAAGGCTGGCGTGCGAGCTGCGGGAGCGTATGCGAAACGAGGCCCAAGGGTAAAGATTTAGACGCGCGCTTCGACATATTCGCGGGGCTTTGTGCATCGCCGAGATTTACTCAGGGAGATTAATATGAACGTGTTGTGCCGTACCTTGCTTTTTTGCCTGTTGTTGGGTTCAGCTGCTGCGGTCTGTGCCGGCCGGAATGAAGGCCTGAATGAAGGCCTGAATGAAGGCCTGAATGAAGGCCTGAATGAAGGCCAGAATCAAGGCCAGAATCAAGGCCAGAATCAAGGCCAGAATGAAGGCCAGAATCAAGGCCAGAATCAAGGCCAGAATCAAGGCCAGAAGCAAGGCCAGAAGCAAGGCCAGAAGCAAGGCCAGAAGCAAGGCCAGAATCAAGGCCAGAATCAAGGCCAGAA
>Ga0163144_10005137_pt1 | contig 29198 bp, 25 predicted proteins | sample OliLak19BULKMAT1_FD_123175 | JGI IMG/M metagenome (GOLD analysis project Ga0163144, IMG submission 123175) | Freshwater microbial mat bacterial communities from Lake Vanda, McMurdo Dry Valleys, Antarctica - Oligotrophic Lake LV.19.BULKMAT1 | ecosystem: Environmental > Aquatic > Freshwater >...
CGGCGCAAATAGCGCTGCCAGCAGCAGGGTCGACGTCACGCCGAGGCTATCGAGGGCGTAGCCAAGTAGCGGCCCGGTGCCGATGAATATCGTCCTTACCGCCAGGCTGACCAGCGAATTGACGGTGGCGCGGAAGTGTCCGGGTACCCGTCGATTCAGCGCCCAATGCCATCCCGAGCAACCCCACCAGCGGCAGCAGTCCAAGGACCGCCTGTGCCACCGGCCAACTCCTGTTCCTGCAAATACACTTCCGTGTCATACAGCAGGGCGAGGTCGGCACCTGAAATCAAGCTGACGCCAACGCCGAGAATCACTTCGTACACCAGAAAGTCCACGAAACTATCGGCCCGCAGCAGGTACAGGAAGCCCAGTGCGAAAAGTGCGGCGCCCAGCAAAATCGCCTGGCGTCGACCCCACAGGTCAGCAATGTAACCCGAGGGGACTTCCAGCAGCGCGATGGTCAGCGCGAACAGTGCCTGCGTTTGCAGCACCTGGTTCATGCACAGGCCATGACCCTGCAATAACGTCACTAATATGGGGTTCACCACCATAAAGCTGTTAAAAAACCCCAGCAAATAGATGGTACGAATATTGTTATGCAATGAACTGTTCACTTTCCTTGTCCCTTGTTGTCCGGGACCCTGAAAAGCGCAGGAAATTTCTTAGGGGAATAAAAAAAAGGCCTCCGGAATCAGGGTTCTCGGAGGCCCTTTTAACGAGTATTTACTTCAAGAGCTTCCAAAAACCTCGCAGTCCGCCCACAAGCGGGCCGACATCACGACAATCGAGCCGTGGCGCTTGCAGGTGTTTGCTTGTGTGAATGAAGCGTTCATGAATATCACTTGTAAGTCAGTTAAATTTTGCCGTGCTATCGAGCACCGGCGGATAGTGCGCCTCGCGTGTGAAACATAACCAGGCTGTAATATCTTCAATGGGTGTGATGCTGTCACCTGTCCCATAAAAGGGTGGATGAATAGCATACCTGTAGCGCAGGGTGCCTTTCTGGCAATACGCAGCTATGATGTAATGCTAACAAACCAATAAGAGTGGTGTAGCGATGCGTAGTTATTCCAAAGTGGTGTGCATGAGTGTGCTGGGACTGGCATTGAGCGGATGTGGCGATGGTAGTGATAACGGGCTATCCATCGCACCTGATGAAGACTCGGTGTTTGCGGTGGCGAACGGCTGTTTTGCCATTTCACCGGATGGTGGGCAAAGCTTTATTTCGCGTGGGGAGGATGTTGCCGGCAGCTCAGGCACGGGTACGCGCGCTGCCAGCCTCGGCGCCAGTGCTGCGTCCGACGCCAGCCGGTTTCTGCTGCGGCCTTCCGATCTGGGCAAATATCTGCTGTACGATGACCAGAAACTCTACCTGACGTCGGACGGCCAGAGCCTGCAGCTACAGCCAGCGCTCGCGGCAGATATCAGTAGTGTTAACGGTGAGGTGGTGGTGCAGGACCGCCTGCAGTCGGAGGGCGAGTGGCAGTTGCTGGCGGCGCAGAATGGCCAGTTCATGCTGCAACATATCAAAACGGACACTTATATCGGCGCGGATGGAACCATGGTGGCGCAGGCCGCAGCGGCTAACCTGTCATTGGTTGAGCAATCCGCTTGTGCGATCTTTCCGGAACTGTCCCTGAATGCCACGGGGGACGTGACCGTCACGGAGTTTGAAGACGGTTCGGTGTTTGGCTTCGTCGAGACCCACGCCCACCTGTTTACCAATCTCGGATTTGGCGGCGGCGGTGTCTTTCACGGGGCGCCGTTCCATGCGCTGGGGGTGGAGCACGCCCTGGGCAGTTGCGAATTGAACCACGGCGTTGACGGGACCAAGGATTTCATGGGAGCGACGTTTAACGCTGGCGTGGGTGATTTTAATGACCTGCTGCCAGCGATCCTGGCGGGTGAGCTGCCGCAAAAGGATCACGATACCGAGGGCTACCCCCAGTTCACCTCCTGGCCGGCCGCTCCGTTCAGCGCCACCCACCAGGTGCAGTATTACAAGTGGATTGAACGCGCCTATTTGTCCGGATTGCGTTTACTGGTGCAGGATGCCACCACCAACCAGGTGTTGTGCCAGTTGGTCACCGGCATCGGTGCCAACCCCAAACGCTATGATTGTAATGACATGGTCGCCGTAGACCGGATCATCGAGGCCACTTATGCCCTGGAGCGCTACATCGATGCGCTCGCGGGTGGCCCTGGCCAGGGCTGGTTCCGTATCGTCTTCAGTCCTGCCGAGGCCCGCAAGCAGATCAAGGCGGGTAAGCTGGCGGTGGTGCTGGGTATCGAAACCTCGGATCTGTTTGACTGTTTCCTGGTGCCCTTTGGCAAATTCAGCAAATGTACCGAGGCCGACGTGGTAGCGAAGCTGGATGACTATCATGCCAGGGGCGTGCGGGTACTGTTCCCGGTGCACAAATTCGACAATGCGTTTTCCGCCGGCGACGGGGACAGACGGGTGAGCGATATTGGCAATTTCGGCCATACCGGGCATTACTCCAACTTCGTGTTATGCCCCGCTGAACTCCTGACCTTTCCCGGAGGTTTTGACAATGGCGGCCTGAATTTCGCCAATCTCAACCAGCCCCGGGACGTTTACGATTCACCGCCACCGTTCGATATGAGCGGCTTCGACGCGAACCCCATCGGCACCCTGTTGCCGAATATTGGCCTGCTCGGCGGTGGTCCACTGGTGGGCGATTACTGCCAGAACCACGGACTCACCGACCTGGGTGAATTCCTGATGCTGGAAATGATGCAGCGCGGCATGGTGATCGAAGTCGATCACATGCCCAGAAAGTCGTACAAGCGCGCCTTCGAGTTGCTGGTGGAGAATGATTATCCGGCCGTGGGCAGCCACGGGCGCAACAACAACGGCCTGCTGTACGAGTTGGGGGGTCTATCAAAATCCAATTTCGGTCGTTGTCGCTCGCGTGATGAACCCGCCAGCATGGACGACGGCTTCCAGTCGCGCATCCAGTTGCTGCGCGACAAGGGGGCCTTCCCGGCGGAGGGTTTTGGTTTTGACCTGAACGGTTTTGCCGGCGCTCCGGGGCCCAGGTTCGGAGAAAACAGCGACTGCGCCGACCCGCAAACCGATGCGGGCATCACCTATCCCTTTAAATCCTATGCCGGTGATATCACCCTGGAGCAGCCGGTGGTGGGCGATCGCACACTGGATTTCAATACCGAGGGCATGGTGCACCTGGGGCTGGTCGCGGAACTCATTGAAGACGTGCGACGTGACGGTGTGACCGACGAAGAATTGGAACCCCTGTTCAAATCGGCTGAAGGCTACCTGAGAATGTGGGAGAAGTCAGAGCGCCGGGGTGCAGCGCTTAGGCAGTAGGGAGCGGACCGGACGCCCGCTGCATGAGCGACAAAACATCCAACCACGATCGCAGTCCCCGGTCATGCCCGGTGACTCTGGGGGATGTGGATTTATTCAGTTCCGGTGCCCAGGAACACTGGTACGAGGCTTATCCGATACTGCACCGGGACGCGCCGGTGCTGGTGCTGCCCGGAGCGGGATTCGACGGTATTAGCGATGCCTTCGTGCTGAACTGCTACGCGGATATTGAGCGGGTGGTCAAGGACCCGGAGCGATTTACGCCCGTAATGAGCCTGCGAGTGGCGGAACTGCAAGCGCTGCGCGAGCGGGGAGACGAACCCCCGCAAGATGCCTCCCGCTTCGATATTGCCCTGGATTCAGTGCGCACCCTGCGCCCGACGATGGCCCTGTGGCGTGCCCATCGCCAGGAACTGACCGATCCCTGGGTGGGGCCCGGTGCCAAACGCCACAGCCAGATGATCACCGAGGTCACTGATGAACTGATCGATCGCTGGATCGCCCGGGATGACGGTGACGGCCAGGGCACAGTGGAATTTATCGACGAGTTCGCCCGGCCGCTGCCCCAGAGGGTGATGGCCAGGGTGCTGGGTTTGCCTATGGCAGACCTGCCCCTGCTGGAAGCCTGGGGCAAGGCCCAGGTGATGCAGTACGTCTATGGGCGTGGCCATCTCAATCAGTTGAGCGAGGAGCAAGCGGCCCTGCAGTCGCAGCGCCTGAGCGGCTTCGCCGACTACCTGGCGGAGCAGGTAGCCAGTAAGCGCCAGCACCCGCAGGACGACATGATCAGCGCCCTGACCCGGATTCGTTACACCGCGCTGGACCGCAAGCTGACCGATGATGAAGTCTACGGTATCGTCTACCTGATGGTACTGGGCGGCCTGGAAACCACGCAGTATGCGCTGGAAGAAGAGGCGCAGTTGCTCTGCGACCAGCCTGCGCTGTTCGCCACGCTCAAAGCGCGTCCGGCCACCCTACGCGCCTTCACCGAAGAGGCGATGCGCCTGCGCGCGCCCACCCAGGGCCTGTCGACCCGTGTCACCACACGCGCTGAGGAATTCCAGGGCATTCAGGTTCCGGGGGGGTCTGTTCTCCATCTCCGCTTTGGCGCGGGCAACGTCGATCCGCAGCAGTACCCCTGTCCCTACCAACTTGATCTGAAGCGCAAGGCACTGGGCAACCACCTCACCTTCTCACAGGGCCCGCGCACCTGTCCGGGCGCTGGCATTTCACGGCTGGAACAAGTCATCGCCTGGGAGCGGCTGTGTACGCGCCTTGCCAGCCTGGAATACGCGCCGGGCAACAGCTTCGAGCACCAGCCCGGCATCATGTTGGGTACCCTCGCACTCAAGCTGCGCTTTCGTGCCTGTTAGCGTCACGCACTGACGAACACCAGAGGGCCAGAGCCCATGAGCAGCTCGCTGGCGAAAATCCAGATACACCCAGGCAGGAAGGTCGAGTTTGAGGACGTGATGTCCTATACGTACCGACAAACCCATGGCTCGATAGCGGCGCTTGATCTAGAGGTTATCGACCTGTTGCAGGAGCAGGAGCAGGCACAATGCTTCCCGATTACCGCTGCTGCCTGGTGGCGGACCCTGCGCAGTTAGGCGGATTATTGCGAACGCGGGAAGATCCACTATCGGCATTTATAAAATAGGTTGCACAGGTTGTTATGGCAGATATCGGTAAGTTTAAGATTTTTATATTCAGTATCTGCCTGTCGTTGGGATCCGTTTTAGTGTGTCTGTTGCTTAGCGAAGCATACCTCACCGTCCGGTACACAAAGGAGCGAGCGCGGATAGAGTCAGTCCGTGGGGGCAGGGATTTATGTACGATGCCCTCAGATTCCCCGGAGTTAATTTACACCCGTGTCCCCGGTAAATGCGATAGCAATTCACATGGCTTTCGAGACTATGAATATGCCTATAGCAAGGGTGAAAAGGTCTTCAGAATAGTTATTATCGGAGATTCCGTTGCGGAGGGGCAGGGCGTAAAAATCAAGGACACCTTCGGCAAGGTGTTGGAAAAGAAATTGAACCTGTTACCAAAGGCAGATGAGCGGAAAGTAGAGGTTATTGTGCTGGCGCAATCCGGCTATTCTACTTCCCAGGAACTGTTTTTATTGGAGCATGAAGCGTTTAGATATTCTCCTGATTTAATTGTGTGGAGTTATGTCCTGAATGATCCCGCCCATCCTGTGTACCACAATTCAAATGGCGAACTTGGTCTGTATTATTTTAAGCCCGCTTTTCACACGGTCAATTTTGTATTCAAGAAAGTATTCCAGATCAGCGAGCGGAGGAAAAAGGCTAACTGTGAATCGGAATACAACGCGCTGCTGCACTGTGTGTACTGGGACCAGGTTGAATCAAATATTGGGAAAATCGCGGATATAGCAAAGAAACATGGTGTCCCCGTCATCTTTCTGATTCACCCAATTTTTGAGGAAAATGGAAGTTTCGATCATTATTCCCTGGCGCCGCTCCATGCAAAACTAGGCGCCACTGCAGCGGCCGTGGGGCTGCCCGTAGTGGATATTTGGGAGGCGTACAAATCGCATGAGCCTCGGGAGTTAACGCTACCCCAGGGACACCGCTTTGATCCGTTGCATCCAAACGAAGAAGGTCACAGAATCGCCGCAGACTTTCTGTTTAATTATATTCTGGCCGCCGGATACGCCGCGTTCCCGTCGGGTTGGCACGCGGCTGATATCGCATTCAATAGTACTAAAAACGCTTTGAGGTGAGGCCCGAGGACAAGCTTGCCGGTATTCATCAGGCCGACGGCGATAGCCCGCTGCGGGTCGGCCCAGCAGATGATATTGGCATAGCCGAGATGGCCGTAGGCGTATTGTGTGTCCCTGCCGTACATCCCAATCGGCGAGGCCCCCAGCATGAAGCCGGCACTGTAGCGCATGGGGAGCATGAGCGACCTGTCCAGCTTGAAATTCCCCAATGAGCGAGTCGCCCCGTGTACGGTCAGGGGATCGAGGATACGTTTGCCCTGCCACTGGCCGTGGTTGAGCAGCATCTGGTAGAAGCGACTGACCTCCTCGGCGGTGCCAAACAGATTGGCCGATGGTATGACGGCGCGGTAGAAGCGTGGGTCGTTGGTCATCGCTACCGCCTGGTCCGGGTGCGCGCCCAATAGACTGGTAAGCGTCCGGTTGATCAGCGCGTTGTCCAGCCCGGTCGTGGTATTAAGCGCAACACTCTTCTGGTCCCTCTTGGTCAGGCCATAACGGAAGTAGCGCATACCCATGGGCTTGCGAATATATTTGTCCAGGTACTGCTGGGCGTCGAGCCCGGTGGTCACCTTGATAAGCTCATTGAAAATGAAACCGGTGGTGAGGGCGTGGTAGGCCTGCACCCGGCCCTGCTGATCGGCTGGCTGCGCCGCGCAGATCATCCGGACCGCGGCATCGTGGTCGTACAACTGCTCGAGCTCAATATCGTCGGGTACGCTTGCAATCCCGCCCCTGTGGGTGAGTAACTGCAGCAGGGTGATACTGCCCTTACCTTTTGCAGCGAAAGCGGGTATGTAATAGCTCACCGGATTCAGCAGGTCCACCTCGCCCTGTTCCGCCAGCAAATGTACCAGCACAGCACTGACGGCCTTGGACGCCGAAAAAAGACAAATGGGTGTCTGCACCGAGGCGACCTTGCCTGCCCTTGCGTGCCCGATACTACGGTTCAGGACGATCTCGCCCCGGTGTCGCAGGCACAACGATAGCAGTGGGTAGACGCCGCTGCGATACAGGTTTTGGCAGGCGTCCCAGATGGTCTCCACAGCCGCTGGCTCGAGATCCGCTTGGCGGGGATCAACCTCGGCTGCCGTGTCGATATCAGTGACCGACGCCAGATCGTCGGGCACCGGCACTGTCCTGAACAGCCGCCGATAGACATCGTCGCGATAATTGGCCAGTTTACTCACAGCGGGACCTCGCGTGAACGAGACTAAAACGCGTCTGTATCAACGCGAAATATCTCGAACGGTGTCTCCAGTGGTTGTTTGATGACAAAATTCAGAACCTCACTCTTGATAACATAGAGTTCGGACTCGGCAACGGTCGCCGTGGACAGGCCGCTTTTTTGCGTCACTGTCACCACATCGCCTGCACTGAAGTCCGCATTCGGGCGCACTCGACTGACACTGTCACTGGACACGGCGTACAGGTCACCATGCAACACGACGAGGCCGTCGGGGGAGGGCAGTGTAGCGCCTGTCAACGGGATAACTGCGATGTGATCAGCAGCGGGCAGGCTGACGCGCAGCAGTGACGCCGGTACAAACTTGCCGACAATCAGCGCACTTTCATCAGGGCTAAGGGCGATGCCGTTTAGCCCGAGGCCGACGCCAGTAATATCGTTAAAGAGCGGGTCGGTGGCTAGAATACTGCCGGTGCCCGTCGCCGGGTCCAGTCGATAGAGGTAGGGGTTGGCGGGGTCGGTCACATAGGCCACGCCTGTACTGTCCAGTACCAGGTCGTTACAGGAGCCGTTGGTGGTCAGCGCGCCCAGCAGAAACTCCATGTCCAGCTGCGCTGTGACAAGATCGAACACCCAGACACGGCTGTCCGCGCCATCCACCTGCGTTGCACAGACCCACAGGCGTCGCTTCAGGGAGTCGACTTTGGCGCCACCCAGCCGCGCGCGGTTGTCGGCTTCCCGAAATAGGGATTCCTGACCAGCGGCGTCGATGCGTACAATGCCGCCGCCCTGCAGGCTGGTGGTATAGAAAGCACGTTCCTGGGGATCAAACGCGACGCCCTCCGGAACACTGTCGGGACTGCTGAGTTCATAGCGATCGGACAGTGGCGTCAGGGTGACGTTGGAATCACTGGAATTACTGCAGGCGGTAGTTATCGCTACTGTTATCACGACAATGCATATGATCAGGCTGGCGGTAGCGCGCATCTCAGTCAGTATCCTGTAATGTTACTTTCTCGTTCGCTACTCAATACTGTTTGGCAAATACCTGTCAAGCATTTTTACCGGGAACCAGCAGGTCATAGCCCCAGGCTTCAATCGTGTCCCGATGGTGCATGAATATGTCGTTCATCGCTGCCAGGGTGTCAGGGGGTAATGCGGCGATTTTTTTGGTGTTCAGGTCGGTGATCGGACGCTTGAGCGTGCCATCGATGGAATGCACTTCGAAGCTGGCCGCGTGATCCATGTCAGCCAGTTCCGGCATGAACTCCGTCAGTTGCCGACAGGCCTGCGCCGGATTCGCCACCAGCGATTCGTAGGTCAGCACCAGAGTGTCATCCAGCTCCCGCGTGTTTTTGAGCTGCGTGCGCAAACACATCATGGAAAAATTGGCGGCCCGTTTTACTGGCCAATTGTTACGCCGCATCAAGCCCTCGCTCTGCGCGTAGGGGTTTCTGACCATCACGACAAATTTCACCGGATGAAAGTGTGCCAGAATGTCCTGTGTGCGAATAAGGTTGGGTGGGCTCTTTTCCAGCAGGACGGGTCTGTCCATATTCCAGTAGGATTCCCAAACCCGCTTGATCTCGGGCCAGGGCAAGGTGTGCGCGGGATCCCAGGGCTTCTCGCGCATGAGGCTTTCGAGCTCAGGCAGGAACTGTCCCTCGGCGGGCAGGGCCGACACGTTTGCCGAGGTCGACAGCAATTTCCACAGCAGCGTCGAGCCGGAATAGGGCGGACAGAGAACAAAAAGGTAGTACGACATGGGGAATACGCTCTTCACAGCAGCGGGCTCATCATACCCACCGCGTTGTTCCAAAGACGACGCATTATTGACCAGGCTGCCACATCCTCAATACTGACCTCCCGTGACGCGGCAAGATAAGCCCGCTGCCGGTTTTGCATCTCACCGGTCAACGCCTTGTCGAAGAACAGGATGTTGTTCTCATAGTTCAGATCAAAACTTCGACGGTCCATGTTCGCCGAGCCGATCAGCGTGATGTCTTCGTCCACCGTCACTGACTTGGTGTGCAGTAAGCCGCCTTCGAATTCATGCAATATTACCCCCGCTTCCAGCAGATCCTGGTAATAGCTGCGACTGGTAGCTGCGACCTGCCAGGAATCGTTGCGTGCTGGCAGAATGAGAGTGGTAACCACGCCGCGGTGCGCGGCGGCACACAACGCAGCGTGCATGGACTCGTTGGGAACAAAATAGGGCGTTGTAATAGTCAGCGTACGGCGCGCCGCGTGCATCAGGGTCTCGAACGTTTCAGACATGGCGGAGTGGCGCACTGTCGGCCCTGTGGCAATCACCTGAGCGGTGAAACCTGGACCGGATACCTGCATGGGCTGCTCAAGAATACTGCGTATATCCTCGTCTACGCTGGACATCCAGTCACCGATGAAAATGTGCTGGTTCTGCCTGGCGATCGGTCCCTCAAAACGCATCAGTGCGTCAACCCAGGGTGCGAACTTCGGTTTTACCCGGAACTCCGGTTCAGCACAGTTCTGGCTGCCGCAGTAGGTGATCCGGTTGTCGATCACGACGATTTTGCGATGATTGCGCAGGTCGATTCGTCCACGTACGATGCGCATCAGCGGATGCCCAATGCGCAGTGCCTCCGCTACCTGTACTCCCGCATCGCGCATTTCCTTCCAGCTTTTTGAGCGTATCATAGCGCGCGAGCCCAGCCCGTCCGCCATGGCGCGGCAGCACACTCCGCGGGCGGCGGCGCGCTTGAGTGCAGCAACCACCTTGCGGCCGTGGTTGTCTTCCAGCCAGATATAGAAAATCAAGTGGATATGGTCTACGGCTGCATCCATATCCGCCACAATGGTATCGATCGCGCTGTTGGCGTCTGCCATTAGATGCGCTGAGTTGCCGCCCACCGGCGCAAAGCCATTGATGGTTTCGCCCTGTCGGAACAAGGGTTCGCTGCGCTCGGGGATATTGGGTCGTATCCGGCTATCGTGTAGCGACTGCAGGGGAATAGCCGGCGGCATAGTCGCCAGCGCGTTCGCCGCACGCGCCGCGCGATTGCGGCCGATACTGGTTTCGCCAAACAGAATGTAGGCGCCGATGCCTGCAACCGGTATCACGGCGATGGCGACGACCCAAGCGATGCGAGACTCCGGATCGCGATGCGGGCGCAGGATGGCACGCCCCATGAACGCCAGGTGGAGCAGCACCACTCCCACGTAGACTGCCGTTGACCACATGCAGTTATCCCCAACACTAAATGCGCCATACCATACCACACCGGGTAGTGTCTGGCCGGCATCATGATAGCAGAAGCGTTTTGAGAATCAGGCCGATCACCGCGCAGGCGGCGATGACATGAATCACGTTGCGTTTGAAGCGCAACAGCGCAATGGCGGCGCCCACGGCGATCAGCGCCGACACCCCATCGAAGGTGCCGGTAAAGCCGTCGGGCCACAGGACGTGGTAGCCAAAGAACAGGGCCAGATTCAGGATAACGCCGACCACAGCAGCAGTGATTGCCGTCAACGGGGCAGTGAATTTGAGATCGCCGTGGGTGGATTCCACCAGCGGGCCGCCGGCGAGGATAAACAGGAACGAGGGCAGAAACGTGAACCATGTAACCAGGCTGGCCGCCACCGCGCCTGCCAGGAACACCATGTCGGGACCGAACACCTGTTGCACATAGGCGCCAACGAAGCCGACGAACGCGACCACCATGATAAGCGGGCCTGGTGTTGTTTCGCCCAGTGCCAGGCCGTCAATCATTTGCGTCGGTGTAAGCCACTGGTAGTGCCCTACAGCACCTTGATACACGTAAGGCAGTACCGCGTAGGCCCCGCCGAAGGTGAGCAGTGCCGCCTTGGTGAAAAACCAACTCATCTGGGTGAGCGTGTGAGTCCAGCCATAGGTGACTGTTAGCAGTCCCATCGGCACCGCCCACAGCACCGCGCCTGCCACAGCCACCCTGGCGAGCCGGTACCCGTTGAATGTGGCGTGCTCTGGTGTCGGCGTGTCATCGTCTATCAGCGCCGGTCCGAATGAGGTGTTGGCAGCGCCATGTGCGCCGCCCGTCTGGAACTTGTCCGGTACCAAACGGCCACCCAAGTAGCCGATCAGTGCGGCGGCGGCGATGATGGCCGGAAAGGGCACATTGAGAGCGAAGATCGCCACGAAGGACGCTGCAGCGATGCCCCATAGCCAGTTGTTCTTGAGTGCCCGGGAGCCGATACGATGCGCGGCCTGCACCACGATGGCCGTCACCGCAGGCTTGATGCCATAGAACAGTCCGGCCACCAGTGGCACCTCACCGAAGGCGATATACAGCCATGACAGCGCAATCAGGATAAACAATGACGGCAGCACAAACAGCACCCCCGCCGCGATGCCTCCCGGCGTACGGTGCATCAGCCACCCGATGTATGTGGCGAGTTGCTGCGCCTCCGGGCCGGGCAGCAGCATGCAGTAGTTGAGTGCATGCAGGAACCGCCGTTCCGAGATCCAGCGGCGGTTCTCTACCAGTTCCTGATGCATGATCGAAATCTGCCCGGCCGGCCCGCCGAAGCTGATAAAGCCCAGCTTGAGCCAGAACGCAAAGGCCTGCCAGAAGCTGACCGGCGCAGGCAGGGTGTCGGTTCGTTCCGTTGAGTTCATTGGACGTGGGTCCCCTTGTTGAAAGTTGCCAGCAGGCCATCGAAGTCTTGTACTCGCGACGAATAATTATTTGTCTGACGCGCTACAATAGACCTGAACGCTTGAACTCGCAAAGTAGGGCATACTTCGTCGTTCACGAAACCGAGCCTTGATGATGATCGATTGGTACTACGACGCACTCCCCGGCCAAGAATTTTCCAACGCGCTGCACAAATTACGTGAAGAGGGCGATGTCGTGCGCACATCCGCGCTGGGCGGGGCGATGCCGGTTTACTACATACTGGGCCACCAGGCACTGGCAGACGCATTCCGCGATGGCGAGACGTTTATGTCGATGAATGAAGACCAGCATCGAGTGTGGAGGCCGCTGATGACGCCTGCATTTCGGCGACATGTCATTGCTGAGATGGATCATAAAAAACTGGCGCAGATCGGCCATAACATTCTCGACCTACTCGATGGGCGGCGCGAAGCCGATCTCGTCCACCGCTTTACCAGACGTTACGCTTTTCGCGTGATCTGCGAACAACTCGGCCTGCCCATTGAACAGGAGGATGAGTACTACCAATGGTCTATTGACCTGATGTTTGGCGGCAGGAATCTTGAAAAAAGCAGAGTCGCCGAGCGCAAGCTCACGAGCATGGCAAAACCCATTATCGACGCACGGCGCGAGGAACCCCGGGATGACCAGATCAGCCGTTGGCTGCATACTTCCGTCGAGGGAAAGGCGATTGACGAGGGCTCCATCCTCGCACACATCCGCTTGTTCTTTACGGCAGGGGCGACCACCACCTCGGACGCCATGAGCAACCTGTTCCATGCGCTGCTCACTCACCCTGACGTCTGGGAACAGTGTGTGGCAGAGCCGGTAATCCAGCCGCAGGCGGTACAGGAATTATTGCGCTGGAATCCGCCGGTCGCCGCGCAGCCACGTTTTTCTCGCCCCGACGCCGCCGTGGTGTTGGCCGGGGTTGAAATTCCCGCCAACAGCGCGGTGTTGTTTGGTGTCGCTGCGGCCAATCGTGACCCGAGGGTATTTCCCAACCCCGACGAATTTGTCATTTCCCGCAACAGCAAATCGCAACTGACCTTCGGACCGGGCATACGCACCTGCCCTGGCATGCATCTGGCCCAGAAAAACCTGGAAACCGCACTGCGAATTGTGGCGGAGCGCCTTCCGGGACTGCGGTTCGCGCAGCCCAGAACCTCCCAGCCAGAAGGCATTTTGCTACGCGGGACGGCATCGCTGCCGGTGACTTGGCATTAAATAGGGAGAAAATTGTTCAATACATTAGCGCTTTTTTTGTCTTGCGCTAAATAGATTATGCCACCATGTTTGGGCGAGCTAAATTTCTCGACGACAATCGCCAAGTCGGATTCTGAAACTAACCCCAAGGAGCCATACCATGCGCGATAACTGTACATCTTCTGCGCTTTCGAAGGCTTACCTGCTTGGTCTGTCAACGTTTGTTGCCCGTGTCTTCGGTGCCCACGCCGTGGCAGATGAGAGCCAGGCAGACATTGCCAAGAAGTTAAACAACCCTGCAGCCGCCATTAGGTCTAAACAAAAGGTCTAAATAAATGCGTCCCCTTTATTTAATGCGTCCACAATATTTATAATATATAAGTTATTTTATATTTGAATAAATAGAGTATTTAGGTTATATTTGTCCCTTCGGTTGCAGAGTGAGTGAGAACAATGCGCTCCCAGGAGCGGGCCAGGGCCCGCAAACAGCTCGACAAACGCCTGCAGCCCCTACGACAGTTAGACGGCTTCGCACGCCCCCCTCGCGGGTGGGTGAAGGCCATTCGCGAAGCGCTGGGTATGACCTCGGCACAATTGGGCAAGCGTCTCGGTGTCAGCCAGCCGCGCGTCTTGGCGATCGAAAAGGCCGAAGTAAACGGGTCAATTACGCTGGGTTCACTGGAGCAGGCAGCGCATGCCCTGAACTGTCAGCTTGTCTATGCACTGGTACCAAGGCACTCGCTGGAAGCCACAATCGAGCAACGGGCGGTAGAACTTGCTGACCGAAAGATAAAGTCCACAACGCACAGCATGGCCCTGGAGGCGCAGAGTGTCGGCGCTGCCGAACAGCAGGAGCAACTGATGATGCTTCGTAGAAAGCTGATTGAAAAATCCGGCTCGGAGTTATGGGAATACCCATGAGCAGTGATTTGTTCAAACAAGCCGATGACGCCACCCCACTTGCGTCAGAAGAACGGGATGGACTCATGCCGTCCTATGTCACGCTACGGAGCGAACTCAACGATGCTGAACAAGCGAATATCCTGGAAGCCGAGGAGTGGGCTTTTGCAAGAGGCCGCAACGTGCTGGACGAACGTTTTCTGAATAACTTACATAAACGCATGTTCGGTAATGTCTGGAAATGGGCGGGCCAGTATCGCCGCACTGGCAAGAATATAGGGATTGACGCATATAAGCTCCCGGCCGAACTCAGGCAGCTGATCGACAATGCCCGTTACTGTATAGAGCACACCACCTACAATCCCGACGAAATCGCCGCCCGCTTCCATCATCAATTGGTCTTCACCCACCCCTATGCCAACGGCAACGGACGTCACGCCAGGCTGGCGACTGACCTCCTACTTGTTTCAATGGGACGCCCTCGTTTCAGTTGGGGAAGTGCGAGCCTGGTCAATGTGAGTGAAACCCGCACAGGCTACATCGAGGCACTGCGCGCCGCCGACCGACACGACTATCGCCCTCTCATGGCGTTTGTGCGTTCCTAACCCAGGACCAAGCTGAAGACGGTTTGATAGATCCGCAAGAAACCAATTTATAGTTACTCCAGTGTATTTAGCTTTGCCGAAAAAAAGCGCGCACTCCACAATTTTAAAATTTTCACTTCTGCAGGTTTCAAGAACCGCCAAATATATGTAGGTCTAAATAGGTCTCCAAATAAATGCGTCCGCATTATTTGCGCGGTGACCTGGACGGTCGCGGAAGCCGCAGCGAGAGCGCCCTTGCTGAATTCACCGAATTCTTCTTACAGACCTGCATTGTCCACGTGACCTTCATGGAACAGATGGTTCAGCCCCACAAATTGCGTGAGCGCATGCGGATGTGGGTTGAAGAAGAAGTCCGCTCGGACGGATTACCACCGCAATCCGGCAATGTGCTGGAAGCTGTCCTCTATCGCGGGGAATTACCCCGTGGCGATGTGGCAAACATTGTAGGAACGGGAGATCGGCAGGCGAGGCGGATCGTCGCGGCATTACTCGGCGCTGGCGTATTGCAATCAGGTAGCACACGGGCACTGCTGCGGATTGCATTCCCGGCCAGACTCACGGGCTGCTGGATGCCAGGCCAGGTTGATTTTCAGTGGCTTTCTTGCTGATTGAATGCTGTTGGGCTGGATTCCTTCCCAGCGAAAAGAGGCAATGTCTCAGGTGGCGCTCTGGTCGGTGGTAGTAGGTGTGGCAGGGTGGGGGTGTCCTGTTCCTGATCGCGAAGATGTGTTCGGCTACGGCGCCTATTCCGCATCCAAGCACGCGCTGAAAGGCCTTGGTGAATCGCATTACTACGAACTGGGTCTACAGGGCGTCACCGTGCAACTTGTTTGCCCACCGGAAATCGAGTCTCCCATGACGGCAACACTCGACACTCGCAGAACACCGGAAAATGCTGCCCATATGCTTATGATTCCCAGGGAATCCCTTTCCGAGATCGTCAGGGATACTCTCAAGGCCATTCACTCAGGTAGGTATCAGACATTGACGGGCACAAAAACAAGGTTGATGGGTGTTGTGCAGCCGCATTTCCCCTCTCTTTCAAGAGCAGTGGCACGCCAGACCATTCGTCGGGCGGCCGACGAATGAATCAAATGGTCTGTGTGATACCCTACAATGTCATCTACACAAAATAGCCTCACGAAATATCACAGGGGCAATCAACACATTGGCCGTCGGTGTCTGGGTACGCAATGAATCTCCATAGATTTCTGATCACCACTGTCTTTTGCATTGGTCTCGCTGGATGCTCCGCAGAAAATACTGCACAGTCTGAATTGATTGCAAAATTTCAGCAGCGGCCGCCGCGCGCCTGGTTTGACGAGGCCAAGCTAGGCATATTTGTCCATTGGGGTCCTTACACAATGCCTGCCTTTGCGCCCAGGGAATTGAGTATCAATGAGGCATTTCTGAAAACGTTGCCGACATGGTAGCCGCTTCACCTACCAACGAAGCGTATGCACATTACGTTGATGAGCATTATCGCGAACTGATCGAAAGGTACAAACCGGACATTCTGTGGAGTGATATCGCCTACCCTCCAGGTACGCTGTGGCCAATGGTCGAGGACTATTACAACGCGGTTCCCGATGGCGTGATCAATGACCGCTTCATTGTAACGGGCGGCGCGGTACAGTATCTGCGGATTCCCTGGATCAATGCCATTGCGAATTTCATCATGGAACAAGTACTGTGGTGGCATGACGGGGATATCAGCCAGATGACCAGCGTGCCGCCGCCGCATTACGATTTTGCGACCCACGAATACTCACCCCGCACCACGCTTCAATTCGGGAAATGGGAGGCGACCCGTGGCATTGGTCACTCCTTCGCCCTCAATCGGCAGGAAACAGCGCAAGACTTGCTCACCCCACAGGAACTTCTTTACAGCTTCATCGACATCGTGGCGAAAAACGGCTATTAGCTGCTTAACGTCGCCGTGACTTCCACCGGTAAAATTCCCGCAGACTACATCGACCGGCTTGAATCTCTGGGTGCGTGGTTGAAGCAGAACGGTGACGCGATTTACGGCTCTGTGCCGTGGTTGTCCGGCGAATCCCTTATAGTTCAGAATGTCGATGGCGAGGTGGTCTTGACATTACCGCAGACAGAGTTGCAAACTCGGGCATTTTTCATTGAAATCAATCTGGACAGTGCGCGCGAAATTTAAGACGCCGACAATAGGAGTACCAAACACAATGCTTGCCCTGGAACTTTTACCCAACTACGGATTGGCCAACACCGTTACCGGATTTGCGACCCTGTTTTCCGGAATACTTCCGCTCCTGCTGACACGGTATATGCGCGCCCAACCGCCGCGCTGGGTGTTTGCGTACTGGATGATCGTGATTACCGGCGTGTTCACGGTGACGCTGCATGGCTTCGGGGAAACGAATCCGGTGTGGGGAGAGCGCTGGTTCTGGGCATTCCTTGACACCGGCAGCAATATTGTTGTTGCCTGGGCGATAGCGTTTGCCATCGTGGGTGATTTCTATGACAGTCCCACTCGCCGTTGGGCTTTTCCCGCACTGACGCTATTGATGGTTGTCGGTGTGGCCTGGCACTTCTACGATCGCCTTCCCGACACGGAGCGCCTGCTGGTCATTCCGCTGGGCGAATGGGGCGGCTTCTATCCCGGGGAGGCATGGTTGATCGGCTTCTCGATCCTCAATGTTGCACTGTTCTTTAAAAACTGGCAGCGGATCCCTGCCGGCGCGCGACCGCTGTTGGTGCTGACTGCACTGGCCTTTTTTTGTGGCATGCTGCTGGCCTCGGCCACCAATGAAAAAATTGTATATCCATTCCTGTCACTGCACGCGCTCTGGCATCTCGTCAGCGCCTACGGTTTCATCCTGTTGTGGGCCTTCAATGATCAGCGCTTCAGCCTGGACAGAGAGACCACCTCAGCACCTAGAAATTCGCTCGCAAGCTGATCCCGATACGCCGACCCTCACCGACCGATGCCTGGGCGCCACTGAGATAGGTTTCCAGGTTATTGGTGCCATAACGGTAGTTTTCATCCGCCAGGTTCTCGACGAAAGCCTGTACCTCGTACCGATCAACGTCAAATCCAAAGCGCAGATTGATCAATTCGTAGGAGGGATTGAGCCGCTGCGGATTGTCCGTGATGTCAGACTGGATTTCATCAATGTAGGTATAATCAGTCTGCACGTAGGGCCGCAACTCACGCCCGCCCCAATCTACAGCAGGCGTCGTGTAGCGGCCGACCGCAGAAAACGTGTTCTTGGGCGAATTCGGCACGTCATTGCCCGAGGCATCGATGCGATCACCGTCCAGTGTGCCGGCATCCTTGAAATCACCAAACTGCGCATCCAGATATCCATAAGTAACTGTCAGGGTAAGACTGTCCCAGGGCAACCAGGTAAGCTGTAGTTCGGCGCCCTGATTCTCTGCCTCGGACGCGTTCTGCACGATTTGCCGCTGCGTGATCGGGTCCTGCGTGCGGATCTGGATGTCGCTCCAGTCCATGTAGAAAATCGCCAGGCTGCTCTGCAATTTACCGTCATGAGCGTTGCCTTTAACGCCTACTTCATAGTTGGTTATAGCTTCCTGATCAAATTTGCTCTCATCGCTGGAAGTGTCGGGGTCATCCGCCACCGGGTTTGGCCCGCCCGAGCGGAAACCGCTGGAGACAGTGCCATACACATTAGTGTCGTCCGACAGTTGGTAGACCGCAGCAACGCGCGGTGAAAAATCATCGAAACTCGCATCCACACCCGGGTTGCTTTCACGGGGTGCGAACGGGTCTGCGAGCGGGCCCTCAACCCGATAGCCGGAAACACTTTCATCCGTGTAACGCCCACCCAGGCTAAGGTCCAGTTTTTCAGTCAGTGCGTAGGTCACATCAAAAAACAGGGCCGTCGAGTGAACTTCGCTGCCAAACCGCACGTTCTCCCACAGGCCAAAACTGCTGTCGACGCCAAGTATATAGGGTTGAAAACCAGGAGTAGGTGACGTCGGGCATCCTGGAACGCCGGAGGTCCCGCCGATGCAGAAAAACGCGATATCAAATGGGCTCAACCCGATACCAGGAAGTGGGTTGGTGGCAAATGGATCGGTCGTAAGATGCGTGGTTGACTGCGTTTGATTGACCTTGTCTTCACCGTAGTAGACTCCCGTCAACCAGGTCAACTTTGCGGTCTCTCCGGAAAGTCTTGCCTCAAAGCTATAAGCCTCGAAATCCACGGCCCTGGCTATGGTGAAAGAGGGGTTATTGGAAAAATCGCCTTCACCGTCGATATCGTAGGTATTGTCGATGTAACCACCGACAACGGTCAGTGTAATCTCGTCAAAGTCATGCACCAGGCGTGTGGTTGCGATCGTAGTCTCATTCTTACTGCGCGCACCAATATCCGTATTGATGTCCTTTTCGTTGTCGGGAAATACACCGCCTGGTGTCGGCTCTTGTGCCCCTATCAGATTCGCGATTTCGTTGATTGTCGTCGGCTGACCACGAATGCTGCTGACCAGTTCCTCCAGTATGCCAATAGATACACTGTTGTTACCGGTGGGCACAAACGTGGGCAGGTCCTGTCGCTGATCAGAGGAGGTGGCGGCAAGGTCCAGCGTCGTGCGGCTGCCGGGCTGCCAACGCAGCGCCAGTCGCTGCCCAGTGTTCTCAGTGCCGTCGGCATGATCGTAGCCGCCGTTCTGATTGAGGTAGCCGTCGCTCTGGTCGTAGTAAGCAAGGGCACGCAGCGCAACCTGATCGCTCAGCGGCACGTTGATCGCGCCTTCTGCTGCGCTGGTATCGAAACTCGAGTACTCCCCTTTCAGGTGTCCGGCAAGTTCCTCGGTATCGGGCTTGATGCTGGTAATGCTCACTGCGCCACCGACGGTATTGCGGCCGAAAAAGGTACCCTGCGGACCGCGCAGGATTTCAATGGACTGGGCATCCTGCAATTGCGTGTCGACAGTGCGTGCCAGTAAGTTCGGCGAGATATTGACCTCATCGACGTAAACGCCCACCGAGTTGCCGACTCCTCCGCTGGAAATGGGGCCCACACCCCGGATGGAGAAGCGCACGTCCGAGCGATCACCGGATGGATTGCTGAATCCGAGGTTGGGAGAACGCAGTGCGTAATCACTGAAGCGTTCAATCCTGGAGTTCTGTATATCAGCCGCGCTGAATACGGTGATAGATGCAGGAACCTCAAACACCGACTGTTCCCGCTTTTGAGCAGTCACGATCACTTCCTCCAGCTGTGCCCACACAGTTGTGGACTGATAAAGCACCACGCCTGAGACGATGCGTAACAGAGTTGTTGCCACTGAATACAGCCTGGATCGAAGTAACGAATTATTCATGTTATTTGCCTTTATTGACGGCGTCATTGACAGCCTTGTTATTGAAAGATGATTTTGAGTATCGCCCCGGCACAGCGGATTCACGCTAGATCCTGCACTATTGCAGATCATCGCGCTGGAACCAGTCGCAGGGCAACGCTTCCAACGCCATCGGGAGTTGCTTGCACAGGGTAGAGCTCGCCTGCGAGCCAGCCGGGGTACTGGTCTGCGTAATGCTGGCTCAGCGGGTGACCCGACTGCCCGCCAGGAATCACTGACCACACCCTGGGTACGGGGCTCATTTCCGCCACGGCCCTGACGGTGGCACCGGAGTTCACTACAAAGGGCTTTTCATAACTGTAGCTGGCACGGGCCACCGTGGCGGTACTGCCACCCCAGGGTTGATCACGTTGGTTGAATAGCCAGCCTAGCAGCGGCACAGCTTTGCCGAGTTCGTGCTGCAGGCGTACGTGCTGCCGCTGATCCAGCCGCCACTCCTGTGGGCGCGGACCAAGTTGCACTGACAGTTCATTAACAGCATCGTTAAGCGCCAGGCTGAGCAGCCCATCGCGATCGCCCCGCCACCAGGGGGATGAGGGCTCGTGCAGTACCAGGTGATCGAGGGCGTGGTTCAGCAGATAACCGCGCTTTAACAAACGCGGATACAGCTCCGCTGTGTCATTCGCGAAAACCGCTTCGGCGATCTTGAGGTACCACTGCTGAAAAATCAGCGCGCCGGCGCTGTCGCGGGCGGCGATGGGTGCATCGGACCATTGCTGCAGGAGCGGCAGCGCTGGCGTAGTGGTTGGGTCTAGTCGTTGAGGGTCAAGGTATTGCAACAATGACGGTAAAATCTTTAGCGCCTGCCCATCGAGCCAGTCCATCTGCAAGCCTTGCATATCCTGTACCGAGAATGTCTCTTTGCTGCCCAGCACCTGCTGGATACGGGCGATGCGATAGGGCGGTGCATTGTCTGCCGACACCAGCGGCCCGTCACCTCCCGCGTTTACCCTGGCATTGGCTGCAGCCAGATAACCGCTCCCCGGATTGGAAAACTCGGGCATCTGTGCAGCAGGCACCATGCCTTGCCAGCGATTGGAAGCGACACTGCCATCCAGCGGCGACAGTCCCTCACCCTCGCCCCGAAGCGGGAGTACACCGGCAGTGCGAAAGCCGATAGTGCCGTAGATATCTGCATAGGTGGCGTTGAGTGTAGGAGCCGGAAATGCATCCATTGCGGCAGTAAATTGCTGCCAGTTTTGAGCCAGGTTAAATGCCAGCATACTGTCCAGGTTCGGTCGCGTAATGCGGTGCACCGTCCACGCCAGACTGATTGGTGGATTTTCACTCACTAGTGGCCCATTGCGGGTGTAAGTGATGGTAAGCGACTCGGGCGCGTGGTCCCTGACCGGAATGCTTATGATTTCAGTACGCGCTCGGTACCAATCGCTCCCGTCCCTGAACAGCAGCGCATCGTCAGCGGAGCGGGTCTCCAAAAACAGGTCCTGTGTGTCCCCAGTGTTGGTAAATCCCCAGGCGATATACTCGTTGTAACCGTTGATCACGCCTGGCAGTCCCGCCACTGACCAGCCGCGCAATTGCCGGGTCTGGCCAAAAAACAGGTGCACCTCATAAAACAGATTCGGCAGGCCCAGTTCGTCGTGGGAGTCGAACGCGTACAACGGTACGCCACTGGCGCTTTTTTTGGCAGACAACACCCAGCCATTGCTACCGAAACCGATGCGCGGCATCAGTGAATTGCTGCTAGGATCTGTGAGATCAAGTTGGTCAATGGCTTTGGCCAGGCCGACTGCGGCCTGAGGTGGCGGCAAGACATAAGGGTAGCCAGCCTCGCTGTCACTGAACAGGAATATAGCCAAGCGCTCAGCGTCAAGTTGCCCTGCCAGTCCCAAGCGCAACATTTCGTTTTGCATATTGTTGGCAGACTGGAAAGCCATCAGCGCTCCAAGCGCGAACACATCCCGTCGCTGCCAATGTGGTCGGGCTACTCGCAGCAGCAGGAACTCCGGTGGTGGAATCCTGAGTTGCCTGACCGCACCATTGACTCCGGCCAGATACTGATCGACCAACGCCAGCGTGTGGGCACTGGAATTGGCTTCCAGCGCAGCGGCCAACTGCGGTACGCCGGCACGCCAAAGTGCTTTATCGGTCGCCAGTTGGTCCGCACCCAACAACTCGGCCATGCGGCCCTGACCTGCACGTCGCAACAGCTCCATCTGCCAGAGACGGTTCTGGGCGTGCAGCCAACCCTGCGCCTGCAGTGCATCGCCCAGCGTGGCGGCCTGCACAAAGGGGCGCTGCCACTGATCAAAGCGTATGCTGACGCCCTCATGCAACCCCGGCAGGGATACCTCGCCCTGCGATTGCGGCAGTGACTGGTAGAGCACTATCCAGATGCCACACACGCCGACGATCACCAGGACGATTATCACACCCAACGACTTGCCCATGACCGAGGCGCGCACAGGCATGGCCACGGACTACCAGGGAAGCCTGTCGATATCGACATTGCCGCCACTGAGGACAATCACGACCCGCTGATTGGCGAAATACTCTGGGTGACTCATTACCACGGCCAGCCCGACCGCGGCAGACGTCTCCACGACCAGCTTCATATGCGTCCACACCAGTCGCATGGCAGCTAGGATGGCCTCATCACTGGCGATGAGAATATCGTCGACCTGACGCCGAAGAATACTGAAATTGAGAATGCCCAGCGCTGTGCGCAAGCCATCGGCGACCGTCACCGACGTGCATTGCGGGTGCCACTGTCCCGTGCGAAAACTGCGCTGCGCATCATCCGCATCGACGGGCTCGGCGCCGATGACGAGTGTTTGCGGCCACACCGACTTGCACGCAATGGCAGAGCCCGCTAGCAGACCGCCGCCGCCCACAGGAGTGAGCAGAAAATCCGGCGCCTGCGGCAACTGCTCGGTGAGTTCCAGCACTGCCGTGCCCTGGCCGGCAATAATGTCGGGATGATCGTAAGGCGGAATGAACGCGGCGCCGGTGCGCGCGACTAGTTTGTCCAGTGCGCTTTCCCGGGCCGCCTGTGTGGGCTCACAGAACGTAATCTCACCACCGTAGGCCCGAACCGCCGCCACTTTCGTGGCCGAGGAATTCTCGGGCATAACGATATACGCGGGCATATGGAAGTGGCTGGCGGCCAGCGCAAGGGCTCCGGCGTGGTTTCCGGAGGAATGCGTGGCCACACCCGCATGACGCTGCGCTTCATTCAGTTGCACCACCGCATTGTGGGCACCTCGTGCCTTGAATGCGCCGGCCTTTTGCAGATTCTCACATTTGAAAACAATCTCGCAGCCTGCCTGCAGATTGATCAGCGTACTACTGAGCACCGGCGTGCGGTGTACGTAGGGCGAGATGCGGAGGGCTGCCGCCCGAATGTCATCAATGCCTACCGTCATGGTTTGCTCCTGATTGTTCACGCCTGTTTCAGCCCCACTATCCACCCAACCTGCCGCCTGACGAGCGCATGCACCCGGGCACGACGCGCAGCGGTTCTGGGTAGCGCCAGGCCCTGGTATTCCAGCGCGGTGATGGTGTCCAGTAATAATTCTGCATCCAGCTCAGGATCCTGGTGGTTAAAATAGCCGCACAGTTTAGTCAGCGGTGCCAACAACTGCTGGCGATGGGACTTACTGATCTGGCGCAACTTCCCAGACAATCGCGCCTCTGTGAAAAAAATCTGCTCGACCGCAAGACCTGCAGGTTTCCTGGTGTACTGGGTCACGATGTAGTCGGTGGCCGTATGCGCCAGCTGCTCACAGACGGTCTTGCGCACGGCGACTCGCCTGAGCTGTGCTGCAGAGAAAGAATCCAAATAGTCGAAAATCTCGGACCAGCGCCTTTCCAGGTCCGGACGCATACGCTCCATAAACTGCTGAAACGACTCTCTGATCATCGAGTCTATGTCTTTGAAGTAATAGGTCGTGAGTGAGAGTTGCACCCCGGCTTCCGCCGCCACCGCGCGATGGTTGACCATGCGGATGCCATCCCGGGCGATCACGTTGAAGGTAGCGGTAAGGATTTTGCGGCGGGTCTGTTCACCCTTGGCACGCCGTGCTCTGGGCGCTTCGGTCACTTTCGGTTGCCCACTGGCAGGCCTTGAGGCGATGCGGGAAGTCATGGTCAAAAATCCATACCAGGGAATGGAATATTATTGTACATTAGTACAATAATAGCCAAGCAACAAACGTTTTTACGCCATACCCTCTAGCGGTCGAGTTGCAACAACAGCGTCGCCTGCCGATATCGCTACTGCATCATCGACGGCAGCAACTGCAAAAGGAATGCTATGCAGGTGTTATCGCTCAATTGAAGGAATTGACCATGTCAGCCCTGATCTACCCCAACACTAACCTCGCGGCCACTGAACAATTGCTTATCGATCGGGGCGCAGGTGTCTATGTCTACGACAAACAGGGCAAACAATACCTGGAGGGTATGGCGGGTTTGTGGTGTACCGGGCTTGGCTACGGCAACAAGGAGTTGATCGACACCATCACTGAACAGCTCTCGCGCCTGTCCTACACTCATATGTTCGGCGGCAAGACGCACCAGCCCGGTATCGATCTGTCCGACAAACTCGCCGCGATGGTGCCGGTGGAAAATGCCAGGGTGTTCTTTGGCAATTCGGGTTCCGATGCCAATGACACCCACATCAAGCTGCTGCGCTACTATTTCAATGCCATCGGCCATCCAGAAAAGCGCAAGATCATCACGCGTGAACGCGCCTATCACGGCGTCACCGTTGCCGCCGGTGCAATGACCAGCCTGCCGGCCAATCTCGCGCACTTTGACCCCCCTTTTGCGGCACTCGGCATCCTGCGCACCGATCACCCGCACTACTACCGGGGCGCTCAGACTGCAGAAACTGAAGCGGAGTTTGTCATTCGCATTTGCGCCAATCTGGAAGCGCTGATCGAGCGCGAAGGTCCGGACACAATAGCGGCCTTTATCGCCGAGCCGATCACGGGTGCCAGCGGCGTTATTGTGCCGCCAGCCGGATACTACGAGCATGTACAGGCCATTCTGGAAAAAAACGACATCCTGTTCTGGGCGGACGAAGTGATTACCGGTTTCGGTCGTACCGGCAAGCTGTTCGGCTGCGAGACAATGAATATTCAGCAACCTGCGCAGATGACGTTCGCCAAGCAATTATCGTCCGCCTACTACCCAATCAGTGCATCAGTCATTCGCGGTGACCTGTATGAGGTGATGGTGGCGCCCAGCGCCGAGGTCGGTATTTTTGGTCATGGCTATACGTATTCAGGTCACCCTGTCGGCTGCGCCGCCGCGCTCAAGACGCTGGAAATCTACGAACGGGACCATATTTACGCACACGCCGCCGAGATGGGCACCTATATGCAATCGCGTCTTGCCGCGCTGCAGCAGCATGAGCGTGTCGGCGAGGTGCGCGGCGCCGGGTTGATCGCGGCAGTGGAACTGGTGGACGACAAGATGACGAAAATCCCGGCAGTGGAGCTGGCCAAACGGGCCACACAAATCTGCCAGGACAATGGCCTGCTGGTGAGGAACGTGGCCGGTTGTGCGCTGGCGGTGTGCCCGCCGCTGATCATCAGCCGTACGCAGGTGGATGAACTGGTCGACAAGCTGACCCTGTCCATCAACCAGGCGGCGGCCTGAGGGAGACTCACCGCGCCTGTCGGTTGTAGTAGCGACTCATTAGCGGTTCAGTAGCGGTTCAGTAGCGAAGGATGCGCCAGGCCCAGAGCAAGAGCGCCGCATTGAGTAAGGCGATCGCACTGACCAGCCAGAATGGACCTCCCTGCGCGATAATCGGGGAGACAATAACGGGGCCGAGTCCGCCACCGATGATACTAGTACAGCCGTTGTACACGCCCATCGAGGGCGCCATTTTTTCCAGCGGCACAATACGCTGGATCATCGCGAATTCGCAGGCGTTGTAGGCGGAGATAAAAAATACCCCCAGGGAAAAGCACACCATCACCACCGCCAGGCTGTCCGACTGCAGTGCCAGATAAATCAGTATGGCCGCGCCCGCAAAACCGACAGCAGCCAGCGAGGCGCGAATGTTAAACTTATCGCCTAGCCAGGCCCATAGACCAATACCCAGCAGTGAAAACGAGTAGGGCACTGCAATTAGGTAGGTAATATCCTCAAAGGGTATGCCACGATTACTGGTGAAGTAGGTTGGCAGCCAGCTGGAAAAACCCAGCGCCACCACGTTGTTGATAATCCCGATGGCCGTCAGCAACAGAAAACGCGGCATCGAGAACAGCTCCCGCCAGGACAGCTGTGCGTTTTCCTGTCCGAGCTCCCGCTCTCTGCCCGCCGCGATAAAAGCCAGCTCCTGTGCCCCTACGCTACGGTCCTGTTGGGGCGTGTCACGCACCAGCCACGCAACAAGCGGTAAGCTGAGCAGCAGACCAAACAGGGCGATCAGCACGAAACCCATACGCCAGCCGAATTCTGTCATCAGCGGCACCAGCATGATCGGCGACAGGATCACCGCAAGGAACAGGCCCGAGACAAAGATGCTATTGGCCCGCGCCCGCTCCTCCAGTGGAAACCAGGTTTTGATGAGCTGGCTCATCATCGGCACATGCACGCCTTCGCTGACGCCCAGCAATACGCGCGTTGCCATCAGCAGCATCAACCACTGGCTGACCCAGGCGCCCAATGCAGTGAACAGCGACCACAACAAGACGATCAATAACAGGCTTCGGCGCGGCCCCAACCGCACAGCGAATGGTGTCAGAAAGATATTGGCCAGACCGTAGCCCGCGTAGAACAACCCCATCAGGAACGACCCGTTGGTCTGCGTCTGGGCTTGACTCCAGCCGAATTCCGCAGCCATCAGCGGCACAGCGAACGTGATATTCAGCCGGTCCATATAGCCGACAAAAAAAGTGACCATCAACACCAGTGCCAGTTGCCAGCGGCGGTGTCCTGAGAGGGTAAACGGCAAGTTTATTGCGCGTCCGGGTTGTACAGGCGATTGACGAATTCGCCCAACAGCATTTCACGACTGTCCGCAGGCAGCTGGTTCAACAACAGGTTGATGTCTTCCATCCGCTGAGGCAGTGTGCTGCCGTTACCGCCGAGGAGATCGCCCAGCTGGTCCATCACCTCGGGGCCGGAGTTGATGATAAGATCGCTCAGTTCGCGCGGCAACACAAAAGGCGGCACGCCCTCTTGCGCTGCGCGTACTCGAGCCGTCATCTCCTTCAGATCTTTGACAAACTCGTCGATGCGGTGCGCATTGTGCGGGCCTACTGACAGGTGCATGTTTTCGCAGCTGTTGGCAAACCCGAACTGCGGTTGAATAAACCAGCCGCGCTCTTTCATCGCATCGGCCAACGGGAAAATATTAAAGTCGGTGGCGCGCAAGGCCAGCATATTGATCTGCGCCTTGCCCATCATCTCCAGTCCTTCGATGTCATTGACCGCCGCAACGATTTTTTGCGACGCATCTTGCGCGGACCGCACCAGCTTCAAGTAGCCATCGCGGCCCAGGTATTTAAGGATCGCCCAGCAAGCCGCAATGGGGCCGCCGCCCTTGGTGGAGGTGACACCGGGGTTGATGACCGCGTAGCCGGTCCATTTGGCATAGGAAAATATCTGGTAGCGACGGATCGCGCGGTCCTTGTACAGAATGCAGGAAGCGCCTTTGGCGGCGTAGCCCCACTTGTGAAAATCCATCGACAGTTGGGTGACACCGGGCACCGACATGTCGAAATCCGGAATGTCGTAACCCAGTTCCCTCGCAAAGGGCAGGTACATGCCGCCGACGCAGCAATCCACATGGAAGCGCAACTGGTGGCGCAGGGCGATCTGGCCCAATTCGGTGATGGGATCGATCGCGCCGTGGGCGTAGGAGGGCGCCGAACCCACCATCAGGATTGTATTGGGTGTGATCGCTGCTTCCATCGGTTCGGGAATGGCGCAGAAGTTGTCATCCACATCCACTGTGACTGCGTTCAGGTCAAAGTACTGGCAGGCCTTGTGAAAGGCGGGATGCGCCGTTTTGGCCATTAGAATTTCGGGCCGGGTAATGTCAGGGCGCACATCGCGATAGTAGTCGCGCGTGGTTTTTAGCGACAACAGAATACTTTCAGTGCCGCCAGACGTGAACGTGCCGGTCGCGTCGCTCCCGCCGTTGACCAGATCCACCGCCATGCCGATTACGTCTTTTTCCAGTTCCATGCAACTGGGAAAGGACGTCGGGTCCAGCCCGTTCTCCATCAGGTACATACTGAAAGCGTCTTTCAGTAATTGCTTTGCCTCCTCCCCCGCATCGTAGATGTAGGCAAAAACACGGCCCTCTTCCCAGCGCACATCGTTGGACTTGCGCGCCTGCAGGCTGGCCAGCAGGGTATCCGGGGTCTGTCCATGTTTCGGGAATTTCATAGTCCTGCCTCAAGTCATCACACCGCTGCTATCGCAGCGGCAAGAAAAAACGGAAATCTGCCTAAAATTTTATGTCGGCGCGAATACCTGCCCAGCGCGGAGTGCCGACCGCGCGCTGAAAGCCCGTGTAGTACGTCTCCAGGTTCTCGATGGCCGAGCTGTACTCTTCGTCGGCCAGGTTTTCAACAAAAATCTGCACCCCCCAGTGCTCGGTATCACAACCTACCCGCAGGTTCCAAAGATCGTAGCTGTCTATCGCCCGCGATGAAGTATTGTCCACACTGCCGTACTGATCATCCACGAAGCTGTAATCCACTCGCGCGTAGCCATCGCCCTGCAGAATGGGGAACTGGTACTCCAGGCCTGCGGTAAACGTATTCTCCGGTGCCAGCGGCAGTTTATTGCTGGAGGCGTCGAACAGATCGCCATTGGTGTCTATCGCATTGGGGAACTCGTCAAACTCCGCTTTCAGATAACCGTAGCCCATAACTAGGGTCAGACCTTCGGTGAGCAGTGTCTTCAGCTCCACTTCAAAACCCTGGGTGTAGGCGGAATCAGCATTCACCACAATCTGCCGCTGGGTGCGTACATCCTGGCCGCGAACCTGCAGATCCTGCCAGTCGAAATAGAACGCTGCGACGTTCAGTTGCACGCGGTCTTCCCATAGCCTGCTCTTGACGCCGAGTTCGTAGTTCCACCCCTCCTCCGGCTTGAAGGTCAGTTCGACCAGATCCTGCGAGGCGTTAAAGCCGCCGACCTTGTAACCCTTGCTGATGGTGCTGTACAC
>Ga0163144_10005138_pt1 | contig 29197 bp, 28 predicted proteins | sample OliLak19BULKMAT1_FD_123175 | JGI IMG/M metagenome (GOLD analysis project Ga0163144, IMG submission 123175) | Freshwater microbial mat bacterial communities from Lake Vanda, McMurdo Dry Valleys, Antarctica - Oligotrophic Lake LV.19.BULKMAT1 | ecosystem: Environmental > Aquatic > Freshwater >...
AAGCCAACTGCCGGATTGCATGTCACCCCGGAGAACGCATCGCTCCCCCCGCACTGCAACCCAACAATCAATTCCGACGCCGGAAGCGTCTGCCGCACGCGCAAGTTCAATTGCCCAAGACGCCGCTCAGCAGCCCTCATGATGGCAGAAATCGTAGCCTCAAACCCAAGCTCATCCTGCAACCGGACCAGGTCAACAATCGGGTCAAACACTGGCAACGCAGGGTCGCTCGTCATCAGCCGCGCCGGCTGCATTTTCTCGCAGCCAAGACTCACCACCAGCGGCGAGCCGCCAATATTCGCGTGCCGGCTAATGTGCCCAAGCGTCGCAATCGGCACCGCCGCCCCGGGCGCGTCAATCGCCACGCCACACCCATACGTATGCGTGATCGCCACAACATCGTCCACATTCGGAAAGCGCGGCAACAACTCCGCCTTGATCCGCCGCACGGCATAGTCAACCGTAGGGGCGACGCACTGTACGGTAGTCGTAATCCCGAGTATGTTTTTGGTTCCCACCGATCCATCGGGATTCAGAAATCCCTCAAACGTGAAACCGGTGAGAGGCGGCAATGCCTCGGGCACCTCCGTGGCAAGTGGCAGCGAGTCGAGCAACGGCGCCGAAGGCATCGAAACGCAATCCTCGCGAACCCAACTGCCCGCCGGCAATGCCCGCAGCGCGTGCCCAATCACCTGCCCATAGCGAACAATCTCATCGCCAGCCTCAAAATCCACCAACGCGAGTTTGTGCGCCTGCGGAATACTTTCGCGCAATCTCAACCCACTCGCAAAAATGGCCCCGGCCTCAAGCCCGCCCGCATTGACAACGATCGCGACATTGTCGCGCTCATGAACTTTAACGTAAAGAGGTTCCAATTCGATAGTCTAGTTCCTATGAGTATTTCGCGTCGTTCCCTGCTCGCCTCGTCCCCCATCGTCTTCGCCGTCAAGGGCGCAGCAACTCCCGCACCGGCCATCAAAGATACCGTCACCGTCGGCTTCATCGGCAGCGGCATTCGCGGCAAGCAACTGATCGATGAATTCATGGCTGTGCCGTCCATGCGAGGCCTGGCCGTCGCCGACCTCTACGACGGTTGCCTCGAGCGCGCCAAAGAGCAGCTCGGCGACAAGATCGAAACCTCTAAAGACTACCGGCGAATACTCGACAACAAAGACATCGACGCCGTAGTCATCGCCACGCCCGACCATCTCCATGAGCGCATCACCCTCGACGCTCTATCAGCCGGCAAACACGTCTATGTCGAAAAACCCATGACCTGGACCATCTCGGAAGGTCCGCGCATCATCGCGGCAACCAATGCCAGCGGCAAGGTCCTTCAAGTCGGCAGCCAGGCCAAGACCTCAGCACTCACCGCCAAGGCCAAAGAACTCATCGTCGGCGGAGCGCTCGGCAAAGTCAACATGATCCGCATGGGCAACCACCGCAACAGCCCCGAAGGCGCCTGGGTCTACCCGATCCCACCCAATGCCAGTGAGAAAACAATCGACTGGGCACGCTTCATCGGCAAATCGAAGAAAATTCCATTCAGTGCCGAGCGCTTCTTCCGCTGGCGCTGCTGGTGGGACTACTCCGCTGGAGTCGCGGGCGACCTCTTCGTCCACCAGTTCACCCAAATTCACGAAGTCATGGGAACCAAGGCGCCCAAATCTGCCGTCTCCCAGGGAGGCATCTTCAAGTTCAACGACGGCCGCACCGTTCCGGACATCATGAACAGCCTCCTCGAATACCCGGAAGACTTCCTGGTCGACGTCTACGTTACACAGGCCAATACCTTCGCACCACGCGGCATCATCATCATGGGCGATCAGGGCACGATGCAGCTCGAAGGCCGCAAGCTGACTATCTTCCCTGAAGCGAAGGCTAGCGAAGCTCAGTACTACGGCAGCTTGAATTTCCCCAAGCGCCTCCGAGACGAATACCTCGCCAAGTACGCCGGTCAGCCGCCAGCAACCCGTCCGGAACCAAACGAGGTGACCGTCGAGCCCGGCCCATCCCACAATTGGTTCTTCATCGATTCGATCGCGAACAGCAAGCCGAGCCGCGAGAACGCCGAAGAAGGCCACTACGCCGCAGCAGCCGCTCACATGTGCAACATGGCTTACCGCAAGGGCGAGCGCATAACCTGGGACAAGCTCAGCTAGTCCTTCGCAGTCACTCGCAAATTCCGGAAATGCCCCGCGGTGCCAGGCCCGATCCACAAAGCCACGCCAGTGCCACCCGCAGCTTTCGGCTCGTTGATAATCAACGTCGGCTGCGCGTTCCCGTGCACAAAGAGCCGCGCTTTCCCGTTCTCGATCTCGACGCGCACACGAGTCCAAACGCCCGGCTCCAGATCCACGTAGCTCTCATACAACTCGGGAAACTCCTTCCTCAATCGCGGCCAAGGATAGTCCGGGTGCGAGATGTACTGCGCGCTGTGGTTCCGTCGTGTCTGGTCCTCGGCCCGCCCGTTGGTCGGCCGCAAATAGAACGCCTCGTATCGCTTGGCGTCCGCCACATGAAAAGCAATCCCAACAAAGCCGCGCGCCCCACCACCGGCCTGTGCCCCAGGTGACCCTGACAGCTCCAGCTCAAGAGTCCCGTTTCGCATCGATACCCCCTCCACCAGAGCCAAGCCGTTCTCGGCATCCTTGGCAGTGCCATGCACGCCCTTTAACCCTCGGTGCACAGCGGGCCGCAACTCAGCGCCCTCAGGCTTCAGCGAGTCGATCGTCTCCAGCGGAAAGCTCTGGGCCAGCATCATCAAGGGGAGCCAGTACATCCCCCCATGCTATCTTCCGGGCCTGCCGGAATGCAGCCTTGTTCCGCTTGGTCGCAACAATCTTGTGCCGATCCGGCGCATCGCACACCTCAATCGCAATTCTGCCTGGCTCAATCAACGGATGCCGCATCACCCTCGGCGAACCCGGGTTCAATTCGCCCCGCCAGGCCGCTACATAAGAAAACTTCTCGTCCTCATAACCCAATGTGCCGCCCTTGAGACGCCGGTGCAATGAAGACCGGTTCAAACGCGCCGAAAAATGGCACCAGTCCAAATCTTTGGCCGGACACGCCCCATGCGTCGGGCAAGGAGCAACAATCGACGCCCCCAACTCAATCAATCGCCCCCGCGCCTCTAAAATTCCAGCAAAACCCCGAGGCGTTCCCGGCTCGATCAGGATCAACAGCCGACCTGCCGCCTTCCAAGCCTTCTCCAGTAACAAGGTATCCGCCCGGCCTTCGCCATAGGCATAGCTACAAACCACAACATCATGCGCGGCATGTTCGGCGATCTCCTCAAACTTCGCCGTTCGCCAGATCGCATTGGGCAAAATCTGCTTCCCCATCCACACCATCGCCGGCAATTGTTCAACCGCCGTCACAGTCTCGATTGATGGCCAAACCTCCAGCGCGGCAAGTGCCGCCGCCCCACATCCTGCCCCGAGATCCAGCAACGACTCCGGCTCAAACTCCTGGTCCCCCACCCTCAACCCGATCGATTCATCAATGGCCCGTCCCGCCAGTAAATTTGAAGCATAAGTAGCAGGAAACCGAACCGCCAGATAGGCCGCAATCAACAATTCATCGTCCAGCCTGGGCGCAACCGTCGAACGCCCACTCCGGTAGGCCTCCGACAGCGACTCAATCGCCCCCTTCATCCTCTCCCCGCCGTAGCGGCTCGCCATCACTTCCGCTTCTCGCTGCCAATCAAACATGAGTTGAACTTAGCAGGAACCTGACACCCCCCCTCGGTGTCCAAGTCGATACAGCGGTAAGATCACTGTCAGGAGCCGGTTATGGCCGAGAACAGTTTGGGATTTCGTAACGAAGGCGGAGAGCCAGCAGCACAGGTCTATAAAGACGCCCTCCTGGTCGAAAGACTGAAACAAGGTGAAGACGAAGCTTTCGAAGAACTCCTGTCCACATATCAGGACCCCGTCTACAACCTTGTCTACAGATTGATCAACCAAGAGGTGGACGCACCTGATGTCGTTCAGGAAATTTTTGTAAAGGTGTATCGCAACTTGAGTCAGTTCCAAGGCAAATCCACACTAAAAACGTGGATCTACCGCATCGCCGTCAACGAAGCCTACAACCACCGCCGATGGTTCAGCCGCCACAAGAAGCAGGAAGTAGGTCTGGCCGCCAACGACGACAACTCAATCGGACTGGTTGACCTCATCCCCGATCGTTGCCGCTCGCCCTTCGACCTCACCTCCGATCATGAAACCAGAGCCTTGATTGAAGAGGCGCTTCTAAAAATCAACCCCGTCTTTCGATCCGCCGTAGTGCTGCGCGACATCGAAGACCTGAGCTACGAAGAAATCGCCGAGGTATTGCAGATTTCCCTCGGCACCGTAAAATCGCGGATCATGCGAGGCCGCGAATCACTCCGCGTCGAGCTCGAAACGATGCTCAAGCCCGCGCAAAGCTTCGGCTGGTCTACTCAGACCGCCGCGGGACAGTCTTAAGAGAGGGTCCAATGCAGAAGCAATCAGCACACAACGAAGTCCGCGCATTGATCAAAGCCCTGCCGCGCCGTCAGTCGCCGCAAGAGCTCCGCTTGTCCCTTCAAATCCTGGCCAGCAAAGAAGTGGCCCACCGCAAGAAATGGGCAAATGCCCCAGCCCTGCTCGTACGCTTCAAAAATGAATTCGACCTTTGGAAGACCAACATGATGCGGCCTCTGGCCCTTCCCTGCGCAGGTGGCCTCGCCGCTGCCATGCTCGTCTTCGCCATGTTCGTTCAAATCCACCCAGTGCGCGCCAACAGCCTGATGGACGATCGTCCAACCGCCTTGTACACCGAGCCAGCCGCAAAAACCCTGGCTCCTTTCGAACCGCCAACCGCCGACGCCGAGATCGAAGTTTCCATCGACGAGCAAGGACGCATCGCCGACTACAGCGTCGTCGAAGGCAATCCAGTGATGAACATTGAGGTCCGCCGCAGTGTCGAACGCACCCTTCTGTTCACAGAATTCACTCCGGCTACCAGCTTTGGCCAGGCCGTCCCTTCCAAGTTGCGTCTCACCCTCCGCCGCGGCGCATCCGCGATCACAGTAAAGGGCTAATTTGCCTCGCAAGTTCGGACAACACTTCCTCCGGGATCAATCCATCCTTGAGCGCATTGCCGAGGCCGCCTGCCCGGATGGTGAGCACGAGACGGTAGTTGAGATCGGCCCGGGCCGTGGCGCGCTCACCCGGCATCTACTCCCAAGAGCAAAAAACATCATCGCCATTGAGGTCGACCCTGCCATGGTCGACCATTTGAAAAGCTTCTTCGGCAATGAAGAAGAGCTCGAAGTCCGGCACGAAAACGTCCTCGAGACGAATCTGAAGCAGTTCGCCCCCTGTGTCATTGCAGGCAACCTGCCCTACTACATCTCAACCCCAATCGCCTCACATGTCTTCGAAGCCGCCGGCGCATGGAAGCGAGCCGTTTTCCTGGTCCAAAAGGAAGTAGCCCTCCGCATGGCTGCCCCGCACGGCAGGCGAGACTACGGCTACCTCAGCGTAATGATCCAGGTGCATGCTGAAGCCAAAGTGCTATTCCACGTCCCGCCTTCTGCCTTCTCCCCGCCTCCCAAGGTCGATTCTTCCGTCATCCTGCTCGAACCCAAGCCCTTCGACAAAGCCGATGCAACCAGATTTCTGAAGTTCGCCTCCAGGGCCTTCGCCCACAAGCGCAAGACCCTGCGCAACAACCTCGCCCCCTTCTACGGGAAAGTTGCCCTCGACGCTCAGCCAGAAGCCGGCCTGCGGGCAGAACAACTCTCCCCCGCCGCACTCCATGACTTGGAACAACGACTCAGCGCATTGGCCCTCCAACTCCTGCAAGCTGATTCGCCGCTAAAGCCTTAGCCAACTTCGCAACGTGAGAAAGTCGGCAATCTGCGAAAGCTCCTCCGTCGTCGGCATCAAATTCAGCGCGACACAGGCAGTCACAATGATCACGGTGCAGGCCGCAAAAACCAGTCAACCTTCCCCCCGATGCTATCCTGACCGTTTGATGCCCCGAGTTCGCTTCGCCCCGTCGCCTACGGGTTATCTTCACATCGGCAGCGCCAGAACCTTCATCTTCAATTGGCTCTACGCCCGCCACAATCAAGGCACGATGATCCTCCGCATCGACGACACTGACGTCGAGCGCAACACCGACGCTTCTCTCAACTCCATCTTCGACGGCCTCAACTGGCTCGGCCTCACTTGGGACGAACAGTACCGCCAAAGCGATCGCCTCGACCTTCACCAGCAAATGGCCTGGAAGATCTTTGAAGCCGGCCACGCTTATCGCGATTTCACCCCAGCCCACCAAGGCGACGAAGACCGCACCGGCGGCGAAGGCAAGGGCCCCTGGCTCTTCAATCAGGAAGCCCGCGACACGAGTTCCGAAAAATCACAGCGCCGAGCCGATGCAGGCGAGCCCTTCGTCTTGCGCTTCAAAGTGCCGCGCGACGTCGCTCGCTACATCAAATTCCCCGATGCCGTCTATGCCACCCAATCGAAAAGTGTCAACGACATCGAAGACTTCGCCCTCCTCCGCTCAAACGGCATGCCCACCTACCACATGGCATCATGCGCCGACGACATCGATATCAAGATCTCTCACATCATCCGCGGCCAGGACCATCTCTCCAACACCTTCAAGCACATCCTGATTTTCGAGGCGCTAAACGCCGAAGTCCCTGTCTTTGCCCACTTGCCCCTGCTCGTCGCTCCCGATGGGGCCAAGCTTTCCAAACGCAAGCACGGCCCTGTCGTCAGCGTCATGACCTACGAAGCCGCCGGCTTCCTGCCCCACGCCTACATCAACTTCTTGTGCCTGCTCGGATGGAGCCCCAAAGACAACCGCGAACAGATGTCCCGCCAGGAACTGATCGATATCTTCACCTTCGAAGGCATCAACCGCTCCAATGCCGTCGTTAACTTCTCCGAGGCCGACCCGATCGATCCCAAGGCCACCTGGCTCAACGGCCAGCACCTGCGTTCGATGCCGATCGAAGAACTCGCCCCTCTGGCCCTCAAACGCATCGAGCGAGCCGGACTTCCGAATCCATACACGGCAGAAGAGTTCCCCGCAGTAGTCGACGTACTACGCACCCGCCTCACCACGCTCAACGATTTCGCCAATCTCTGCCGAGCTTATTTCACAGACGATTACGAGATGAACCCGACTGCGCTCGAACGCTTGAACGCGCCCGGCGCGCGTGAAGGCCTGCGGGAACTCGGCACACGCCTCGAAGCAACAATGGAGTTCACCGAAGGCAGTATCGAAGTCGAACTGCGCAAGATCGCCGACGAAAAAGGCATCAAGGCCGGCGTGCTAATCAACGGCTCCCGTGCTGCCCTCACCGGCCAACCCGTCGGGCCCAGCGCATTCCATGTATTCACTGCCCTCGGCCGCCCGCGATCACTCGAAAGGCTCAAACGCATATGAACGTTCTCGGAATCGGCGGCCTGCTCGATGACGCCGCATGTGCCCTCGCCAAGGACGGCTACATCATTGCGGCCGTTGAGCAAAAGAAAGTCGCCCGCCGTCATCAGCCAGGCACCCTCCCCACTGAAGCGATCGAAGCCACCCTCGCCATCGCAAAGCTCCAGCCCACCGATGTTCATGTCGTCGCAATCGCCCGGCCCCTGAGCGCCTCGCCAGACTCCCTGCTCAGCCTGCGCGTCAAACAGATTCTTCCGAACGCGCGTCTGATCATTCTCGACCATCAGACCGCCCATGCGGCCAGCGCATACTACGCCTCAGGCTACAACAAAGCAACCGTGCTAACGCTGGACCGCGCAGGCGACCTGCGCTGCTCGGCCCGTTTTGCCGCCACTGACGGCAAGCTCGAACTCGAGCGCGAGTCCTACTTTCCTGATTCCCTCGGCGACCTCTACGGTCGCGTCACGGAATTTCTCGGCTTCTCCTCGCGCGCCGATGAACACAAAATCCAGTGGATGTCAGCAGACGGCGACACCCGCTTCGTCGATCTGTTCAGCGACATCCTTGGCTATCAGGCCGAAGGCTGGCCCGCGCTGAATCGCAGTTATTTCGATCGCGATCGCATGGGCGCCGGCGGATTCAGCACGAAGTTTTACGCAGCTCTCGGCCTGAGTGAGGGCGAGTCCCCCATGGACGCACTCAAGCCCCACATCGCAGCAGGGCTACAACGCGCCATTGAGCATTGCGCAATCGCCATGGCAGGCAAAGCAGGCGGCAATCTATGCCTGGCCGGCGGAGTCGCCTTCAACGCCCTGCTTGTCCAGGCCTTCGAAACCTCTGGGCTTTTCGAGAGGGTCTACGTCCAACCCGCTGCGGGAAACTCCGGTACTGCAATTGGCGCAGCCTATGCCGCCAGCGAAGGCCAAAGACATGCACTCGCTTCGCTTGCTCTGGGCCCCGCCTTCGATTCCGAATCGATCAAGCAAGTGCTCGAGAACTGCAAGCTCAGCCCCAAATTCCTTCTCACCACCGATGAGCTGATCCACTCCGCCCTGACCGAACTCGCCGATCATCGCATCATCGCCTGGTTTCAGGACCGCATGGAATTCGGCCCGCGCGCTCTGGGCAACCGCAGCATCCTCGCCTCTCCCCTCGACCCTTACGCAACCGAAAACCTCAACAGATTCATCAAGCACCGTGAAGCCTTCAGAAAATTCGCCGCCTCAGTGCCGGTCGAACATGCTGCCGAGTATTTCGATTGCGGACCCAATGCAAAGAACCTCGCTAGCGTATCAACCGTCAAGCCTCAATATCGTGAACGCTTCGCGCCTGCATTACTAGGCGCCGCAGGCATCCGCCTCCACGTCGTGGCCAAACAGGAAAACCCGCTTTTCCACCGATTGCTACTGGCAGCAGGAGAACGTACGGGACTCCCGGTCCTCTACAACACCAGCTTCAACCTGTTTGGCGACGCACTGGTTTGTAACCCGCGCGACGCCGTCCGCAGCTTCTATTCCAGTGGCATCGACGTCATGTACGTCGGACAATTCCTACTTCGCAAGTAGCGCGCCAATCGAAGCAGCAGCGATCGGATGGTAGCCAGGCTTGTTCTTGGCAAACAACGCCTTCGCTCGCGCTTTGCCTTCCGCTGTCTTGGCCATCTCAAGGTAGAGCGGCTTCAGAAACTTTTGCCGTCCCACACGCGACAGAAACTCTTCCAGCGCCAGCTGCGCTGCAACATACTTGTTGCGGATCGCAAGAATCAACCACGCATCCAGAATCTCGCTGTTGCCGGACTTGGTAAATTTGAAATCCGCATCCAGCTTGGCCATTTGCGCCGCGGTCAAAGTGGGCGGCAACCCTCGCAAGAAATGGAGCCATTGTTGCGCCACCCATTCCCGAGTATCCATCGCTTCACCCTTCTTCCACTTCGCAAGCTGCTCATCCACCGAAGTCAATAGATATGCATTGATCTTCGGCGTTGAAGCAGGCAAGCCCGGCTTGTAGATCCATTCCTTCACCTCCAGCTTCAGACCGGGCAGTTTCTCAGCCAGGTACTTCTCAAACGTTTCGGTGGTGATGCTCTGAAAGGCAAAGTGATCGAAGTACCCGCGAACAAACGAATCAAACCGCTCGCGTCCAACCTCATCCTCAATCGCCCGCAACATCAAGGCGCCTTTAACGTACGGCACCAGCGTTACGCCTTCTTCCGGATCCCGGCCCTTCAGGTCAACATGCAACTTCTGATCCCCAGCCGCCAGCGTAGCCATCTCTGCTTTCAACTCCCCAATCTCGATGGCAAACTCCATTTCGCTGCGTTGCTTCCCATAAAGCTCTTCCTGAATTCTGCGCTCCACGTAAACAGTAAACCCTTCATTCAGCCAGAAATCGCTCCACGTCGCATTCGTCACCAGATTGCCGCTCCAGCTATGCGCCAATTCATGCGAGATCAGCGAAACCAGGCTCTTGTCTCCGGCAATGATGGTCGGCGTCGCAAACGTAAGCCTCGGGTTTTCCATTCCGCCAATCGGAAAGCTGGGTGGCAACACCAGAACGTCATACCGGTCCCAACGGTAGTTGCCCAACAGGCGCTCGGCTGAAGAAACCATACTGTCCAAATCCGAAAATTCCTTTGCCGCCGCATCCAACATAGGCTTCTCTGTATAGACGCCAGTCCTCCCGCCAATCATCCTGAACTGCAACTCACCCACCGCCAGAGCCAACAAATAGGGCGGTATCGGTTGCGTCATATCGAACCGGTAGTCACCCGTAGGAGCCCCTGTCTTCTGATCGTTGGTTGCGCTCATCACCGCAAAGAAATTCGGCTGTGTCCGGATCCGCGCTTTATAGGTAATGCGGATTCCGGGCGAGTCCTGCAACGGGATCCAACTCCGCGTATAGATCGGCTGGCCCTGTGTGTAGAGGAAAGGCGACTTCTTGCCTGCCGTCTGCATTGCGTCCAACCATTGCAGCGCGACTGCCGCCGGGCTGGTCGAGTAAGTCACCTTGATAAAGCGAGTACCTTCCGGTAACGTCACCTCAAGCGGGGTGCCAAGGATCTTGTCGGTCGCACCCATCTGAAATTGGGCTGACAGAAAATTTTCACCATTGGGAGAACTCTCAACCTTCTCAATCTTAAGATCCCTGGTATCCAGAATGATTTTGCCATTGCCCTCAATGCGGTGCGTGACGGATCCTTCGAGAGTTTTCCGATCGAAATGAACCTGTAAGTCGAGTTCACTATGAACTACTTTCGCCTCGGCGGGCTTTGCATAAGAATGCACGTCTGTGGCGTAAGACACGATCGGCTTTTCCTCTTCCAGCTTTGGCGCGCATCCGGCCAGCGCCAGGGCTGCCACCAAAATGCCGCATTCCAAAATAAGTCGCATTCCCTTATTATGAACCGCTCCAGAATCAAAAGGACCCCTGCATGACGCATGCAAGGGCCCTCGATTCAAAATGAAGAGATAACTACTTCGCCTTGCGAGGCGAATACTTAGATAGCGCTGAGAGCAACTCTGAGGCCGCAGCGGGCGGCTTCGGATTGCCTTCGATGATCTCTTTGTTTGTCATCGTCTTGCCATAAAGCTCCTTGTTCGCATCCAAATCCTGACGCAAAGTCGAGCCTTCCAGCGAAATACCTGCAAACACACCGCGGCTCCTCGAATAGCTCAGCATCTCCGCAGTCAGTAGCAAATCCGTAGCAGCGCTCGAAGTCCGGCCAACCGGGCCTGCCGCCACACTTGCTTCTCCGCCCAGCTTGAACTGATTGCTCAACAAGCGGTCGACACCCCTCTTGTTCATCACCAGCAAGATCACGTCATTCTCGCTGCCGCCAATCTGAAAGCCAATGCTGCCGCCTTCCACCGTGATGCTCGCCGGCGAACCCCAACCATCTCCACTCGCGCTGCGGCACGTAAAAAAGCCTCGGCCGAATTTTCCACCGAAAATGAATGCTCCCTTCTTCAAGCTTGGGATCACGATGGCGCATTCGCTCTTGTCCAGCAACTCTTGCGGGATCGCCTTGTCCTTCACATCCATAATTTCTCGGAGTACTTCTCCGGCAGCCTTAAGCCGTTTTTCTTCGTTGCTTTGTGCAAATAGTGTGGTTGCCAGAATCAGACCGGCAACGGCAGTTGTTTTGAGCATCATGAATATGATTATCGCCAACTTGAGTTCGTTTCTCTTTTCTGCAGCTTGGCGATAAGATTTCACTATGATCTATGACGCGATCGTTGTTGGAAGCGGCCCAGGCGGTGGAATCGCAGCTTACTCTCTCGCTACCCAAGGCCTCAAAGTCGCCCTCGTTGAGGCTGGCCGCCGTCTCATCCCGGGCCGCGACTACGGGCGCGATATGCCTCCGCTCGATCTCTTGGCCAAGCGTCTCACCGAAGGCAAAGGCGGCGGCTTTGATTCCGCCTGGGACTATCGCGAGCAAGACCACTTCACACCCGTCGGTGACCGGCCCGCCCACGGTCTGGTCAAGGCTCTCGGTGGGCGAAGCCTCTGTTGGGCCGGCCATTCCCTCCGCTTCGGTCCACAGGACTTCGAGAAGTGGCCGATTTCCTACGGCGAGGTCGCCCCCTACTACTCACGTGCCGAGCGATTCATGGGCGTCTATGGCTACAAAGACGGCCTGTCGAATCTCCCCGACGGCGAGTACCTGGCCCCCGTACCGATGCGCGCCGGCGAATCCCTTCTCCGCCGCGGCGTCAGCAAGCTCAAGAAGCAGGGGCTCGCAATGGATTTCATTGCACTCCGCAAAGCGATGGTCACCTCCAAACACTCTTCAGGCCGCGCCATCTGCCAATATTGCGGCAATTGCGGTGGCTGCCCCATCGATTCCAAGTACACTTCCGCTAACACGCCCATCCCGCTTGCCCTGAAGACTGGCAACCTCACCGTATTCACCAATTCAACGATGATCCGTATTTTGATGGGCCGCGAGGCAAATCGTGTCTCCGGCATTGAGTACGAATCAGCCGACGGCCCGATTGAAAAATTGGAAGGCAAAACGCTGGTGCTTGCCTGCAGCGCAATTGAAACCGCCCGAATGCTCCTGGCCGGCAACATGGCTAATTCCTCCGGTCAGGTCGGTCGCAATCTCACCAGCCACTTCGGCATTACCGTGCTCGGCATGTTCCCCGAGCTCGCCCGCCGCAATCGATCTGACGACGCCGGCACCGCCTACTATCATTCCCTCCTCACCGGCCTTTATTGGGACAAGCCAAACGTCAACTTCGAAGGTACTTACCAGGTACAGTGCGGCTCTGGCCTTCCTCCCCAAAGGCTTTTCTACCGGGCAGAGAAAGGCTTTGGCGCAGCTTTCAAACAGGAATTGCTCCGCAAGAACGTCTGCCATGCAGGCATGAACATGCAGGGCTCCCTCCTCGTCAGCCACCGCAAGTACATTGACCTCGATCCCGCCCGTCGGGATAAGCACGGCACGCCCTTCCCTCGAATCCACCTGCACTATGAGGATTCAGACTTGGCCATGGCCCAGGATTGCGTCAACACTTGCGAAGAAATCATCCGCGCCGGCAAAGGTTCTGTCCTTTCCTCTCCCGGCAAGGTCCGCAATGAGGATCTGGTGATTGATCAAAACCACTGGGTCGGCACGACCAAAATGGGCGCCGACCCTAAACGCAGCGTTGTCAACACCGACAGCCAATCCCACGACATCCCCAACCTGTTCATCGGAGACGCCAGCGTCTTTCCCGATTACCCCGAAAAAAACCCCACCCTCACCAACATCGCCCTCAGTTGGCGCATGGCCGAGCGGCTCGCAGACAAGCTACGCAAGAAGGAAATCTAACCCATGCAACGCCGCGAACTCATCCCAATCCTTGCGGCAGCCAATCTCGCTGCCCAACACGAACACCACCGGCCTGCCCTCGTCTCAACGGATGCCTACAAACCCCAGGCATTCAGCCACGATCAACTCAACATACTCGACAAGCTTTCTGACCTCATCCTGCCCGACTCAAGCAGGGCTCGTGTAAATCAGTACTTCGATCTGGTCGCAACTCATGTCCTGCCCATCGGGAAGGCGTTTGAAGAAGGGATCGAAGACTTCAACACGCTCGCTCAATCCAAATTCGAAACCAAACTCCAGGATCTCAACGGCGATCAACTCAACGAGCTGCTCCAAATCGCCTCCAGTCACGAAGGCAACCCCACCAACGGCGCTGAAAGCTTCTTTGAGCTCCTCAAATTCCATACCGTCGAGGGCTACCGCCTCAGCCACATCGGCCAAACCGAGTGGATCGGCTACAAGCCCCATCCGCCTGGCCTATACCCCGACCTCACGCTAGACTAGAAGTTTATGACCCTCGAAGAAATCGAGCGGGAGTATGATCAGCTCCGCCAGCAATCCGAATCTGTGCGGAGCTATCTTTGACGCCCCCAAAAAGAAGACCCAATTCGACGAACTCGAAAAGCTGATCAGCGACCCTGAGTTCTGGAACAATCCGGAAAAAAGCCAGGAAGTCATGCAGAAACGCAAGCGCCTTGACGAGACGCTTGGCCAGGATCGCCGCATCGCCACGATGAATTCAGACGTCGCCGCTCTCATCGAGCTTGCGCGCGAAGGCGAAGACGTGATTGAGATGCTGAACGGCGAGATGACTACTCTCCGCGACGCAGTTTCTCAACTCGAGACCGGCATGTTGCTGAGCGGCGAGCAGGACCATCTCTCCGCGATCCTCAACATCCACCCTGGCGCTGGCGGCACTGAAAGCCAGGACTGGGCCGAAATGCTCATGCGCATGTACCTGCGCTGGGCCGAGCGCAACCAGTTCAAGACCACCGTCACCGACCAGCAGGATGGCGACGGCGCAGGAATTAAGAGCGCCACCATCGAAGTCGAAGGCGAAAATGTCTATGGCATGATGTCGAGCGAGATAGGCGTCCACCGCCTGGTTCGTATCTCCCCGTTCGACGCCAATGCCCGCCGCCACACCAGCTTCGCCAGCGTCTATGTCTATCCTTTGATCGATGACGAGATCAAGATCGAGATCAAGCCCGAAGACGTCCGCACCGATGTGTTCCGAGCCTCAGGCGCCGGCGGTCAGCACGTCAACCGCACCGAAAGCGCCGTTCGTATGACCCACATCCCCACGGGCATCGTCGTTCAGTGTCAGAACGAGAGGTCGCAGCATAAGAATCGCGCCAGCGCGATGAAACAACTGAAAGCCCGCCTTTTTGAACACGAGCTCGAAAAGCGCCGCGTAGAAGACAAGAAGAGCGAAGATTCCAAACTCGAAATCAACTTCGGCAGCCAGATCCGCAGCTACGTCCTCGCTCCATACCGCATGATCAAGGACCATCGCACCAAGCTCAGTGTCGGCGATGTAGACCGCGTTCTCGACGGAGATCTCGACAGCTTCATGCACGCCTGGCTGGTCTACAAAAAGACCGGCAAAACGGCCGGCGACGGCAAAGACGACTTGCCAGAATGATCGACCGGGCAGCCGCGATCATCCGGGCTGGAGGCGTTGTTGCCTTCCCCACCGAAACCGTCTACGGCCTCGGCGCGAATGCTCTCGATCCTGCCGCAATTCGCAAGATCTATCAGATCAAGCAACGGCCTGCCACATCTCCCCTAATCGTCCATGTGTCCAGCATAGAAATGGCCAAAGACCTGACCTCCAGTTGGCCCCCTGCCGCCCAGGCACTGGCAAATGCATTCTGGCCAGGACCGCTCACACTCGTCCTTCCCAGGTCGGGCGTGGTCCCCAATGAGCTCACCGCGGGCCTCAACACCGTCGGCATCCGCATGCCCGCTCACCCTACTGCCCTCGCACTGATTGAGGCCGCGCAAGTTCCCATCGCTGCCCCCAGCGCCAATCGGTTCATGCAGCTCTCTCCCACGACCGCCCAACACGTGCGCGAAGGTCTGGGTGCGGCTGTCGACTTAATCCTCGACGGAGGCGCAACGCAAGTCGGCATCGAATCCACGGTCCTCAGCCTCGCGGGCGCTCAACCCGTTCTCCTGCGTCCCGGCATGATCACTCAGCAACAGATCGAAGACGTCATCGGCCCCGTCTCAAGTCACACAGCCGGCGACGGTCCGCATCCCTCCCCAGGTCTCCATCAAAAGCACTACGCTCCCTTAACGCCTCTCTACCTGCTTGAAGTGCACCAGCCATTCCCCAACGGCAGCGGAGTCTACCTGTTCCACACCACGTCCAGAAAAGGAGCAACCCCTCGCCGCATGCCGAGCCAGCCCGATCAGTACGCAGCGGCTCTTTATGAAATGCTCCACCAGTGCGACGCCGAAGGCTGGAGCTATATCGCCGTCGAACCTCCTCCCAATACCTCCGCCTGGGCCGGTATCTTCGACCGCCTCCAGCGCGCAAGCTTTCGCTAAAACTTCGCTCACTCCATCCGATATGTCCGATGATGCAGTCTATCGAAACAGCGCGCTTCGGCACGGTACGCTTCCATGACCAGGAAGTCATTGAATTTCCGGCAGGTTTGCCGGGTTTTGAACAAGAACACTCTTTTCTGCTGATTGAGGCGGCCGAAAGTGTCCCGCTAAAATTTCTCCAAAGCGTCTCTTCGCCACAACTTTCTTTTGTTTGTGCCCCGATTGCGCTGGTCAGCCCCAGCTATGAGCTGATGTTGCCGCGTCAGGATCGAGACCTGCTTGCGATGCCTCCCGAAGGCGCCCCCTCAGGAATGATTCTCGAGTGGCTCGCGATCCTTTGCTTTGCCAGGCCAGAAGAGCCCACAGCCAATCTGCTCGGCCCCGTGGCGATCCGTCGCGATGTCGGGCTCGGCGTTCAGTCCATCCGCGAGGATGCCCGTTATTCAGCCCGCCAACCGCTCTTCTCGACGACAATCGCTGAGGAGCAAACCGTATGCTCGTAATCCGCAGACGCGCGGGAGAAGGCTTCCTCATTGGCGATTCCATTGAAGTCGACATCCTTGAGATCGACGGCAATCAGGTCAAGATCGGCATCCGTGCCCCTCGTGAAACTTCCATCCTTAGACGCGAGATTGCAGCAACGCGCGATACCAATCTCGATTCCGCGCAATCGGTAGAAGCCACAGCCCTCGAACATGCCTCAAAACGCCTCCGGCTCAGCCCTCCCCCCAAAAAGGACTAAGCCCTCCCCTAAGGCAATTTCGTTTCAAATTGCTCCCCCCGTTCCCGATATGGCACTTGTTAGCAATTTTGCCGAGGTGGTGAAAGGCCACTCGCCTGGAGAGGATTTCCAGGCAGCTAGACACAAAGGAGTGAATTATGGCTTTTTCTTCAAACACAAACATTGCGTCCTTGCAGGCGCAGAGCTACATCAACAACTCAAGCGACTTTCAGGCAAAGACAATTAATCGCGTCACCAGCGGTTTGCGCATCGTAAACTCGGGCGACGACGCCGCGGGTCTTGCGATTGCCAACGGTTTGCGTAGCGACCAGGCGGTGCTCAACCAAGGTATCCGCAACGCCAACGACGGCTTGAGCCAGTTGCAGATCATTGACGGCGGCATCAACAACATCTCGAAACTTCTCGACCGCGCCCGCACACTCGCCACGCAGTCTGCATCCGGCACCTTCACAGGCTCCCGCACCGTGCTGAACAGCGAGTTCAAGAGCGTAGTTGAAGAAATCGACCGTCAGTCTCAGGCCATTGGCTTGAACACTGGCGGAAGCTTCGCCAGGTCGTTGAGCGTATTCATCGGCGGCGGCAAAACCTCCAACGGCATCTCTGCCATCTCGAACGGTTCCGCTTCTGTGGATTTGAGCAACTCAACGGTCGACGGCAAGAGCCTTGGCCTCACGGGGGTCCAGGCCAAGGGCGTAGCTGGCCAGGATATCGGCACCGGTTCTGCTACTTCGGTCGCAAATGTTCTGGCAGACACAACCAATACCGGGTCGCAGACTGCGGCGGGCTTCTCGGACTTTTACTTCCGCGGCTCAGGATTCTCCGATGACAACGCTGTCAAGGTGAGCGTCAATCTCAGCGGCGTTACCGACACCGCCACACTCGCCACGGCAGTGAATGCTGCCATCGATTCGGCAGGCAACGGCGCATCTCAATATGCGACTGCCTTTAAGAACGCAGGCGTCAAGGCAAGCATCGTCACCGATAGCGCCACCGGCAAACAGTCACTCGCCTTCACCAGCGCCAACTCGGCCTTCCAGGTTGCCGCGGGCGACCGCACCGCGAATGCCCTGCTCGGCAACTTCTCGGCCGGCACCACGGGCGTCGATCTGGCCGGCTCCGTCTCGGCTGGTCTCGCTTCGTTGACTGCCGCTTCGGCAGCCACCGCAAGCAATATCATTGTTCGAATCAAGGGAAGCGGATTGGCCAGCCCGGTCGACCTCACTCTGAACATCACCGGCGGCAGCACTACTTATGCCAACGCAGTGGCAGACCTCAGTTCGCAGATCACCAATAACTCCACTCTGCAGGCTGCGGGCATCAAAGTGGGCGCCAACTTTACCGGCGGCCAGACCTTGAGCCTCACCAATGCCCGCGGCGAAAAGTTCACTGTCGAGACCTTGGGCGATTCTGAAAACGCTCTCGGCTTCGGTACTTCCTTTCGCCAGGCTTCCCAGACGACCTTCAACTCGAATGACATCACCGGAAGCAACTATCAAACCGGCACTCCAGGCAACTCGACCGTTCGCATCGCCTTGAGCGATGGCTCCAATTTTGACATAACGGCTGACACCGGCGCCGACGTCACCGCTGGCGTCGCCAACCTCAATGCGGCATTCGCAGCCAGCTCTAATGCTTCCAAGCTCGGGCTCTACGCCACAGTGAGTGGCGGCCAGGTCCAACTCCGGTCGCAGTACGGTTCAGACTTCAAGGTGGACGAAGCGTACTCGGCAGCGACCAACTTCGGGTTTGCCGCGGTTGATCGCGGCGCCACAGCCGTCGGCACGACCAGCACTACTTCTACCGTGAGCGCAACATCCAGCAGCTTCAATTCAGGTGGTGCGCAGCAGACCAACTTGCTCGCCTTCAGCGCGATCAACTACGCCAACGACGACCAGACCATCAGCCTGAGCGCGACCGACAGCACTGGCGCTCAGCAGAACCTCGCCTTCGTACTGCGCAACGATTCCACCACCCGCAACGCCGTCACCATCGACGACGCCGTAGACGCCATCAATACTTCCATCGCTCAATCCAACAACTCGACCCTTCAAAAGGTAGTCGCGGTGAAGGAAAACGATGGCGGAACCGAGAAGATCCGCTTCCTGAGCACGTTGTCCAATTTCAAGGTCAGCATTGGTTCCAACAGCTCGGGAGCCGCGGGGATCACTACTTCTCAGGGCACAGTCCAAACGAGTTCCGCTGCCGCCGGCGGAGCTACTTCCGACATCGAAACCCAGGCCAACGCACAGGCTGCCGTCACCGCTCTTGCCGACGCCGTCGACAAGCTCGGCCAGGCCCAAGCCGTCGTCGGTCGCGGTCAGAACCAGTTCGGGTTCGCAGTCAATCTGGCCCAAAGCCAGTTGACCAACCTCGCTGCCAGCGAAAGCCGCATCCGCGATGCGGATCTCGCTCAAGAAGCCGCCAACCTGTCCAAGGCCCAGATCCAGTTGCAGGCAGGTATTGCTGCCCTGGCCCAAGCCAACTCCGCACCCCAACAGGTGCTGAGCCTCCTCCGTGGTTAATCGCTAACCGATTCACCAACTGATTCACAATCTACTCCCAGCGGCCAGGCGCTCTGGTCTGGTCGCAAGGGAGTTTTTTTGTCTATCGATACGAGGAGAGAAAAACCCAATGACCGCCGAAGCCACTTTTAACGAGGGAGCAAGGCTCCTGCACCGGCTTGAATGCGATCCAACAGACTCGGCAGCCTACGACGCCCTTGGCATGTTCGCACTCGCCAATGATTCCGCCGCCGAAGCCGTCGAGTTGATCAGCAAAGCCATCCAAATTTCCGGCCCCGAGCCCCGCTACTGCGCCCACCTCGGAGAAGCCTTCGCCCACCTCGGCGACTACCGCCGCGCTTCCGCTTGTGTCGGTCAGGCCCTGGCAGGCGAACCATCCAATGAACATCTGCGGCTCGCCTTCGCCAACCTGCTGCACATTCAGGGCGACCATGCCCAGGCCGCTCACAATTACGAATTCCTGATTGCTCAATCACCACGACACTCCGAAGCCTGGTTCAACCTCGGCGTCATGAGAACGATCCAGCAGCAGCCGGACGAGGCCCGGCGAGCCTATGAAACAACTCTTCAGATTCAGCCGGCCTACCCCGAGGCATGGAACAACCTAGCCCTTCTCGAACAATCCGATGGCAACCTCCTGGCCGCGGAAGCCGCCTTCCGGCGCGCACTATTGATCAACTCCTCCTATCGCGATTCCCTCTATAACTTCGCCGTCCTGCTCCAGGATCAGGAACGCTTGCAGGAAGCCATCCTGTTCTACGAACGCCTCATCGCCGTCGATTCCAACTTCGCCGAAGCCCACAACAACCTCGGCAACTGCTTCCTTAAGCTGAACCGCCTGTCGGAAGCCCAGAATCAGTTTCTCGAAACACTAGCCATCAATGCCTCTCACAAAGAAGCCCCCTGGAACCTCGGCTTCGCTTCCCTGCTAATGGGAGACTTCGCCCGCGGCTGGTCTGGCTATGAGCATCGGCTCACACAGCACGAGATCAGCAAGAGAGATTTGAAAATACCCCGCTGGAACGGCAAACTCACGCGCGGTACCCGCATCATAGTGCACTCAGAGCAAGGCCTCGGCGATACGATCCAGTTCGCCCGCTACCTCCCGCTTCTTCGCGACGCCGGCATGAAAGTCAATGTCCTCTGCCAGAGGCCATTGCTCCCCCTCATCTCGGAGATCCCCGGCCTGTCCCACTGCACCTCCAATCCAGACGAGCTCAATCCGGGCGACTGCCATGTCCCGTTCCCAAGCCTGCCCTACCACTTCAAGACCCGGCTGGAAAGCATCCCGCATCGCACTCCCTACCTCGCCGTCGACAAAGCCCGCAAGCAGTCCTGGGGCGAACTCTTCGCTGCCATGCCCGCAGCAGGAAAGCGCATCGGCCTCGTCTGGCAGGGCAACCCCAAACACCGCAACGACCACAACCGGTCACTCCCCAAAGCAAACCTCGCCGAACTGCTCACCGTGCCAGGCTTTCACTTTCTCGGCCTCCAGAAAGACATCCCCAAGGGCCACTTTCCAGCGGGCCTCTTCGATCTTTCGCCGCTACTCACAGACCTCGCTGAAACCGCCGCCGCAATCGAGCATCTCGACCTGGTCATCTCCGTCGATACAGCGGTCACCCATCTTGCCGGCAGCCTCGGCAAGCCAGTCTGGACACTCCTGCCTTACGCTCCCGATTGGCGATGGCTCCTCCACCGCGATGATTCCCCCTGGTACCCCTCCATGAGGCTCTTCCGGCAACCGATCCCGGGCGACTGGACCTCAGTGATCCAAAACGTAAGGCGACAACTGGCAGACCTGCCCTAACCCAATCGATCGAGCAACAGAGCATCCGTGGAAGAAGGCTCAGCAAAGAGCCTTAACTGCCGCAGGTGCAGATCCGAACCAGCCAGCAACTGTGCCCATTCCTGCCGGCGATCCCGCCAATGCTGCTCCAGACGTGCAGTGCTCACCCGAATCTCCCAAAGCCCGGCTGGCCTGCCATCCACAGGAACTACCTCATTCAACAACCGAACCAGCGATTCAATCAAGCTCTGGCGCAACACAACCAGCTCACAAAGCCGCGCAGCGGCTGCATCGTCAACCGAACCCAAAGGCAGCAGTTCTTGATCGAGCAAAGCAAGACGCGCCAGCGAGCCGGCAATCAAACCCTCAGACTGCACCCTAACCTTCCCGCTTTCCATACAGCACCAGATTGAGACTGTCGATCGAGGCCCCAATGATACTCTGCTGCGATTCAAAACTTGCAAGCAACGAGTCCGCGGCCTGCAACTTCGCCTGATAACTTTGCTGCATCACCAGGATGCGTTCCCGAAGGTTCAGTATCTGGTCTTCAATCCGCGAGTCGGTCCGGTCGAACTGATTGATCTGCAGTTGCGCAAGTCCTGTAACGTCGTCGCTAAATGCATCGGTGCTAGCAACTATCGCACCCAGCCCCGTCTCATCCGCAAAGAAATCAAAACTATCGTCGATCTGTTCTCCGCTCAGGCTGTTAAACGCAGTGAAATCAAAACTAATCGCCCCGCTCTGATCGAACGTAACCCCAAGATCCGAAAAACTCCGGACACTCCCTTGGGCCAAGCCAAAACTGGCAGTCTTACGCAGAATATATTGCGCTTCCCGCACTAAAATATCTCCACTCAATAACCCAGCCGACTCCCCAACCTGCGCGGAAATCTTGTCCTGCAGCGCGTTATAAGCATCCACAAAACCACTGATTGCAGTCGAAAGCTTGCTCCGGTCGCTAGACAATCCAATCGTCAGAGTCTCCCCCACCCCAGTCGTCTGCTTCAAACTAAAACTGACACCGGGCACCAGATCGTTCACCTGATTGGACGTCCTAGAAACCGGTACCCCATTCAACTTGAATTGCAAGTTGCTGCCCTGATTGGTCGTGGTCAACAGATCCGTATTGACCCCACCCGGATCCTCCTTTAGCGTCAACGCCTTAGCCCCTGGCGAGTTCGCGCTTATGCTGAGATAGTTCGTAGTGCCATCCACGGTCAGGATCGAAGCCGTAACCCCAGCATTCAGAGTATTGATCTTGTCCCTCAACCCGATCAAATTATTCTTGTCATTCGCCAAGCTGAAATCGTAATCGGTCGATCCGAAACTCAACCTCAAGTTGCCGCTCGCCGAAACCTGAGTCGAAGCAGAATTGGCATACGAAATCGCCGAAGTCTCCGACGACGCCGAAGCAATCGACGTAACCTCTGTAATGCTGTAGCTGGTCAGCGTATCCGTGTTCACAGAGTCGATACTCAGCTTCGAACTATTCGAACTCGAAGCGGTCACCGCCCGCGTCGCAGCAATCTCCTTCAGAGCCTCAAGCTTGTCCCCAAACAACTTCACACTGCTCTTGAGCTCATTCGTAAGCTGCTTCTTCGACGCTACATCCGCCTGCTCATTCTGCAACTGCGTCAGCGGAAACGAGGCAATATTCACAACGCGCTGCAAAATCGTCTGAAAGTCAGCGGAATACGCGCTGACTCCCGAAAATGTTAGTGGTGCAATGCTCATAGCTGGATTTCGGCCTCTTCTACCCTAGTCTTGTCGGCAACATCCAACGAATCTTGAGAGAATTTCCACAACCAGCCCACTAGTCGGGCATGAGTGCGCGCACCCTTTCCCCGCTGGCCCTAATCGCCCAACAACTAGAAAAGAAAATCGGACCAGGCTCCGTCGTCGTCATGGGCTCCCGCTCCGCCGAATCCCTCCCCGTCATCCCCACTGGCTCCGTCCTCCTCGACCACGCCCTCGGCTGTGGCGGCTACCCCCGCGGCCGCGTCATCGAAATCTACGGCCCCGAATCCTCAGGCAAAACCACCCTCGCCCTCCATGCCATCGCAGAAACTCAAAAGCTCGGCGGCTACGCCGGCTTCGTCGACGTCGAGCACGCCCTTGACGCGAACTACGCGGCAAAACTCGGTGTCGACCTCAACCGCGTTCTCCTCTCTCAACCCGACTACGGCGAACAGGCCCTTGACATCACCCAGTCCATGGTCGCCTCCGGCCAGATCGATCTCGTAGTCGTCGACAGCGTCGCCGCCCTCGTCCCCAAAGCCGAGCTCGACGGCGACATGGGCGATGCCTTCGTCGGCATCCACGCCCGACTTATGTCTCAGGCCCTCCGCAAACTCACAGGCCTGGTCTCCAGCCACAATTGCTCGATCATCTTCATCAATCAAATCCGCGAAAAGATCGGCGTCATGTTCGGCAGCCCAGAAACCACAACCGGCGGCCGTGCACTCAAATTCTTTGCCTCGCAACGCCTCGATGTCCGCCGGATCGCTTCGGTTAAGGAAGGAGACGAAATACGCGGCAACCGCGTCAAGGTCAAAGTGGCTAAAAACAAAATGGCCGCGCCCTTCCGCGAAGTCGAGTTTGAAATCCGCTTTGGCCGTGGCATCGACCGCCTCGGAGAGATCGTCGACTCAGGCGTCGATCTGGGCGTCATTCAGAAATCCGGCTCCTGGTACAGCTTCAGCGAACAGCGCCTCGGCCAGGGCCGTGAACAAGCCCGCGAAGCGCTAGACCAGTCCCCAGTCCTGCGCGGAGCCGTTGAAGACGCCGTCCTCAACAAGATGGGCCTCAACTACATCGATGCCGGTACCCACCAACAACGCATCCAGCCGAAATCAGAACTCACCGCAACAAAACCAGAAGAACAAAAGCTCGCCGCCGGCCGCTAACTAACCCAAAATCGACAGCGCCGCCTCAAGCTCCCCACGCGTATGCGCATCCCCGCTCTTACGCGTGGCCTCGATACCGGCGGAATACATCGCACGCGCCTCATCCAACAGATTCAGCTTCTCCAGCGTCTGCCCTCCGTGATAATAAGCCGGCCCGTAACCCGCATCCCCGTCGAGGATCGCGCGAAACTCACGGATGGCATCCTCAAGCTGGCCGCCGTTCTTATATTCACTGGCCAGCATGTAGCGCAAACGGCTATCCCCAGGCGTCTGCGTCAATAAACTCTCAAGCGTTGCAATTCGATTGGACACTGCCCTTATGGTAGCGTCGAAAGGAATGTCAGGCTGGAAACACGAACCCTCACGCGACACTCCATCGCAGGGCCGCACCGTCAAGGAGAGTCTCTCTGAAGTCTCTGAACTCGCGCTGCTGAACGACGCCAACCCCCTCGGCTACCTCATCGGCGGACGCGTCATGCACCTGGTCGATATCGCCGGCGCAATCGCCGCCAGCCGCCACGCCCGCGCCCCCGTCGTCACCGCCTCGGTCGACTACATGAACTTCCTCCACCCCATCCAAATCGGTCAACTTGTCATCGTCCGCAGTTCCGTCAATCGCGCCTGGAATACCTCAATGGAGATCGGCGTCAAGGTCTATGTCGAGAACCTCATGACCGGCGAAGTCAAACACACCACGTCCGCCTACCTCACCTTTGTCGCCGTTGACGGCAAAGGCGGCAAGATCTCCGTCCCGCCCGTCATCGCTGAGACTGAAGAAGAGAAAAGACGATACGAACAGGCGGGAGCCCGCCGCACGTATCGCCTTGAAATGAAAAGCAGGTTGAAGGCCGGAGACTACTAGGAGTCTTCGTCGTCCTCATCCTTGTACATGTATTTAATGCTGGATTTATAAACAAGCAGGTTCGGCGCTCCTTCGCGATTCACCTTTAGCGAACCCTTGTCGTACCACTCGATGACACCGTGCAGAATTTCTCCGTCCTTCAGCACGATCACCATCGGCGTCTTCGTGTTCATCTGCTTGATGTAATAGAAGTTTTCGGCGTTGGTCTGATCCGGGGGGATCTGTTTTTTAGGGGCCGCAGCCGACGTCTTTGCCGCCGAGTGTGGCTTCTCTCTCGACTCGGTGACAGGTGCCCGCAAACCACGGCGAATAGGTGTATCCAAGGTATGACTCCTTACGAATTACTAAGATTATATGCGGTTTGTGCCGTAACGATGGAGACGCACAAATACTTAAAAAGGTTAACCCCTCCCTAAGTTCTTGCTGGGACCATATCCCGCAGCTCAATCGCGAACGCATCGAGTGCAATCCCTTTCTGGATATTCCGCCTCAACAATCGAACCATCTCATCGGTCAATTCCACCGCCCGCCGCATCCATTTCAGGCTCACTGCATCGGCAATCGCCTTCAATTGCCTTGCCAAATCCACATTGCGGATCTGGTCAAAACCATGTGCAATCAACAAGATGTCTTCCAGCAGCAGGAACAGAACTTCCAGATAATACTCAAGCTTTTCCGACTTCGACGCCGATATCGATTCTACCGTCTTCAACCAATTGCCGAACGGTGCCTGCCGGCTCGCCACTTCCAGTAAATTCAACATCGCCGCCCGCCGCTTGTCAAACAAATCCAGATCAATCGATGCCGCAGCTCCCGGCGAACCATTCCCAAGCTTCGCCCGCCGCTCTGGCGCTTCCAGCCCCTTGGCCGCCAAAAATGAAGCAATCTCTGTCTCCGGCAACCGGTTCATGCGGATCATCACCGACCGAGACCGGATCGTTGGCAGCAGATCATATGGATTCTCCGCCGTTATAAAGATCAACAGGTGCTCAGGCGGCTCTTCCAATATCTTCAACAGCGAATTTGCCGCCTGCTCATTGGCACGATCAATCTGGTCAATCAGAAACACCCGCCGCTTCCCCCGCGAAGGGTTCAGCCGTGCCTGATCCTTCAACAAACGGATTTGCTGGATAGACACCTGCCGAAGTGGCCCGTCCGGCGCAAACGTAATGAAATCCGGATGCGACGCAAACATCAGCGGGTCCTCGCCCCGCTTATCGCTGGCCAGCTTCTCGCGCTCGGCAATCAACTCCACGTTGTGCGGCAAATACAAGTCGTCCTGCTCGATCTTGGCCAAATCTCCTGGCCCCGCCTCGAGAATCACCGCTGCAAACCGCCTCACCAGCGTCGCCTTGCCCACTCCGCTGGGCCCTGACAATAGCAGCGTCTGCGGAATCCGGTCCGTCGCTAACATCTCAGTCAGCGTCTCGACTGCCTCCGGATTGCCGTAGAAATTCTGAATCATTGCGCCCCCCACTTTTCCATCACAATACGCCATATATCGCGCGCGATAAGACCTTCCGCCCTCTCCCCATCCACAGCGACAATCCGCTCCGGATACGCCGCAGCCAGCGCCTCATAAGCTTCAAACACACACTGGTGAAACGCCTCCCCCTCCGCCTCCAGCCGATCCTTCTTCTGCCGGCTCAGCCGCTGCGCACTCACCTCCGGCCGGATCCGCAAATAGAGCGTCAACTCGGGCTCCGTACCCCGGCACGCGATCCCGTGCAACTGCCCCACCAACTCCATCCCCAAATCCCGAGCCACACCCTGATAAGCCAGCGTCGAATCGGTATAGCGATCCGAAATAACCAACTTTCCCGCCTCGAGTGCGGGCCGTATCTGCTCATCCACGTTCTGCGCGCGGTTGGCAAAATAAAGCAACAGTTCAGCCGTCGGCGACACCGGATTGTCAGGATCGAGCAGAATCTTGCGAATCAGATCTCCCACCAGCGATCCACCAGGTTCACGATTCAGCAGATAGGCCACACCCTCCCGCTCCAACCTCCCGGTCAGATGCTTCAGTTGCGTCGACTTGCCGCTGCCATCGATCCCCTCGATGCTGATAAACAAACCCTGCGCCATCGTCTATTCCGGCTCGACCTTTGTATCGTCCAGCACAAAGTGAAACAGTTTGCGCAAATCCAGCCAGGCTTCCTTCTTCGCCTCCGCATTGTAGGCCCTCAAAAGGTACGACGGATGGTAAGTCACCATCAGCGGAATGCCGTGCCAGCGCTGCCAGTTGCCACGCATCTTCGTGACACCCTCTTTGCTGTTCAACAACGCCTTGGCCGCTGTCGCGCCCAGCGCGCAAATCGCCTTCGGCTTCAGCACCATCAACTGCCTAAACAGGAACTGCCCGCAGATCTCCATCTCATCCGGCTGCGGCGCGCGATTCTCCGGCGGTCTGCACTTCACCACATTGCAAATGTAGACATCGTCACGCTTGAGCGGCAGCTTGTCCTTCGCCGCGGTCCCGTCGATCATCTGCGTCAACAACTGCCCTGCACGCCCGACAAACGGCAACCCTTGGGCATCCTCATCCGCCCCCGGCCCCTCGCCAACAAATACCAGCCGTGCATTCTCGTTGCCCGATCCGAAAACAATCGAGTTGCGAGCCTGACATAGCCGGCATCTCTTGCAATCGCCAATGTCCTCACGGATCTTGGCCAGGGTATCGCCTTCCGGCGCGAGTGTAGGGAGTACAAGGTCCATAACAGGGGATTTAACGACTGCGGCTGGGAACGGCTTGGGTCCAGATTGAACTGGCGCGACAACAGCAGCGACGACAGGCGGGGTAATCGAAGCGGCCACCTTGGCCGGCGCCGACGACAGGTTCAAATGCGTAATCCCCAGATCCTCGAAGTATTCGAGGTACTGCCGCAACTGCTCCGGGCTCATTCCCGGCCTGCCCTCGCCGATAATCGCAACTGCGACACCGCGTCCAGAATATGCCGGGCGATCTCCTTCTTGGCTGCCTTGGGTACTGACACCGGTTCCCGGTCCCGCGTAATCAACAGCACTTCGTTCTCGTCCCCTTCAAAACCCGTTCCGTTCGGGCCAACCAGATTTGCGACCACCATATCGCAATTCTTTGATTCCAGCTTGCGCTTGCCTTCCGCAGCCAAATTCTGCGTCTCAGCGGCAAACCCGATCACAATCCGGTCCCCTTTACGCCGCCCCACTTCGGCCAGAATATCCGACGTCGGCTCCAGTTCAATCGACAATCGCGAAGCGGTCTTCTTCATCTTCTGCCCCTCAGGGCTCGCCGGCCGGTAATCCGCCACCGCCGCCACGCCGATAAAGATCGAAGCCTGATCAAGGCGCTCCAGTACGGCAACCTTCATCTCCTCAGCCGACTCCACACGAATCAACTCCACACCCGCGGGAGCAGCCAGCGCCACCGGCCCACTCACAAGAATCACTCGAGCCCCACGCTTCAAAGCCTTCTCCGCAATCGCGTAGCCCATCTTGCCCGACGAACGGTTCGTGATCACCCTTACCGGGTCAATCGCTTCCTGCGTCGGCCCTGCCGTGATCAAAATCGTCTCCCCCGACAATTCCTGCGTTCCCTCTACCAGACCCGTCACCGCATCGGCGATCTCAAGTGGCTCAGCCAACCGCCCCGCCCCCACCATGCCACAAGCCAAATCCCCGGCATCGGGCCCCACAATGTGATAACCCCGCTCAAGCAGAATTTTCAAATTCGCCTGCGTGGCGGGGTGGTTCCACATATTCGTATTCATCGACGGAGCGATCAGCACAGGCCCTGTGAAGGCAAGATGCATCGTCGTCAAAAAGTCACCGGCAAGACCATGCGCAAACTGTGCGATCAGATCGGCTGTAGCGGGAGCAACGACCAGCAGGTCGTTTTCGAGCGCTACATCGATATGCTCAATTGCGCTGGACAGCACAGCACTGGAATCCGCGCGGTCCGCAAAGAGGTTCGTAATCACTTTGCGGTGCGTAAGCGAAGAGAACGTGAGTGGAGTGATGAATTGCGTTGCAGCACCGGTCATCACCGGTTGCACCTCATAGCCGCGCTGCACCAGCAATCGGGCGAGCTCAGCCGATTTGTAGGCGGCTATCCCACCCCCAATTCCTAGAATGATTCGGGCGGGTCTGGACGGCCCCGGGCCTTCCTGCGGCATGGTTCTTGAAGTATTTCCTAGATGGGTTCTTGGGTCGGCGGCTCGGTTGTGCCGGGGATGTGATATTGGATGAGTCCGCGACGGGTCTCTTCCATGGCCACTACCGTAGGCTTCCGGGACATGGTCGGCAGGAATGAACGTTGACCGCTCTGCAACTGCCGGGCCCGCTTGGCCGCAACGATGATGAAGCGATAGGTCGAGAGTTCCGGATCGTCCGGAATCACAAAATTCGCATTAACGCGTGTAGCAAGCTTCTGTTCGGCCATAGATTTCATTGTCTCGCAGTGGAAGGAGATTGTCGAGGACCAGTCTTGTCTCATACAAGATGAGCCTGGAGAGGGAGGCCGATTCTCATACAAGATGAGCCTGGAGGAAGAGGGGTGGTGCAAGCTGGGGATTGATCATCAGCATGCAAGGTGG
>Ga0163144_10005139_pt1 | contig 29192 bp, 13 predicted proteins | sample OliLak19BULKMAT1_FD_123175 | JGI IMG/M metagenome (GOLD analysis project Ga0163144, IMG submission 123175) | Freshwater microbial mat bacterial communities from Lake Vanda, McMurdo Dry Valleys, Antarctica - Oligotrophic Lake LV.19.BULKMAT1 | ecosystem: Environmental > Aquatic > Freshwater >...
CATCCTGGGGGTGAAGAAGCTCCCAAGGGTTTGGCTGTTCGCCAATGAAAGTGGTACGTGAGCTGGGTTCAGACCGTCGTGAGACAGGTCGGTCCCTATCTGCTGTGGGCGTACGAAACTTGCGGAGGTTCTTCTTTAGTACGAGAGGATTTGGAAGGACGTTCCTCTGGTGTGCCAGTTGTCGCGCTAGCGGCACGGCTGGGTAGCTATGAACGGAAAGGATAAACGCTGAAAGCATATAAGCGTGAAGCCCGCTCCAAGATTAGGTTTCGTAGGGCAATTGCCCGAAAGTCCCCTGGAAGACGACCAGGTTGATAGGCCGGATGTGTACGCGCGGTAACGCGCTTAGCTAACCGGTACTAACGGACGAATGCTTGACCACATTTATCCAACGCTCTTGCTCTGTTGGATCGTGCGATTGTCCTTGTGACAAGTGACGCATGGTAAACAGAAATGAGCGACGGTAGTGTCGTGCGGCCTGATGTGCTGTCCCCTCACCAAGGGCAACGCAAGAGCCGCGGATGTCACTCTTACCACGACCACTTTTATAAAAGTGTTGTACACAAGGCCGCTGCGCTTCAATCGCGCAGCGGACTTCTTTCCGGTGACCATATCTGAAAGGCCACACCCGTATCCATTCCGAACACGGTAGTTAAGCTTTCAGAGCCGATGGTAGTACCAAAAGTGCGAGAGTAGGTGTCGCCGGATTATTTCAATGGAGCCCCCGCGGGTCGTAATGGCTCGCGGGGGCTCTTTTTATGCGCGGCTGGGCTTGATGCCCTGATGCGCTGTCGGATCTACTTTCTGACCATCTGGCGTTCCGTTCGGCGGCCCGGCAAAGGATAATAGGGGATTGGCAGTTCGCTCGGGATTGCCTGGATGCCGCCCGAGGGCACGCCGCAGGAGCACCACGCATGCATCTCAGAATCTTGTCGTTGGCCAGCTGGATGATTTTCGCCTTCACTGGCTGGGCGGCAGCCGCAGATTGGCCCCAGTTCCGCGGACCCGATGGGCAAGGGCACTCCGCCGAGCGCGGTCTGCCGACCACATGGAGCGAAACCGAAAACATTGTTTGGAAGACGCCCCTCGAAGGGCTGGGCTGGTCCAGCCCTGCTGTCGCCGGCAAGCAGATCTGGCTTACCACGGCGATCGAGAAAACGCGTTCGCTGCGGGCCGTGTGCCTCGACTTCGACAGCGGCGAAGTCGTTCACGACGTCGAGGTCTTTCAAAAAGCTGACCTGGGCGCGATCAATTCCAAGAACAGCCACGCCTCGCCCACGCCGATCATCGAGGGGGACCGCGTCTACGTTCACTTCGGTGCCCACGGCACGGCTTGCCTCACGCGCGATGGCAAGATCGTGTGGCGCAACGACGAACTGCGTTTCGATCATCGTCACGGTCCGGCCGGCTCGCCCGTTTTGTGGCGCGACCTGCTGCTGTTCAATTGCGATGGCGACGACGTGCAATTTGTCGTTGCGCTCGACAAACGCAACGGCCACGTCCGCTGGAAGACCGACCGCGAGGGAGGTCGCATGGCCTATTCCACGCCGCTGTTGATTCGCTCTGGCGGCGTCGATCAGCTCATTAGCCCGGGCGGCAACCAGGTCGTGGCCTACGACCCGGCCTCGGGCAAGATAATCTGGAAGTTCCGCTACGATGGATATTCCGTCGTGCCGCGGCCCGTTTTCACCCACGGACTGGTGATCCTCTCCAGCGGTTACGACACGCCAACCCTGTACGCCATCCGCCCCGACGGCCACGACGACGTGACCGATACGCACGGAGCGTGGACGCTGCGCAAGGCCGTGCCGCACAACCCTTCGCCGCTGGTCGTGGGGGACGAGCTGTACCTAGTGAGCGACCTGGGCGTGGCCTCTTGCGTCGATGCCCGCACGGGCGACCCGCACTGGCAACTTCGCGTCGGAGGCGGCTTTTCGGCCTCGCCCCTGTTTGCCGACGGCAAGATCTACCTGACCAACGAAGAAGGCGGCACGACCGTGCTGGCCGCCGGCACATCGGCCAAGAAGCTGGCCACCAACCAGATCGAAGGCCGCACGCTGGCCTCACTGGCCACCGTCGGTCGGTCCATCTTGTTGCGCAGCGACGAGCATTTGTACCGCATTGAAGAGCGGTAGGCTCGCGGTCTTGATCGCGCAACGGGGTCGGGAGCCGATGTCGGCAAACCGCTTTCGCCTGGCGGTCCATGTCGCCGACACCGACTTCCGACCCGCTTCTCCTCTGCCATTCCATCGAAGCGCCGCTCCGCGCCTTGGTTCTCCCCCGCCCGGCAAGTACATTAGGATCGACCGCCACAACAAGAAATCCAAAGGGATTCCAACCATGTCAAAAGGTCTCTCCGCGGCGATTGTTGTACTCGGCCAGTTCTTTTGTCTGGGCCAACCGGCTGCGCGTGCGGCCGAGACTCCGCCGGCCGTTGCCCCAGCGGCCGAGGGACAGTTCTCGCTGCCGGCGTCGTCGGCGCACATTTCGGGGCCGGCCGTCCACTTCGATAAAACGGCCGACGCCGCCGTCGGCTGGTCGAACAACAAAGATCGCGCGGCCTGGCAGTTGGAGGGCGTCAAGGGGGGGCAGTACGACGTTGCGATCGCGTGGAGCGTCTCGGCGGAAGATGCCGACCAATCGCTGAGCATCGAGATCGATGGCGAGTACGTGCTCCGCGGCTCGCTCCCCAGCACCGGCGGCTACGACCGCTACGAACGCCGCGTGTTTGGTCGCATCCTGGTCACATCGGGCAAGCACGAGTTGGTGTTTCATCCTGGCGACACTGTGAAGCACAACCTGGTCAATTTGCGCGCGATCGACCTCGTTCCCATCACCAATGCGGCGCTCCCGGCAAACGCTATCGATGCCGCCCCGCCGCCGCTGGCCGTGCCCGCGGGCTTTGAAGTCGAGCGCGTCGCGGGGCCGCCCTTGGTGTTGCACCCCATGCTGGCCAGCTTCGACGATCGCGGCCGGCTGTACGTGGCCGAGTCGGCGGGCGTCAACAGCCGCGGCAACGCCTTGCTCGAAAGCCCTCCGCATTCGATTCGCGTGCTCGAGGACAGCGACGGCGACGGCCGGTTCGACAAGAGCGCGCTGTTTGCCGACAAGCTCGTCTTCCCCCAGGGAATCCTTTGGCACGACGGCTGGGTCTATGTCTCGTCGCCCCCTAACTTCTGGCGCTTGCGCGACAGCGATGGCGACGGCGTCGCCGATCGGCGCGAAGTGCTCGCCACCGGCTTTGCCAACACGGGCGTGTCCGACGACATGCACGGCGCGTCGCTGGGGCCCGATGGCCGGGTGTACTGGTGCGCTGGCCGCTTTCCGCACGAGATCCGTCGCCCCGGCAGCCCGCTCGTCCACAAGGGCAGGGCGCCCTTGATCCTCCGCTGCCGGCCCGATGGATCGGAACTCGAGGTCGTCTGCGGCTCGCACGGCAACGCGGTCGGGGTGGCCTTCACCGACGCGGGCGATTGTTTCGCCAGCGGGACGTTTCTGGCCGACGACTCCATGGGCCCGGGCCTGCGCGACGCGCTGATCCACTGCGTCGACGGGGGGCAATATCCCATCCGCGGCATGGTCACCAACGAGCACAAGCGGACGGGCGATTTGCTGCCGGCGCTCACGCACCTGGGCGTGTCGGCTTCGTCCGACGTAATGATTTACCGGGGCGACACGTTGGGCGATCCGTACCGCGGCAATCTGTTCTCCGCGCTCTTCAACATGCACAAGGTCGCGCGGCACGTGCTCGAGCCCGACGGCACCACCTACCGCTGCCGCAACGAAGATTTTCTCACGTCGACAAGCACCGATTTTCATCCCACCGATGTCTTTGAGGACGCTGACGGCAGCCTGCTCGTGGTCGACACGGGCGGTTGGTTCATCATCGGTTGCCCGACGTCGCAGATCGCCAAGCCCGAAGTCTACGGCGGGATTTACCGCGTCCGCCGCACCGGCGCGAAATCGCACGACGATCCGCGCGGCCGCTCGATCGCCTGGGATTCGCAATCGCCCGCGGCGCTGGCCACGTTGCTCGACGATCGGCGGTTCGCCGTCCGCGATCGGGCGATGTGCGAGTTGGCCGCGCGCCAAAGCGGCGCCCTGCCCGCGCTGCGCGATGCCTTGGCCAAGGCATCCAAGCCGCGAACGCGTCTGAACGCCGTTTGGACGCTGTCCCGCATCGACGCTGCCGAAGCCAAAACGGCGATGCATGCGGCGCTAGCCGATCGAGACGCCGGCGTGCGGCAAGCGGCGGCGCGGGCCGTTGGCTTGCGGAAAGACCCCGAGGCGACGCGGCAACTCGTGCAACTACTGCGCGACGACGCGCCGCCCGTACGTCGCGAAGCCGCGACATCGCTGGGTCGGATCGGTGACGTGCAAGCCGTGCCCGCGCTCTTGGCGGCGCTGCCCGGCGCGAGCGACCGCTTTCTGCAACATGCGATCCTCTTCGCGTTGATTCGCATCGACGATCGCCAGAGCACGCAGCCAGGGCTGGCCGACGCGCTGCCCGAGGTCCGCCGCGGAGCGCTCATGGCCTTGGACCAGATGAACCACGGCGATCTCTCGCGCGAGGACGTGGCCCGCGCGCTGGGCTCGGGCGATGTGCTAGTGCAAAATGCGGCGCTCGAGGTCATCTCGCGGCGGCGCGGTTGGGCCGGCGAAATCACGGGCCTGGCCCGCGAGTGGCTGGCCGACAAAAAGCTATCGCCGGAACGGCAAGCGGCCCTGCGCGGCGTGCTGATGGCGTTCGCGGGCGAGCCGCCCGTGCAGAAGCTGATCGCCGAAGCGCTGGCGAGCGCGAATTCGCCGCGAGCGACGCGGCTGTTGCTCCTGGAAGTCGTCAGTCGCGGTGAGTTGGCCGAGTTGCCCCGCGACTGGCAGCCGCCGCTGTTGGACGCTTTGCGCTCGGCCGACGTGGAAATTGCCCGCGAAGCCGTGGCCGCGGTCGCTACCACGAGCAAGCCGTTGGGCGGCGACGAGTTGATCGCCTTGGCTCGCGACGCGGGTCGCCCGGCCGATCTGCGCGTGGCCGCCGCGGCCGTTGTCAGTCGCAATGGGCCGCCGCTGCCGCAAGACGTGTTTGAGTTTCTCGCCGGTCAGTGCCAAGGCGACGTCGCGCCGGTGGTAAGGCTGGCGGCGTCTCGAGCGCTTGGCGGGGCACGGCTCGAGGGCGAACAATTCCGCCCGGCCGCCGAGTTGATTGCATCCGCGGGACCGCTGGAGCTGCCGGCGCTGGTGGGCATGTACGAGAACCAGTCTTCCGCGGCCGCGGGTCGGCAACTGATCGACGCGCTGGCCAAGTCTCCGGGGATCGCGGGCCTACCGCCGGCGCGGCTCGTCAAGCTGCTGGACAAGTTCCCTCCGGAAGTGCGATCGGCCGCCGAACCCTTGCTCAAGCGAGTCGCCGTTGACGCCGGCGCGCAAGCCGCGCGGTTAGCCGAGTTGCAAGGCGCGCTTTCGGGCGGAGACGCCGCCCGCGGCCGGCAGGTTTTTCTGGGGGTTCGCGCGAGTTGTTCGGCCTGCCATCGCGTGGGCGTTGACGGGGGAACGGTCGGCCCGAATCTGGCGGCCATCGGCGACATCCGCTCGCGCCGCGATCTGCTCGAAGCCATTGTCTTCCCCAGCGCGTCGTTTGCCCGCGGCTTCGAGCCGGTGTCGATCGCCACGACCGCGGGCAAGGCCTACGCGGGCGTGATCGGCCGCGAGACGAGCGACGCGGTGTTCCTGCGCACGGCCGAGCGGGCCGAGATCCGCCTGCCGCGCGCGGAAATCGACGAGCTCGCGCCGAGCACCGTGTCGATCATGCCGCAGGGCCTCGACAAGACGCTTTCGCCCGACGAGCTGCGGGATTTGATCGAGTTTCTCGCGACGCAACGTTCGCACGCGGCCGTCTCACCGTAGATATGGCGGCGTGGACTGGCAAGTCGAGCGTAGCAGCCATCGAGCTCAATCGCCTGCGCACGACGTGCGGCGGCGAATGCGAAAAATCGCCCCCGCCAATAGTCCCAAGGCGGCCAGTGCCCATGACGATGGCTCAGGCGCCGCGGTTGCACTTCCACCGCCCGGGGCCATCTGGCCCCAGTGCGACGAGATGAGGTTGATATCGAAGATATTCACGATATTGTCGCCGTTGGCGTCGGCCACCGGGCCCTTCTCGCTCCAATGGGACGAGACCAGATTGATGTCGAAGATGTTGACTAGCCCATCGAAGTTCACGTCGCCCGCGATAATCGTCGGCGGGATGCTCGTGACGGTGAGCACCACGTCGTTGTTGTTCGAGCCGCCATCGTAGTTGATCTGCATCTGGTAGGTGTGCGTCAGAAAGGAAACCGGGAAGATCGCGCCGTCGATCAAATTGGCGAACTCACCCACGATAAGATCGCTGTTGCCGTTGGAAATGATCGTGAACGGCTGGTCCAGCACGACCGGGGCAAAATCCAAATGCAGGTCGAGCGTGCTGCCCGTGAGAGTCACGATGCCCGAGACATTGTACTGGTCGTAGCCGACGTTGGGGTTTATTCCACGCAGGTCGACGCCGAAGCTCGACAACGGATGCACAGTGAGATCGCCGTTGATCGAGGGCACGCCGGCGGTCGCGTCGGACTGCAAAGCGCCCGGCGTTGTCGCGGTGCCGACCGAAACGCTGGCGTTGATCGCTCCGCCGCCAGCGATGCTGCCGCCTTGCAGGACCAAGGGGCCCGCAGTGCTTCGCGTTAGCGCGCCATCGATCTTCAGCGTGCCGGCGGTATGCGTGAAGCCGTCGCCGATCGAGATGCTTGCGCCGGCGACATTGCTGATCGTTCCCTGGTTTTGCAAGTTGGAAATGCTCAAGAGCGACCCGGCCGTGTCGACCGCGATGCGACCCTGATTGATGAAGCCGCCGGCCGTGCCAGCGCCCTTGCCAGTGATGAGCAGGCTAAAACCGCCGCCGTGAATATTCGTGTTGGGCCCGAACGTAACCGCGGCGTTGTTCGTGGAGTTGTTGCGGATTTCGTTGAGGCCGGCGGTATTGAAGAGGATTTGGCCCGTACCGCCCAAGGTCTGTGCATTGGATCCCTGGAACATCACCGTCCGACCCAGCCCCGACATGTCGATCGTCGAATTGGTCATCGAAAGGCTGTTGCGGACGAAGAGCGTGTCGCCGTTGGTTGCCGGATCGAAGACGACGTTGGCCGCCAGGTTGGTCACGCCGTCAAGCGTGCCATTGCCGACCACACTGCCGGTGACGACGAGCCTGGCCGCCGGCGTTCCGGGCAAAATGCTGCCTCCCTGGATTGTGCCGCCCCGCAATTGCAAATCGCCGGCTAGTGCGTCGGCCAGGTCGAGCGTGGCGGCCGCGTTGTTTAGCGTGGTGGCCAGGCGGACGACCGACGTGCCCGTGCGATTGATCGAGCCGATGTCGGCCGTCGTAAACGGGCCGGCAAACAACAATAGCGAGTTGGTGAGGTCGATGTTGCCGCCGCTGTTGTGCCACACACCGCCCAACCTTAGGGTCACCCCGGCAATCGCGTTGATGTCGCCCGAATTGGTCACGTCGTTGAGCGAAACGAGATTCGTGGTTAGGCCTTGTCCATCTGCGTTCAGCACGCCCTGAATGACGATGCCCCCGGTTCCCCCGTTGAATGTGCCGTGCTTGGCTTCGATGGCAATGTCCGGACCGAAAGTCACCGTTCCTCCGAAGGAATTATTGATGTTGCTGCCGACTCCAAGCGTGATGACGCCATTACCTGCGATCGCTTGTGCGGGTCCGAAAAACGACAGGCCGGCCGCGATCGTTCCGCCGGCCGATAGATCGAGATCGCTGCCGGTCAGTTGCACGCCGTGTTGAATCAGCAAGGAAGCGCCGTTGGTAAAGGTCGGCGATGTGCTCAGGATTACGCCGTCGAGCTGGCCGCCCGAGGCGATCAACTTCGCCGAGCCGGTCGTGGTGACCGTGCCGCCTTCAATGACGCCAGTGCTGGCCAGCGTCCAAGAACCTGTCGTGTCGCTCAGCGCGACGACTTGGGCCGTGTTTTGCAACGTGCCAATGATCCGCACGGTGGTCGTTCCTGTCCGATTGATCGTTCCGACGTTCGCGATGTTGAACACGCCGCCCAGTTCGACGGTGGCGTTGGTGGCATTGATTGTCCCGTCGTTGTCCCACAGACTTTGCAGGGTCAGCGTTCCGCCATTGATTGTGACGACTCCCGCCGCTTTGTTCTGCAGGCTGATGGTGCTCAGATTTCCGCCGCCGGCAACGCTAAGGATGTTCTGGTTGTTCAGGTCCGTGGCGTTGATCTGGCTGCCGCTCGTGGCCTGAATGGCGCCGGTGTTCGTTCCGCTATGAAGGATAACTTGGCCGTTGGCGCCGCTGGATTCGATCGTGCCGCTATTAGTGCCGTTCGAAATATCAAACCTCGCTCCATCGGTGACCTGCATCAGGCCTTCGTTGTTGAAGTTGCTGACGGTGATATATTCTCCCGGGACATTGGCAATGATCGTTCCCTGGTTGACACTCGTGGCCGGTGAGTAGATCAATCCTTGCCCACGGATCTCAATGTCGGGGCCAATGGTCAGCGGACCGGTTCCGTCTGCGCCGATTTCTCCCTGCGCCATGATGATTTCTCCCTCGCCATCGAGCAGATGCGGCGAGCCGCCCGAGAAATTGAGCGATCCGCCGTTACCGCTTGCGCCCAGCCGCAGCGTGGTGTCCGCGGCCAGCGACACGTTGCCCGTGACGTCCAGCGTCGAGTTTGCGACGATGCGAGCCTCGCCGACGTTCACCGCCAGATTCGTGGCATAAGAGGTGTCTTCATTTTTCAGAACCAGCGCGCCAGAATTCACTACGATGGTTCCCGACAGGTTTTGCCCAAAGGTCGAGCCGCTGTTAAATCGCACTTCGCCCGTCGACCCCGGATTGACGTAGGTTTCGACAGAATCGAATTGCCCGTTGACGTCGGTGTGGGAGTCGCCAGACGAATTCGTGAAGATCACTGTCCCGTTGGAGTCGACGATGGAGTCTGTGTCGAGCACGGTGATCGTCGACCCCTGGGCGCTGTAGCCTTGGTTGTAGTCGGAGAAATCGAGCGCCGCGCCAGCCGTGACATGGAACGCGCCGGTGCTCGTGCCGCCGCCGGCAAACCACATCTCGCCGGAATTGGCATAGACGTCGCCGGCGCTATTGAAGGTGCCATCGATACGTGCCGCGTCGCCGGTCCCGGCCGATTTCGTGAAGCTCGCACCGGCTAGATTGTTAAACACCGGCGTCTGCGTCGAAATCCAAATGAGCTGAAGGTTGGCTTGCAAGTCGAACGCGCCGGCGTTGTTGATCGTTCCACCCTCGGGCGGCTCGACGGAGCCGATGTGGCCTGATGACCAGGTTGTCGGTCCGTTGAGGTTGACGGTGACGGCCGCGAAGTACTTCTCCCCGCCGTTCCACACAGTCGGCCCATCGAAGTTAAGCGTGGCCGTCGCGTCCACTCCGCCCAGTGCGCCGCCCGACCAGGTTGTTTCGTCGTTGACCGTAAGACTGCCCGTGCCGAGGAGTGCGCCGCCGGTGAGCGTGAGCTTGTCGATGACAAACGTCGAGTCGAGCGTTGTCTCGCCGTCGTCGATGTTCACGACAAACGTGTCGTCGCCATTGTTCGGCACCGTCGGATTGGTGCTCCACTTGGTTCCGTCACTCCAATTGCCGATTGCCGCGGCGTTCCAAGCGGCGTTGATTTCGGCCGCGCGAGAGAGTGCTGGAGCTGACATCCAGGCAAACGATGCCGCGACTAGTATCGCGGCTGTCCACACTCCGCGAGTCCTTCTGTTAGATTTGGATGCACGACCCATGCTTGGCCGGCGACGCAGTTGGTCTGGAAGAGCGGTTGCTATCATGCGCATGAATGGTGCGTTCCGTGGGGAATGGGTCAGTGTTCATCCGGTTGCCCCTTTGTGACGCGACAAAAATCGAAGCCTGCCCCCCCGGGCAAATTCCGCCGCTGGGTCGCGGTTCATTGTAGTCGATATCAAAGCGACCCGGACCAGTCAACGCGAGGGCAGGTTCGTTCCCCGCCGACGGGTGGCGAAATGCGAAAAACGTTTGGAGTCGTTGTCAGGTTCGGCAGTTGGCTGTGTAGAAATGCCTTCGCAATGGCTTGCTCCTCCGTGAACTTTGGCGGAGAATGCAATGACGCGGCGTGGAGCCTCGCAGCCTGATTCAATCTCTTGAGCGTACAGGACCGAACCGATGGCCCGACGATTCTTTCTAATAGCTGCCTCGCTGCTGGCATTCGCCGGCCTGGAAGTCGCGGGTAACGCGCTCTGGCCCACGCAATGCTCGCGGTGCGCACCGCTGCGGTACAGTGCCGCACACGAGGCTCCGCCGCAGTCGCGGTCAGCTTCCTTCGATTGTGACAGCGCAGGCGAGGGCCTCGCGTGTCGCCACCCTGTCGTGCAGCAGGCCGGCGATCGTTAGCGCCGCACGCGAACCGACGCCAGGACATTCGCGGCGATCGACGAGCAAAAGACGCCGATCAGGAACGGGATCCAAAGCATCAACCATCCATCGGCGCGCCCGACGTGGAATGTTACTATCGCGCCGGCGGCCACCAGCGCCAGTACGCCAGTATAAGCGGCCATCGAATTGCGCGGCCAGCCGGCTTGGCAGTTGAACGTGGCGGAAAGGGGAACCACCAGCGCCAGGCCAGCAAGCGCCGCGAGGAATGCGCCCGACACGTCGAAAGCAACCGTGATCACGGCCGCGACAATGACGAACAACAGGCAACCGCCAATCCAGTTCGACGCGCGGATCTGTTCGTCCGAGAGTGCTAACCGGCCAAATTTGTTCAATCGCAAGAGTAGATTGAATAAGGGCATGGCGATCCAGGTTAAATACACAAAGGCAATGTAAACGAACAGCAAGGGCCACACGAACGGCGCGATCTCGGGGTTCGCATTGGCCCAGCCGCGCAGCATCTGAAAGACCACGTAGCCGCCGATGACCACGCCCCATTGCATCTTTCCGCTCAGCTTGGCCATCCAAAGGAAGTACTTCAGCATCGTGCGGTAGACAAAATGCCGTGCCTTGAGGGCTTCGACAATGCCCAGCCGCGCCCATTCCGAGGTGGGATCGATTCGCAGCGCTTCGCGAAAGTGCTCCAGTGCCTTGGCCGGATCATTGGCTTCCAACAACGTCCAGCCTTGGTTCGCGTGCGTGACCGCGTTGTCGGGATCGCGGGCCAGCGCGGCCTCGATGGTCTGGCCGGCCTCTTGCCTGCGGCCGAGCTTCACCAGCGCCATGGCCCGCAAGTTGTTGCACGCGACGTCTTCGGCATCGAGTTGAAGTCCGGTTTCCGCGGCATCCAGGGCATCGGCCCAACGGCGGCGGCTGAAGAGTATCGTGGCCAAGCGCCCATGGTAGGTGACCGATTCGGGATCCAGCCGGATTGCTTCGTGGATGGCCTGTTCGGCCTCGTTCAGTCGATTGCGGTCTTCCAGCACGCTGGCCAGCGCGTAGTGGGCGAACGCCAGGTCGGGCGAGAGGTGGATCGCGTTCTGAGCTTCGCTCGTGGCGTCTTGAAACTTACCGCTCGCGGCCAGGCACAGCGCCAATAGCGCGTGCGCCATCGGATAGTTCGGTTGCTCGGCCAAGGCCTGCCGTAGCTCGCGCTCAGCTAATTCGTGCCGTGATTGTTCGTAGAGAAGCAGCGCCCGCTCGAAGTGCCCGCTCATTTGATCCTTAGGTGCTTGAGAATGTCGTCGTAGAGACCGCCCTGGTTGGAATACAGGGCATAGTTGCGGGCGGTGGAGAACCACTCTTTGACCGAGGGACGCACTTTGCCGGCGGCGGCCGCCAGGTCCTTGGTCGACAGCGGCTTCGGAACGCCCGCTTGCATGGCCTCGCGCAGCTTTTGTTCCACGGCCAGGTCGATGACGGCCTTCAAATCCGCGCCCGAAAACTGATCGGTCTTCTTCGCCAGGTGCTCGAAATCGATCGTCTCGACGGGCTTGTTGCGCAATAGAATTCGTAGGATGGCGGCCCGCGCGGCGACATCGGGCGGAGGTACAAACAGAATTCGGTCGAAGCGTCCGGGTCGACGGAACGCGGTATCCAGATGCCACGGCGCGTTCGTGGCTGCAAGAATCAACACTCCGTCGTTCGAGGCCTGCACACCGTCCAACTCGGAAAGGAATTGATTGATCAACTGCCGGCCGGCACTGTGTCGCATGTCGCTACGGCTGGCGCCCAGGGCGTCGACCTCGTCGAAGAACAGCACGCACGGCGTATTGCCGCGAGCTTGCTCAAAGACTTCGTGCAGATTGCGCTCGCTACGGCCAATCCACATGTCCAGCACGTCATTGATGGCGACCACCATGAACCCGGCATGCACTTCGCCTGCGGTCGCACGGGCCAAATACGTCTTGCCGCAGCCGGGCGGGCCATAGAGCAAGATGCCGCCCCCAACGCTCTTGCCATACGCGGCATAGAGCTCGGGATGCGTCAGTGGATGGATGATCTTCATGCGAATCTCATCCTTCAGTTCGTCCATGCCCCCGACGTCGCGGAAGCTGATCGTGGGACGTTCAATGGGCGTATCGGCTCGCGGCGGTTCCTCTTCCCACGAAGAGCGAACGCGCCCCTCGTGAACTTCGCTCGTCGCTTGGTCGCTGCCGATTCCCAGTCGGCCGGCCAAATCCAGATCGGCGACGGCGGGATCGGCTTCGATCGCGCAGCGATATTCGCGCACGGCACGTTCCGCATCGCCCGCATTGAGCAGCAATCGCGCATGCAACACGTGTGCCGCCGCGGGCGTGTCGGACGCCTTCAGCAGATCCTCGACAATCACCAAGGCTTGCGTTGCTTTGCCCTGTTGGTAAAAGGCCCGAGCGAGGCCGAGCTTCAGACGATGGTTGTCGGGCGCGAGAGAAAGCGCTTGGCGAAACGCCCGTTCGGCGTCTTCGTGGCGGCCCATGCCCAAGAGCGAATCGCCAAGATGCTGGTGCAGTGGGATGTTGTCGGGCGAGTGCCGCAGCGCCTCGCGCAGTGCTTCAATTGCGTCGTCGCCGCTGGCCATGCTGGAATCGCCCCCGAATTTGACGAGTGCTATTGATATGCCCAACGCGGGCTACGCCCGGGCACCCAACTTGCTGGATGTCTGTGAACTGATCGCTACTTTTCCCTAGCCCAGGCATTCAGGCCTGGGTTTCTATTGCCCCCTAAAAGTCGTCGTCCGCCCGCTTCAGCGGGCCAAAATCCATCGAGAAGTCTTTCCGCCCTGAAGGGCGTTTACAACGAGATCATTCTGGCCAGATCTCCCAGGCATGAATGCCTGGGCTAGAGAAAACTCGGATATCAAAATCCGCGCAGCGCCCATGAAAAATTGACGTTTGTAGCACGAAAGTCGCGCCGGTCGCTTGACGAATTCCAAGATACTGCCGTTTGGCTCGGCGGCAACCGTCTACTTTCGGATTGACCGCCGGTTAAGTCCCGGTGACCAACACAATAAACAAACAAGCCGCTCGGCCGCGCGCCGAGCCGTTGCGTTTCTTCTGCGAAACGCAACGGCCGGGCGCACAGCCGAGCGGCCATTTTTGCGACAGATAGGCTGAGCCGCGAGTGGCACGCGGTGCGTACCGAGGACGGCTTAGACCATGTCCTTCAGGTTCTTCAGCGCGCGGATGCCGACCTTGTTGTAGGCCGGACGGGCCTTGACGTCCATCAACTCACCCGGCTTAAAGGGGTTCGGGACGTTCTTCTTGGCGGCTCGTGCGGGAACCTTCTTCTTGGTGATCTTGACCAGGCCCGGGATTGCAAACACGCCCGGCCCACGATTGCCCAGGGCCTTCTTGACTTCACCGGCCAGAGCCTCGAGGACGGCACTGACGTCCTTCCGGGCGACGTCGGTCGCGGCGGAAATGTTGTTCAGAACCTCGCTCTTGGTCGGAGCCTTCTTGCCCGCGGTAGCTGTTGCGCCTTTGGCCATGACTGATAAACCCTCCTGGTAAAACTTCGGATTGCCTGTGGAAACTTGCGGCCCGACTGCGTCGGACGCGATGATTAAAAATAGACTGCGGAAAAAAAGCAACCCGGAAAACTCGCAAAAGCCGGGAAAAAACCGCAAAGTTCTCGCCGAACATGCCGTTTTCTCCGTGTTTTCGGGCCTCAGCCCCCAGGAAACTCGGAGATTTATTGTGTTTTTGCGGGTTCAGAATGTCGAGCGCGGGCGCCCGAGACGTGTCGGCACACGATCGGCGACATTCAGGCCACGGCATCGATCCGGGGATTCACGAATCAATCTCGTGGCACGTCAGAGGTCGGCAGGCGGCCGATCTTTGCCGCGCGCGACCGGCACATTCGGTCGCATTTGGTCACTCGTATGATCGCGTGGCGGTTTTCCGCCTGCAACGGCTGGCCGGAAATGCTTGCCTGTCAGGTGCTCCCAATGTAAGATATTGATGATACGGAGTTTATGTCGTTTCCCCCCGTTCCTGCGCGGTCGCGATCAAGGGACGGAAGGGAGCCAAAAGACGGACCTGTCGATGTGCCTGGTGAACTTTTCAGCCGGGCTGGGCTACTAACAGTCGTCCCGCATTTTGCCATCCGTGGCTGAACGGACTCAAGGTTGAGCGGACGGGTGACCATTTCCGCGATTGCCAGCCACGGTAATACCAGCCACGGTGATGGACCAACGTGAGCTCAGCCCCTCGCAGGCGATCGTGTCTGGCGCCTGCCTCGTGGAAATGCGGACTGGAAAGGGAAGCACCATGGATCAGGGTGGACACTGGGCGGCGCATGGTCGGTTCACGGCGTTGAGACGATTGTGCGCGCTGGCTCTTGCCTGGGCCTGTTACCTCGCGACTCCTTACCTTGCGACTCCGCATCTGGCCGCGGCACAGCAGTTGCCCGCCCCAGCGCAACAACCCAAGGCGGCTGCGGCAGAAGCTGCCAAGCCCGCCCCGGATAAGGCTGCCGCGATCGAAGCCGCCCGCAATGCCGCCAAGAAAGCGACCGAGGCCTCGGAAGCGCGCAAAGCCGCTGCCCAGGCGGTGCCCTTGCCGGGCCAGATTCAGATGCGTGGTCGCCTTCAAATCGCCCCCAATGCCGCTGCCTTGCGCGCGGCAATGGTGCGACGTTCTCCCGACGGCGGCGGCGAGACCGAGGCCGTCTTTTTTCCGGCCGATCGAGCCACGATGCAGCGCCTCTCCAAGGCCAAGGAATTGCTCGACGAAAAGCGCTTCGGTGAGGGCGTGCGGCTGCTGGGCGAGATCCTCGAAGGACCGGAGGATTTCTTCTTCCAGCCCAAGAAGGACGAGCCGATTCATCGGAGCCTGAAGGCCGAAGCCCAACGACTGATCGGGCAGATGCCGAGCGAGGGGCGAGCTTCATACGAGCTTCAATCCGGCGCGGAAGCGCAAAAGATGCTCGACGAGGCCGTCGAAGCGGCCGATGCCACCCGCCTGGCCGAAGTCTCGCGGCGCTTCTTCCACACCAAGGCCGGCTCTGCGGCCACGCACCTGTTGGGCATGTATCAGCTCGATCATTCGCAGCCACTGGCCGCCGCACTGTGTCTCTCGCGACTGCAAGCGAGTCCGGCCGCGGCCCAGTTCGAGCCCATGCTGGCCGTGCAAATTGCCACCTGTTGGGCACGCGCGGGCATGAGCGACAAGGCGGCTCAGACCCTGGCCGCCCTGCGCGAGCGGTCTCCCGAGGCTCGCGTCGTGGTCGCCGGTCAGGAGAAGGAGCTGTTTCGCGACAGCAAAGATGCGCTGGCCTGGCTGACGCGGACCGTGGGTCCCCAGCAGCAGCTTCACGCGCTGGGCGCCGAGCAATGGCCCTTGTTCCGCGGCAGCCCCAATCGAAACTCCGTCAGTTCCGGCAGCAGCCCGCTGCTCAATCGTCGTTGGGGAGTGCCGGTTTCGGACGACAACGGGTCGATTGCGGCGCTGCTCAAGCAATTGCAGCAAACCGCGATCGACCAGGGGAGCGACTTGCTGCCCGCGCTGCACCCTCTGGCGGTGAACGACTACGTGTTCATGCGCTCGGTGAGCGGCCTGGTGGCGATCGACTTCAAGACGGGCAAGCGCATCTGGCGGGGCTCGATTGACGAATCGGTCGACCAATTGCTCGAGCCCGACGTGCAGTACGGCAACGCGCAGTACACCCGCCGCGTCGCCGGCGCGAACGTCCGCTTCATCGGCGGCCGCGCCGTGAATACCAACAATGCGTCGATGGTGCCCGGCCGGCTGAGCCAGCGGGTGTGGGAAGACGCAACCTTCGGCACGATGAGCAGCGACGGCGAAAGCGTCTTTTGCATCGAAGACTTGGAAATCGGCCAGAATTTCGTTCAGCCGCGAAGCGTCGTGCTGGCCAATGGCCGGCGCGTTCCGCAAACGGTGGGCCCCCGCACTTATAATCGGCTGGCCGCTTACGACATTGCCACCGAGGGTAAGCTGAAGTGGGAAGTCGACGGCGCTCCGACGGACGAAACTTCGGAGCTCGCCGGCGCGTTCTTTCTTGGCCCACCCTTACCGCTGGTCGGCTGGCTGTACGTTCTGGTCGAGGTCAAGGGCGAGATCCGCTTGATCTGCTTGGAAAGCGCGACGGGCAAGGTCGAGTGGACGCAGCAGCTTGCCGTGCTCGAATCGAGCATTTTGGAAGACCCGTTGCGTCGCGTGGCCGGCGTGTCTCCCTCGTACTCTGACGGCGTGCTCGTCTGTCCCACGTCGGCCGGCGCGGCCGTGGCTGTCGACTTGACGACCCGTTCGTTGCTGTGGGGCTACCAGTATGCACGTACCGAAGCGGGAACCGCGCAGCAAAGGATGTTGCAACTTCGGATGGCGGGCATGGGCGGCGGCCGATTCGGGTTCAATGGCAATATCTCAACTGGCAGCAACGGCAGCGGCAATAGCCGTTGGGCCGATGCCAGTGTGACCATTGCCGAGGGATACGTGTTGCTCACGCCGCCCGAATCGAACCAACTGCACTGCATCAACCTGATCGAAGGTACGGTCCTGTGGCAGAAGCCACGCGACGACGGTCTGTATGTGGCCTGCGTTGCCGAGGGCAAGGCCGTTGTCGTGGGCCAGAGCAGCGTGCGGGCAATGAAGCTGGCCGATGGCGAGCCCGCCTGGGGCGACGGCAACGTGCCGCTCCCCACCGGCAGCGTGCCCAGCGGCCGCGGTTTCTTCAACGGCAAGCGATACCATTTACCGCTGTCCTCGGCCGAGGTGGCGGTGATTGATGTCGCGTCAGGGCGCATCGTTGCCCGCTCGAAATCGCGCACCGGCACGATCCCCGGCAATCTGATTTGCTACAAGGGCGCCGTCATTTCGCAGGGCGTGGACGTGCTCGAACGATTCGACCAGCGTGATGACCTGCTGCAACAGATTGGCGAAACACTGAAGAAAAATGCCGACGACGCACCCGCGCTCGCGCGACGCGGCGAACTATTGCTGGACGAGGGCAATTTCCAAGAGGCCATCGCCAGCCTGCGACGCAGCCACCAGTTGCTGCCCGATAAGCGGACGCAAGAACTGTTTATCGATTCGATGCTCGAAGGACTGCGGATGGACTTCGCCGCCAATCGCGGGCTGATCGATGAGGTTGCCAAGCTGGTCGAGCAGCCGGTGCAGCGGCGAACGTTCTTGCGCTTGGTGGCGACCGGATTGCAAACGGCGAACGAGAATCTCGCGGCCTTCAAGACCTACATGGAATTCGCGGCCATCGACGGCCCGAACGATGAATTGGAACGAGTCGATCATGCGCTGTCGGTACGGCGAGATCGTTGGGTGCAGGCACGGCTGGCGGCGCTGCGCCAGGCCGCCAAGCCCGAGGAACGGGCCGAGATGGACAAGGCCATCGTGGCCCGTTTGCAAGTGGCTCGGGCCAGCGAAGGCCCCGCGGCGCTGCGGAGTTTCTTAGGCTATTTCGGCAGCCATCCGGCGGCCGATGAAGCCCGTGAACTTCTGGTGCAGAGACTCACCGCTCCCGAATCATCGATCGAAGCCGAGCAATTGCTACTGCGCATGGCCCGCAGTAGCGACGCACCGCGCGAGCGGACCGCGACCGCCCGGTTGGCTGCGCTTATGGAATTGGTTGGTCGAAATGACGAAGCCGCTGCTCTCTATCGGCGCATCGCCGGGCAATGGAATGCGGAAGTGTGCCTCGACGGAAAAACCGGCGCTCAGTTGATCGCAGCGCTGCCCGAAAAGTCCGAAGTGCGGAAACTACTCGCGCCGTCGCAGGCCTGGCCCATCGGGCAAGTGCAAAAGAGCGATCAGCGCGGTCAGCCCACTTCCAATACGCTGTGTTTTCCCGTGAATCTGGCGGGCGACCTGGAGCCGTTCTATTCGCGGGCCAGCGTCAAGCTCGAGTATCAGCAGCAGTCGCTCGTGGGTAAGGACGGATTCGGTCGCGACCTGTGGCGCGTTCCGGTGAACGAACCCAATCAGGCCCGCTCGTTCGTCAACCCGCAGGCCAGCCATGGCCGTGTGAGTGGACACTTGTTGCTCGTTTCGACCGGGTTCGAGGTGCTGGCCATCGACACTCTCGGGGGCGGAAGCCAAGAGAGCGCTCGCATTCTTTGGCGGCAAGATCTTGTGGACAATCTGGCCGCCATGGCCGGCGTTGGCTTGCAGCAGCAAGTCGTGCAGGCGCCTTGGGCGGCGCAGCGGTTCGTCGCGGCCGACTCGTTGGGCCGGCCAATTGGCAGTATTGGTCCAATTACCGCCGAACTGGCCTGTTATCAGCGGCAGCGTAACGTGAGCGCCGTGCGGGCGCTCAGCGGAGAAACGCTATGGACCCGCAGCGATATTCAGCCCGGCAGCGAGATCTTCGGCGATGACGACATGCTATTTGTCGTCGAGCCGAACGCCACGGAGGCGATCGTGTTGCGAGCCATGGACGGGCACGACCTCGGGCGCCGGCCCGTTCCCCCGGTCGTCCAGCGCGTGACCAACTTTGGGCGGCGCCTGCTGAGCTGGGTGTCGGATCAAGGGAAAGTCGAGATGCGGCTCACGGACCTGTGGGACCAAAAGGTTCTTTGGGAAAAGAAATTCGATCCGACGGCGCATCCCTGGTTGGTCGATCAACGCGCCATGGGGGTGCTCGATCAACAAGGCCATTTCCAATTGATTTCATTGCCCGACGGAAAATCGCTGGTCGATGCCAAGCTCGATCCCGATCCAGCCCTGTCCGACGTCTACGTGTTGGCCACACCAACAAGTTGGTTGCTAGTCGCCAATCGACCGATTCAAAACGTCGACGGAGTGCATCGTCAATCGTTGCCGGGCGGATATGGCAACCCGCTGGTGAACGGCGTCGTGCATGTCTTCGATCGCCAGACGGGCAGCAAGATTGCCTCGACGGCCATCGATCGCCACGGATTGCTGCTCAGCCAACCCAGCGACTTGCCGGTGTTGGCCTTTGCCACGACGATCTTCGACGCGACCAGTGCCCGCGGTCGCAACCAGCAGACGTCGCTACTGTTTCTCGACAAGCGTACCGGCCGTGTCGTGTACGAGGGAAGCCTTCCCAATGCCATTCCCACGATCGACCTGGTCGGCGAACCCGAACGTAATTACGTGCAACTAAAAACGCCGAGTCTGGCGGTCCGATTGACATTTACCGGCGAGCCCGTCACGGACACTCCGACGGACAAGGGCAAAACCGGCGGCAGCAAAACCGGCGACGGTAAAGCCGGCGCCGCCAAGCCCCAAGTGAACGAAACATCGGCAGCGGCTCGGGCCGTCTTCCGCGGATTGCAGAATTGGGCCGGGTTGAACGCCACGCCACGCGCCAGCGATCAATTGGCGCCAGTTCGCGTGGAATTGCCGGCGTCCCAGGCGCCGGTGTTCTTGCCGCCCGAGGTGCAGGTGCCCGTTCCCCAATAGCCGGTGGACGAAATTGCATGCCACGATCTGGCGGCTTCGAGACATAATTGAAACAAGGCAGATTGATTTCGGACAGAGTTAGTTTCGGACAGAGCTAGTTTCCGACAGTGCTCGTTTCGGAAAGTGTTTACTTCGGACGGTGAAGATGCAGGCAAAATTGCTGACCTCGATAGCGGTGCTCGTCTGCCTGGCTAGCGCCGTTCCCGCCCAGGCCGCGCACAAAGATCCCAAGGTGCAGGCCGTCATTAAGAACGGGCTGGATTGGGTGGCCAATTCGCAATCGCGATTGGGACATTGGAGCGCCGCCGAAGGACGTTATCCCACGGCCATGACCGCCTTGGCTGGCATTGCGCTGTTGGGCGAGGGTTCGACGACCACACAAGGCAAGTACGCGCAAAACGTCCGCCGCGCCGTCGATTACATCGTCAGCCGCAGCCGCACCAATGGGCTGATCGGAGACCCCGGACGCGACGATCGATACACCTATGGCCACGGTTATTCCATGCTCTTCCTCTCGCAAGTCCTGGGCGAGGAAGAAGACATGGACCGCCGCGAAACGCTCGTCGAAGTGCTCGCCAAGGCCGTGCATTTCACCGGCGAAGCACAGACCGCGGCCGGCGGCTGGGGCTACGTGAGCGCCAAGGACGGGAACGACTTCGACGAAGGCTCGACCACCATCACGCAAGTGCAGGGCCTGCGCGGCTGCCGCAACGCGGGCATCGCGGTGCCCAAGGAAGTCATCGACAAGGCGATCAAGTACATCCGCGACTGCACGCTACCCGACGGCGGCGTTCAATACAGCTCGAAGGGGGGCGGCGGTCGTCCGGCGATCACCGCGGCCGCGATCGCCTGCTTGTTCAATGCCGGCGATTACGACAGCGACTACGTGCCCAAGCTCATGGACTACTGCAATCGCAACCTGGCCAACATCGGCAACGAGGGCTTCGGCCATTGGCACTACGCACATTGCTACTACGCGCAGGTCAAATATCGCGAGGGGGGCAAGGAGTGGCAAGAGTACCGCGAGAAGGTCTACTCCCGCATCGTCGCCGAAGCCAGCAGCAACGGATCGTGGAACCAGGGCTACATCGGCCCGATCTACACCACCGCGGTCAACCTGACGATCTTGCAACTCGACGAGGGCCGCTTGCCGATTTATCAACGCTGAAACGTGTTCTGGCACGGACTTTGTTCTGGCACGGTCTCCCGACCGTGCCAGGGTAGCGGCGAACCGGGAGAGTGGCATGGTCGGGAGGCCATGCCACAACAAAAGGCGCAAAACTTTCAACCCATCTCCATGAATCCCAAACCTCTCGCACTCATCGCCGTCATCGGTTGCCTGGCTGCCGTTGCCCCGGTGCGCGCTGCCAACAAAGACGCCAAGGTGCAGGCCGTCGTCGACCGGGGGTTGGATTGGATGGCCAATTCCCAATCGCGCTTAGGTCATTGGAGCGGACAAGGAGGCATCTATCCCACGGCGATGACGGCGCTGGCCGGCATCGCTTTTTCGGCCGAAGGTTCCACGACCACGCAAGGCAAGTACGCGCAAAACATCCGCCGCGCGGTCGATTACCTGGTCAGCCGCAGTCGCACCAACGGGCTGATTGGCGATCCGGTCCGCGACAATCGCTATACCTACGGACATGGCTTTTCCATGTTGTTCCTCTCGCAGGTCTTAGGCGAGGAAGAAGACATGGATCGACGCGAAACGCTCGTCGGAGCGCTCACCAAGGCCGTGCAATTCACGGGCGAAGCGCAAACCTCGGCCGGCGGTTGGGGCTACGTCAGCGCGAAGGACGGTCACGACTTCGACGAGGGTTCGACCACCATCACGCAAGTGCAAGGGCTGCGCGGCTGCCGCAACGCCGGCATCGCGGTGCCCAAGGAAGTCATCGACAAGGCGATCAAGTACATTCGCGACTGCACCCGACCCGACGGCTCTGTCCAGTACAGCTCCAAGGGGGGCGGCAGCCGTCCGGCGATCACCGCGGCGGCAATTGCCTGTCTGTTCAATGCGGGGGAGTACGACGGTGACTACGTCCCCAAGCTGTTGGACTACGCGAATCGCAACCTGTCGAACATCGAGAGCCAGAGCTTCGGGCACTGGCACTACGCCCATTACTACTACGCGCAGGTCAAGTATCGCGAAGGCGGCAAAGTGTGGGACGAGTATCGCGGCAAGGTCTCGGCCCGCATCGTTTCCGAAGCCTCGCCCACCGGCTCGTGGAACCACGGCAACGGACCGATTTACGCCACGGCGATCAACCTGACGATTTTGCAACTCGACGAGGCGCGACTGCCGATTTATCAACGCTGACCGCCGGTTCCGCGCTCCGCTGCGCGTCGCGGCTAACCGTTGATGGGAACATTGAGCGTCATATTCACAATCCGCAATCGACAATCCAAATTCTTCGCTCTCTACTTCTAAGGAACACCGCATGACCTCCGACGGGATGAGCTCCAGCGATTCGGCCGCGATCCGCCAATTGGGCGCCGCGCGCGAGAAGATTCTGGAGCAATTGGCCACGGTGATCGTGGGCCAGAGCCACGTCATCGAAGAGTTGCTGATCTCGCTGTTCAGCCGCGGCCATTGCATGTTGGAGGGGGTGCCGGGCCTGGCTAAGACGCTGATGATCAGCACGCTGGCCCGCACGCTGAACCTGTCGTTCAGCCGCATTCAGTTCACGCCCGACCTGATGCCGGCCGACATCACCGGCACCGAGATCATCGAGGAAAACCGCTCGACCGGCTCGCGCGAGTTTCGCTTTCTGGAAGGGCCACTGTTCGGCAACGTGATTCTGGCCGACGAAATCAACCGCACGCCGCCCAAAACACAAGCCGCCTTGCTCGAAGCCATGCAAGAACGCCAGGTCACGGCCGGCCGCGTGCGCCACAAGCTGGCGGACCCGTTCTTCGTGCTGGCCACGCAGAATCCGATCGAGCAAGAGGGCACCTACCCGCTGCCCGAAGCGCAGCAAGACCGCTTCATGTTCAAGGTCTTCGTCAAGTATCCCAGCTTCGACGAAGAGTTCGAGATCGCCCGCCGCACCACGACCACGGTGTCAGACCACATCGTGCCGGTGCTCACGGCCGAGGAGATCCTGTCCTTGCAGCGCTTGGTCCGCGAGGTGCCCGCCAGCGATCATGTCATTCGTTACACGCTTTCGCTCGTGCGTCAGACGCGGGTCAAAGAGCCCGGTGCTCCGGACTTCGTTTCCGACCAATTGAACTGGGGCGCCGGTCCCCGCGCCGTGCAATTCCTGATTCTTGGCGGCAAGGCCCGGGCCCTGCTGCACGGCCGCACGCACGTCACGACCGACGACATCCAGGCCCTGGCCCATCCCGTGTTGCGGCACCGTCTGGTGGTGAACTTCGCCGCCGAGAGCGAAGGCGTCACGACCGACCACGTCATCGACCGATTGATCGCCACGACTCCCACCAAAGAAGACGAACTGACGAATGACGCCCGATTCCAAAAGATTTTTGCATCCTGAAGCGATTCAGCGGATCTCGCACTTGGACGTCCGCGCGCGCTACATCGTCGAAGGCTTCCTGTCGGGAGTTCATCGCAGCCCGTACTTCGGGCAGTCGATCGAATTCTTGCAGCACCGCGAGTACGCGCACGGAGACGACTTGCGCCACATCGATTGGAAAGTCTGGGGCAAGCAAGATCGCTACTACGTCAAGCAGTACGAGGAAGAAACGAACCTCCGCTGCACGCTGCTTGTGGATGTTTCGGGCAGCATGCGTTACGGCCGCGGCGCACTTACCAAGTACGAGTACGGCTGCACGATTGCCGCTAGCCTGGCGTATCTGTTGTTGCGGCAGCAAGATTCCGTGGGGTGCGTGTCATTCGACAGCGCCACGCGGGTGACCGTGCCCACGCGCAGCAAGCGCAATCATTTGTACTCGGTGCTGCAGGCCTTGGACGTGAGCAAGCCGCAGGAAAAGACCGACCTGTTTCGCGTGCTCCGCAACGTGGCCGAAAGCTACCCGCGCCGCGGCATGGTCGTGCTCATTTCCGATTTGTTCACCGACCGTGCCAGCCTGTTCAAGGGCTTGAAGCTCTTGAAGCAGCGTGGGCACGACATCCTCGTGTTCCATCTGCTCGACGACGACGAGCTGGATTTTCCGTTCAATGGGCCGACGCGGTTCGAGGGCTTGGAAATCCCCGAGCATTTGAGCTGCAACCCCCGCGCACTGCGGGACGGATACATGGAATCGCTCAATGGCTTCTTGGATGAAGTCCGCCGCGGCTGCGCGCGAAATGTCGTCGATTACTCACTGTTGAGAACGAGCCAACCGCTCGATGTAGCGCTCACGGCGTACCTCAGCAGCCGTTTGGGGATGCATCATCGGAATTAGGACAGCCAAGAATTGCAACTCGGAACTCGGAACCCGCGACTAACCCATGCCTTCGTTCGTCAACCCAGCCTTGCTGTTCGGCCTGCTGATCCTGGCAGCGCCCATCTTGATCCATCTGATCAATTTGATGCGCCACAAGCGGATCCAGTGGGCGGCGATGGAGTTCCTGCTCGCGAGCCAGAAGAAGAACAACACCTGGATCCGGCTCAAGGAACTGCTGCTGTTGCTGCTGCGGCTGGCCGCCATTGCCGCCGTGGTCCTGATGCTGGCCCAGCCCTTGTTGCAGAATCAGTGGAGCCGACTCCTGGGCGGCACGCGCACGCACCACATCGTGCTTCTGGACGACAGCTTTTCGATGGCGGACCGCTGGTCGAACACCAGTGCCTTCGCCGAAGCCAAGGGCGCCATCGAACGCCTGGGCGACCAGGCCGCCAAGCAATCCACGGCCCAGACGTTCACGCTGTTGCGATTTTCTCGCGTTCATGCCAATGGCGGCGGAACGCAGACTGACCTGTTCGAGGAGAACGTCAACGCCGACTTCTCCCAAAAGCTGCAAAACACGCTCGCGCCCATGGCGCCCTCGCAACTTGCGGTCGGCGTTGCGCCCACGCTCGAAGCGTTAAGTGACCTGCTGGGCGAGCCCGAGGGTGAAGAACGAGTTGTCTACATCGTTTCCGATTTCCGCGCTCGCGAATGGGAAGAACCCGGCGACCTGGCCGACCGCCTGGCCAAGCTCAACGAGAGCACCGCGCAGTTGAATCTGGTGAATTGCGTCGACGAAGCCCGGCCCAATCTGGCGATCGCCGCACTAAAGCCCAAGCCCGGCACCCGCGCCGTCGGCGTTCCGCTGACCATGCAGGTCACGGTCCGCAACTTCGGCGGCGCGCGCGTCGAGGACCTTTCCGTCATGTTGCAAGAAGACGGCAAGGAGCGGCCGGCCCTGGTCATCGACGAGATCGCTCCCGGCAAGAGCGAGACGCGCGATTTCGAGGTCCGCTTCGCCACGGCCGGCGCGCATCAGGTGACCGCTACACTTCAATCCGACTCCGTGAAGACCGACAATCTCCGCTACGCTCTGGTCGACATGCCGCTGGGAGTGCCCGTGCTGTTGATCGACGGAGATCCGGACACCAAGAGCGCCCGCTTTCTCTCGTCGGTCATGGCACCGGGCGGTTCGGTTCGTACGGGGATCGATCCGCAGATCGAGCCGCCGGCTTATCTGAACAACCACCCGCTCGACAAGTATCACTCGATCTACCTGCTCGATATCGATCGCCTCGATCAATCCGCCATCGACGCGTTGGAAAAGTACGTTCGCGCAGGCGGAGGGCTGGGCTGCTTCGTCGGCCCGCTCACGCGCGCCCGCTTCGTCAACGAGCAACTCTATCGAGAGGGTCAGGGCTTCTTCCCGCTTCCCCTGGGCGGCGAAACGCAATTGCTGGTCGATCGCCTGGAAAAAGGGGCCGATCTGGAAGTGGCCGACCACGCAATCTTCAAAATCTTCGCCGGCGAGCGCAATAGCTTCATCGGCGGCGTCACGATCGGGCGGTATTACTCGGCCGCCAAAGGTTGGGAACCCAAGCCGGATTCGGGCACAAGCGTCATTGCCCGCTTGCGGAACGGTGCTCCGCTGGCCGTCGAGCGCAAATTTGGCGAGGGCCGCGTCGTGGCCGTGCTTACCACCGCCGCGCCGCTTTGGAACAACTGGGCCGCCAATCCCACGTTCGTCGTGACGATTCTCGAGCTGCAGTCGTTTCTGGCCGCGCGCGACATACAGGATACCCGCGTCGTCGGCTCGCCCATCGAACTGGAGATGGATCCGACGCGCTACCAGCGCTCCGTGCGACTGTTGGCGCCAGGATTGGGCGAAAACGGTTCGCTCAGCACCGACGCCGTGCAGGGACCGGAAGGCCTGAAGGCGGTCTTCTCAGATACATCGGCCAGCGGAGTGTACGAAGCCCAACTGACCACGACCGACAATGCCAACGAAGTCCGCCGTTTTGCGGTCAACGTCGAGGCCGACGAAGGCGATCTGACCGCCGTCGATCGTGATCGGCTCGCCGCGCGTTTGGAGAACGTGCGTTACGACTACCGCCGGGCCAGCGATTTTCAGTTCGCGCCGCACGAGCTGGCCGGCTCGAATCTTAGCGATTGGCTGCTGTACTTGCTCGTTTTTGGGCTGATCGGCGAACAACTTTTGGCGTATTCGGCCAGTTACCATCCACCCGCCAAGGAGGGCGCCCGCTGATGCTTTCCTCCTTCGCGCTCTTTGCCGCCGGAGCCACGCGCAGCACGTTCGAGTTTGGCCGCATCCAGTCGCAAGTCGATTGGCTGGCCCCCTTGGGCGTGTTCGCCGCATTGTGCGCCTTCGCGTGGTACATGTACCGCCGCGACAGCGTCGAGTTCTCCACGCCCTGGCGTTACCTGTTGACCAGTTTGCGCATCGCGGCGCTGGTGGGCCTGCTGGTCGTTTACTTGCAGCCGCAGTGGCGCAATGAACGAAAGCTGGTACAAAACTCGCGCGTCGTGATTGGCGTCGATACAAGCTTGAGCATGGGCTTGCACGACAACGACGCCTCGCCCGTGCCGGCCGAACCCAGCCGCGCTCAAAAAGTCGTCGCCGCGATTTCCGAATCGCGCTTGCTCGAGGATCTGCGCAAGACGCACGACGTGGTCGTCGCCCGCTTCGACCAGGAAGCGGTGCAAGTCGCGACATTGCCCAAGCACGGCATACCACCCGCGGAGGGTGAAGAGGCCGCCAACAGCTCCGATGCGGACAAAGCTGCCAGTACAACCGTGCCCGAGAAAAAAATCGATTGGAGCGAAGCACTCGCGCCCCGCGGCGTCGAGACGCGCTTGGGCCAGACGCTGCGACAACTCGTCAACGAACAGCAATCGCAACCGATCTCGGGCATCGTCATGATCACCGACGGCGGTCAGAACGCCGGCCTCGAACCGGCTGCCGCCGTGGCCCTGGCCCGCGAAGCCAAGATCCCTGTCTTTGCCGTGGGGATTGGTTCCGACCAGCAGCCCGTCAACGTGCGGATCAGCGATTTCGTCGCGCCGGCCCGTGCCTTCCCCGGCGATAGTTACACGGCCACGGGCTACCTGCAGGCGCAAGGGCTGGCCGGCCGCACGGTCACGGTTGAGCTGCTATCCCGCGAAGCCACCAGTGGCGGCGCCGCGACGAAAGACAACGCCGGCAAGCTCGAAGCATCACAGCAAGTCGCGCTGGGGGCCGACGGAGAAGTCGTGCCAGTGAAGTTTGAGTTGGTCCCCTCCGAGGTCGGCCGCAAAACGCTGCGTTTGCGAGTGCAGCCGCTGCCGCAAGATCGCTTCGCTGGCGACGATCAGCAGGAAGTCGATATCGAAATTGTCGACCGCAAGACCCGCGTGCTGCTGTTCGCCGGCGGTCCTTCGCGCGAATATCAGTTCCTCCGCAACCAGTTGCGCCGCGACAAGGACGTCGTCGTCGATGTCCTACTGCAGATGGCCCGCGAAGGCGTGTCGCAGGACGCGAACGAAATCTTGGACGAGTTTCCCAGCACGCGCGAAAAGCTGTTCGCCTACGATTGCATCGTGGCTTTCGATCCCGACTGGCGCGAGCTGACCGCCGCGCAAATCGACCTGCTCGAGAAGTGGGTGGCCGAACAGGCCGGTGGGCTGATCGCCATTGCCGGACCCATCCATACCGACACGCTGGCCCAAGACACGGCCCTGACCAAGATCCGCAACCTCTATCCCGTGCAGTTCCACAAGCGCTTTAGCACGCTCGAAGACGGCCGCTACGGCTCGAAAGAGCCCTGGCCGATCGAGTTCACGCGCGACGGATTGGACGCCGAGTTTCTCTGGATCGCCGACTCCGCGCCCGCCAGCGCCGCAAGCTGGTCGGAGTTCGCGGGCGTGTTCGGTTTTTATGGCGTCAAGGGGCCCAAGCCCGGGGCGACGGTCTACGGGCGCTATTCCGATCCTCGGGCCCGCGAAGGCGACCAGCAGCCCGTTTACTTTGCCGGGCAGTTCTTCGGCGGCGGGCGGGTGTTCTACCTGGGCAGCGGCGAAATATGGCGGCTGCGGTCCGACGACGAGGCCTACTTCGAGCGGTTCTACACCAAGCTGATTCGCTTCGTGTCGCAAGGCCGGTTGCTGCGCGGCTCCAGTCGCGGCGTGCTATTGGTCGAGCGCGATCGCTACGTGCTGGGCAACACGGTGGTCGTGCGGGCCCAATTGAACAACTCGCAGCTCGAACCGTTGACAGAGCAAAACGTCACGTTGCAAATCTATCTGCCCGACAGCACGCAGCAGAGCGTGGTGCTCGCGGCCGATCCGACGCGCGCCGGCGGCTACGCGGGCCAGTTCACAGTCAGAAAAGAAGGCGTGTACCGGCTCGAGCTGGCCGTGCCCGGCGGCGAAGAGGAGCGACTGGCCCGCCGCATTCAGGTCAAAGTGCCCGACCTCGAACGCGAGAATCCGCAGCGCAACGACGCGCTGCTCAGCACGATCGCCCGCGATACTTCCGGGGTTTACTATGTGGGGCTCGAAGCCGCCGTAGGCAGCGGGCCGGACGAAGGCCCCCTGGCCGCCCACCTTCGCGACCAAAGCCGCACGACGATCGTCGTCGACGCTCCCAACCGTCTCTGGGACAACCAATGGATGATGTTCGCGGTCTGCGGGCTGCTGTGTACGGAATGGTTGGTAAGGAGATTGTTGAAACTCGCGTGATTCGACCGGGAAAGATTCGCTACGGAGGAGTTGGCCACGGATGAAACACTGATTAAACACGGATCGAGAGAAAGCAACCGCGGAAAATCCGTGTGTCATCCGTACTACAAACGTTGAATTTGCACGCGCCTTGCGCGGATTTTGACACCCGGAGTTTCCCTAGCCCAGGCATTCATGCCTGGGAAATCATCCGCAAATGAAGTTGTCGTACACGCCCTTCAGGGCGGAATTACCACACTGGAAATGCCAAC
>Ga0163144_10005140_pt1 | contig 29190 bp, 22 predicted proteins | sample OliLak19BULKMAT1_FD_123175 | JGI IMG/M metagenome (GOLD analysis project Ga0163144, IMG submission 123175) | Freshwater microbial mat bacterial communities from Lake Vanda, McMurdo Dry Valleys, Antarctica - Oligotrophic Lake LV.19.BULKMAT1 | ecosystem: Environmental > Aquatic > Freshwater >...
ACCCCACCCCCATAACTCCAACGCGTCCCACAGCGTCCTCGAAATCGACCCCGTCAACGCGGCCGATCCCGCTTGCCCAAATCCGCCAGCAACGCGAGGATCAGGCACAGTGAATAGTTCAGGTTAGCTCACGAGCGCGCAGAGTTTCAAGCGCCTTTATATTCCGCGCCTGCCGAGCCTTCTCGGCCAGTGCAGACCGAACAAGGGTACCACAATGTTCTCTTGCTGCTTGCGAGACCAAGCACCCTATCTACCACGTAATTGCAGCTCAGTTGCTCGTAGTGAAATCTACCGGTTCGGCCTCAACCTTGACTTCGGCAAGCTGACTGACGGTGCATGATGGCGTTTTGGTTTAGTAGCGTCGGGACGTGTGCAGCTATCAACTGCACGCGTTACTATATCTGGCGCTTGTGCAAGATGAAGGCGATGGTCCATGCCACCCCGCTTGAGTATCAGCAATGTTTGAGCATAGCCCCAGCGTAACTTTGCATCGGCACCTATCGCTACAAACGGACGTATCTCACTCACGGCCGCTGGATCAACCGCCACGTCTCGGCTGGGATCAGAACCGCTGATAAAGACAAAGCCCAGTTGCTCGGCTAGAACCTTTACGGGACGGCGAGCGTGGACGAGCTTCGGCTTGCTCGTCAAGACCACTGTGGCGTTCAAATCTTCATCTGCCAGATCCCTGTCGGGAATGGCATTCGGATTGAAAGGTTTGATAACAACTATATTGGCTGGTTCGATATGACGATCGTAGATTATGTGTTTTCTTTCTGGCACAGGCCTCCTATCGGGTTGCTCAGAGCCAGTTTAGTCAATTCTGTTGAAAGTAATAAGCATTTCTTGTCGGCGCAGAAAGCGCTGGACAGCGATCAACCTCATAGGCAAATTAAGGATAGCGTTAGCTTTGATTTCAGTGTGCCAGACACAACGACCCCTTCACGTTGTTTTTCAGCGCGGGCCACCTGCGGTAAGCTTAACGATTGGCTTTGCCGGACTTTCTGTTTCCTTCGCGGCTTCCTTGAGTGGTGTAGTAGCTGGTTTTGCGTCTGCTACGGTCTTCTCGGAAGGTTTCTCATGTGATGCTGGTTTCGCCGCACTTGGTGCAACCGATGCTAGTGTGGTTATCCTTTCTTTTTCGGCGATCCTCTCCTTTAGTTCCGCGATTGTAGATTGGTTTTTTGGATACAGTTTGGACAACGCTTGTCGACCCACTGATGGTGAACCTAATGATTGTGCATCCACTGATGGTGGACCCGAGGGATTTGTGGCCTTTACTGACATTGCCAGTGGTTCCGGCACCGCCTGTACGGCAGGTGTCGCCTGCGAAACTGGCGTTGACTTGACGGTATCTGGATTTAGATTTGCGGGGTTCGACGTTGTTCGTGCCCGCTCGGCGGCTGCAGCCTCAACTTGAGCTTCAACCTCGGTCTTCGCTGTTGGCAACAACTGTTCGACCAGCCCTCGCGCCCAGACCGCTGTCGCATGCTGCTCGCGTGCCCGTTCTGCCGGCGACTTTTCGGTTCCCATCAGAGTTGCGGTGGCGTCTTGCGCTGTGTTCCAGGTCTTGCGAATGCCGCCTGCAAGAATGTTGTTCCAGCTTCTGCTCGTTTCTCTCTCCGCCATTCCTGCCACAACCGGATTGCTGGTATCCACATCCGTTACGCGGCGCAGTCGCTCTCCACTCTTTGTCGGCCCGACCACAGTTATCGCGACATCGAGCGCCCAGCCTTTCCACGAGCGCTCTGGAACCGGTGCCGGCGCGGTATCGGGTGTTTGCCCCGCTGCCAGCACACCTGCTAACTGCCGGTCTCGTTGATCAATAGATTTCTGGTTGCCGATCCCCTCCTGATCTTTCTGCACCTCGCGGCGGATGGTCGCCGCTTCGCTCGGCGTGATCGGCGTTTTGTAAACGTGTGGTGGCGTGGCACCGGCCTCCGCCACAATCTGCTTCTCGACCTGGCGGCGCGTCGCTTCTTCTGCCTGCCGCGTCTCTTGGGCCGACTTCACAATCTCGGTCATGCCCTTTTCTGGCCGTAACCGGATAACGGCACCGTTTTGTAGCGCTATGGTCCCGTCTGGGCGCGGTACGCCGCCAAGGCGTATTGCCTCGTCAGCGATCTGCTGGCGCTCCTTGCGTTCCCGCGCCAGATCCTCCGGCTTTGCTATAATGACGGATTGATTACCTATGAGGGCGATCTCGCCGACGCCGGGGGCTAGAACCGTATTGCGGCGCGCATCGACCACGGCGCCGGGGAGCTGCCTGGCGAATGCTTCCACCACGGCCGGGCTCGCGCGATGCGGCGTTTCAGATGGAGCGGCATCGGCCTGCCAGGGGCTTTGCGAATAGGGGTCGTTGTACCAGGGAACCCGCTCATACCGGCCCATACTGATGACTCGCGGCGCCGGCGTCACAATCGAGCTGCTGGAGCCGCTCTCTGCGTCTGTTGCATATCCGCCGCTGCGGCTATTGTTCGACCGCAGCAGGATCTGGTCCGCGTTCAGGCCGGCTGTTGGTGCCGCTTGTCGCCGTGTCCCATCATACCAGGCCCAGAGTTCTGAAATCCGGTCTGATCCGCGCAGCAGCACCGCCGCCGCCGCAACCGCCTCGGCTGAGGTCACATTTGCTCGTAGCAGCCGCACCAGCGCTTCCCGCTGCGGGTCCGGGGCGAACATCTCAGCATCCCGTTTGACGCGTTGCTCGCTTTTATGGCGCGCCTCCACCTCCTGATGCCCCTGGTCGATGGAAGCGGCATTCTCCGCAATACGTATCGCCGATGATGCCAAAGCGTTGCCAGTTGCGGCCTTCAAGATGACGCTGCGATCGGCGGGGTTCATGACGCTGAGCAACCCTTGGATCACGCCCAGCAAATGTCCCTTCGCGGTGTGGTTGAGGTCGGGCAAATTGGCATCGATGACGGCTTCGAGCGTCATCAAATCCTGGTGTGACAATCCCTTGTCCGCATCACCTAGAGTGCCAGTGCGGGACCTCGAAGTCAGGCGTGCATCAATCTGGCCGGACAGCCCATCATCTTTCATGTTCTGCCGGCCCCGAAGCCGTGCTTGCCGCCTATCATAAAAACTCCCAAATAAAATTAGCTTATTATTATTCAAAAAACTGGTTATTTCGTTAATACTGTGGTAATTACATTCAGATTAACGCATTAAGGTCTGCGTGCATGGCGCTCGCAGGCTGGTTGCGACCTTCAACTGACCAATAATGCCGAAGAAATACCCGTCTCTCGAAACCGCCATCGCCGAAATTGGCACCTTAAATAGTGAGCTGTGGGGCATGCGCCAGCGCGTAAAGGCACTGGAGGGCATCGTCAAGCTGCACCATAGTACGCTGCTCGTTATGGCCAATGGCGTTCTCCAGAGCCGCTCTCAGCTTGAGAAGGCCACGCGGCGCATTGCCGTCGATCTCGACAAATCCATCACGCAACAGACCCGGCGAAAATCCGCTTCATTTTCGGTAAGCGAGCTCACAGAAAATGAACGTGACTGAATTTGAAACCGGTGCTTATTCCGACGTCTGCCCTTTAGAAAACCTATTGGAGTTTTCTACTGACTGCTGAGAAAACAGCGCAGTTACGGTATTCGGTGTGTAACTAATCCGATTAAGTGGTTGTTAATCAACAATCCGTAGTATTTGGCTGTTTTTATCAATTTGATTGGAGATTATAATGGTTAGTAGAAATTCAAAATACACTGTCATTTGTCCCAAGAACCCGAAATTTGATCTTGAGAAACCAGTGTTGGATCAGAGCCAAGGCGCGCAGGAAAGCCGCCAGCAGGCACGTGAGGCAGCGCGGGAGAACATTGCTGAGCGAAAGGAGCGAGGGCGCGACGTCATCGCCGAAGCCGAGAATATTCGCGGCATCCTGGGCGGGGTCAACTCGGTGAAGGTGGCCAAAGCCGCCAAGCACGGAACGTATCATGGCCGCGACCTTTACGATATGCGCATGGACAAGAGCAAGCCGGGCACCCGGGATCATGCCTGCTACAAGGGCGATGACGTCCGGGTCCTGACGGACCTCGTCAAGGTGCCGCACAAGGCCGACTACGAGGCGATGCGTGCTAAGAAGGCGCGCTTGCTTGAGCGGCAGGGTTTCACGTTGACAACGACCGGCGACTATTCCAGCGCTCCAAACACGCACAAACCGGATAAGCGCACCAGAGGTCACTCGAACCAATCGGGGCCGGGCTGGCCAGCCTGTACAAGCGTCAAGATTGCTCAAGGAAGGTCACGAAAGCCCACTATTTTGAACCCGCAGTGAAGCCGCAGGCCGGTCTTGGCAACAAAAACCCGCCTCGCGGCGATTCTATTTTTCTCAGTAATTTCAGTGATTTAAGGCTTGGTTGCGGGGGCTGGATTTGAACCAACGACCTTCAGGTTATGAGCCTGACGAGCTACCGGGCTGCTCCACCCCGCGTCACCAAAGCATATATGGCCCGGTATGGCGCATATACGTCGTTCCGACGATCCCGCGCACGAGCGAGCATTTCGGTTGTAAGTCGTTCCTGTTATGGCGCCACGGCGGCCAGAGCCCATCGTGCGCCCACACACTATCCAATTGAACAGCCCGCCTGGATGAGACCCGGCGGTTGCCAACGACCAAAGTGATCGTGGTGGAAGGAACGACAAAGCCGCCCCAGCTGGAGCGGCTTCATGACGGGTCTATAACACAATTTTGCAGCCTGTGAAGGGGTTGATTTTGGGTTGCCGTTCCGGCTCGGCCCGCCGCAAGCACGGGGCAGTGCCGCGTTGCTATAAAATCTGTTGATTCACGTGAAACAACTGTTGGCAGTTCGGCCTTGCTGCTTGACGAGCGGCGCGCTGTTCGTGAGGCACAGGATTGCAAAGGATGGTCAAGTCTGGCCAACAGGCTCGATCACGGGTTCAATCTCTGGCTGGATTGAGCTACGACGATTGGAAACAGCGTTGCAAACGCTTCGTCACCGATCTTGCGATCGTGCCACCCCGAGCCCGACCTCATGCCCCCGAAACCTCACCCGAAACCTCACCCTCTACCGTCATTGCTGTCCGATCGATCGACATACGACGTCATCGTCGTCGGTGGCGGGCATGCGGGATGCGAGGCGGCCACGGCCGCAGCGCGGATGGGCGCGCGCACCGCGCTCGTAACACACCGGGCCGACACGATTGGCGAATTGTCCTGCAACCCGGCGATTGGTGGCCTCGGCAAGGGGCACTTGGTGCGCGAGATCGATGCGCTCGATGGCCTGATGGGTCGCGTGGCCGACGCCAGCGGCATCCAATTTCGCATATTGAACCGGTCGAAGGGCCCAGCCGTGCAGGGTCCGCGCGCCCAGGTTGACCGCAAACTCTACCGAATGGCCATGCAGTCGGCAATCGCCGACACGGCTGGCCTCGATGTCGTGGAGGGGGGTGTCGAGGACCTCCTCGTCGATGGGATCCTTGGATCGGGAGCCTCCAGGATCGCCGGCATCGTGACCTCGCGCGGCCGCGAGATCCGCGCCGCAGCCGTCGTTCTGACGACTGGCACATTCCTCAATGGGCTGATCCATCGCGGGCTCGAAACCGAAGCCGCTGGCCGCCATGGCGAAGCACCCGCCCTCCGAATATCCGAACGGCTGCGCGGGCTGAACCTTCAGCTTGGCCGTCTCAAAACCGGCACGCCGCCGCGCCTCGCTAGGTCGTCGATCGATTGGGACGCCTTGGAGCAGCAGTTCGCCGACGACCCGCCAATTCCGTTTTCGACCCTGACGGACGCGATCACCACATCGCAGGTGTCCTGCGCGATTACCCACACCAGCGAGGCGACGCACCGCATCATCCGCCAAAACCTCGACCGGTCGCCAATGTACTCCGGCGCCATCACATCGACCGGTCCACGCTATTGCCCGTCGATCGAAGACAAGATCACCCGGTTCGCCGATCGCAGCGGACACCAAGTCTTCCTCGAGCCGGAGGGGTTGGACGACGATACGGTCTACCCGAACGGTGTTTCAACCTCGCTGCCAGCTGACGTGCAACGCGCGTTCCTACAAACCATGCCCGGCCTTGCGAACGTCGTCATCAAGCGGCCCGGATACGCCATCGAGTATGACTATGTCGACCCGCGCGAACTGAAGCCGACGCTGGAAGTCAAGCGCGCCCCCGGGCTTTATCTGGCCGGCCAGATCAACGGCACCACGGGCTATGAGGAAGCCGCCGCCCAAGGCATTGCGGCTGGCATCAATGCGGCGTTGGCGGCAGGTGCAGCTGGTGGAATGGGCGGTCCCTCGCCGACGTTCGTCGTATCCCGCGCCGACGGATATCTTGGCGTGATGATCGATGACCTCGTGACCCACGGCGTCAGCGAACCCTATCGCATGTTCACCTCGCGCGCCGAATTCCGCTTGAGGTTGCGCGCCGACAATGCCAGCCGCCGCCTGACGCCGCTGGGTATCAGCCTCGGTTGCATCAGTGACCGACGGCGCGATCAGTTCGAGGCCCGCAGCAAAGCTTTAGCCAAAGCTGAGAACGCATTGAAATCGTTGATGATTACACCATCCGAGCTTGCGCGCCACGGGATCGCGATCACCCAGGACGGCCGCCGCCGATCGGCGTTCGATCTGATGGCGTTCCCCAATGTCGGAATGGGCGACTTACAGCGTATCTGGCCCGAACTCGCGACGATCGCACCCTCGATCGCTAACGAGGTCGAGATCGACGCGCGATACGCGCCCTATGTCGAACATCAACTGGCCGATGTCGCAGCCTTGCGCGCCGACGAGGCCGTGTCGATCCCACCGGCTCTCGTCTATGCAACTCTGCCGAGCCTGTCAGCCGAGGTGCGCCAAAAGCTGGAGCGCCACCAGCCAACCACCCTTGCCGAAGCAGCACGCATCGAGGGTGTTACGCCAGCAGCATTGCTGATCATTCGGGCGGCCGTACAGCGGTCGGCCAGTCAGGCCGCGCGGCGATCCGCAGGTTGAACACGTGGCTACAACCCCACCTCTGATAGCGGGACCGGCTGAATTTGCGGCTCAATTCGGGGTTTCACGTGAAACCCTGGGCCGACTTGAGGTTTACGCTGCCGAGTTGGTTAAGTGGCAGAAAACGATCAATCTCGTGGCGCCGAGTACGTTGCCCGACGTGTGGCATCGTCATTTTGCCGATTCGGCCCAGCTTGTGGCTTTGGCTCCGGTTGCGGGTTCGGTGACCTCGCCGAATTCAGACGCCGTTGTGCCCTTAACCTGGATTGACCTGGGCAGCGGCGCGGGTTTTCCGGGGCTGGTGGCCGCAATCATGTTGGCCCCGACTGGCCGATGGCGGGTCACGTTGGTCGAAAGCGACAGCCGCAAAGCCGCATTTTTGCGTCATGTCGCGCGCACGGTCGGCGTGCCTGTGGATAACTTGTGCGAGCGAGCCGAGCGCGCTGCGACTCGGGCTAACCTCGCCTACGCAAGCGTTATCTCTGCCCGCGCCTTAGCACCGTTGACGCAACTTCTGGCGTGGGCGTTGCCGTTCGCTGGGCCCGAAACGGTTTTGTTGCTGCCAAAGGGCCGTGATGCCGCCACAGAGCTACAAGATGCTGAAAAGATATGGCAATTTGAGTATTATTTCGTGCCGAGCCTGACCGATGCCGAAGCGCGAGTCGTCGTGATATCGAGGCTCACGCGGCGCCGTTGACCCGCCGCAGACCGCGTTGTGGAGACACTGCGGGGCAGCGACGAAAACGGCATCGCGTGTGGCCCGTGCTGCAACAGATGGAATGGCCCGATGACGAATTCGTTTGCCAACGCGACCGCTGATCCGACGCCGTTGACCCGCAGTCAGCCTCTGGATGCAAGCCCGAGGGTGTTTGCGATCGTGAACCAGAAGGGCGGCGTGGGCAAAACGACGACCGCGATCAATCTCGGCACAGCCTTAGCAGCCGTCGGCGAGCGCGTGCTGGTGATCGACCTCGACGCCCAAGGCAACGCGTCGACAGGGCTCGGGATTGCACCCGAGGCACGCGCGCGCACAAGCTATGACGTGCTCGTATCAGGCGCGGCTTTGACCGAAGTGGCGGTTCCAACGGCCGTGCCCGACCTTCATCTCGTGCCAGCAAATGCCGACCTTGTCGGCATCGATGCCCACATGGGGTCGGACAACAACCGGTTTTACAAGCTGCGCGACGCTGTTCGGCTGATGGCGGCCACCGGTCGCGCAAACCCGGCGAAATCCTACAGTTACGTGCTGGTCGATTGCCCTCCGTCGCTGTCGCTGATGACGCTGAACGCCATGACCGCGGCGGATGCGTTGCTGGTGCCGGTGCAATGCGAATTCTTCGCACTCGAAGGCATTTCGCAGCTCAGGGATACGGTCGATCAGATCCGAACGACGCTGAACCCCGCGCTCGAAATTCAAGGCGTGGTGTTGACCATGCACGATGCCCGCACGTCGCTGTCGCGCGAAGTTGCCGACAACGTGCGCGCGTTCTTCGGTGCGAAGGTTTACGAGACGATGATCCCGCGAAATACGCGGGTGGCTGAGGCCCCGTCCCACGGCAAGCCGCTGCTGCTGTACGACTACGATTGCAGCGGTAGCCAAGCCTACATCCGGCTCGCCACAGAGATCATCCAGCGCGAGCGCCAGTCGAAGGCCGCGTAAACAATCGATCGATTTTCAAAGGGTTGAGCGATGAACGTCCCACTCCAACGCAGCCGCCTTGGTCGAGGCCTCGCCTCCCTGATCGGTGAGGTCCAGTCGCCACCAGAGCGCGATACGCCAGCCGCGACGTTAGGCGGGGTGCTTGCCATGCCCGGCGCGCGTCTGCCGATCCACGGCGAGCAACGGGTCGTCCCGATCGAGCATTTGCGCGGCGGCAGCTTGAACCCCCGCCGCGACTTCAACGACGACGATCTGTTGGAACTGGCCGAATCGATCCGGTCCAAAGGCCTCGTTCAGCCGATCATCGCCCGGCCCGATCCCGCACCGGTAAACGGTAGCCAATACGAAATCGTCGCCGGGGAACGCCGCTGGCGCGCTGCCCAGCTTGCCGGGCTCCATGTGCTGCCGGTGATCGTGCGCGACCTCGAAGATCGCGACGTACTCGAAATCGCGATCATCGAGAACGTACAGCGTGCCGATCTCAATGCGCTGGAAGAGGCGTCGGGCTATCGCGAGCTGATCGAGCGGTATGGCTACAGCCAGGAGCAACTGTCAGAAATCATTGGTAAAAGTCGCAGCCATGTCGCCAACACGTTGCGGCTGATGAAGCTGCCTGAGACCATCCAGGCCTTGGTCCAAAACGGCCAGTTGACGCCGGGCCACGCGCGCCCCTTGGTCGGCCGGGCCGACGCGGAAGAACTTGCCCGGCGCATCATCGCCGAGGAGCTCAACGTCCGCGAGGTCGAGGCGCTGGTCAACAGCCTGTCCGAGCCGCGCGGCCCAATCGGGCAACCAGGCTCGACAGCACGCAAGGTGCGCGACAAGGACCCCGACACCAAGGCCTTTGAAAAGGATCTTGCCGATCAGTTGGGCCTAAAGGTCGAAATCAAAAAGGGGGCTGGCGAAACCGGTCAGCTTTTGATCCGCTATGGTAGCTTTGACCAGCTTGACTACATCCGCATGCGGCTGACAAACGGGAACTGATCTCGGCCGGGCTCGCCGGCGACAGGCGCTTGACGGCATGATTTTCGATTGAGCGAGCCTGACCATGACCGATGCGGTAGCAGCACTTGCAGACCTGATTCACGCGCGGCGGACAGCACCCGCCGACCCGTCGGCAGCGCCGTCATACACACGGCAACTGCTGGACGCCGGTCCCGACCGCTGCGCGCGAAAGTTCGGCGAGGAGGCGATCGAACTGGTGATCGCGGCACTCGGCGGCGCCACGCGGCCCGATGGCGGAAACCATGTTCGTATGCCGCTGTCGAAAGTCGAGAAAGATGCCGTGGCATCCGAGGCCGCAGATGTGCTCTATCATCTGATCGTGTTGCTCGAGAGCCGGGATGTGCCATGGGACAACGTGACGGCGAAGTTAGCCAGCCGGATGGGAAACTCCGGGATCGCGGAAAAGGCGTCCCGTCAAGCGGGCTGAATCGCGGCGTTTGCGTCGTCAAGTACCGCCTCGTAAAGGTCAACCCGTGACGCCCCCTGCACCTAGCCGGCGCTCTTCGTTGCTGGTCCGCAACGAGCGAGCACTCGCGTCTTCGGTAGCGCTAGGTTTCTCGCCCTATCGCACATTCACACGCGCCGAATGGGCGCGATTGCGCGCCGACACGCCGATGACGCTGTCCGCCGATGACCTGGATCAAGTGTCGGGCGTCATTGAGGAATTGTCGGCGGCCGACGTCGAAGAAATTTACCTGCCGATGTCGCGGCTGCTAAACCTGTATGTCGCCGCCGCTCAAGAGTTGCACTCGGTCTCGGCGAAGTTTTTAGGGCACGGCGACGGAAAGGTGCCGTTCATTATCGGCATCGCAGGCTCGGTGGCCGTCGGCAAAAGCACAACGGCTCGGGTCCTCAGAGCCTTGCTCGCGCGCTGGCCGAACACGCCAAAAGTCGACATGATCACGACGGACGGGTTTCTCTATCCCAACGCCGAACTCGACCGCCGTCGGTTGATGACCCGCAAGGGTTTTCCCGAGAGTTTCGACAGCGCCCGGCTGCTGCAATTTCTGGCAGACGTGAAAAGCGGCCGCGGGATCGTCGAGGCGCCGGTCTACTCCCACTTCAATTATGACATCGTGCCTGGACGTTTCATACGCACTGGAAACCCTGACATTCTGATCGTCGAGGGCCTCAACGTGCTGCAGCCAGCGCGCCTGATCAAAGGCGGCGATGCGATCCCCTTCGTATCGGACTTTTTCGATTTCTCGATCTACATTGACGCCGGACCGGCTCACCTCGAGCAATGGTATGTCGAGCGGTTCATGCGGCTGCGCGCCACTGCTTTCCGCGATCCCGGCGCCTTCTTCCACCGCTACACGACGATGACCGAAGACGAAGCCCGCGACGCGGCGCTCGACATCTGGCGATCGATCAACCTGAAAAACCTGGAAGAGAACATCCTTCCGACCCGCCAACGCGCCAGCTTAATCCTCGAAAAAAGCGCCGACCATCGCGTAACGATGGTGTCGCTGCGTAAGCTGTGACAGCGGCCCCGCGTTCGGTTAGAACGCGCATCAACGTCGGGTTCGGATAGAACGCGCATCAACGTCGGGTTCGGCTAGAACGCGCATCAAAGTCGGGTTCGGCTAGAACGCGCGAGGAGAGACGCGTTCGGCTAGAACGCGCGACGAGAGGCGAGCGACGTTTTGCTCAAAGCGGGGTGTTGAGTATGTCAGCGAATACGCGGTCGATCGTCGCGATCATCTTTGTCGTCCTCGGCATGTCGTTCATCGTGACGACCGCAGTCTTGTATACCGAGTTCCGCGACCATGACTGGTTCACGCTCGCGACCCTTTACAGCCACCTGTTCGTGTTCTTTCCAACGTTCGGCTTATTGGCGCTGTTTGCCTTTTATATCCCCGCTTGCGCCCTCCTCGATCTCTACTGGAACAACCCCAAAGTCGTGCGCTACGGCCGTCTGCGTTTTGCATTGGGCACGACCGTTTTGATTCTGATGTCGGTCCTGGTCGCACGGGCGCTCGTCGGTGGCGACCTGCCAGCCATCTGGTGGCTGAAACCCCAGACCTTGGCTGCCGACCGGGGTGACCCCGCAGGTTGCGTTACAGACCCATCTGCCACCCAGTCGGCGTGCTTGCGTCATCCGATTTTGGAGAGCGTTGCCGAGGTTCGCCGCCAGTCCGAGAAGCGCAACGGGCTGTCGGTCCTGGTCCGCCAGTGCGATCCCGACCCGCTGATTGAAACGCCGCGGGCCCTGATCGAGCGCCGCTATTGTTTCGTGACCAAGACGATGTTGTCGGCCGCCGAATGCTGTCAGGCTCAAACCCGGTTTTCGGTGGCGTTGACGCAAATTTACGCCAACGACGGCAAGCCGTCGGTCACCAGTCTGATCCATTCGATCCTGCTGCCTCTCAAGATCTTCTTCCTATTGATGATCCTGGCCATCGGCTTCCTGCTCGCCATGTGGCGGCGCACGATCGATAAGCTCTATCACGATGATACGGCAGGGATTGAGCGCGGCATCCTGATCGGGGCATTCGCCATGCTGATCTGGCCGATCTCGAACCAGAGCTTTTTGCAATCGTCGAGCCTGCTCTATGGCAAATACGGCGATGGCTTCTATTCCGCCCTGTCGCCGGTCATGAGCGGCCTGTTCGTAATTTGGGTGCTGCTGCTGGTCGTGTTCTTTTTCCGCCGGACGCAACGCGACATCGAGGCTGCCGGCAAGATCGGTGGCGGCATCGCCTCACTGGTGTTTGCGTTGAAATACCAGGAAATCATCGATTATGCGACGCGGTTCCTGGGGTCTGGGGCCAACGCTGTCGAACTCGTGGTGATGGGCGCGCTGTTGTTGACCGGGCTTGTCGTGTTGACCCAAACGACCGGCGCACAATCGGCAACTGCGGCGGCAGAAAGTGGCCAGAATAGTGTCCCGGGTAGCGGGCCGGACAATAATTCCGCGCCGACGTGATTGAACTGCCGCAGCCGAACGAGCGACGGCCAGACCCGCTTCGGCAAACGGCCTACGCACGCAAAAAAAGGCCGCTTTGGGGGCGGCCTTAAAGTTGCAATGGATGCACTACCGCCGGTCGCCGCAGCCGAAGCCAGGGCGCCAACGGTCGTCACGCGAAGGGCACAGACGCAAAGTCCAACTCGGTCGAGAGAGACAGTCTTGACGCACGGGTAAATCGAAGAACTGGCCGCGAACGAACGCCGGCGAACAACGCGAAAACGGCACGGCGGCCAACAAGGTAGGGGTCGATTGTACCGATCAGCCGGGCCCTGGCGGATCGAGATCCAGCAACCCTACGCCAAGTGACCGGGCACCGTGATGAGTTCGGCGGCGAACTTTAGCGCCGCCTCGGCAACAGTGACCTGAACTTGAAAAAACGGCCCAACCGGCATGGATTTTGCGCCGTAAGCCAAAAGTGAAGCCTGCGCCTCCAGCCCGGACATGAAAACGCCGATACCGAGGCCGAACAGTCGCGCAAAGCTGTGGTCGGCGCTTGACTGAGGCGCGTCTGACACCGAGGCCGTCCGGCCATCTCGGCGGGTAGCGGCCTCGCCATCGAGACCAACGGCTGGCGCTGTAAGTTTATGATCGGCAGCTTGCGCTGCAGCCATCGTCCGCGCCGGTGTTGCCGTGTGAACCGGCGTCGGCGTGTGGATCGGCCCGGTCGCTTCGGCGCCGCCAAACGCCAGCAAGGATGCGTGATACTTGTCGCGCAGCCGGCGGATAACCGACGGGTCGTTGATGCCCATTTCCTTGATCGCCGTGGTCGGCTTCATATCGGGATTAGTCGCCAGCAACCCGGCGATGGCTTCGAGGTGGTTGGTGTCGTCGAGGCCGGTCCCCTTTGGACGGCCGCGTCCCGATTTTTGGAGCATCATGGAAAATCCTTGGCGGAATCAAACGGTTGCTGATTGCGACGGTGCAGTGCGCCGCCACGTCCGCCAAGGAGAAAAAATCAGAAAGTAACAAAATAGAGAAGACTTGCAGAGGCATGTGTTGCCGTCGTGCAAGAAAATCTCAAGTAGCGGCTCTAAAGCGATGAATTTGCGGCGATTATAACCTCCACAAATCGCACCACCTGCGTCCGCGCGGTGTTGCGGTCGCCGGTCATTCAGTGACGACAAAACCACCCTCGCGGGCCAACGCGGCAAGGTTCGCCTCGGGCCGCGCACCGATGTGCGAGATGATCTCAGCCGCCGCCAAGGCACCAAGTCGCGCCGACGTTGCGTTGGGCAGGCCGCGCGCCGCACCGAACAGGAACCCCGCGGCGAACAGGTCGCCAGCCCCCGTGGTATCGACGACGTGGTCGACGTGATGGGCAGGCACAGCCTCCCGCGACGGGCCAGCGACAACCACACAGCCCTTGGCGCTACGGGTCAAAACCGCCAACGGAACGTCCGCGCCGATGTGAGCTGCCGCAGCGTCGAAATCGGCACCTTGATACAGCGAAACGAGCTCGCTTTCGTTGGCGAACACAATGTCGACGCCCGACCGCATGAACTCCAAAAATTCGTCCCGGTGCCGGTCGACGCAGAACGCATCGGACAGTGTCAGTGCAACTTTACGCCCGGCACCTCGCGCGATTTCGACCGCACGCCGGAATGCGGCCTTACCGGGAGGGGCGTCGAACAGATACCCTTCGAGATAGACGATACCAGCTGACGCGATGACGTCCGCGTCGAGGTCGGCCTCTTCGAACGCCGTCGAGATGCCCAGAAACGTGTTCATCGTCCGCTCGCCGTCGGGCGTGACGAGGATGAGCGAGCGCGAGGTTTGCCCGCCAGCGACTGGCCGCGACTGGAACGCGACGCCTTGCGCGGCAATATCGTGGGCAAAGATGCGGCCGAATTCGTCATCGCCGATCTTGCCGATGAAGCTCGCGGAACCGCCAAGCGACGCGATACCGGCAATCGTGTTAGCCGCCGATCCGCCCGAGATTTCGATCCCCGGGCCCATCGCGGTGTAAAGCACCATCAGCGCGTCCGTATCGACAAGGCGCATCCCGCCCTTGGCCGCGCCGAACCGCTCCAGAAAGGCGTCGTCACAGCGGCCGATGATGTCGACAATGGCGTTGCCGATGCCAGCGACGTCGAAGCGAGGAGCGGTCATGGGTGGTCCTGAAAGGAAAGCGATGTGAGGGCGTGGTGAGCCGATACCCAACGAGCAGAGAACCAGCAACAGGACACGTCGCGCGTGAGGCGCTGGAACGAGCCAGCGGTACACGATCGCTACTTTTGCCGCGCCATCGCTGCCAGTCGCAGCAACAGGCGCTCGACGAGAACGTCTTCCATGGCCCCTGTCTGGCGGGTCGCTGCAACCGTCGCGCTGATCTCGCCAAGCGCGGCTGTCAGCCGTGCCGCAGACCATGTCCGGCATTGCTGGGCGAGCATTGCCTGCGCTTTGAACGGGACCGGCGGCCGCATCCCGCGAACGGCATCGTCGACGCTGCGGCCTCCGTCCACTGCCGCCCGCAACCGGTGGAGACGCAGGAAATAACGTTGCGTCGCCAGTACGATGGTTTGCGCCCCATCGCCGCTCGCAATGGCACGGTCGGCATCGGTCACCGCTGTCAGGCTGTCACCACCAGCCGCCGCCTCCGGGATACGATCGAGCTGGAGTTCGCTGGCGTCACCCACCACGGCTTCGACATCCTCAGCAGTCACCTCGGCCTGGCCATAGGCGAATAGCGCCAACTTATCGAGTTCACCGCGCGACAGTCCACGATCGGCGCCGAGCCGGCTGACCAGGACATCGCGCACGTCGGGAGCGATTTTGAGCCCATGCCCGCGCAAGACCGAGGTGGCAAGTTGCGCGAGATCCTGCTCGCTGTCGGCATAACAAGGGATGGCGGCCGCAATTGCCGATTTCTCGAACACCGGTCGCAAGCCCTCGTCCGCGCGGAGGTTGCCAGCCTCGATGATGAGAATACCAGCCAGCCGACCCGGTTCGAGCAACGGCTTGATGGTCAGCGTCGTCACCCGCCGCCCGGTGCGCGTCCGGACGATTTTGCGCCCGCCAAACATCGCGACCGTCTGGAGTTCGACCTCGAGCCGACCGGGGTCGTCTTCGAGATCGGCATCCTCGATCGACAAAACCTCGCTTGGCGGCGTATCCCGCGCCGCGATCGCCCGCGCCAAGCGGCCGGCCCGCTCGCTGACAAGGCCGACATCCGGACCAAAGAACAGCACGGCCGAAATCGTCGGGTCGGGGGATGTCAGGAACGCTTCGGCCTGATTGGCCTTGATCGCGACCATCAAACGTTAGGTGGTCGACAAAAAGGCCGCAAGACGCGACCTCAGGTCGAGAGCGATGGTCTTGGCAGCGCGGTTCTGGGCGTCGTCTTGAGCGCGCACGTTCGAATAGATCGACGGGTTTCGCTCGAAGCCGGATCGTCCGAAGCTTACGCCCTTCAGGACCACAGACTTGTCTGAAATGCGGACCAAGTTGAACGTTGCATCGGCGGCGTAGATCTGGCTGAGTGCGTCACCGTCCGCCTTGACGAGCGTGGACGTGACGCTCTCCCGCACGGCAATCTCGAGACGGTAGAGTGGTGGCTTCGTGCCACTCCCGCCCGTGGTGTCGAAAATCAGCTCGTTGCGGAGCCGCTGCCCAAGGCGTCCCGGCATCGGCGCGATCTCGACTTGCGCCAATTTGACGTCGACGCCGGCCGCTGAGCCGAGATTGCCGTAGAGCGGCCGGAAGCCCTGACCATCGGCGCAGCCGCCAAGCGTTGCCAACACGGCACAGACGATGGCAGCCGATATACGTGAGGCAGGGCCAGCTTTGGCCTGCCCCCGCGCGTTCCGAACCTGACCGTCAGACGACGACATTCACGATCCTCTGCGGTACGACGATGACGCGTTTCGGCGTCCGTCCTTCAAGCGCACGAATAACGGTGTCGAGCTGCAAAGCGGCAGCTTCGATATCGCCTGTCTGAGCGTCGCGCGGAACGACGATTTCATCCCGCCTCTTCCCATTGACCTGTACGGCAAGCGTAATCGTATCGTCAACGAGCAACCCCGGTTCAGCGGCTGGCCAAGGCGCGTTCGCAACGAGCGTGTTGTAACCAAGACGCGCCCACCCGTCTTCGGCGAGGTGCGGCATCATCGGCGAAATCATCGCCACGAGGTACTCGCCAGCCTCGCGCAGCGCCCATGCCATGTCGGGAGAAGGCTTGTCACCAGCCGCCGTTAGCGCAGCTTGGATGGCGTTGGCCAGTTCATGAACCTGCGCCACGGCGACGTTGAACCGCAATCCAGAGATGCTGGAGCCGACCGCGTGCAACGCCCGGTGGAGCGCCTTGCGCAGCCGCATCGCCTCGTCCCCGAAGGTGTCGGGACGGGCGGTACCCTGCGCAGCGCCGATCTCGGCAACTTGGTCGATATACCGCGACAGCCGCTGCACGAACCGCCCGGCACCGGCCACGCCGGCTTCCGTCCAGATGAAATCCCGCTCCGGCGGGCTGTCCGACAGCACGAACCAACGCGCGCAGTCGGCACCGGAGTTTGCGATGATGTCGTCGGGATCGACGAGGTTCTTCTTCGATTTCGACATCTTCTCGATTGACCCGATGGCAACCGGCTTTCCCGTCGCCACCTCGATGGCGGATCGCGTTTCGCCATCGCCCGAAAACGTAATCTCATCCGGCAGCAGCCAATGGCCGTCCGCCGACTTGTACGTCTCGTGCGTGACCATGCCTTGCGTGAACAGCGCCGCGAACGGCTCACGGCGGCTAGCGACGTTGTCGCTGGGCCGAAGCTCGAGGTGCCCGGTGTCGATCAGCGCCCGTGTAAAGAACCGCGAGTACAGCAGGTGAAGGATCGCATGCTCGATGCCGCCGATATATTGGTCGACGGGCAGCCAATACCGCGCGGCGTCGATGTCAACCGGGCTGTCGGACATTGGCGCCGTAAACCGGGCGAAATACCACGAGCTGTCGACAAACGTGTCCATCGTGTCGGTCTCGCGGCGCGCGGGCTTGCCACACGCCGGGCAATCGACGTGCTTCCAAGTCAGATGGCGATCGAGAGGGTTGCCGGGCACGTCAAACGTCGCATCCTCCGGCAGCCGCACGGGAAGATCCTTGGGCGGCACCGGAACGACGCCGCACGCTTCGCAGTGGATGACCGGAATCGGACATCCCCAATAGCGCTGGCGCGACACGCCCCAATCGCGCAGCCGGTAGTTGACCTGGCGCTGCGCCACCGGCTTGCAGGTAAGCGTTTGCGCTTCCAGCCGCCGCGCGACGGCATCGAATGCGTCCGTCGTCGACAGTCCGTCGAGGAAGCGCGAGTTGATCATCACGCCATCGCCGTCATAGGCAATTTCGCCGACCTTGAAGGTCGATGCTTCGTCTTTGGGCGCCACGACCGTGACAACCGGAAGATCGTACTTGCGCGCAAAATCGAGATCGCGCTGGTCCCCGGACGGGCAGCCAAAAATAGCGCCTGTCCCGTAGTTCATCAGGACGAAGTTGGCGACGTAGATCGGCACCGTCCAAGTCGGATCGAGTGGGTGAATGACCTTGAGGCCAGTGTCGAAGCCAAGCTTCTCGGCCGTCTCAAGGTCGGCAACCGACGTGCCGATCCGGCGGCAATCTTCGCAGAACGCGGCGAGTTCAGGGTTCGCCGCTGCGGCAGATTTAGCGATCGGGTGATCGGCCGCGACCGCAACGAACGAGGCCCCAAACAGCGTATCGGGCCGCGTCGTGAACACCTCGACTTCGCCAGGAACCTCAACCGGAGCCTCAACCGGAGCCACAGCCGGCTTCGCCTTCGCGCCCTTCTTGGTCGTCTTCGGCCGCGCGTCCTGAATAGCCCACCGGACAAGCAATCCGTCCGAGCGGCCGATCCAGTTGGCTTGCATCAAGCGCACCTTGTCGGGCCACGCCTTGAGGGTGTCGAGATCGGCGAGAAGCTCGTCGGAATACTGCGTGATCTTGAAGAACCACTGCGTCAGCTCACGCTGTTCGACCAGCGCGCCAGACCGCCAGCCCCGGCCGTCGATCACCTGCTCGTTGGCCAATACGGTGTTGTCGACCGGGTCCCAGTTGACCTTGGCCGAGCGCCGGTAAGCGAGGCCCTTGGCCAACATGTCGAGAAAAATGCGCTGCTGATGGCGGTAGTATTCCGGCTCGCAGGTCGCGATTTCCCGCGCCCAATCGAGCGACAGGCCCATCGACCGAAGCTGTCGCTTCATCGTCGCGATGTTGGAACGGGTCCACGCGCCCGGATGAAGATTGTTCTGCATGGCCGCGTTTTCCGCCGGCATGCCGAACGCGTCCCAGCCCATCGGGTGGAGAACATTGAAGCCCGTCGCGCGCTTGTAGCGGGCAAAAACGTCCCCCATCGCGTAGTTGCGGACGTGGCCCATGTGAATGCGCCCTGACGGATAGGGGAACATTTCGAGCACATAGCATTTTGGCCGGGGATCGGCGGCGGTACCGGTGTGGTCACCAGTGCGATCGGTACCAGTGCTACCACTAGTGGGATTGGTAGTGGCAAAGGTGCCAGCCGCCTCCCACGTCTGTTGCCAATGTCTCTCGCGCTCGGGCGCGTTGTAGCGTTCGCTGGCCATCTAGATATGGGATCCGGTGGATGCTGTTGGCCGTGCAATGACCCCGTCGAGCAAGTGCGGTCAAGCGGGATGGCATAGCACCAACGTTCGCCGCCAGGGCGTGCAGCCTAACGTGTCGATATTTTGAAGTTTTGTCGACATATTATGCCGATGTGTCGATCCGATAGACATGTCCGACGAACATGTCGATCAAATCCATTTTATTCGACACATTTCCAGCATATGTCGACGTCTTCGACATGTCTTGCTAGATGTGTCGAAAAAATCGGAAGTTATCGACATGTCAGGCTCCCACATGCCAGCCTACGATCCCCACCGCCCGTATAACGAGTTGCCCCGCTTGCCACCGGCGACCGACGTCGAAACGAAAACCGTGTTGAAGGCCTGCGTCCGGGCACGCGCGGCGCTGTCCGAGCTGAAGCTTGCTGGCGAGTTGATCCCTAACCAGAACGTGTTGATCAACACCATCCCGATCCTCGAGGCCAAGGCAAGCTCGGAGATCGAGCTGATTGTGACCACCAACGACGCTCTATTTCGCGAGGCGAGCCTCGGCGAGGGGACCACCGACCCGGCGACCAAAGAGGCCCTTCGCTACCGCACCGCACTGTACTATGGACTTGAAGCGATCAAGCAGCGCCCACTCGGCACCAACCTCGCGGTTGAAATCTGCTCCCATCTGAAAGACCAGCAAATCGAAGTGCGCAGGGTGCCGGGTACCACGCTCCAGAACGGCACCACCGGCGACATCATCTATACCCCACCGCAGGGCGAGCAGCAGATCCGCGACTTGCTGGCGAATTGGGAGAAATTCCTCCACGAGCCAGACGACATCGATCCGCTCGTCAAGATGTCAATCCTCCACTACCAATTCGAGGCCATTCACCCGTTCATAGACGGTAACGGGCGGACCGGCCGCATTTTGAACGTCTTGATTCTCGCCGAGGCCGGACTTCTCGAACTCCCCACACTCTACCTTTCGCGCCACATCGTACGCAGCAAGCCCGAATACTATGGCCACCTGCGGGGCGTCACCGAAAATGGATCGTGGGAGCCGTGGATCCTCTATATGTTGACGGCGGTTGAACAAACCTCGGTTTGGACCACCCAAAAGGTTCGAGCAATCCGCAACCAGATGGAGCATACCGCCGAGCACATAAGGTTCACCGTCCCGAAAATTTACTCCCGCGAACTGGTCGAGCTGATGTTCACCGAACCCTACTGCCGGATCGCCAATCTCATAGCCGCCGGAATCGCAAAACGTCAGACGGCGTCAGATTATCTTAAGGCGCTCGTTGCCGCTGGCGTCTTGCACGAAGAGAAGTTCGGTCGCGACAAGGTCTTCATCCACAGGGCATACCTCGACCTACTCGGTCGCGAGACCCACGAGTTCCAAAGGTACCGATGACACAAACGTCCTGTGAGACGAGCGCCCGGTTCGCCGAAATCACGGCAAGGATTGCCGCAGCGGCACGAAGCGCTGACCGCGACCCGGCCTCGGTCACCTTGATCGCCGTATCGAAAACCTTCGAAGCAGCCGATATCCGGCCGGTTCTAGCGGCTGGCCACCGTCATTTCGGCGAAAACCGCGTGCAGGAAGCCCAAGGCAAATGGCCCGCATTGCGCGCGGACTACCCCGATATCACGCTCCATTTGATCGGCCCGCTGCAATCAAACAAGGCGGCTGATGCTGTCGCGCTATTCGATGTTATCCACACCATCGATAGGCCGAAAATTGCCGCCGCGTTGGCATCAGAAATGCGCAAGCAAAACCGCAAAATTCCCGTATTTGTCCAGGTCAATACAGGCAAAGAACCGCAAAAAGCCGGCGTCATGCCCGAAGACGCTGGTGCGTTTGTTATCCACTGCCGCGACAATGACCAATTGAACGTCGTCGGCTTGATGTGTATTCCGCCTGTTGACGAAGAGCCGTCTATTCACTTTGCCTTCTTGGCGAAACTGACGGCAGAGTTGGGCCTGCAACGCATAAGCATGGGCATGAGCGGCGATTACGAACCAGCGATCGAGTTCGGCGCCACCGACGTCCGCGTCGGATCGGCCATTTTCGGCACCCGCAGCTGACGCCCAATACTGGAAGTTTGTCTGGCGGTGGATATCTCAGCCCGGCTGTGTGTTGTGATAAATCCGTCACGTGTTGTGAGCGAGACCCATAACTTGCCAGTGGGTTGTGTTGTGGAATGCTCGAATCAGAGGCAAATGGCGCGTACCGTAAAACGGCACAGAGAATTCAAAGTAGCGAGCGGTTTGTTTCGCGTTTGTCAGGCGTCCGCATTTGGAATGACCAAGCAGACGGGAGACGACCATGAAAAATCTAAGCCTCATTGCCCTCGTGGCAGCAGGCGCTCTCGCAGGTGGCATCACCTCGGCGAACGCAGCTGATCTCGGCGGAAACTGCTGCGCCGATCTCGAAGAGCGGATCGCAGAACTCGAAGCGACGACAGCCCGCAAGGGCAACCGCAAAGTATCCTTGACCGTGTCCGGCTGGGTCGCCGAGCAGGTGATCGTCTGGGACGATGGTGTCGAATCGAACGCCTATCAGACCGGCATCGGCGGCACACTTGACTCGCACTTCAAGTTCACCGGTTCGGCCCAAATCGCTCCGGGCTACTCGGCCGGTTACGTCATTCACGTTGAAGTCCCCTCCGCGACCAACCTCGCCGTGACCCAGGCTAACGATGACGGTGCTCCAGCTATCTCGGTGCTCCAGTCCTTCTGGTTCATCAAGTCGGACCAGCTCGGCCGGATTTCGGTGGGTCAACAGTCGTCGGCTGCCGATAACGTCGCCGTGCTGCCGGATGGCTCGGGTACGCTCGCGTTCGCCAACTACATCATGTACGACGTGAATGGCTTCTTGACTCGCCGGAATGGTGTGCTGACGGGTGTCAACTGGGGGTCGCTGGCAACCTGTCAGTCGTTCACCGGCAACGATACGCTCGGCCTAGGCGCTGACTGCGATGGCGTCCCTAACAACAACGTCCGCTACGATACGCCGACGTTCGCAGGCTTCTCTGCCTCGGCATCGTGGGGTGAAGACGATACCTGGGGCCTCGCCGGCCGCTATGCTGGCGAGTTCAACGGCATCAAAGTCGCCGCTGCCATCGGTTACTACGAAAACACCGACGAAAACGGCATCGGTGCCAAGGAAGTTGCTGAGCGCGCTCGCGGCGGCAAAGAGTCCGGCGCACTTCAGGCGGGCCTCTATCTGCAGCACGTCCCGACCGGCCTGTTCGTCTACGGCGCCTACGGCCAAGACTACAACGACGTAACCGGCGCAACCTTCCTAGCTGGCGGCGTCAATCAGCAGCAGGTCGAAGGCGAGAACTACTACATCAAGGCTGGTATTCGCCAGCGCTGGAACCCGCTGGGTCACACGGTGCTGTTCGGTGAATACGGCAACAACAGCGACAAACTGTCGAACGCTCTCTGGGCGGCCGGCGTGAACTCGTCGAACCTCGACCAGTGGGGCCTCGGTGTCGTCCAGGAAGTCGACGCAGCCGCCATGTCACTGTTCGCCATCTACCGCGCCTACGAAGGCGATGTGAACTGCCGCGGCAACGTCAATCAGTGTGGTGGTCAGGGCCTTGCAGTTGGCAATAACAGCTTCGACGAGCATCAGCTCTTCAAGTTCGGCGCTCTGATCAACTTCTGATCTCTGCCCGGTCGTCTTGACAGCATAGAGAGCCGCATCCCACCGGGTGCGGCTCTTTTCCCATTTGCAGGCCACGGTTGCGGCGATAGCCCGTCCCTAGTAAGCAGCCGCGCGGATCAGCGGAACGACCAACGCACATAGGACCTCGGGATGGCCGTCGTCGTCATGAAATTCGGCGGCACGTCGCTCGCCAACCTCGACCGCATTCGCAACGTCGCCGCGCACGTCAAGCGCGAGGTCGATGCTGGCAATAAGGTCGCCGTCGTCGTTTCCGCCATGTCGGGCGTGACCAACCAACTCGTCGCGTGGGTGCGGGAAGCCTCGCTCCTCCACGATGCCCGCGAATACGACGCCGTCGTCGCCACCGGCGAACAGGTCACGGCCGGACTTCTCGCCATTGTGCTCCAATCGATGGGGCTAAAGGCCCGCTCGTGGCAGGGCTGGCAAGTCCCGATTGTCACCAGCGATGCCCATGGCTCGGCCCGTATTCTCGATATCCCAGCCGACGGCATCACCGCCCGCGTCAATTCCGGCGAAGTCGCCGTCATCACCGGCTTCCAGGGCGTCGAACCGGCGTCGAACCGGATCGCCACCCTCGGCCGGGGCGGTTCCGATACCAGCGCCGTGGCCATCGCCATCGCGCTCAAGGCCGATGTTTGCGACATCTACACCGACGTCGATGGCGTCTACACCACCGACCCGCGTATCGTGCCGAAGGCGCGCCGCCTGCCCAAGGTCTCATATGAAGAGATGCTGGAAATGGCCTCTCTCGGCTCCAAGGTGCTGCAGACCCGCTCGGTGGAACTCGCCATGGTGCACAAGATGAAAGTTCGCGTGCTGTCGAGCTTCGTGCCGCCGGACGCGATGCAGCCGGTCATGATCGGTCACTTGGAAAATATCGGAACGATCGTTTGCGACGAGGATGAGATCGTGGAACAGCAGGTTGTCAGCGGCATCGCCTATGCAAAGGACGAAGCCAAGGTCACGCTCCTCAAAGTTGAGGACAAGCCCGGCGTCGCCGCCCGCATCTTCGGGCCGTTGGCCGACGCCAACATTAATGTCGACATGATCGTCCAGAACGTCGCGCCTGACGGTAAGTCGACCGACATGACGTTTACGGTCCAGGCGACAGAGCTGCCGCGCGCGCTTGAGGTGCTCAAACAGGCAAAAGCCGACATTGGCTATTTTGACGTGGCTGCCAGCGCCGACGTGGTCAAGGTGTCGGTCATTGGGGTTGGTATGCGCAGCCACGCCGGCGTAGCGGCTAAGATGTTCAAAGCGCTTGCCGAAAAAGGCATAAACATCATTGCGATCTCGACCTCAGAGATCAAAATCTCGGTGCTGATCGACGCTGCCTACGCCGAACTTGCGGTGCGCACATTGCACACGCTCTACGGCATGGACGCGGCCTGAATTTTAGCTAGCCCCGGTCTGTGGTCGGCCATAGCGGCTCCAATCGTAGCGAAAGCGACGTGCGCATACGTAAGCAGATAGCTTGACGCGCGGCACATAAGCGCCACACCCTCACACCACATGGTGTCCAACGCGGTTCCGCCGCGTCGGAACTCATCGGCAGTTGAGAGCTTCAGCAGGGCCATGCAAACGCGGCGCACCGACGACAGCAACTTTTCGCCAGCCGAACCGGCGTTGCGCGTCATCATGCGGCGCCTGCGTGAAATCATGTCCGAAGCGGGTGACGGGCAATCGCGGCTCGATAAAATCGTCCGCCAGATCGCGGGCGTCATGGTCGCCGAGGTCTGCTCGATCTACCTTAAGCGTCAGGACGGCTCACTTGAGCTTTACGCTTCCGAAGGCTTGAAGCCCGAAGCGGTCCACAACACACGCCTGATCCGCGGTGAAGGCCTCGTCGGCCGCTGCGCCGCCATGGGCATGATCATCAACGAGCCCGAGGCGTCGAGCCACCCGTCGTTTTCCTACCGCCCGGAAACGGGCGAAGAGGTCTACCACTCTTTGCTTGCGGTGCCGGTCCAGCGCAGCGGTCAGTTGCTCGGCGTCCTCGTGGTCCAGAACCGGACACCCAAGGAATACTCCGACGAAGACGTCGAGGTTCTGCAGTCGACGGCGATGATCGTCGCCGAACAACTCGTGTCCGGCGCCGTTGCAGGCGCGGGAACCGCCATCGAAGTCTCCAAATCGATGTCGGCGGTTCTGTCGGGTGCTGGCGTCGCCGAGGGCATCGCGCTCGGCCGCGTCGTGCTGCACGAACAGCGCATGGTCGTGACGCAGCTCATGGCCGACAACCCGGCTGAAGAACTGATCCGCCTCGACACCGCGATCAACGACCTGCGCGCCTCCCTCGACGATATGCTCGGCCAGGATCACTTGGCCGCGTCGGGCGAACACCGCGACGTTCTCGAAGCTTTTCGCATGCTCGCCCATGACAAGGGCTGGAAGCGGCGGCTCAACGAGTCGGTCGAAAGCGGACTTACCGCCGAAGCCGCGATCGAGCGGGTGCAGAACGCCACGCGTCTGCGCATGACGCGCCATAACGACCCCATCTTTCGCGAGCGCCAACGCGACCTCGACGACCTGTCCGACCGATTGATGCGCATCCTGGCCGGCCGCGCCGCGCGTGGCGATGGCGCCAACTTGCCCAACGACGCGATCCTCGTCGCCCGCACGCTCGGTCCGGCCGAGCTACTCGACTACGACCGAACGAAATTGCGCGGCCTCGTGATCGAGGACGGCTCCAGCCAGAGCCACGTCGCGATCGTCGCAAAAGCCCTCGGCATCGCCGCCGTGGGCCAAGTCATCGGCATTGTCGACCGGGTCAACGCCGGAGACGCCATCATCGTCGATGCCGTCGGCGGCGAGGTCCACTTGCGCCCCGGCCCCGAGGTCATTGCGGCTTATACCGACAAGGTCCGCTTCCGCGCCAAGCGCCAGCGCCAGTACGATGCCCTGCGCGACCTGCCAGCGATCACCCGCGACGGCCAGCGCATCGCGCTGCTGATGAACGCCGGCCTGCTGGTCGACATGAGCCACTTCGCCCAATCGGGTGCCGACGGCATCGGCCTATTCCGTACCGAATTGCAGTTCATGCTGTCGGACACCCTGCCTCGATTGGAGCGCCAGCTCGCGACCTATCGCGCGGTAGTCACCGAGGCTGGCACCAAGCCGGTGGTGTTCCGCGCGCTCGACATCGGCGGCGACAAAGTCCTCCCCTACCTCCGCCAGGTCGAGGAGGAAAACCCGGCCATGGGCTGGCGCGCGATCCGCATGTCGCTCGACCGGCCAGCGCTGTTCCGCACTCAGGTTCGCGCGTTCCTGAGGGCAGCTGCTGGCCGCGAATTATCGATCATGATCCCGATGGTCTCGGAGGCCCGCGAGATGACGGCGATCCGCGTCCTGATCGACAAAGAATACGATATCATGAAGCAGCGTCGCGCCCACGATGCGCCGAGCCGGGTCCGCATTGGCGCCATGCTCGAAGTGCCCTCGCTGCTGTTCGAACTCGACCAGTTGATGCCGCGCGTCGACTTCATCTCCGTCGGGTCGAACGACCTGCTGCAGTTCATGTTCGCCGCCGACCGCACCAACGCCCGCGTCGGCAGTCGCTACGACAGTCTGTCGGTTGCTCCCTTGCGCGCACTCAAAACGCTGATCGAAGCCGGGCGCGAGTACGGCGTGCCGATCACGCTATGCGGCGAGATGGCCGGTCGGCCGCTCGAGGCGATGGCGCTGATCGGCCTCGGCTTCCGCTCGATCTCCATGGCGCCAGCCTCGATTGGCCCAGTAAAGACGATGATCTTGTCGCTCAACGGCCGCAAGATCGAAGCTTTCCTCAACCAACGCCTGGAAGCCGCCGACCCAAATCTCCGCCAAAGCCTGATGCGTTTTGCCGAGGAGGAGGAGGTCGAGATTTAGGGGGGCATGGATATCGAAGGCCAAGACGCGGCCAGAACTTTCGGCTTGCCGCGATACCTCGCTGGCGGAATTTGGCGCCGTTCCCATCACACCAATCGGCCCTCTGCTACGAAGTCGATCGCGGTCGCGACCTCTCCGATGGCAGCCTTCAGGTCACTTCGGCGGGCCGGCGTAAGGCGCTTGATGTCGACGCGCGGTGACGGTGTTACACCCGCGTCGGCATCGGCAAGCTGCTGATCGAGGATCGTGCCGAGGATCAGTTCGTGCGCGTCGATGAGACGCTCGATGCGCTCGGCCTGGATCGGCTCGGCACGGGCAAACGCGCGAAACCGCTCTGCTGTCGAGCGGGCCCGTTCACCATTGCGGATCGCCACAACGCGGCCAGCTGTAAAGATTGGCAATAGGCCATACTTTTTGAGATCGATACGTCCATCGCGTTCGACGCGCAGCGAGCCGAGGATCGTCACCGGCGAACGCCATCCACGGGCGTTTTCGACCAACATCTTCTGGAATGTCACGGAGCGCTGGGCATCGCCGTGGGCACGGGCAAACAGCCGCTCGCCCATGGCAAGGTCGCCGGAGACCGGGACACCGTCGAAAAAGATGTCGACATTCAAGATGTCTTCTGGACGCTGACGCGAGACCCATCCGTCGATAGCCGCTTCGAAGCGCGGCAGGCTCATGCGCCATTGCGGGTTTTTCGCCATCACGCCGCCCTTGCACAGCGGAATCCCGGCGGCATCCAGGATCGCGGCCATGTGTGTCGCCATCTCGGCCAGCCACAGGTCCGTCACGCCGCCCGGTTCGCTCGACGCAGGATCGGACGAAGAACCCGCGTCGAACACAATGGCGTTGTCCTGGTCGGCAGCAATCAGGCTTTCACCCCGGCCCGCCGAACCGAGCACCAGAACGGAATACGGAACGGGCGGCAGACCCCGGCCAGCAGCCGCCATGCGCCGCTCGGCAATGACCGCAGCGCGACGGGTGATGGCGCAGATTTCCGCGCTGATGACACCGGCGATGGCGCGCGCGCCGACCCCCTCGACCCGAAGCGCCCGTGCAGCACTTGGAACCATCGCCCAGGCGCGGGCGAGCGAAGGTTCGTCATCGGCCTGCTCGATCGCGTCGCCGAGCACGAGCGCCGTCGTCGCCCGATGGCGCAACAGATTGCGTGCCGACACCATGCCGGTGACTTTGCCGTCGTGGCCAGTTGCCGCCAAATGCCGGATGCCGAGACGTTCCATGCGGCCAACCGCGCGATAGACGAAGTCGTCTTGCCCGACGGTGAGGAGCGGGCGGGTAGCAGCCTCGCGGACGCGCGCATCAAGCCCGGCGGCGCCACGCTTGTTGATCATCCGCAGCATGTCCCGCTCGGTCACGATCCCGGGACCACTCCCGGCGGCGCCAGGAGCATCATCGGTAAAGCGCACCAGTACCGAGCTGATGCGCCGTTCCATCATCAGCGCAATCGCATCCGAGATAGGCAAATCCGGCTCGACCCAAACCGGTTGGGGCGACATCACGTCGGTCACGCGGTGGACATAAGAAAAGCTCTCGATGCGCGACAACGCCGCCAGCGGATCGCCGGGCGGCAAGGCGGCAAGCGGCCACGGGTCGGTCCCAACGGCACCGCCCTCGCGGCGTGCGGCTAAGTTGCGACAAGCGGTTTCAGCTTCCGCCACGGTGCGGATGCCGCGCTGTTTGAGCAATGGGATCAGGGCTGCGAAAATCCCGGCCGTGGCCACCGCATCACCAAGCGCCGTATGCCGCCCCGCGATATCGACGCCGAGTGCACCAGCAAGTCGGTCGAGATCGTGCTGGGCCACCGGCAGGCGGGCGATCTCGGCGAGTAACTTCACACAGAGGGCGCGTTTGGGCGTCCACGCACGGCCAGCAAGCTTGGTCTCACGTTCGAGGATCGTCAGGTCGTAGCCGATGGTGTGTCCGACCACGACACAGTTCGACAAGAATGCCTCGAAGTCGTCCGCAACGGCGCCATACGCCGGAGCCGCCGCGACATCGGCGTCGGAAATGCCGTGAATGACCGTTGTCGCTTTCGGGATAGGGATGCCAGGATTGACCAGCCGGTCGAAGCGTCCCGTCGCGAGGATCTCACAGCCGCGCATCCGGACCCCGCCAATCTGGACGATGCGAGCCGACCGCACATCAAGGCCCGTGGTCTCGGTGTCGATGACCGCGACATCCAACGCCGCGAGCGGGATTGCCGGATTTGTACTCGGCATGTCTGTCTGACCCGAAGAGAGCGCCCCGCCATGACCGGCCGGGCAAAGGTATCTCCGACACGTGGCGTATCTATTGTCCTGGATCAACGACGATATGTTTTTTGGTCGAAAAGCCCGTGAGGCAGGCAAATCCCACCGTTACTCTGCAGCGACGCGTCTTGCGTTGTCACCCGAAGCCGCCAGGGGTCCATCCGGCATTCCATCCCGCGTTGCG
>Ga0163144_10005141_pt1 | contig 29181 bp, 21 predicted proteins | sample OliLak19BULKMAT1_FD_123175 | JGI IMG/M metagenome (GOLD analysis project Ga0163144, IMG submission 123175) | Freshwater microbial mat bacterial communities from Lake Vanda, McMurdo Dry Valleys, Antarctica - Oligotrophic Lake LV.19.BULKMAT1 | ecosystem: Environmental > Aquatic > Freshwater >...
CAAACTTTTGAAGGATAACAAATATTGAATTTATCTTGTAATCTTTCCTTATTCGGGGAAGTTAATTTGAAAACTTTCCTTAGAAAACTATTTCACCACTTTTCTGGTTTTTTCAAAATCAATTTAGAAACATTCTATCTAAAATATTTTAATTTCAAAATCAAACCATAAGGGTAATTTCGCGTTTTAATATGTAAGCACATTTATATATCAAAGTTTGAATACATTTTAAACATATATGACTGCTTTATAATGATTGTTTATATTAATATTGCGATTTATAAATTTGAAAACCACATAACTAAAATTACAATTTAAATAATGAGTGCAGTTTCTTTTCTTCTTAATTCTTCTATAGGTAAAAAAATAATTATGGGACTCACGGGCTTGTTCCTCATAACCTTTCTAATTGTTCATTGTGGAATAAATTCTTTGATTTTTATGAACGATGGTGGAATTCTTTTCAATGAAGGTGCCGAATTTATGGGTACCAACATCCTTATTAGAACCATGGAAATTGTTTTATTCCTCGGTTTGTTGCTGCACATTTTTCAAGGTATGTATCTTGTTTTTGAAAACAGAAAAGCACGACCGGTAAGTTATGCTGTTATGAATGGCAACTCCAGCAGCAAGTGGTACTCTCGGTCTATGGGACTGCTTGGCACCTTACTCCTGATTTTTTTAATTATTCACCTACGCCATTTTTGGTATGTGAGCCGATTAACCAACGAAATTACCGGTGGTAGCTCAACACTCTTTGATGAAATGAAGGAAGTATTTGCAAATCTATGGATTGTAGTGGTTTATGTTTTGGGAATGGTTTCTCTTTCCTATCATTTATTGCATGGTTTTCAATCTGCTTTTCAAACCATGGGCTGGAACCATAAAAAATATACGCCAATGGTTAAAATCATTGGATTCTGGTTCAGCATTATCATTCCTTTAATTTTTTCAATGATGCCAATTGCAATGTATTTAGGTTGGATTCAATAATCTATTATTCCAAAACAGTCTTAAATCTTAAAATCTAAAATCAAAATGTCGCTTAACTCAAATATCCCTGAAGGTCAATTAGAAGAGAAATGGACCAAATATAAGAGCACTGCTCCCTTAGTAAACCCATCGAATAAAAGGAATTTAGAAATCCTTATCGTAGGAAGTGGTTTGGCGGGTGCTTCTGCTGCGGCTTCTTTAGCCGAACTTGGTTATAAGGTAAAATGCTTTTGTTATAATGATAGTCCAAGAAGGGCGCATTCCATCGCGGCTCAAGGTGGCATCAATGCTGCTAAAAACTATCAAAATGATGGGGATAGCGTTTACCGTTTATTTTACGATACCATAAAAGGTGGTGATTACCGTGCCCGTGAATCCAATGTTTATCGATTGGCTGAAATTAGTCCCAACATTATTGACCAATGTGTTGCGCAAGGAGTTCCTTTTGCACGCGAATATGGTGGAATGTTGAGCAACCGCTCTTTTGGTGGAACACAAGTTCAGCGCACCTTTTATGCTGCAGGACAAACCGGTCAGCAATTGCTTCTTGGAGCCTACAGTGCATTGGAGCGTCAGGTTGGTATGGGAACAGTAGAAATGCTCTCTCGCCACGAAATGCTTGATGTGGTTGTAATTGATGGCAAAGCCAGAGGTATTATTGCCCGTAATTTGATAACAGGCGAACTGGAACGTCATTTTGGCCATGCTGTTTTAATTTGCAGCGGTGGCTATGGCAACGTGTTTTACTTAAGTACAAATGCCATGGGCTGCAATGTTACAGCCTCTTGGAAAGCGCATAAAAAAGGTGCCTATTTTGGCAATCCTTGTTTTACACAGATTCACCCAACGTGTATTCCTGTAAGTGGTGATCATCAAAGTAAACTTACCTTGATGAGTGAATCTTTAAGAAATGATGGCAGGATTTGGGTTTCATTAAAAGCTGGTGATACCCGCCATCCTACAGAAATACCTGAAGAAGAAAGAGATTACTATTTGGAAAGACGTTATCCTGCTTTTGGAAATTTGGTTCCTCGCGATGTGGCCAGCCGGGCAACCAAAGAAAGATGCGATGCAGGGTTCGGGGTTGGACAATCAAAAATGGCTGTTTACCTGGATTTTAAATTCAATATGATGCGTTACGGAAGAGTGGAGGCTACAAAACAGGGTCTTCAGAATGCCAGCGATGCCGATATTTTGAAAATGGGAAAAGATGTTATTAAGGAAAAATATGGCAATCTGTTTGATATGTACAAACAGATTACTGGCGAAGATCCTTATGAAAGCCCAATGCGAATTTATCCAGCAGTGCATTACACTATGGGGGGGTTATGGGTTGATTATAATTTAATGACTACTGTTCCTGGTATGTATGCACTTGGCGAAGCTAACTTTTCTGATCACGGTGCAAACAGACTCGGTGCCTCTGCTTTGATGCAGGGCTTGGCAGATGGATATTTTGTAATTCCATATACCATTGGTGCATATTTATCTAAAGAAATTGCTACCAAAGCCATTCCAACAGACCATCCGGCCTTTGAGGAAGCTGAGAATCAGGTTAAAGAAAGAATCAATAAATTGTTAAGCATTAAAGGCACAAAATCCGTAGATTATTTTCATAAGAAATTGGGAAAAGTGATGTGGGATAAATGTGGAATGGCGCGCAGTGCTGACGGATTAAAACAAGCCATTGAGGAGATTCGTCAGATTAAAAAAGATTTCTGGACAGATTTACGTGTACCAGGTACTTCTGACGAGTTAAACTCTGAATTGGAAAAAGCAGGCAGAGTTGCCGATTTTATTGAATTAGGAGAATTGATGTGTATTGATGCCCTCGAAAGAAATGAAAGTTGTGGTGGTCATTTCAGAGAAGAATCGCAAACAGAAGATGGAGAAGCCTTAAGAGATGACGAAAATTATTCTTATGTTTCTTCTTGGGCTTACAATGAAAATAATTGGGAGCTTCACAAGGAAAATCTCAAATTTGAAAATATAAAAATTGCACAGCGAAGTTATAAATAGAGATTAGTCATAATATTTTTACGATCAACAAAACAATAGTATAAAAATGAGCGGTAATATGAATTTGACCCTAAAAGTATGGCGTCAGAAAAACAATAAAGTAAAAGGCAGTTTAGTAGAATACAAAATCAATGAAGTGTCGCCTGACATGTCATTTCTTGAAATGTTTGATGTGCTCAATGAGCAATTAATTAACAAAGGTGATGAACCAGTTGCTTTTGATCATGATTGCAGGGAAGGTATATGCGGCTCATGCAGCATGCATATTAACGGCAAACCTCATGGCCCTAAAGATGCAATTACCACTTGCCAGTTGCACATGCGAAGTTTTAAAGATGGGGATACCATTGTTGTTGAACCATGGAGAGCGTCTGCATTTCCTATCATTAAAGATTTAACGGTTGATCGTTCTGCCTTCGATAGAATTATTGCCGCGGGAGGATATGTTTCAGTAAATACAGGTAATGCACAAGATGGCAATACCATGCCAATTCCTAAAACAGATGCTGACATAGCCTTTGCAGCCGCCGCATGTATTGGCTGCGGTGCTTGTGTGGCTGCGTGTAAAAATGCCTCTGCCATGCTGTTTGTTTCAGCCAAAGTAAATCAATTGGCACATTTACCTCAAGGCCAGCCTGAGCGCATGGCTAGAGTTAGAGCTATGGTTGCACAAATGGATAAAGAAGGATTTGGTGCTTGCACCAATACAGGAGCTTGCAGTGCTGAATGTCCTAAAGAAATTTCGCTTGTCAATATTGCGGCTATGAACCGAGATTACCTTAAGGCGAATCTGATTGATTCAGAAGGATAGTAATTTCGCAACATCCTCTGCAATTTAAACACACTTGTCGCATGAAGGTGTCATCCTACTTAGTTCTCCTTCTGACTCTACTTTTATCTTCCTGCCGGTCAAAGCCTGCTCCCATCGTTGCCTTTTATTATTGGAAAACAAACTTCAATTTATCGTTGACAGAAAAGCAAGTTCTTTCTGATAACCATGTTTCAAAACTCTATATCCGCTATTTTGATATTGTTTTGGATTCTAAAACGAAGCAAGCTATTCCTGAAAGCCCTATCCTCTTTGAACAATCGGTAGGGAAATTAATTATTGTTCCTGTAGTATACATCAAAAATGAAATTTTCCTTCAAAAGGAAGCCGATATATTAGATTTGGTTAAAAAGTCACTTCATTATATAGATCAAATAAACAAACAATCAGGAATTGTAAACAGGGAAATTCAGGTGGATTGCGATTGGACGATGAAAAGCAGAGACAGATACTTGAAATTTGTCCGTCTCCTCAAGCAGGAAAGTAAAAAAGATATTTCTGCAACCATCAGGCTGCACCAAGTAAAGTACGCTGCACAAACTAAGGTTCCAGAGGTGAATTATGGAGTTTTAATGTACTACAATATGGGAAAATTGGCGGTGGATGAGAACAATTCCATTTACAATAGTAAAGTTGCAAAAAAATATTTAGGTCAGCTTAATTATTACCCTCTTTCCTTAAGGGTAGCACTCCCAATTTTCTCTTGGGGAATTCATATCCGCAACAACAAAATTATCAATGTAATTGGTAAATTGCGCATCCAAAGTTTTAGCAATGACACCTGCTTTGTAAAACGCGGAAATTGGATTGAAACCAAAACTGCCAAATTGAAGTCAGGCTATTATTTTAAAGCAGGTGATGAAATAAAGTTTGAAAAAGTAAGCGAAATGGAATTAACAGAAATGGCTAAAGATTTAGGTGAAAAATTAAAAAATCCGCCAGCTGAAGTTATTTTTTATGATCTTGATTCATTAAATATTAGAATGTATGAGAAGGATATTTTTAAAAAAGTTACTCATAGTTTTTAGTTTTCTGGCCGGCACCATTTCTATCATCATGGCTTGTGGTGGAGATTGGGAAGAACCAGATGTATCGAGTTTTACTCCTGAAACATTTTTAGATTCTTCTCCCCTTTTTTACTCAAACAGCTACTTTTTCTACAAGGGTGGTTTTTACGAAGAAACAGAGTATAATGGGCGCTTTACTGATACGATTCTGTCCGATTGGAAAAAATATCTCAAAAAGGAGATAAAAGAGGATGATTTGAATACTTTGCTTGTTGCGTTTACTAGTGCAGAGATTGATTCTCTCTTTGCGTTTTATACAAAAAAAGAAAAAAACAAGATTGTCAAAAAATGGTCTGCTAAAATAAATCTAAAATCAAAAAGTATAAAATCGCTTATTGAGTTTTTACATTTTGCCAAAAAAGTTGAAGTAAAGGCTTGTAATCAAGCTAATGCTTGGACATACAGCAAAGAAAAAAAAGCTGCTCAGTTGAGTGATGTACTCATCAATTCGCTCAAAGAAAAGTTCATAGCTTCCAACGATGCCTTCTTAAAAAATAGGTATTGGTTTCAAACAGTGAAAGCTTATTTTTATAGTTCAAATAGATCGCAGACCCTTTCCTTTTTTAACAAAACTGCTGAAAGCGTGCCTCACAATTTGCTCTATTACCGAGCAATGTGTTATGCAGCAGGTGCATACTATGGAACGCATCAATACAGTAAGTCGAACTATTTATACAGTATTGTTTTCGACGAATGTCCTGAATTGCAGCTCGACGCCACCTTTGGTTTTCACCCTCAAGAAGAAACTGATTGGGCAGAATGTTTGGCCTTGGCAAAAAACAACCATCAAAAATCTTCTCTTTGGGCTCTGTTCGGCTATTATGCAGATGAGGTAAAGGCTATAAGAGAAATTTATAATCAGGAACCAAAAAGTCATCAGATCGATTTTTTACTTACTCGGGCTATTAACAAGGAAGAAAAAAGAATAAATGAAGAAATAAGTTATATGGAAGAACCTATTGAGTCTTCAGAAATGTATAAATCTAAGCTGAAAGATCTTCAAAATGAGAAGCTATTTGAATTGATAAGAAACATTGCTCAAAGCGGCAAAACCAAAACACCTCCCCTTTGGAGTATGGCACTTGGGTATTTAAACATATTAAATGGAGAATTTCAGAGGGCCAAAGAAATCTTTAACAAGATTGAACAGAACAATGTACTTAATCCATTACAACAAAATCAGCTTCGATTGATGCGCTTTATCAATACCTTAAGCACAATGGATTCAATTGGAACAAAAGAAGAAAGTATCTTATACCGCGATCTAAAATGGCTTTATGAAGAATGCCCTAAGGCAGATAGTTTTGGGAATGATGTTTTTAGATACAGGGCGACCTCCGACTGGAGTAAGAAATATATTTCCTATGTCTATAATTTTACAAATGAGCCCATTAAGCGGGAATTATTTCGTAGAACCGATGAAATATTTTCAGACGAAGTGGGTATTATGGCTATGCGAAACTTTCTGTTAAAACCTGATAAATCTGCTTACGAGAAGCTTGCCGTTGGAAATTATGAAGTTGGCATACAAGATATTGATGAATTTAGGATGATACGCTACGGCTATGAAAATAAAATTGATGAAGCCTCAGCAATTCTGAAATCTTTACCTGAAAAATACGATTATCAATTTGATGGAGATCCATTTATTGGGAATATTAAAGATTGTAATGATTGCGATCATCAGGCAGAGCAACTTTTTGTTTATAACAGAAGTACCCTTTTTGGCAATATGAGCAGTTTGAAACAAAAAATTAAGAGAAAAGAGGAGGTTTACTCCAATGCTTTAAAATTGGCAAATGCCTTTTATAATATGAGTTTTTTTGGGAATGCAAGAGTTTACTATCAAGGGATAATAGGCTCAAATGGTGCGTATTATCAGTACTATGATGCCGAATATATTCCGGATTACTTAAAAGAATTGTTGCTTGGAACAGAGATGTCTGAATATTATTATGAACTTGCCCTGAAGCATGCTGGCAATAATGAACAAAAAGCCAAGTGTTGGTATATGCTGGCTAAGTGTGAAAGAAATGACTTTTATATCACCAATTATTATATGTTCGAGGAGGGGGATGAAAAAACCTCTACTAATACGGATTTTATAGCCTGGGCAGGTTTTAAGGAATTAAAAACAAAATTTTCAGGAACTAAATTTTACCATGACGTGATTGGAGAATGTGGCTATTTCAGTACTTACATTAAAGGACATTAGTTGGGACTTGTCATCATTATTTCTACATTCATTGTTTTTTAAACCTCATTACCAATTTACCTTTGCACACTCAAAACAACCATGAAATTTAATAAATTCATAGCAATACTATTCTTTACACAAGGCTACAACAGTATTGCCCAAACCGCGGACACACTTCATTTTGCAGGTGAAACACACTTTAAGAACATTCAACAATTAACTTTTGGCGGCGATAATGCAGAAGCCTATTTCAGTGTAGATGGGAAAAGTATTGTTTTTCAGAGAACAAATATGAAGGAAGGTATTGCGTGTGATCAAATATTTTATGGAAAATTACCCAAAAAAGCAGGTAAAAAATTTAAATATAAATTGGTAAGTACTGGAAAAGGAAGAACAACTTGTGCTTATTTTATGCCAGACGGAAAACACATTCTTTATGCTTCTACGCATTTGGCAGACACGGCTTGTCCACCTGTACCAGATCGTTCAGTTATTAAAAAGTATGTTTGGGCACTCTATCCTAGTTTTGATATTTTCATAGCAGACCTAAATGGCCAAATCACAAAAAGGCTCACCGACGCACCAGGTTACGATGCAGAGGCAACCGTTTCTCCCAAGGGCGATAAAATTATTTTTACCAGCACACGCAATGGCGATATTGATTTGTATCTAATGGATATTGACGGCAGCAATGTAAAACAAATCACCAATGAACTTGGATATGATGGAGGTGCTTGGTTTAGTCCGGATGGAAGTAAAATTGTTTGGCGGAGTTCCCGTCCAAAAACAGAAGAAGATATCAAAGAATATAAGGATTTATTGGCCAAAGGTTTGGTTGCGCCAACACAAATGGAAGTATTTGTTGCCAATGCTGATGGGTCAGATGCAAAGCAGATTACTAGCCTTGGAAACGCTAACTGGGCGCCAAACTTTAATCATACAGGCAATAAGATTATTTTCGCCTCCAATCATGAATATAAGCGTGGATTTCCATTTAATATTTATATGATTAATCTTGATGGAACAGGACTTGTAAAACTTAGCAGGGATAATGGTTTTGATGCATTCCCAATGTTTTCGCCCAATGGCAAAAAACTTATTTTTAGCTCAAATAGAAATAATGGAGGAACTAGAGATACTAACGTGTTTATAGTGGATTGGGTGGAGTAGAAAAGAGTTTCTCTCTAATATTAGTATTTGTGATCAAAATGTATCTTTTATTGCCGATGGCTTGAGCCAATGGCAATAAAAGATAGATTATAGAATTCAAATTATTTAAATCTCACAAGTCCTTGCTTAAAAACAGTTCCTTTTATAATTAAGGGGGGCCTTTTTAAAATCACATTACCAAAACTATCCAATGAATCATTGTTTTCAATATTTAGATGGCTTGATTCTTTGTAAACTGATCCAATATTTTTTGTAAAAATCTCATAATCTATATCATACCGTATAGCATTTACGGAACTATCCATACTAACTTTTAATGAATTGGGATAGTATAAAGTTTCAAAATTAAAAGTAAAATTGGTGTTTGAATATGAAAATTCCTGAGCAGGCTTGGAGTTGAATTGATTTCCATTCCAATAAAAATATTTAATTACTGGGAAAATTAATAAGGTCTTTATTTCATTGTTGTGTTTGCGATTGATTCTTGACTTTTCATCTTCATAAAAATAATTTTTAACAAAATTCCAGTTTGTACTGTCAACAGAATTATAAGTTGCAATTGTATAAACGGTTTTTGTTGAATCTTTCAAAATTCGTTCAACAACCTCTTTTATGAAGTATGACACTGAGTCGCCATCCTTGCTCGAGCCAATGAAACCATATTTAATGGAATCAGCTTTGTAAATAAATTCCTGCCCAAGCTTTAAATCAGGCCAATATTCACGGCTATTGTCTTCCGGCAATGGATCGTAAGTGTTTTCTTTGCAAGCGATTAATATCAATAATGATGAGAAAAGTATGAATGAATATAATTTCATTGAATGAATATTTGCAAAGGAACGTTGTTTTTTATAATTATTTACATGGATACATCATTTTTAACTCATTTAAAATGTCAATTAATAGTATCTTCGCGGAAACTTAAAAAATGCAATTATTAAGCGGCTTACATGTAGCAAAAACAATTAAAGAACAATTAATTTCTGAAGTTGCATTATTGAAAAGTAAAGGGTTAAGGGCACCTCATCTTGCCGCAATTTTGGTTGGAATTGACGGTGCAAGTCAAACATACGTTAATAGTAAAGAGGCCGATTGCAAGCAGGTTGGCTTTGATTCAACAGTTTTCAGATTTGATGAATCCATGACGGAGGAAGCCTTACTTAATAAAATTAATGAGATAAATCTCGACAATGGAATTGATGGATTAATTGTTCAATTACCATTACCCAAGCATATTTCGGAATTAAAGGTAACCCAAAAAATAAATGCTGATAAGGATGTTGATGGATTTCATACCATAAATCTTGGAAAATTGCTTAAAGGTGAAGATACATTTATTCCTGCAACACCTTTTGGTATTATGATGATGCTTGAGCAATACAATATTGAAACCTCTGGAAAGCATTGTGTCGTCATTGGAAGAAGTAATATAGTTGGAAGACCGATGAGTGTAATCATGTCACAAAACACACAATATGGTAATTGTACAGTTACCCTCTGTCATAGCAAGACCCAAAATCTTGAAGAACTTGTAAAACAAGCGGATATTGTAATTGCAGCACTAGGCAAACCAGAATTTGTTAAAGGCAGTATGCTTAAGCGTGGCGCAGTGGTTATAGACGTTGGTATTACCAGAGTTGAAGATGCAAACCATCCAAAAGGTTATGTTTTAAAAGGTGATGTAGATTTTAATGAGGTGAAAGATATAGCTTCTGCCGTTACCCCTGTTCCTGGAGGGGTTGGACCACTAACACGCATTGGACTTTTGAAAAACACCTTTAAGGCTTATCAGAAATTAATCAATAAAATTTGATTCAAGAAGTTTATCCAATCATGGAAATATTTTATACCATTCAGGGCGAAGGCGCTTGGAGTGGGAATGCGGCCTATTTTGTTAGGCTGGCCGGCTGCGATGTAGGCTGTGTTTGGTGCGATGTAAAAGAAAGCTGGGATGCTTCAAAATATCCTTCCTTATCGGCAGCACAAATTATCGAAAAATTTGAGCCAACCAACTGCAAAATGGTTGTAATTACAGGTGGAGAACCTGCCATGTACGATTTGACTGCCTTAACCACTGAATTAAAAAAAAGCGGCTATAGAGTACACATAGAAACCTCTGGAGCTTATCCATTGATTGGCGACTTTGATTGGGTTTGTTTTTCTCCAAAGAAATTTAAAAACCCTGTTGAAAATTTCGGACTCGTAGCCAATGAACTAAAAATTATTTTGTTCAATAAGTCAGATTTCGAATGGGCTGAATTTTACAAAAAGAATGTAAATGAAAAATGCCTTTTATATCTTCAACCTGAATGGACCAAGAGTGCTAAAATAAACCATACCCTGATAGAGTATGTAAAAAAGAATCCTGAATGGCGAGTTTCACTGCAAACACACAAGTATTTAAACATTCCATAACTCTCTTTTAATTAATTGTTTAGTAGAAATCAAAAACAAAATTCGGTACTTAAAAACTAAAAATAACTCAGATAAAATATGTCATTACAATGCGGAATAGTAGGGCTACCAAATGTTGGTAAATCAACCCTTTTCAATTGCTTATCAACTGCCAAAGCCACTGCGGCTAATTTTCCTTTTTGCACGATAGAGCCAAATATCGGTGTGATAACAGTACCAGACGAGAGGCTTTTTGCTTTGGAGGAAATTGTAAAACCAGAAAGAGTTTTGCCAACAACAATTGAAATTGTTGATATAGCTGGGCTTGTGAAAGGTGCTAGCAAAGGAGAAGGTCTTGGAAACCAATTTTTAGGAAACATCCGCAACACAGATGCAATCCTGCATGTATTGCGATGCTTCGACGATGGAAACGTTATTCATGTGGATGGCTCAGTGAATCCAATTAGAGACAAGGAGATTATTGATACCGAATTACAAATTAAGGATTTGGAATCTGTTGATTCAAAAATTGCCAAAACAACAAGAGCTGCTGCGGCTGGTGATAATGCCGCTAAAAAAACATTCGAAATTCTCAAAACATATAAGAATCACCTTGAATCTGGGCAAAACGCTCGAACCGCTCCTGTTGAAGACGCTGATAAAGAAGCGGTAAAAGATTTACAATTGCTGACTGCCAAGCCAGTAATGTATGTTTGTAATGTAGATGAACAAAGTGTTCTCACAGGGAACGATTACACCAAACTTGTAGCAGATGCTGTAAAAGATGAGGATGCTGAAATCTTGATTATTTGCGCCAAAATAGAATCTGAGATTGCCGAGTTAGAGCGTGATGATCAGATAATGTTTTTGGAAGAACTTGGCCTTAAAGAAAGTGGCGTCGGGCGTTTAATTACCTCTGCCTATCGCTTATTGCACTATGCAACCTATTTTACTGCTGGTAAAAAAGAAGTGAGAGCATGGACCATAACCAGAGGAATGAAAGCACCGCAAGCCGCTGGAGTCATTCATTCTGATTTTGAAAAAGGATTTATACGTGCTGAGGTAATCCATTACGAGGATTATATACAACTTAAATCTGAGGCAGCATGCCGCGAAAATGGTAAGCTCAATGTAGAAGGAAAGGAATACGTTGTTCAGGATGGTGATATTATGCATTTTCGATTCAATGTGTAATGAGCATGGAGTGCCTAAGAAAGTAATTTGGTAAAAAGTCTTTGTTAACCTAAAATCCGCAATAGAAAATGAGTATTCGATTTACAATTTGTAAATCAATTCTTTGACGAATTGATAACAATTTCTAAATCGGGATTAAACCCAACTAAATCAAGTAGTGCGTTTCTTTGAATCTTCTATTGATTAATTTGGGTTAAACTTGAACTTTTTCGACAAATCTTAAAGAATTTATTTATCATCAACTTGTAATAAAAGCTAACATGATTTTATTTTGACCTTATCTTCGCTCATATTGCTGATTTATTATAAATTGCGCCTGATTGAAAATCAATAGAACGCTTCATATTATAGCCTTTGATGTACCATTTCCTGCCAACTACGGCGGAGTAATTGATATATTTTATAAAATCAAAGCCTTGAGTGAAAGTGGCGTAAATATTATTTTACATTGTTTTGAATACGGGAGAAATCCTTCGAAGGTGCTTTCAGACTTGTGTAAGAAAGTTTATTATTACCCACGCAAAACCTTCAAAAATTTCCTCTATGGAAATTTACCTTATATTGTTTCTACAAGAGATTCAGGAGAGTTATTAGAAAATTTATTAAAAGATCACCATCCTATTTTGTTCGAGGGACTTCATTCTACATTTTACTTAAAACATCCTGATTTGAAACATCGGTTTAAAATTGTAAGAACCCATAATGTTGAACACAATTACTATCATCATTTAGAGATGGTTGAAAAGAACTTTTTTAAAAGATATTTCTTTAAATTGGAATCCGAAAAGTTAAAAAAATATCAGATAGTTTTAAAACATGCTGATCTTATTTGTACCATTTCGCCAAATGATACGAGTTATTTTCAGAAAAAATTCGGCAAGACAATTTTTATTCCTGCATTTCATGCAAATAATAAAGTTGAGATCAAGGAAGGCATTGGAAAATTTATTCTTTACCATGGTAATCTTGCCATTGGAGAAAACCATGAAGCTGCAATGTATTTAATCAATGAGGTTTTTTCAAAACAAACCCTGCCTTTTATTATTGCTGGTTCACACCCAAAAAAAGAATTACGGCAATTAGCTGCAAACTACGACCATATCAGACTTGTTGATGACGGAAACACAGAACAGATTTACAATCTTATTGCAGAGGCTCAAATCAATGTGCTTTACACTGAACAGGATACTGGCATAAAATTAAAACTCCTTAATGCACTGTTTACCGGCAGACACTGCATAGTAAACCATAAAATGGTAGACAATACCGGTTTGGAGATTTTATGCTCGATTGCAAGAAATTCGAATCAATTTATTAAACTTATAGAAGAGTTCTGGGAAAAACCATTTACCAAAACGCAAGTACGACAGAGAATAGAATTTTTTGAGAATAATTTCTGTAACAAGTATTCAGTAGATGAGTTGATTGCTGCCATTACATTTTTACCCTCTCAAAATGAACTGGCTCAAAAGCGCGCCAATACAAATCAACCTCAAAAAGCCAACAGAGTAGTTAACGCCCTTTTAGGTTTGTTACCATTTTAAATAGTCTTTTAAAAATTGGCCTTATAAGCAGTTTAAAATCAAATTTATCTTATTCTTGGTGAATAACTCATTCTCTTTCATTGACTTTTTTCTATAATTCTTCAATTGCAAATTCCGGAAATTAAAAAGCATAACTTAAATTTCGAAGTTTAAATTTTACTTATATTTTATTGAAATATCATTTGTTTAATTATTTTTATCTCGCTAAGTTTGAAGTGCCTTAGAACATCAATTGTAGATAATAAAATTTATAATATTAATAAATCATGAGTTCAGAAAAAAAAATATACGAATTACATCACGAACATCAGGAATGGTTGAATAAATTATCATTTTATAAAGATGATTTGGCTGTGATGCAAAAAAGAATTGAAGAAGTAGCCATTCGCAATACTTCCAAGGAATTTCAAGCCATGGTTGATCATTATGAAAATCAATTTCTTATTCAAAAGGAGCAAATTAGCCACTTGAAGCACAAGATTAAAGAACACGAAGGCTTGATTGAAGATTCGGTTCTTAAAAACCCTGTGGCTGTTGATCATAGAACAATGCCTGATCATGAAGAACAGCGCGCAAAAATGACCCGCTTTGAAGAACTGTTTGCAGAACTTAGAACTGATTTAATGAACTTCTTAGCTAAATCACTTTAGATAAGTGTTTGATTTAAGAGTATTATAAAAAACCAAAATCCACGGCAAAATTTCTTTTGCTGGGGATTTTTTTTATTGAAAATCATCTCTTCAATAATTCAAGAATAACCCTCTCCTTTTAAATGCTTTCTTTGTCTTAGTTTGGCACTAAAAGAAAATCTAACTTTTAATTTTTTTACCTATATCTGAGATACACTGCTTTTAACCATTTCTTCCCAAGTTAAAATAGTTTTATACCCTTTTTTCGCAAAATATTGATTCGCATCTGCGCGGGTTGCTAAGCAAAAATCACCTCCCCAAGCGCCAAGCGATTTAATAGCACCGGAATAATCCTGAAATAACCTTTCTTTCAAGGGTCTTATGTTTAGAATCTCAGCAACTATCGATTCGTGTTTTGTTAAAAGCCATTCAAATTCATCCAATTCTGTGCAATGGATAATTTCCTCGGTTATTTGATTTATTTGCTCAATAGTTTGAATGGATGCTTCCTTCAATTTTTGGTATTTTGCAATCTCTTCCCTACTATTTTGCTTATTACCAAGATGCACAAAGTACAACTGATTTGAAAATAAAGGATTGTAATCAATAACTCTCCAGTCAGGGGTTTTATTTATTATAGAGTATAAAATTGGCTTAGATTCAAGCGCTATCGCAATATCATAACCGCTGCCTTTAAATGAGTTAGAAAAAAGTTGCAAAGCATCTATTTTGGCCCATTTTGAAATATTTGCAATTAAAGTACTGCTGCTTCCCAAACCCCAGTTGTTGGGGAATTCCAGACTTGTAATTACTTCATAATCTGTTTGATTATTAATAAAATGAGGTTCTAACTGCAATGCGTTCTCCAAAATATTTTTCAAGATTAAAACTTCTGGAGAGGTTTCTAAGGTGCCCATTGCAATGGGGATAAGATGACTATCCTGCAAAATAAATGAGAAGTTCAACCAGATATTTCCTTCAAAATCCTTGGCTGTCCAGTGCAGATTGCCTGAGCCTGGAAGGAAGTTTACTCGCATTGACTGACCTTTTTTTGTAGGTATAGCTAATGCTTTTGCGCCATTTAAAACCAGATATTCGCCAGTAAGGAGTAGCTTGCCGTGACTGAAATAGTTTTGTATCAAGAGTAATTACTTATAGCTTAGGAATACGATGTGCTGCCTCAGTGAACAACGAAAATTGATTTTTAAAATATGTTTGTTTAAATTTTCTTTTAAGGAGTAAATCTATTTATGCTTCACCTCACTTGGATTTTTAATACCTCTTACCTTGCAAAAAATATCAACAGCAGCTTGGTGGCTAGGTACTTTATCTTTAAAATAAGCAATTATTTCTTTTTTTTCTGCTTCTGTTGCCTCTAATTGATTTAGAATATTAAGCAAGTGCATTTTCATGTGACCTTTCTGAATACCAGTTGTTACAAGACTTCTGAGTGCAGAAAAATTTTGCGCCAATCCAGCGGCGGCAACAATTCCCATAAGATCTGGTGCGTTTGGTTTACCTAAAAGTGCATGTGAGAATTTTACCAAGGGATGTAAAGTTGTAATCCCTCCTACTGTTCCCAGAGACATGGGAATAACCATCCAAAATTTAAAAATCCCGTCCTTCACTTCTGCATGGGTTAAACTGCTGTATTTTCCATTGCGTGAGGCGTAGGCATGGATACAAGCCTCAATAGCTCTAAAATCATTGCCCGTTGCTATTACAATGGCATCAATGCCATTCATAATTCCTTTATTATGTGTAACAGCCCTATACGGCTCAATTTCAGCAATACGCACTGCTCGTAAAAATTTTTGAGCAAATTCTTCCGGAGATATTCCAGCATCGCTATCAAGATCAGTTACAGCGCAACTTACTTCACATTTTACCAAACACTCTGGGGTGTAATTGCTCAAAATACACATCACAATTTGAACGGTATTTTCTTCAAGTATGCTATTGGCAATTTTTTCCTTTAAAATATTTGCAAATTCTTCTAGAATTGAATTTATAAAATTTGCACCCATACTGTCACAGGTGTCAAATCGTACTTCAATTTGAAAGTATCCTGGTTCTTCAATCGTTTTATTATTTAATTGAATGTCCAAAATTCCACCGCCTCTTGTCTTCATATTTTTTGTTAAATAAGCCGAACCTTCTAATAAATCATTTTTAATTCCATAAAAGAATTTCTCAAATTTTTCCACATCCTTCCCTTCCCAAATAAAATGTACATGTCCAATCTTGGTTGTAGAAAGTACAGTTGATTTAAATCCCCCCCTATTTAACCAAAAGTTTGCAGCTTTGGCTGCTGCCGCAACTACTGAGCTTTCTTCAATAGCTAATGGAAGACAATACACTTTGTCATTGATCAAAAAATTAGGGGCTACGCCATAAGGTAAATAGAAATTGCTAATTGTGTTTTCTATAAACTCATCGTGCATTTTTTGTATATCTGCATCGGTATGCCAATAACTTTTAAGTAATTGAAGTGCTTTTTCTGAATCATCAAAATAGTTGCTAATTAACCACTCTATTTTTGCTTCCTTGCTTAGTTTACTATATCCTGCTATTGCCTGCTTCATCTTTATTTATCACATTATTAATTGTTTCTTAAAAATTGCCTATTGATTTGTGTTGAATGTATTGTATTGTATTAAAACTAAATTGCTACCTTACGTGAAGGAAGGCCTTTGCCATGGCTAATCCATTTATCTGTGTTTCCAAATAGGCACATAGGGCATCGTAATCATCTTTAGCATGCGCTAGAAGTGCTGAGGCTTGACCATATATTGCATTAGCATTTATTTTTTCCGTTAAGAAATAGCCATCCAAAAAGTTTTTTACCCCCCCCGAGATGATAAAATTTTTACACAAATAAGCGGATGATTCAATCAGTATCTCATTTACAAATCCGAGCATCTCAAGCGCAGTATGCCCGATATTGGCAATCGGTTCATAAACTTCTTTCCGAAGTTCATCGCCTCTTAGCATTTCGAGCATTGCAAAATTAGTCCCACCGTGCGCACCAAAATCTATAGCTGCCAAAGGCAATTCCATTAATCTTTTGATGCTTTCAGGGCCCATCCCCTGTCCAACTTCTTTGACTATAATTTTTTGATCTAATTTGTTGAGTATCTCAGTAATTGTTATTAATGGCGATTGAACAATGAGATCGCCTTCTGGTTGAAGCCATTCTTGCAATGGATTAATATGAATAATTAAACCATTGGCTTCTGTTTTATCAATAAGTGAAGTAATTTTATCAAGTCTTCCCGATTTAAGGAGCTGTTCTACCTGAGCTATTCCAAGGTTTGCATAGAGTGGAACATCATTTCCGCAATATTTTCTTACTCTAAAATCTTCTAGGTAGGTGTTATGATCCAAAATAATACGACATGATCCAAGTCCCATGCCCATTCTATATTTTCCACAGGCTTTTGCTAAATTCTCATTGATAGTTTTTGCATGCTTGGTACCTCCAGTCATGCTCGATACCCAGATAGGAGTTTCTAATTCCTTATCTAAAAATGAAAAGGGTACGACTTTATCGTCTGGATGGGGATTTAATATAGGCTCGTAATAAAATCGTTTATCGGTTTGTGATACCTGCGAGAGGAATGCCAAGTCAATATGATCTGCTTTTCGGGATGAGGCGGTATCAGGCTGCATTTTTTTTAAAGGCCTCAAAGTTAATAATAATGATAGTTTTTGGCCTTAGTTTTTGACAAAACTTTAGAATGAACCGACAATTGCTTAAAATTGCAGCATGGGAAACAATATACTCAAAGGGAAAAAAGGTATAATTTTCGGCGCACTTGATGAAAGATCAATAGCCTGGAAGGTTGCCGAACAATGCCACGCAGAGGGTGCTACATTTGTACTTACCAATGCACCGATAGCCTTGCGCATGGGAACAATTAACAAGCTTGCGGAATCAACTCAGTCAGAAGTGATTGGATGCGATGTGAGTGTGGATGCAGATATGGAGAACCTTGTTAAACAATCTATGTTGAAACTTGGTGGTAAACTTGATTTCGTTTTACATTCTGTTGGCATGAGTTTAAATATTCGTAAAAAGAATCCTTACACGGGTTTAAATTATGATTTCATGCACAAAACGTTAGATATATCTGCAATTTCTTTTCATCGGTTGCTGCAAACATGTTATAAAATAGATGCACTGAATGAGTGGGCAAGCGTTTTAGGGTTAACCTACATAGCATCTCAACGGGTTTTTCCTGATTATAGTGAGATGGCTGAATCGAAAGCATTATTAGAATCCATTGCACGAAGCATGGGTTATCATTATGGTAAGGCAAAAAAAGTTAGAATTAATACCATCTCACAATCCCCAACAATGACTGCTGCCGGCTCAGGTGTCGGTGGTTTTGATTCATTTTTGGCTTATGCAGAGCGAATGTCACCTCTGGGGAATGCGTCGGCTGAGGATTGTGCAAGATATTGTGTATCTCTATTCTCTGATTATACCAAAATGGTAACAATGCAAAACCTGTTTCACGATGGTGGATTTTCATTTACAGGTGTAAGTGCGGAAGTCATGGACACGATTAAAGAGAATTCATAGTATATGCCTGATTATTTTGTCCGGATAGGGTTGTAGAGGATTGTGAATCTTGAAGTTAACTTAATCTGAATTCTTGATGTGGTTGTGCGGGGATACTGATGGCTGATCTTGAACTGCTTCCTAGAATACCAAGGACGTTATCACCTTCTTTTTTTACGGATAATTGCTTTACTAATCTCAACTGCAAAAAACACCAAGGATGAGGCTGCACCAACAACAATAAATTCAGTAATACTTAATGCTTCTGTATGAAATATTGGTTGTAGAAATGGCGTATAGGTTATCAATAATTGTAAAGCAAAAACCATAATTACAGACCAAATCAAGAGTTTATTTGCAAACATATCAGTGCTGAAAAAACTCTTTTTTTCAGAACGGATGGCGAGTACATTGCCCATTTGAGCTAAGCACAAAACATTAAAGACGATGGTTTGCCAATGCAATCCATTTTTTATAGCCCAACTCTGTGCACCAATTGTTATAATGGCCATAAATAATCCAACCCATATAATTTGCAGGCCTCTTCCCTCAGAGAAGACCGTTTGTTTAAACGGGCGCGGTGGACGATTCATGATATCTCTCTCGGCTTTTTCGTAGGATAACGATATGGCGGGTAAGCCATCAGAAACCAAATTAATCCATAAAATATGTATGGGTAAAAGTGCTACAGGCAATCCAAGCAAAGGCCCAACAAGAAGGGTCCAAAGTTCACCAGAGTTACTTGTCATTAGGTACTTTATGAACTTAAGAATATTATCATAAATTCTTCTGCCTTCTTTAACTGCTCTAATGATGGTAGAAAAATTATCATCCAATAATATCATGTGAGCCGCTTCTTTTGAAACATCAGTCCCGGTAATTCCCATGGCAATTCCAATATTTGCTCTTTTTAAAGCAGGTGCATCATTTACCCCGTCGCCCGTCATCGCCACATAATGTCCTTTTGCCTGCAAGGATTTTACAATGTGTAGCTTTTGTTCAGGAGAAACACGCGCATAAACTTTAATCTTTTCAACCTGTTCCAGAAATTCATTATCACTTAATTCTGCAAGTTGTTTACCCGTCATCACCAAATCATCCTCCGAGCAAATTATACCAATGCGAGAGGCTATTGTTTTTGCTGTTAAAGGATGATCGCCTGTAATCATTACAGGTACGATGCCGGCTTTTTTACAATGTTCTACAGCATCAATCACTTCTTCTCTTGGAGGGTCTAATAAGCCGGCCAAACCTAAAAACGTAAGCTCAGCTTCTACTGAATCACTTTCAGGTTTGTCGGGTAACTTCTCCCAAATACGATATGCAAATCCAAGCACACGCTGTCCATTGGCAGCCATTTCATCAATCTGTTTTATCACATCAGATGTATCAATGTCCAAACACTTTAGCACTAAAATGTCGGGAGCTCCTTTGGTAAAGGAAATAATTTTATTTTGAAACGGATGAAAGGTTGTCATCAATTTCCTTCCAGAATCGAAGGCAATTTCGCCTAGCCTTGGCCAATCATCATGCTTTATTTTTAATTCACGAGCTACTTCAAGGAGTGCTATTTCACTGCTATCTCCTTTGATTTTATTGTTAGAATCTTCACTTGCATCATTATTGCAAGCAAAGGCATGGGTTAATAAATCAAAGGTTTTATCTTGCTGAATAGATGGTAGGTTATTCCGTTCGTATAATTTTTGATTCACATAGATGTTTTCTACATGCATTTTGTTTTTTGTAAGAGTACCCGTTTTGTCAGTACAGATATAGGTTACAGAACCCAAGGTTTCGATTGCAGGTAATTTTCTGATGAGTGAATTAAAACGAATCATCCTTTTGGCAGCCAGTGCCAATGAAATTGTAATAACAGCAGGCAATGCTTCAGGAATGGCCGCCACAGCAAGAGAAATACTTGAAAGCACCATTTTTATAACATTTTCTCCTCTAAACCAACCCGCAACAAAGAACAGTACACACAACAAGGCAATGATAATTGAAAGATTCTTGGCAAACACCTTCATGCGTTGTTGCAATGGGGTTTCAGTTTCATCTTCTTGTAACATTTTTGCGATGGAACCGAGTTCGGTATTCATGCCTGTTGCCACCACAATAGCTTTACCTCTTCCATACGTTACAAAAGTTCCTTTGAAAACCATATTTACCCTGTCACCTACCGATAAATCATCGTCCGACAGGGTTTCACTTATTTTTTCAACAGATTCTGATTCTCCTGTTAAGGCAGCTTCCTCTATTTTTAGGTTGATGGATTCTATCACGCGCATATCCGCAGGTACCGCGTTTCCAGCTTCCAACAAAACAACATCGCCGGGAACTAACCCGGTTGCTGGTAATGATACTTTTATGCCATCGCGCATTACATTGGCATTTGTAATTGTCATCTGTTTTAAGGCAAGCATTGCCTTTTCTGCCCTGTATTCCTGAAAAAATCCCATGAAAGCATTGAGCAGCACAATAATTAAAATTACTACTGTGTCGGTGATATCGCCAAGTAAACCTGAAATAACTGCTGCCGCAAGGAGGATAATGATCATTAAATCTTTAAATTGGGACAAGAACATCCCTAAGATGCTTTTTCTTTTCCCTTCCTCTATTTCGTTTGGTCCTGATGTAAGAAGTTTTTTTTCAGCGCTTACGCTGCTTAATCCTTCTCGTTTAGAATCAAAATGCTTTAAAACTTCCTCACAACTTGATTTATACCAATTCATCTTTAAAACTTATTTAAATATTTTTTCAGTTTGGTATTTAATTCTAACTTTTGGAAGTTGAATCAAATTACTTTTCTAAAATTAATCATAATTATTATCCAAATCGTTTTATTATTTCTATCTCCAGCATCTCTCGATGTTTTGGATGGGCAATTTTCATCAAGGCCATGGCGCGTTCTCGTAAATTTTTTCCGAACAAATAAGCAACTCCAAATTCAGTTACCACATAATGAACATGCGCTCTGGTTGTAACAACACCGGCACCGGGTTTCAGAAAGGGAACAATTTTAGACGCTCCAGATGAGGTAGTTGAGGTTAGAGCTATAATGGGTTTCCCACCTTCAGATAATGCGGCCCCTCGCATAAAATCCATTTGCCCACCTACCCCTGAATATTGATAAATACCTATGGAATCAGAACAAACCTGTCCTGTTATATCAATTTCTATGGCCGAATTAATTGCAACCGCTTTAGGATTTGCTAATATGACCCGGGGGTCATTTACATAAGCAATATCCAAAAAAACTACTTGCGGATTGTCGTCAATAAAATCATACAATTTTCTGCTTCCTATTGCAAAACCTGTTACTATTTTTTCTCTGTGTTTCTTTTTATACCTATTGGTTATAACTCCCTTTTCAACCAAAGGAATTACACCATCTGAAAACATCTCGGTATGAATTCCCAAATCTTTATGATTACCTAGACAAGATAACACGGCGTCGGGTATTGAACCAATTCCCATTTGAAGAGCCGAGCGGTCTTCAATTAATTCGGCACAATACCTTCCTATGGTGAGCGTTGTTTCATTCATCTTATTCTGATAGCTAACCTCAGGCAGTGGCTCATCCACTTCCACAAAAGTGTCTATTTTACTGATATGTATTAAGCCGTCGCCATGCGTGCGAGGCATTTGTTTATTTACCTGCGCAATTACATGTTTGGCATGTTTAATGGCAGAAATGGCAACATCTACTGAAGTACCTAAAGAACAAAAACCATGTTTGTCGGGAACCGAAACATGCACCAAAGCTACATCTAGTGTCAAAATTCCTTTTTCAAATAACAGGTAAATTTCGCTTAAAAAAACAGGAATGTAATCTCCGTGATCCCCATTGACTATTTCCCTAACATTTTTTGAAACAAAGAGTGAATTGAGGAAGAAGCTTTTCCCAAAGTCTGGCTCATTGAAAATACCTTCGCCCAAGGTAGTGATACTTAGAAGTTCTACCTTATTGAGTTCTGAACTTCTTTTAAAAAGTGCTTTTAAAAGATGGATAGGTGTTGCAGCGCTTCCGTGCAGAAATAAACGTTGACCGCTCTGAATGATTTTGACTGCTTCTTCTGCTGTTTGGTATTGCGGTGTCATTTTGTTTTAGTAATTGAAAAAAGCGATTCGCAAAGGTTGTAAAAAACAATTGATTCAGTCTTTATCAAGAGAATGCAAATCTAATCACAATGAAGGTGTAAAGGTACTTCCGCTTTGTCCTATTTGCATGCGGAATTCCGAATATTTAAAAACCACTCTTTCTGCTGCTCTCATCTCCTTGTGATAGTGTTTTCAAGGAATTTTAAGTTCGCATTTATAAACCAACTCAAAAGAGTGCCATAGAATTTTGGGCAGATGGATAAATTTCCACCTAAGCTTCCATAGAATTTAGCAGATTGAGCGCTTCCCCTAAACCTTTGATATCTTGAATCTTTAAAGTCAATAATTCTTTCGACTGTTTTAGATTGGCCTTATTTGGGTTTTGTCTAATAAATTCAAGAATTCGCCCAAAAATATCACCTTGAAAATAGCGATCATCTTTTGTAAACCAACCTGTAAGTGATTTCTGTTTCAAAATTAGCTTTTCAAATCCAAGATTACGGCCCAACCATTTTAGCTTTACACTTCCTATTAAGTCATTCACTTGTTTTGGCATTTTACCGAATCGGTCCGTTATTCGAATGGCGAATTGATGTAACTCCTCTTCATTTGTTACCCTTGCCAATTCATTGTACAAACTCAATCTTTCACTGATATTCCTCACATATTGATCGGGAATCATAATGTCTAAATCAGTTTCTATCTGACAATCGCGAATGCTTGGTTCATCTGTTTCATCCAGCATTTCTGAGAATTCTTCCTTTTTAAGTTCGCGAACAGCCTCATCCAAAATTTTATGGTACATTTCAAAACCGATATCACTGATAAATCCGCTCTGTTCTCCGCCGAGTAAATTACCTGCACCGCGAATATCCAAATCACGCATGGCCACGTTAAATCCTGATCCTAATTCACTAAATTCTTCTATGGCTTTCAAGCGTCGCTTTGCCTCATCCGTAAGTGCTTGAAGTGGAGGACAAAACAAATAACAGTAAGCCTTTTTATTGCTTCGGCCAACTCTTCCGCGCATTTGATGCAAATCACTCAAACCAAAGTAATGTGCATTATTAATGATCATGGTATTGGCATTTGAAATATCTAAACCAGATTCAATGATGGTAGTAGCCACCAATACATCATATTCGCCTTCTACAAATTTTATCATCACATCTTCCAATTCAACACCATTCATTTGGCCATGTCCAACACATACCTTGGCAGCAGGACAAAGTTCTTCTATTAAACGTGCAATTTCATAAATGTCTTTCACCCTGTTATGAACAAAAAACACTTGGCCACCTCGCGATATTTCATGATCTACCGCTGTTTTTAGAATTTCTTTACTGAATACACGTAATTCAGTATTTACTGATTGCCGATTGGGCGGTGGTGTATTGATGATGGATAAATCTCTTGCGCCCATGATACTAAAGTGTAAGGTTCGAGGAATGGGTGTAGCTGTAAGTGTCAGTGTATCCACATTGACCCGAAGTTCTTTCAACCTATCTTTGGCGGCTACCCCAAATTTCTGTTCTTCATCAATAATTAATAAACCAAGATCTTTAAACTTAATATCCTTGCTTAATAATTTATGGGTACCAATGATGATGTCAACTTTACCATCGGCCAAATTTTTTAACGTTTCCTTTTGTTGCTTCGCTGTTCTAAAACGACTTATATAATCCACTTTAACTGGAAAGTCGTGCAATCTCTCCTTGAATGTTCTATAGTGTTGTTGGGCTAAAATGGTTGTAGGTACCAAAATGGCTACCTGCTTGCTGTCGCATGTCGTTTTAAAGGCAGCCCTTATGGCCACCTCTGTTTTCCCAAAACCAACATCTCCACAAACCAATCTGTCCATAGGGTGTGGCGATTCTAAATCCCGCTTTACATCATCAATGGCTTTGGCTTGGTCGGGAGTATCTTCGTACATAAAACTGGCTTCCAACTCAGTAATCATATAATTATCTGGTGAAAAACTATAACCGGGTTGAGCTTTCCGTTTTGCATAAAGGGTAATTAAATCTCTTGCAATATCCTTTACCTTCGATTTGGTTTTTGCCTTGAGTTTTTGCCAAGTATCGCTGCCTAATTTGTTGAGTGTTGGCTCTGTCCCATCCTTACCGCTGTATTTAGAGATTTTATGTAAAGAATGAATATTTACATACAGCAGGTCATTATTTTTGTAACTAATCCTTACTGCTTCCTGCAAGGTGCCTCCCATTTCAATTTTTTGAAGTCCTTCAAATTTCCCTAAACCATGGTCAATATGCACTACAAAATCACCTGGTACAAGATCACGAAGTTCTTTCAGGGTGAGTGCTTGGTTTCTGGTGTAGCGCGTTTTGGTTTTGTACCGATAGTATTTGTTAAAAATTTGATGTTCGGTATAATAGGCCATTTTGCCAATACCGTCCATAAAACCTCTTGACAAACCCTGATAGACTGGTGTGAAATCAATGTTTGAATTTAAATCTTCAAAAATGGATTGAAGCCGTTCAATCTGTTTTATGGTCTCTGAAAAAACCAGATTTTTAATACCAATTTGGTCGTTTGACCTGAGGTGACTGATCAGTAAATCAAAACTTTTATCAAAAGTAGGCTGTGATGAGGTTTTGAAATCTATTATTTCACTGGCTTTAAAAACAGGACGCAAGCCATTTTCAATAATACGAAAGCGACTTATTTTAGTTTGAATAAATCCAGGAGGATCATAAAGCAAAGCCGGCGCGGTAAGCCCTTCTGATAGATTAGGGTCTTCAAAATAGTGATTTGCCGTATCAATACCATGATGAATAACATCAAGGCTTAACTGCAAATCTTCAGTAAATACAAGGCAATCGTCGGGAATGTAATCCCAAATAGACGTTCGTTTTGAAATTATTTCCTCCTTGCTGATATTGGGGACAATACTGGCAAATTGAAGATCTTTTACCGAAAGTTGGGAAATTGGGTCAAAAGCCCTGATAGATTCAATTTTATTTCCATCCAATTCAATGCGGTATGGAAATTCGAAAGAGAATGAAAAAACATCAATAATGCCACCTCGGATTGAGAACTGTCCTGGTTCATAAACAAAATCGACCCTATCAAAATGATATTCATTTAGAAATTCAATAATAAAATCAATATCGAAGCTATCACCAATATTTATCTCAACCCTATTTTTTTTTAGATCCTCATGTGGAATAACCGTTTCGGAAAGTGCTCCGGGATAAGTAACAAGAATGTAAGGATTTTTGCGTTTAAATAAACCGTTTAAGACTTCTGTTCTTTGTTGAATATTAAAAGAATCTGAATGATGCAGGTGAAATGGCTTTGCGAAAGAATCAGGTAGGAAGAGAATCCTGTTTTCTCCCAAGAGATTTTCAATATCTGATTTAAAAAAATGAGCAGTTTCTTTGTCAGGAAGCAATGCTAAAACAGATTTTTCATAATTTTGGAAGAGTCCTGCAACTACGAAAGCATTTGCACTGCCATGCACATTTTGAATATTTATATTAATATATGCACGCACCGCATCCATCAGCGAAACAAAATGTCGGCTGTTGCAAAAATGATTAAGAACCTGTTGGGCGTTCAAATGCCTAATTTAATAAGGGTGCAAAAATAAGGGTAGATAGGGTTAAAAACGAGTGGAATATTTAGAAGATGATGAACTTTTTATGTTTTACGAGTCATTAAATTATTACAATAAAGAAACGATTCCTTTTTAAGGAATTCATATATTCGCTGCGAATATTAAACAGATGCAAAGAAATATTTCCTACATACTCTCCTTGTTGCTTGTTGTTTCACTTTTTTCATGCAAAAAAAAGACAGATGACCTTACCCCTTCTAATGACCCATCATTAACTACTAAAGTTGATGGAACCGTTTGGACAGCAAAAAATTTTACGGCATCTTACAGATATGATGTATTTGTATTGAATGCAAAATCTGCTAGTGGACAGAGCATTATTTTAAGAATGAAATTGGTTCCTGGTCACGAAACCGATCAGGCATTTTATGAATTTGCTTACGATAATGATAACAGCGTTGGTATTTTTGTTGAGAAAGAAAGTGAAACACCCTTTTCTACCAATCAATACGACATGAATAAGCCAGTTCCTGGAACAATTTCATTTACCAAACTTGATAAAACAAGCAAAAAAGTGAGCGGTTCTTTTAAAATAAAGGTAAGGAGAGTAACTGATAATGGAGAAAAAGAGCTAACTGGCACTTTCGAAAATTTAACCTTTGATGATGTAATTTCTGCAACGCCTGCCAAGGTAATGACTGCTTCAGTTGATGCCGCAAGTTGGACAGCAACTGCGGTTTTAACTGCGAGTTTGACACTCCAAAAAACGATTACCATAAAAGGAAATGCCGCCAATGGCAGTTCTATTTTACTAACCCTTCCTTACAAAACTTTACCCGGCACCTATAATACTGCCATGTTTGGAAGCACTGCGGCACAATATAATCCTACAAGTGTTGCCGAAATGAAGGCAGAAACCGGAAATATTACAATTACTTTTCACGATCCAGATGCAAAGGTAATTAAGGGTACCTTTAGTTTTTTAGCCAAAGATGATATCTTAGGACAAAAAACTATTACTGCAGGTAATTTTGTAGGGGTTTATTAGTTTTTTGACAGCAATTTATTTCATGAAGTATAAATCTAAGAGCATAAGGTGATGAGACGTTTTCAATTGATATTCGCATACTTTATACTTTCAAGTGTAGGTTTTGCGAGTGCCCAAATTAAATTTCCCAACGGAAATGTTCTCAATCTTTATACAGCCAATAATTTGATGTATCTGGAAACAAGAATAATTTTTAATACAGGAAAATACAAAGCAGACGACTACCGTTGGGAAAAAATTTCTGACTCACTCCATAATAAATGGTTTGTTACCGCTTGTTTTAATGGTGATTGCAGAAATGATTTACTTCAAAGCGGCAATTTTATGAGTGATTTCGGTCTGAATGATACGACCTGTTTTATTGCTTTTCATGTTGAAACCTTTGGTTTTAATGGAAGTTCAGTTATAAAATACAAGGTTTACAATAAAAACAATCCAAGCGATTCAGCCCATTTAATTTACAATATACATTATACCGACGAAGCTGCAATTCAAAAACCTGCTCATGCCCAAATCAGAATTGTTAATCCAGTAAGAAATGTCATTTCAATACTCAATGTGAATGAACCAATTGAGGAAGTGATACTGATGGATTATCAGGGTAAGGAAGTTGCAAAATGGAATACACCTACACCAATTGGAAACACACTCCTCTTGGAAAAACCAGTTTCATTAAATGGACTCTGCCTTCTAAAACTTAAAATAAATGGAGGCGAAGTGATACGAAAGGTACTTCTTCAGAATAATTAAGAAAATCTGTTCAGGAATTTTATAAAAGCAGGGTCAAATCTCTGCTGAAACCGATGCTTTTTGTGCGAATCATCCTTTCTAAAGTTTTCAAAATAATTTCCCCAAATTAGGAAATATTATAAAGCAAATTAGGGATAACAGAATTAAATTTAAAATTTGTTATCCTTCAGAAGTTTGTCTTACAGATGGCTTCTTTTACTTTTTTTCTACAAAAAAAGAGGTAACAAAAAAAAGCACCAATCTCGTCTGCGCCGAGACAAGTTTTCAAAAATTTTTCAGTTATTCGTTAAAGAACTTAAATACGTCCAAAATTTTGCAGTTCGTTATACCCTTGTATGGCCAGCCGCATCAGTACTTCGACCCCACCTTTTCATATTATGACAAAGTTATTGTTTTTTCGGATCCGCAGTAATTATCAAATCTGTGTACAATATCTAACTAGAATCGGACTAAAATATTGAATATCCCACTATACTCACTCGGAACTTATCTTCCAAAAAGTCAATTCAATTTGACTTTAATTGTGGTAGTTATTTTGACAGGCTTACATCGTTAAATAAATTTCAGTATTTTACCTGATAATCAATATAACAATGCGTCATCTTGCATTTTTAGTAAAGTGGTAACTTGACCTATTAATTAAATATGTAAAGCTATAGCATTACTTTTATCTTGTATTTGTCAAGTATTCGCTTTACTCATGTATCATTAAAGTCAATCAATAGTTTCAAATCATGGGCTAAAAATCACTTCAAATACAACAGCTAAATAACAAAATGTTGGTGTTTGATTCACTAAAACAAGTTACTCATCCGCCTATCGGTTGGACAAAACCATCCTCACTGCCCTTGATATGTCCATGCAGCAATTGGGCAACAAACTGTCCATTTCCAAACAGGGCATTCAGGATATTGAGAAAAGAGAAAAAGACGGTTCCATTACCATCAAATCGCTGAAGGAAATTGCCAAGGCAATGGATATGAAATTGGTTTAAAGTTTTGTGCCAAATGCTATCTCATTGGAGGCGATGATAGAAAAAAAATCAACGGAACTGGCTATCAAAATAGTTCTGCGCACCGCTAATACCATGAAACTTGAA